>Ga0315312_1000254_pt1 | contig 77446 bp, 68 predicted proteins | sample TDP7_MG_FD_203629 | JGI IMG/M metagenome (GOLD analysis project Ga0315312, IMG submission 203629) | Freshwater sediment microbial communities from Lake Towuti, South Sulawesi, Indonesia - TDP7 | ecosystem: Environmental > Aquatic > Freshwater > Lake > Sediment | place: Indonesia: South Sulawesi...
GTCACAACAAGACTTACGTCTCAATGCATTCCTGCGAAATTGGGAACCATAAGTGCTTTTGTGACAATAAGTTATGGAAAAATGGCAAAAGTCGAGTTAAAGGAGGATTTTTTTGATATAGAATTTCCCCCTGGAACAGAAGTGCACGATGAGATTGCTGGTCTTACATACGTTATTCAACCTCGTGAGCAAATATTTAATGAGTGGCTGGAAAATGAGTCTTTTATCGCTCAAACAGCTAAAACTAATGAAAAGAAAGCTGAAACTCTAACCAAGGAAACTGCTGCTCCAGATGCTGAAAAAGAACAAATTACTCTGATCGAAAATAAACAATCCCAACCCCTGCTTGCTGTTAAAAACTCAAAAGATAACGCCATAATTTATATTTTGACTATAGCTGTCGGTGTCATATTAGTCATTCTATTTTTCGTAGGAAAAGGTATTTTAAACCGCAGGCCACTACGATGAACGATGCTCGTCAATCATCCCTCGTCTATTGTCAATCGTTCTTCGTCTTTCGTCAATCGTCATACCAATCTTAAAAATTAAGTGCGCTTGACATGTCTACTGTTAATCAATCGAGAGATGATTTCTCGCTTGCTCACGGTCGCCGCTCTTTTGTATATCCAACCTGATATCCTGATTCCTGGTGTCCTGCACCCTGATTCCCTGATATTCTGATGTCCCAATAACAGTCTGCAAAGCGCATATATTTTTCGGCTCCGTATTATATCTCTCGTCCTATCCCCTATCTCCTATCCCCTATTCTTTCCGAGCATCCAGCATCAATAATCCAACTTTAGCTCACTCCCGTAAGGGATGGCCAAGCCATTTAGGCACTTTAGTTCACTTTAGCTTACTCCTCGCTAACAAGCATCCGGAATCTCACCGGGTAAATCCGCATTTATCTGTGCTATCATTCAAAAACCTTGATTCTTTAAGCACTTCATAAGTATATACGCATATACTTATATAGTATTGTTGCAATTGTCGAATCGAACTTTAGCTCACTTTAGTTCACTTTAGTTCACTTTAGGCACTTTAGCTCACTCCTCGCTAACAAGCATCCGGAATCTTACCTGATAAATCCGTGTAAGACATATGCGGCCCACAACATACCAAGCGGAAGAAGAGTATTTATGCACGATGTCATTATGGGTCTTGATATGCTGGAAGATAAGATGAATTGATTAGCGAATTATGGATCAGTGATTTAGCAGTAGAATACAACCAATTAACGAATTCGCTAATTTTCTAATTCACTAAAGAATCTGTTAATCTGTGTCTAATCTTTTTTCGTAACTTTTGTGCCTTTTCGTGGCTAAATTTCTCTATTAGTAGACGGGATTAACAAGATTGTCCTGTTATCTTGTCAAAAAATTCGTGTCTTAGTCCCTTCGTGGTTATTTTTTCACTTCTCTAATCCTTGTTAATTTGTGTTAATCTGTGTCTAATTTTTTTTTTGCCTTTTCGTGCCTAAATTTCTTTTTATTAAACGGGATTAACAAGATTGTCCTGTTATCTTGTCAAAAAATTCGTGTCTTAGTCCCTTCGTGGTTATTTTTTCACTTCTCTAATCTGCGTTAATCCGTGAAATCTGTGGTTAATTTTCTCGACTTTAAACTGGTTTTATGATATAATATAAGCCAAAATAATGGATAGTTCGATGTTCATAGTTCATGGCATATCGTAAAAAGCCATTCGTAAATATTTTCAGGATAGGCACAGAGTTGCAAAGGCACATAGTGAATTTCATCCCTCGTCCATCTTCCTTCGTCCCTCATCCTTTGTGCCTTTGCTCCTTTGACCCTGACAAAGCGAAGGAATCAAATGTTCAAAATCCTAAATATAAATCAAAACCGTAGAAAAACTTTTAGTTTTCATTGTTCTGCAATACCATATACGACATACGATACAATTATGCAAAACAAACCCAATTTTCAAAAAAACTAAAATGAACATAAATCTCTATTTATCAAATGATTATAAAAAAAACTGCATTTTCGGGCTAACAAAAAACAAAGCCAATCAAAGCCAATTTTTTCAGCGAGGGTAATATATCATCATGAGAGAAAAATCAATATTAGCAATTATAATGGGCATTATGCTTAACATTCAGGCCTCTGCCGCGGACTGGCCTCAATGGCGTGGGCCCAACCGCGATGGCCTCTGGCAGGAAAAAGGTATTGTGCAAAAATTTAATGCTCCGCAGCTTCCGGTCCGCTGGCGTGCTGAAATCGCAAACGGTTATAGCGGGCCAACCATCGCCGACTGGCGGGTCTATGTCACCGACCGCCTGACTACCCCAACGCAGCTCGAGCGCGTCCACTGCTTCGACGCTATGACCGGCAAAAAAATCTGGTCCTATTCCTATGAATGCAAATACGAAAGGGTCGACCACACTGACGGCCCGCGCGCTTCGGTTACCATTGCCGACCGCCGTGCTTACTCGCTCGGCACCATGGGGCATCTGTTCTGCTTCGATGCGGCAAACGGAAAAGTCCTCTGGAGCAAAGACCTCAATGCCGAGTACAAAATCAGAATGCCCACTTGGGGCATCGCAGCTTCTCCGCTTGTTCAAAACGATTTGGTCATAGTGCAAATCGGCGGACAAGACAACGCCGGCATTGTCGCCCTCGACAAAGTCACCGGAAATGAAAAATGGCGTGCTCTTAACGACTCCGCCTCTTATTCGTCACCCATAATCATCAGACAGGCCGGCAAAGACGTACTGATCTGCTGGACCGCTGAGAGAGTCGTCGGCCTGGACAGCCCGACCGGAAAGCTCTACTGGCAACACCAGTTTTCCCCTGGCCGTATCGCCCAGAACATCGCCACTCCCGTTTTCCAAAACAATTATCTTTTCGTCAGCAGCTTCTTTGACGGCTCACTGCTGCTGAAAGTCAACCCCGACATGCTCGCCGTCGAACAAGTCTGGCGACGCAAGGGCACCAACGAAAAAAATACCGACAGCCTCCACTGCTGCATATCTACTGCCGTCATTCAAGGCGATTACATTTATGGCGTGGATAGTTACGGCGAGCTCCGCTGTCTGGACCTGCACACAGGCGACCGAATCTGGGAGAGTCTCGACGCCGTCCCGAAAGCCCGCTGGGCCAACATTCACATGGTACGAAATGAAGACAAGATATGGATGTTTAACGAACGTGGCCAGCTTATCATCTGCAAACTCTCACCGGATGGATTCCACGAAATCAGCCGGGCAAAACTCATCGACCCCACTGAAGGTCAATTAAACCAGCGCGGCGGGGTCTGCTGGACCCATCCTGCCTTTGCTTACAAGCATGTTTACATCAGAAACGACAAAGAGCTTCTTTGTGCAGACCTTTCAGAAGGAGAGTAAATATTGCCAATAAAGCAGTTGCCCAAATAATATCAGGCCAGAATCGTGATAAAAAAAGATTGCAGCAGCTTGAGTGAGAGTTTAATATAGTATGTGTAAGTCAGGGCCCGTAGCTCAGCGGTAGAGCAGTGGACTCATAATCCGTTTTGGGGCTTTTTGGCAGATCTTTGATAATTATCCAAAAATCGCATAAATCTTTGATTTGACGTATCTTGCGATTGTTTCTGCTTTAGTTTCTGTCATGTGCTGTCAGGTCAATTTAGCTATGTCATGGACACCATATGGACACCAGATTCCCGCGAAAAATCTCAAGCGTGGCGGATAATTCTAACCTCGACCGTTCCGGTTCCTTTTGGAATAAACCGAACGGAATTTACCTAGCAAGTCGGTATACGTGTGGAAACCATACGGAACCAGGAACGCGGTTGTCCTTACCCGAAAACTACCTCTTAAAATTATCGTCTTTATTGATACCACCATCCTTCAGTTCCAGAAAGCAATATTGGTCACCTTTGTTCTGGATTTTAAAACTAAGCGAAAGACACTCTTTTACCAACTTTGGTGTATCAACCGCTAACCTGAGCATTCGGTGTAGCTTAGCAACCTGAAAACGAATACTTTGACGTTGACTTTCATCCCAATTACTATCGTCTGTTTGGATCTCTATATCTATGTTATCCCTTTGAAATTTTTTCACAGTAACCCAAGCATTCCCAAAATCTTTAGGTTTGTTGTAAAGTTCCTCAAACGTTGGCCGCCCCCAGCATTGAATTTCATCAACAATATAAAGCAGAAAAGAAAGATTATTGAAGTTCAAATGGTATATATCCTGGCAAGTATGAGCTGCAATTGCTCGCAGAACTTCTCGACGTATCAAAAACTGTCTGGCATCCTCCTTGCTTAAACTTTTACGAGTATCATGACACAAGTCTGACTCTAAGAAATAAACCAGAGCCTTACTAATGAGAAGAGAGCTGATGATTCCGTGTCTAAGGTCATCGAAGGATTTCAGAAGCTTTAAGTAGAACTTGTTCTGTAAATGTGTCAAATACTTCCCTCTTTGGTAAGGGACAGGCTTAGATGCCATCAGCTTGATCATAGCATCATGAAAAGGTAACATTTGCTGACTGAAAGTAAATCTCAAATCTCCCGCCGGTATAAGTCCTTGTTTTTTGAATGTTTCCCTTGCTAGTTTATTAATCTTTTCTATGGCAGATAATGGATAACCTATATCATGACACAAGGCCACAACAGCCCACATGCATTCCCATTCTATCTGAGATACGTTCAATTTGTTGTCTTCATATGAGCAAAGTCGCCCTTTCAACCCATTTTTCAAAAGGCTTTGCCCTATGATCCAAACCCGGAAAGAGTGAACGATATGGTCTCTATACCGATCTGGAGAAGCACCATACAACATACCTTCAAATTCAGAAAAGCCTTTCAGAATATCTGTTAATTCATTAACACCTAAGGACTCCGGATGAAAAAATGATCCCATCTTAGGGTTCTTATTGTCGTATTCCCTGGTATCCTTTTTTTTAAGACTTTGTAAAGCATCAGTCAGTACATTTGGCCAAAGCCTTAGGAGTTCTGTTTGTTGACTTTGCAAACCTTCAGCTCCTAGGTCACTTTTCAAGCCAGTAATAATACTTCGTGACTCTTTGCAAAGGTATTTAAAATTTTTAGGATCCTTTAAGTAATTCAAAAGGTCTTGATCGCCTTCTTGCCCTTCATTAAGCTTGAACGGCAATTTGGGAAATTTGTTCATGACTTACCCCCATTCTCTGTCGGGTTCTCAATGCCCTATGCACGGGGCAACTTAGGTAATGACTATTCTCCAGTTTTTTGCGTAAATCTCGTATTCTCGGATTTTGTAAGATTTCTGAAAGTGTTAATTTGTAAACCGATAAGTTCCATTCACAACGACTACGGTGTTTGAATACTTCACAAGGTATGACATTCCCATTCGCCTGAACGACCAGCTTACCTGCCCCTGCTCGACAAGTAATTTCATTTCCTGGAATGATACCATTAAATGGTGAGCCCGTACGTATATCGACTCCTTTTTCATTTCGCAACTGCAATAGTCTTTCGACAAAATAATCTTCTTCTTCTCTAAATAGCTCGAGTTTTTCCTTGTTTTTACACCCTCTTCCTTGGGGCACAAATCGCAGAACACTTAATCTGCTTATTCCTAAGCTTTCAGCAAATCTTACAATGCTTTCGAATTCAAATATGTTGGGTCTCATCGGCACAAAATTTATCTCGCATTTCATCCCGGCATCCAAACATTTGTAGAGAGACTCGCACAGCAACGCAAAACTTCCTTGCGTTTGTGTGATATAGTCGTGGGTATCAGCTTTTGCCCCGTAAATGCTAAATATAAATCTTACTCCATGAAGTTTTTTGCAGGTATCTATTATTTTATTTGGTATGCTGACTAAACAAGGAGGCTTTCCTCCTATACCACAAGTGAAAACCTCGGCACACATGCCTAAATCTGCAACACGGGCAATAACCGACATGAAAGAATTTGCCGCGATAGGCTCTCCTCCCCCAAAGCTAACTTTTCTTGCTCCAAGCGACGCTGTTTCTTTAACTAACTGAAGTGCAATCCCCTCGTCTAAGCAGTTGCTACAAATTGGGCTAGAGCTTGAAGAACAGTGTAAGCACTTCGAAGGGCACCAATCAGTTAATTCCAGTGTTAGTTCTTCGAAACCATCCATGACTAATCCCGATTTAGCATAAGTACAATTGTATTTAATAATACTTATTCATTATAGAACAGTCCAACAATTTTTTCATCTATTCAATAAAAATATCCCATATATTGAGGCTCAAGTGAACTAATCATCAATATATAGTATTGCAACCTCATTGTCCAGTTTCTAGGCTATGCTCATTAAGCTCCCACTTAGGGGGAAAAAAATACTTGATCGGTTCAGGGTTGAGGCGGAATAGCTGCTTAATCCGCTTGCGTTTCCTTAACCCCTCGATTTCAGGGTAGGCAACTCGGGCATATTTGTCAACTTCGCAAAAGAGATTTTGACAGTCAATAAGTTGAAGAGGCCGTCCAAAAAGTTTTTGAAATTTTATATTTCGACACCGAAACTCTTGTTCCTGAAGTTCTGCCACTCTTTTTATGAGTTCGACCTCATTTAAACCACCCAAATCAGCGAAACATTTATGTATACCATCTTGTGCACCAGGTCCTGGAACAACAAATTCCATCTCTGAAAAATTTGTTAGTTCACTGTAATTAATATCAGTTACAAATTGATAGGCGAGAAAATCTCCAATCGTTGGATATTCCTTAAAAAGTTCAAAGGCATCTCTCATGGACTTAGCCTTCTCAAGTTTGTAGTATAAACAGTCTTTCATCATCTTCTCCAAAAGTGCTAGATGATTGCGATGCTTCTCTCTAAAACCAAATGCCGTCAGGCCAGAAGGCATGATATACGCAGCTGAATACACGGGGTTGCAGTTTTTTTGGGCTGCCGATAGCACCTTGTCATACTTGTGAAACGAGTATTTAGCCCAACTAATCTCACCTAATTCTTTAAGAAAAAGCTGCCAAGTTTCAATCTTGTTAAATAATTTGAAAAGAATAACCCTGAAGAAAATTTCTTGGGAAGATTGTTTTCCACTATATATCACATTCCTGACAAGAAACTGCGTAACCCTGTCAAGCACACGGTAGGCATTTGTGAATTTAAATTTTTGGAGTATAGGGTCATCCGTCCAAGGAAATGATTGTTTTTGTAGCCTTCGAAAGAATATTAATTGCCTTTCTGCAGCAAACTTCCAGTAAGTATCAAAAACAACGGTAGGCTTTGCTGGTGCCCAACGCTTTAAGGTATCGAAGCACGAACTGTGCAATACTTTTTCCTCCAAATGATGCCTCGTTTGCCTGTAAAGAATATCCCCTTGGTTCCCTTGCGACTTTTGCTTTGCCATATTCCATTAGCCCTCTTGGTTTGAAATTACTTCGCGTGTGAGCTCCACGAGTTTATCAACATTGCTTTTGGTTACACTTCCCAGTTCCGCGTAGCCAATAAAACAATTCACTCGGACTAATTTCAAACCAAGTTCATGAGCCATAAAAGCTCCCAGTTGACATAGCCCAAGGTAATTCCCATATGCTCGGTCAAATATAAATTGAGTCGGGTAGAAAGCATTTACAATAAAGCCTCCATCACTGTCATATGTGAAACCAATCTGTTGTAGACATGGAAATACTAAACGTGGGGCCCTATTATGATCTAGTCGTGGATCAAAGCAGCTTACCTGCAATCCAGAGCGCCGTGGTCTCCTACCAATCTTTTCTCTTTCTCTCCACCAATCTATTATGTATGCAAGTTGATTGTGTTGATGAATTTCCCCTTTAGGATCGTGATAACAAACACGCATCATCCGCTCAAAGTACAAGCCTCTGCTGTTTCTCCTGTCTCTCGCCTTAAGGCGTGGTACAAATTTATCGAGGCACCACTGGGAGAAATCTATACACGAAGGATATCCTCGCCTTATCCAGGCCTTGTATGGGAAAACCACAAGTGCAGAGACTTCTATGGTGTTTTTACCCGCAGAAATTAGCTCATCATTTAATGTGTTGCGAATTCTCATATTTTCTGCTAGTTTTCCATTACTGAAACCTGTAAGCGTTATAGTAAGGGGAGGAGGATTATTGAGTGGGCTATCAATAACCCACAAAAAAGCCCTCGCCCAAGCAAACGACAAATTAGTGTCCTGAATTAGAACTGGATTGCCCATAATCAGGATCCTCCAAATGTCTAAACCTACTACGCCCAGTGTAACCTTTGCGTGAAACACGAATATTAACAGCCCATGTGGAGTCAGAAAACCAGGCTCTCTCTGTCCCCGGCCTATAAGCTTCTATTAATACCCCCAGTTTATGCTTACCTACAATACGAACAACCTTATTATTTATCAAAGCCTTTTCTGGTAATATAGCCTGTTCGCCAACCTGTAAGTCAGCTGCAACCTTATCCCAAGACTTATCAACAATAAGCAACCGAGGAGTTGAGTTTTTTCCTAATAGAGATGTGCGTAATCGTTTTGGTGATTTACGAAGAAGACCGGTTGTCTGTTCTTCTGATAGCATGCTTAGAGACCACCTCATATGTTGAATTACTGTTTCGTAGCCAACTCCTAAATGGCCTGCAATAACATAGATTTGAAAAGGGTCGCATTCCAACCAAGACCAGCCACGAATTTGAAATGCTCTTTGCACCGCGTATTTGGGCATCAAAAAAAATCCAGCAAACCTATCAGCTAACCATTCATCCGGATCATCTTCATTGACTCTTGGCTTGTCATCAAGATATTCGTCTACTTTTGAACCGTGTCCAAAAATGTAATGCCCGAATTCATGGGCACATGTATATGCTTGCCGGCCCGCAGGTCTTTCAGAAGATATAAAGATAGTAGGCTGCTTACCTTTTATATACATCCCCTCCATACTTTTGATCGGCTGGAACTTAATCTCAATGCCGAATCTTTCCTCTAACAAGTCATAGATACAAATTGGATCAGCCCTTTCAATGCCAACCTGTCTACGTAGCATTGAGGCTTTACGAAGAGCTTCTCGAGCTAATGGAATTTGTCTTTTCATCATTTAGTGCCTTTCCGTCCGTGTAGTGAACGAAGCAATTTAAGAACCACTTCCTTGTCCTCCTTCTTAAGTTTGGACAGTTCTCGAGCAGCTAATTCAATACTTGCCATTTCTGCAGCATCTATTCCTGAATCCTCACCAAGCAACCAGGACGCGCCTACATCATAGATATGGGCAAATTCAGCGAGTTCTTCGGCAGATACACGACGTCTTCCAGCCTCGATCTCAGAAATAGTAGGCCGGTGCATACCAATTATCTTCGCTACCTGACCTTGTGAGAGACCGGCATATTCTCTCGCTTGGCGAAGGCGTGCTGCTACATTTTTCTTCTCTGGCATTTTTTTATTCATCGGCGCTTTCCTCCTGATTATCGACTTGAAGGGAGTAGAGTAGTTCAATGATCTTACCGACAGTGCGTACTCGAGGCCCTTTATCAACGACAAGAGGATTAACATCTTTTGGGATATTAAATCCCATTTCTTCTAAGTCACATACCCAAACAATTCCATCAGCACTATCAAGTCCGAGATCGCCTATGGGCTTTGTTTTATCGTTGATTTCGGGCACTTCTTTTTCAAGTGAACTCAAAAGCTGACTAAGCGAATCTATTACTTTTTCTCTTACTTGCTTTAATGTCATCGTTTATTTCCTTTCTTACTACAAGGTAAGGAAATCTTACCTGTTTCTCAACCTCATATCAAGAAAAAAATAAAAAAAATTTTGTTACCGGCCTCAGATTCTATATTCATCTATACAGTTTGTCATAAGCCCAGCAAAAGCAAGTGTTTATAAATAGATGCTCCTTTATTGGACCATCTGAAAAATTGTGGAATAATTGCAAAAAAATGCGGTTTCATAAATCAAGGATTGCCAAGGGCATTAAATCCTCTATCTAACGTAAGGTAGTCTATTGCTTCGGTAGTAGGCTTGTTTACACTGCGATCCTCCTACATCATTTCTTGGCTTGTTGTCTTCGCTGTTTGACTTTTAAATAAAGATTCGGGTTCTTCTCACCTGTAAGAGAAATACTTCTTTATCATTCATTATAGGACTTTTGGTGCCGACTTAACCTACGAATCGAAGCAAGGCATGTTTAAGCCCTTAGGCAGCCGACGAAATCTGCCCTTATCTGTCTTAAGTTGATATCTTACCTACTTCTCAGTAGTCTTTGGACTCAGCGTAGACACTGTCCCATCTTTCGTGGTGTTCTGGGCTTTCGCCTTTGGCCTGGTCTTCGGTAGAGACCCGAATCCAGATGCCAACCGGTTTTGAGTCGGTTTCTGGCATTGAACAACCCACATCCATCTACTATTCAGATATTATTTTAGCGGCCATTTCCTCCCTTGAAAAGGTTTGTTTCTTTATGGTAGGATAAAAAAGGGGATAGAGCGTAAAATTGCCTGAAAAACGCTCTCAAGATGCCCGCCGAAACTAACTATTTGCGTTTTTGAACAACGTGCTGTAAAATTTCGAAAACTTTAAAGGTCGATATCCAAAATAAAAGTAGCAAGATTTAGCAGCGACAGATGATTTACAGTTTGCATTTCGTGTGCAAACTGCGAGCTCTAAGTCATAAACTGCAAGAGATTAAAATATGAGAAAATTGTGGATTGGAATTGGCATTGCAGCGGTTGTGGCTTTAGCTATCCTGCTAGTTGTTACCTACATAAACCAGACAAGAAAAGAGTCAAAGGAGATAAAGATAGGTGTGATATTGCCCTTGACAGGTCCATCTGCATTAATGGGAGAGACGGCGAAAAACGGCCTTCTATTGGCTCAAGAAAAGATTAACAAAACTGGGGTAATAAACGGAAAGGACCTGAAGTTAATTTTTGAAGATGGACTTGCTGATCCTAAAACGTCGGTTTCCGCTTTTAACAAACTTGTAAATCTTGACAAGGTCAAAATTGTCATTATAACGCATAGCAGTGTTGGTCTTGCTTTGGCTCCTATCGCAGATAAAAAGAAAATCATCCTCCTTGTTCACGCCTCTCATCCAAAAATCACAAGTTCAAGTGCATACGTTTTTCGTCACTCAAATGTTGCTGATCAAGAATCCGACATTATATCAAGATTTATATCAACAGCCTTGTCAGGTAGAAGGATCTCCCTTGCCGTAATGGATGATGATTATGGGATGGTATTTAAAAATCGCTTTGAGGAATTAATTCCCAAAGAGGCCGGTAACCTTTCGATTGTAGAAAGTATTATCTATGAAGAGGATGAAAGTAGCTTCAATACCGTTGCTCAAAAATTACTGGTTGCAAAACCTGACACTTTGATCATCGCTGGCCTAGGAAATGGAGTTGGAATTTTACTTAGAAGACTCCAAGAGTACGGTTACAAAGGGGACACAATTATCACACTTGGATCTGTAATCACCGGAGCTTTTCAGAGTGCTGGCAAAGCGGCAAAAGGTGTATATTACGTCGATTTCAGTTTTGTTGCTGAAGAGGACGATTACAAGAAACTTAACGCCGAATATCAGAAGTTATATAAATCTGATATTCCGACTACCGCATTGCTATTCTACAATTCTTTATTATTAATTTCGGAGGCAGTAAAAAGTTCAGGGTATGATGCTCTAAATATTTCTAATTTTCTTCAGAGTCTTTCTTCATTTGATGGGGTTGGCGAAAAAATGACCATCCTAAATAGAAAAGAAATAGTACCACAACTTAATGTTATTAAAAGATAAAAGCAGACATGAATATTTCAGTTTTTTTGCAAAAATTTGCTTATTTCTGTAAAGAAAAACAATTTATCCCTAAAAAGTCGGTTGGACTTCTTAGCCCGGTTTTTCCTCATGAATTCAATGTTAGTGGAGGGCACAATTATGCGATGGAAATTCTCGAAGCTCAAAGTCCAATTAGGCCAGAAACCAGATACTCTTTAGTTGAAAGATGTTTCCGACGGATTGACATGGAGCGGGTAGGCTATAGCAATAGTCATCTTTCTTTTTACCAAGTGGCACTATTTACCTACGGGGGGACGAAGGACATTATCTCTCGAATAGCAGATGAAGCGGTTGCCAACACACTTTATTTTCTTACCGAAATTTTGGGGATACCGAAGGATAATTTAGTTATTACATTTTTCACTGGGGGAAGGATAAAGAACTTCCAACTACAAGAAGAGAATTTGTTTCAAGCTTGGGCAAGGGACGGTTTTCCTCAAGACAAGTTGATAGGGGTTAAGGGGCGAAGAAATTTCATTTTTACTGAAAGTGAAGGTTCTGCTGCTTGCCCTACTTGTGAAATATACTTCGACCGCGGGCAACAATTCGACAACTTAAATAGGTTTGTCGAGATCGGTTCTACCAATTTATACAAATATCTATACTTGAAAAACAACCTGTTTTCCACAGAAAATTGGGTTTTGAATACCATTTTTGGGATAGAGAGAATATGCATGGTAAAACAAGGGGTCAAATCAATTTATGACATAGATACCATTGTACCCTTGGTAAAAACAGTGGAGAAATATCTCGGCACCTCTATGGCAAATGAAATCTTTATTCCATCAATTCGTACTATTGCAGATAGAGCTACATCCATAGCTTTTATATGTTCAGAAGGAATCGCCGTTGATAGCTCTGGTAGAGGCCGAATATTAAAAAAGTTGGTCAAAAGTTTGATTTCACAGATAAGATATCTCCATATATACAACCCCAAAATTTTTGAAGATATGATAGAAAAAATAGCAGCAATTTATGGAGAGACGTATCCTGTACTAAAGCGCAAAAAGGATGATGCAATTCAGCTTATTATGAAAGAGACGAAGGAGATTCTAGATGAGCAAATATAAAACCGATAGTTCTGTAAAGCTCTTTTTCACATTTTATCTCAGGAACTTCCAGCTGGAATGCAACCAAGACACACTGAACAAGCTTGAGAACGATTTGAAACAAATGGTAAAAATACAAAACTCCACGATAGAGGTCCATGCCTCAGGGGAGAGAGAGAAGGATGTCAATTTCATAAGACGTTTTCTTTGGGGAGCCAACCCCCATTTACACTTTGATGTTAGCTGGAAGGGTAGAAAGTCAGGGGGGCTGCCAGCGTTTCCTAACTTTTCTGTCGTCAAAAAGGACACAAACATGCAGCTGAGAATTGCAACTGTCACTGGTGGGATCAGCGGGATTGAGTTGGCTATTAGAAATATCTCCCCACAGAACGTCATTTCAGAGGTAGACTTGTGGGTTCGAGACATAAAATATGCTAATGAGAGGCCGTTTCAACTAAGCAAGTGGTTTGTAGATATTATCAGGACATACACGAATTGCCTAAAAACAGTTGGCTACTTTACTAATATTGACTGGAAAGAATATGCCGAAAACTCATTAGAAGAGGGCGGGAAAGAGACTGATCTGCTAATCGGAGTTAAAAGGGAGAATAATGAACTTAAACCAACCAGCTTAAAGGATGCAGATGCCGTATTCTACCAAGAACCATTTGTCATATTAGAGTGGGAAGTTAACAATCTTCAGGATTTTTGTAAAAACGAGCTGCGGAAAACAAAGAAGCTTTTTTTTGGCGGCGAAGAGATTAGGACGGAAGGGAAGATATATGGTTTAGAGGACATTGAAATCCCAAAGGTGGCACGAATTTGCTTTGATCCAACCAGAGCCTTGGTCATTTTGAACAAACGAAATTCTGCGAGTCTATCTATTATTCCTGAGATAATACACAGGGTTTTGTTTTTGTTGAGAACGACAATGCATTTTTGTATCCTGTGGGATTCGCGCCTGCAAATATTTTTCCAAGAGACGAATCGTATTCTCAAAGGGATTGAAAAGGCGAAGGACGATACTTCTAAATTATTCAGTTATTTGGAAGAAGTGAATAACCTTTCTCTTAGATTATCCTCCACCGTCGCTGAATTGTTTGATTCCTTTGTCTGGAGATATCCTTCGTTCTTGCCCGCTCAGTTAGGTTATTTGTCGACAATACATAATAAGATGGATAACATTTTAAGTGTTTCAATAAAAACAAGAAACATAAGAGAGTCAGTTAATGAGCTTCGTCAGCAGATCACTTTTGCGGCGAATATTATTAGGGAAAAGCTCGCAGAGAAGCTTCCGCAAATTCTAAGCAAGGTAGACAGCAAAGAAGGAAAGAGAAAATGTCAGTAAACAGAACTTCTATAGAGGAACACCTTAAAGAAAAAGATTATCTAAGTAGTTTATGCTATCTTTACTTGCCTCAATTTAGGGAATCTATTTTGATGCTGATGAGAGATATAGATCTCTCTCGCCAATTCATAGACATTCTGTTTAGTAAGTCACAACTTGAAGAGTTAAACCAGAAATGGATGGAGCGAGGTGTTCTCGAGGGTTTTCCAGCCGTGTGTTCTTGGAGAAACGAAGCGAACGAATTGCATCCCTTCGATGAGGCGAAAAGCATGTTTTCCTATATGTGGACAAATTCCAGAGTATGGAGGTCTGAAGTCCGACAGCGTATTCCCTGCAATTACATAAAATTACCCTCCTTGTTGGAAATGTCGTCTCTGTTGGAACTTCTAATCCGTGTGAGCTCTCAACATACGCTCAGTATCATTGGGTCTGCAATAAGGTATTCTCACAACAGGTTGCTAAATCTGTCGCGACACATTATGAAAGAGGCAGTCGAACAGGCACCTGCCGGACTAATTGTGTTCATGGATATAGATAGGACCACACCCCAGACCATAAAAGCGGAAACGATAGGCCAATTACCCGAGCATAATACTAGGATACAGCACCTTTTTAGGCGGATTGCTAATGTAATATTCTTAGAAGAAAGGAACACAAGGTATTGGTTATTGGGCGGAGATAGTTTAGTTTCCTTTAGCGAACCGTCTGATTTAAATAAGACAAGGGAAACAGTGTTCAGAATCATTTCTGCGATAAATCGGGAATTAAAAAAGATAGAGAAAGACGATGGAATATCTTTTTTGTGTGGTGCACATTGGGGCAGATTACTGCTTGTTGGAGATAAGATATATCTAAATGTCGATTATATAAGGGCCGTCAGGGCTCAAGAATTTTGTAGAAAAGTAGGAGAAATAGTCATAACCAAAGCTATTAAAGAAAAAACGTCACCTCTTCCGAATGGCTATGCTTTTACAGTACCGGAAGTACCTGCTGAGGGTAAACGATACGCATGGGTAAGACCGCAAGCAATAAGTGTCCAATTTGGTAGTGAACGGACAGAGCTTTTTACAATTGTGGAACGTAGGTAACACCACCCCTTAGCGTGGTACCACATAGCCGAGAGTTTCGGTAGTACCTTTTGGTAGAATTATCTATGTAACCTGCGGTAATTTGGTACCTTGCTTGGGTGATAGTGTGCAGGATAGGGAATCTTAGGTGGCGTGGATTGACAAGTTTAGTGTGTTATTGAGAAATGATTAAACAACTGATATTCAATGGAATAATTACAGGAAGTGTATATGTTCTGATTGCGATCGGCTTTACCACCATTTACAGAACCGTGAAGTTTTTTCACTTTGCCCATGGCGTCGTTTATGCAGCAGGCGTGTACCTGTCTTATACGCTGGCAATATCGCTGGGAGTTAATCCCATTCTTTCTTTTCTTCTGGCATCACTTCTGGCAGGTGTCGTTGGAGTGTGTATTGACCGAACTGTCTATCATCCTCTCCGCAGACGGAAGGCCCCGAATTTGGTTTTTCTAATTGCCTCTTTTGGGGTTTTTATTTTTCTTCAAAATCTTTTGCAGCTAATCTATAAAGCCCAGATTCTTACAATAAGAACTGGCCCGGTTAAGGAAGGCCACCATATATTAGGGGCGGTGATTACTAACACACAAATATTAATTCTGGTTGTCAGCATTATACTGTTCGTTACCCTGTGGCTGTTCATTCAGAAGGCTAAATTGGGCAAAGCGATTCGTGCTGTCGCGGACGATCATGTTGCAGCGAGCGTTGTAGGGATACATCCTGAGAAGATTATCTTTGCTTCTTTTGCTATCGGCTCAGTTCTCGCGGGAGCAGCAGGGATACTAATTTCACTCGAAACCAATATTGAGCCTACAATGGGACTAAATGCCATCCTTAAAGGTATCATCGCTTCAATCATTGGCGGAATTGGCAGTATCCCAGGTGCAATGTTTGGCGGACTATTTCTCGGCTTAGCCGAGAACCTCGGCATCTGGAAGATTCAGGCTGGTTGGAAGGACTGCATTGCCTTTGTAATCCTAATCGTCTTTTTACTGTTCAGACCCGGAGGAATCTTCGGCATAAAAACAAAAGGTGAGCAATTGTAATTTTATGGAATACTTGATTCACATATTGGTTATTACAGGTATCTATATTATCCTGACAATAAGTCTTAATCTTGTTTTAGGCTACACAGGTTTAGCATCGCTTGGCCATGCGGCATTTTCCTGCGTGGCTGCTTATACATCTGCACTGCTGGCGTTAAATTATGGTGTTTCGCCGTGGCTGGGGCTCTTAATTGGTGCTGTTATCGCCGCTCTGTCAGGACTTGTCATAGGGTTTCCATCGTTACGACTTAAAGGTGATTATCTGGCCCTTGCCACCTTTGGATTAGGGGTAATTATTTATTCGGTTGCCAAAAACTGGGTATCCCTAACAAGGGGGCCGATGGGTTTGCCTGGGATACCCGGCTTTTCAATTTTAGGCTACGAACTTTCAAGTGTCTGGCATTATCTGATTATTATATTGGTATTCGTTGTCCTGACCTGTTTTGTTATAAAGCGGGTGGTAAATTCACCTTTCGGCAGGGTTCTGCAGGGCATCAGGGAAGATGAAATAGCCACGCTGGCATTGGGAAAAAATATAAACAAATACAAGATTGTTGTTTTTGTTATAGGTGCATTCTTCGCTGGGATTGCCGGAAGTTTGTACGCCCACTATATCACGTTTATAGACCCATCGAGCTTTACTGTAATGGAGTCGATAACTATTCTCCTTATGGTTGTCTTTGGTGGGATGGGAAGCTTGTCAGGTTCATTTGTTGGGGCAGCGGTCTTAGTGATATTGCCGGAGCTTTTGAGATTTTTGGGTATGCCAAGTTCAGTAGCTGCACCCTTGCGGCAGATGATATATGGTCTATTGCTGGTTGTACTTATGCTCAAAAGGCCACAGGGCATTCTGGGCAGATATAAGTTTAGATAATTGTATGAGCGTTCTTGAAGTAAAAAATGTTTCAAAGGATTTTGACGGTGTAAGAGCCGTTGATGACCTTTCTTTTGATTTGGGCAAGGGGACAATTACCGCTTTAATAGGCCCAAACGGCGCAGGCAAAACCACACTTTTTAATATCATTACAGGTTTTCTTGAACCAGACAAAGGAGGAATGCTCTTTGACGGCAAAGAAATTACTTCGTTGAATCCATATAAAATTACATCGTTCGGCATAGGTAGGACTTTTCAAAACATAAGATTATTCCCACAAATATCAGTGCTGGACAACGTGATGCTAGCTACTAAGTACGATAAGGGTGAAACGCTTTGGGCTGCTCTGCTTCAATCTAAGCAGATGAAAAGAGAAGATGCTGCAAATAAGACTAAGGCCCTCAAGCTTCTTGAGCTTGTGGGGCTTACCGAAAAGAAGGATGAACTTGCCGAGAGCCTTTCTCACGGCCAGCGAAAGCTTTTTGAACTTGCCAGGGCTATGGCGCTGGAACCGAAGCTTTTTCTTTTAGATGAGCCGATGGCAGGGCTGTTTCCAGAGATGGTTTTGAAAATGAAAAGTATCCTCCGAAAACTCCGTTACGAGGGTAGAACAATCCTATTCATCGAGCATGATATGAAAGTGGTTATGGACCTGGCAGAAAGAGTTATTGTCCTGAATTATGGCAGGAAGATTGCCGAAGGCAACCCTGCCGAAATCCAAAATAATCCTGAGGTTATAAACGCTTATCTAGGCAGTAGAAAAAGATATGCTACTTGAGGCAAAAAACTTAACTGTATGTTATGGGAAGGTCAAGGCACTTGATAGTGTCGGCTTTGCCGTCCATCAAGGAGAGATTGTTGCTATGGTCGGCCCAAACGGCGCAGGAAAGTCTACCGCCTTAAAGGCCGTCAGCGGAATTCTTAACGAGTACGATGGTCGTATTGAGCAGGGAGAGGTGTTATATGAAGGGAAAGACATCAAGGGTCTCAGAACTGACCAACTTGTAAAAAAAGGAATGACACTCGTCCCTGAAGGCAGGCGGGTTTTCCCCACAATGACCGTGCTGGAAAATCTTGAAATGGGTGCTTATACGACAAAGGACAAAAGCACTATTAGGAATGAAATCAATCGTGTCCTTGACCTGTTCCTGCAATTAAAAGCAAGACTCCACAACAAAGCCGGTACGCTTTCTACAGGCGAGCAGCAAATGCTGACACTGGGCAGGGCTTTAATGCTCAAACCAAAGCTGCTGTTGGCTGATGAGCCGTCGCTGGGTTTATCACCAAACTTTGTTGAGGTTATTTTTGATAAACTCATTGAAATCAACAAGAACGGCATGAGCATACTTCTTGTAGAGCAAAATGCCAGAATGGCATTGGAGATTTGCCACCGGGGCTATGTCTTTGAGATAGGCCGAATTGCCCTTGAAGGGGAAAAGAAGAACCTTCTTGAAAATGAGAAAGTTAAAGAAGTCTTCTTAGGTGGCTGATAGTTTGATAACATACACTATTTTACATAGGTTTTGTTCTGCAAAAGGAGTAGTTCTTCAAACTGATGTGTACAGGAGTTCAATAAAATGAGTAACATAAAACCAACACAGAGAATATATGATGTAATCGAAGATATAAAAAGCGAAAACTATAGGCTTCCTTCAATACAAAGGTCTTTCGTATGGGAACAGGATAGGATATGCAAATTAATGGATTCTATTATGAGTGATTATCCTATTGGGTCTTTCCTTGTTTGGAAGCCGCCGGAAAACTTGAAAGTTAGAACTAGAAAATTCACACAGGACTACAGAAGCGGTGACAGACCTATTTCGGAAGAACCTATTCAATCAGCACCTTACCTTGTTTTAGATGGTCAGCAAAGATTGCAATCCTTATATATAGGCTTTTTTGGAAGTTATGAAGGAAATCGCTTGTATCTCAGACTCGACAGTAATTCTGACACTGAAGGGAATGGTCTAAGATACCAATTTCAATTTATGACACCTGAACAGGCTAAGAAAAATCCACATTGGGTAAGACCAGATGAAGTGGTTAACTTAAACATCGAAGAAATATCAGAATTTGTAGACAATAAATTTGGTAGTGATACAGATGAGACAAAGAAAATGGTAAAGAAAAACTTGGGGAAACTTATTCGTGTGTTCAACATGGATGAGAAAATTTCTCTTCAAGATATCAAAGAGAATTTGTCATACAACGATGTGTTAGAAGTTTTTGTAAGAGTAAACTCAGGTGGAATGATATTAACAAAATCGGATTTGGTTTTTTCCACGATTGTTTTAAATATACCAGATATGGAAAGAAAATTTGTTGAACTCGTTGACGAGTTAAATGGAGGAGGGGAATTCGATTTCGATGTTGACTTCATAATTAAGGCGTCGTTCGTCATTTTTGGAAAGGGGGCAAAGTATGACGTGGATAAGCTTAAGGATGAAAAATATACCAACACCCTTAAAAAGAGTTTTGATAAATTCGAAAATTCTTTATTTTCTACGGTAGGGTTTTTGAAAACACACGCTAAGATACTTTCTAAAAGATTTTTAAAATCAGATTTGGCATTAATTCCTATAATAGATTTTCTCTTCCACCAACACCACCAACAATTACCTGAAGGGCAGACAAGATACCTTCGTCAGTATTTATATATGGCCTTTTTCATGCGGTTCTTTTCTTATGGGCCCGATGGCAAACTAGATGTTATCCATAAGAAAATATCAACAGATAGTTTCCCGTTGCCCGAAATTGGTAAATACATGGGGGAACGAACAGGTCTAAGCTACGGATTCTCCAGAAACATGCTGAATGATTTGGATTTGGTACTCAATATAATTCAGGGCGGTGTTTCCGAAATTCCCCAAAAGAGAGGCTGGAGTTTAGAAAGGGATCACATATTTCCACGGAGTGTTTTAGAAAACAAGGGATTCGCATGTGAGCTTGTAAATGGTGTGGGAAACCTTCGATTGATTAACAAGACCCGAAACATTCTAAAAAGCGATAAGCTACCCGATGATAATACTGACTTTTTTGGTTCTGATGATGCGGAGCTAAAAAGGCTGTTTCTCCAATCGAAAGAGGATTTATCCGAGTTTAATTTTAAAACTTTTGTCCAGACAAGGGAAAACCTAATCCTTGATAAAGTAAAAGAATTTCTCGGATTTTAATATCGGCCTACTTCTTCGTTCCCGTGTATCTCTGCCTCGACATCGCAATAATTTCTTCCTTATAAGATATTCTTTTTTGTGGGCATGCAAAAGTCACTGCACTGAATGATCTTGAGGTTACACCGTCAATCAATAGCTTAAGGTATACGTGGTAATTGGGCAGATTAACCAGATCGCTCTCTTCAAAAACCCGATAGAACTCCCTTGCTAAGTATCTCGCGTCCTCTGCCCCAACCCTGAATGAAATTAACGTACCAACATTGCCGAAGATCGCGGCTCTTATCTTTTCATCGAGCTGCTCGATGTATTGATGGCTCAGGATGAGGTTAAGGCCGTATTTTCTTGCCTCTGATAGGATGTCTGCAAAAGACAAGGTCAGGAAATTATGCAACTCATCCACATACAGATAAAAAGACCTTCTTCTATTCTCTGGAATATTAGCCCTGCTCATAGCGGCAAGCTGGATCATTGTCACCAGCATAGCCCCTAAAAGACAGCAGTTGTCTTCGCCGATTTTACCCTTGGCAAGATTGGCGATAAAGATTTTTCCATCATCCATCACCTTCCTGAAACGGAAGGTGTTTTTCTTTTGGCCGACGATGTTACGTAAGGGTTTGCTGGTTAAAAATTGTCCTACTTTATTAAGGATAGGTGATATGGCCTCAGACCGCAGCCACGCAGAGTACTTGTCAAACTCAAAAAACCAGAAGTCTTTTACCTGCTGATGGGTGACAAAATCCAGAACATGCTCCCGAAAATCTTTATTGGTTAAGAGCCTTGGTATATCCAGTAAGGTGCTATCAGGGTATTCCAACAGTGTTAGGATTGAGTGCCTCAATATATGTTCCAACCTCGGTCCCCAGAAATCGCTCCAGACCTTCTTAAAGACAGAAATCAGTCCTGATGTAACCAGGTGGTGGTATTCAGGATGGACACTATCCAGAGGATTAAAGGCAACAGGATACTCCATATCAGCCGGATTAAAGTAGATGACATCGTCTATTCTTCGTTTGGGGACAAAGTTTAAAACATCTTCTGCGAGATCTCCATGAGGGTCTATTAAGGCAAGGCCGTTGCCGGTCTTGATATCAGAGATGACCATGTTTTCAATCAGTGTGGATTTGCCGGTTCCGGTCTTTCCGATGATATACATATGTCCCCGGCGGTTCTTTTGTTTGATGCCGAATCTTTTTCTTATATCCCTGTAATTGGTTATAGCGAAGTGAGTGACAGAATTGTTATTATTTTTTCTTGTTTGCATTTCTCAATTCTAAATCTCTGAGCCTTTATTAAAAGAAAGGCTAACTTGCCTTTTGCGGCAAATTTACCCATCTTGTCGCCATATCCTGCTGAGCTAATGTGAAAGCAGAACATTAACAATTTTTTATTGGAAAGGAAAGAATTATGGAAAAGAAAGAAAGATTGATTGAAGTCAGAACCACCGATGGAAAGCCTATCATAAATCTCCGCTTGATTGATAGAGAGATTATTCCGGAGGATAGGCAGGATGTCTCATCGGCCCAGAACACGCAGGCCAGAGGCCAGACTGGTCAAGCAGGCAATGCCTCAACTAACGAATCCTCTATGACAGATGCCCAGAAAAGGTATCTATTCAGAATCCTTGCTGAGCAGGGATTGGAAGGTGACAAAGCCCATGAGCACTTAAAAGCGCTTTTTGGCGTAGATTCTCTGCAAGAAGTCAGTAAGACCGAGGCAAGCAGAATGATCGAGCATCTGCTTGAAAAAGCAGAGAAAAAGTGAGCAATCTTCTTCGGCCTGTCAGAAGGCCGCCTTAAGAAGAACGGCTATTTTAGCTTATCTGAGCTTCAAAGCCTACGTGGCCTTTAGGGCTGCCGGTGGAGAGAGACCTCTACCGGCAGCCTAAGGGGCTGGAGGAGATTGCTCCGGAGTTGTTCAGAGGTACTGGGAATGGAGACAATTGAAAAGATGTTTTAGAGAACCTATTAAGAAAAGAAAAGTCAGGAAAGGAAAGAATCTATGGATATAAATGATGCTACTATCGGCACAAGAGTAAAAACCCTGGTTGATTTTTCCGGTGTGCCCAAAGGGACAGAAGGCGTGATTGACCAGGATTATGGTACAGGCATTATGGTCGCCTGCGATTTGCCTGATAGGCCCTTGCCTGCTGGTTATTGCCAGTTTGACGGACGACCAGCGGTAGCAACTCGAATCCTGCGAGATGGTTTTGATAAGAAAACTGAACTGCATTTTCTGGAGCCGGTAAAACCATAATGGTCAAAAAATGAAAGGAGCGACTCATGAGAGAAACCGAAACAGAGGATCAGAAAGAAGATAAAAGAATAAGCAATTTCCTTGCGCTGGTTGCACCAGTCGTTGTGAAGTATGTGACGATGCTGCTTGAGACTGCCGGTTATGAAGTTAAAAAAGAAGGCACCGGCTTTGATACATCCCTTGTTATTAGCAAAGACAGTAGGCAAGCAAAGATGTATCTGGAGAATCTATTTTTAGAGATTGCAACTATCGACAGAGATGAAGATCCGCTGCGCTTCGATGGAAGGCTGAAGGATTTCGATTTTTTTCTGGAAAAGACCGCTAATCTTACAAAAAGTAAGCTGAAGGTTCTTTTCCACCTATTCGCAGAAGAGGATATGGATGCAGTGATAGAAAATATCAGCCGGGAGGCCAAGGATTACCAGCGGATTCGTATCTGGCAGTTTGACCAGAAAAACCAAGCCAGCCAAGAGAACCAATGCCAATGATCGTATAAAAGTTCAATTCAGACCACATTTCAGAAAGCCTCTCTGCAGTGTGCAGGAGGCAATATTTTTGCGCAGGTTTTATTTTGAAAGGGATCAAAAATGAAAGCGTACAGACATGGTGAAATGATACTTATACCGGTACCGGAGAATCTTGAAAGTCAATGGCAAAGCCTTTATGAGCAGGCAGGACAGAAGATGAAAAATCCTCGAGTCATAGCCGAGGGAGAAATCACCGGCCATAAACACGAGCTCGCAGGAGGTCAGGTCGATGCGGTAACGTTAGACCAGGATAGCGCAATGGCCAGGAGTACAAGCTCTTCAGAGTACATATCGAGAAGGAGCTTCTTGAGGACTCTGGGAATAGGAACCGTAGCCGGACCCGTTATCCTACTTAAGGTAGCTAAGACAGCAACCTTGAGACATCCTGAACACAATTCCTTGAAGATACCGGCAGGCAGCTACGTAGTCTATAGCCAGCGAGAATACGATGAGACCATGGCCAGAAGAGTGGTTGACTGATCACCATAGCGCCGAGAAAGAAGAACATTCCTGATTGGAGGTGAAAAAACAATGCAGCTATTAACGCTTAAAGGCGGATGGGGCAGAAACAGAAGGTTCGAGATCGAAAATGGCCACGTCAGAATACAAAGAGGTCCGCTGGAGCCAGAGACTGCGTTAAGCATACAAGACGGCCAGATAGTAAAGATAGAGGAAATAGAGCAGCCCTTTCGCGACAGAAGTACCAGGGTCGTGACTGAAAAAGCCTGGAATGGATTAAAAGAAACAAAGACAGATGCTGTAAGAACCACCCAGAGGTACGACACCTACACCAACCTGCCATTTACAGGAACGTTCTACGAGGTTGTTGGACTGACAATAGGTAAATACAAAGGCACGCTCCGGCAGATAACCAGAAGAGCAAGGTTCGTGCAGGAAGAGTTCGTATACGACACCGGCCAGCAAGCTTACGTATGGACGCCGTACCGGAAAAGTTTCCAGGTGTTTCGACCGAACGGCAAGCTGTGGATGGAAGTGACCGCGAAGATCAGAAGGCCCTACAAGCGGGCACAGAATCTGTTGGAAAAAATTCGGTCCACATTGGCTGATTTAGCCAGCGATGGAAACACATGGAGCAACGAGCCGAACTATGAAATTAAATTGTATAACGAACAAGGAAGAGAGTATGGCTACGGCAAGATAGAGAACCGCCAGCGGGCAGGTATATGGCGGCAGGGCAGGACCAATCATTACTTTATGATGGGAGTAGCAGTGAGTAAGGATATCTATTATGCGACACCTGACCAGCTGGAGCCGCGCGAGGTCTTAAAGACAGAGAACATGCAGCTAAGAGCGGCCTTGATGAAAAAGATAGGGCCTGAGAGGTTGTTTAAAAAACTTCCGTTTGCAGCCTGCGACGTGGATGGTGAAAACCAGCTATTGAAGGCCGAGGTGAAAGAGATTTTTACCCTGGACAACGATTCGCTGGAGCAGATGAGATTAAGGAACAGACTTGACGAGCAGATAGCCATAGCGGTGCTCAAATGCCCATCGACCGGACAGTTATACTATCTGAGGGTGCCGCCGAGGCTCAAAAAAATAGAGCATGCCAGGCAATGGCTGTGCGGCATAGATATCGAAAGCATCGAGGAAGATTATATCAAAGACAGGTGGATGACAGTACCCAGCGGAGAAAGACGGGAGTTATCATCGTCGCAACAGGAAGCGATGAGAGCTGAGATAGAGCAGGCCAAGCAGCGCCAGGGGCTGAAATTTGTAGCTGAAGCGTGAATGTAGGAGAGGAAAATTTGAGGGAAGATTACCATGAAAATTTATAAAGTCTGGATTCAAATTGAAGAAATAGATGAAGGCAAAGATCGCTATTCGAACATAGGCGAGCCCTATGAAGCAGGCAAATTCGAGACCGAAATAGCTGCCAGGAAATTCGTGGAGAATGAGCTGATGGTTATTAGACCGATTAATGTGAGACTGCAAAAGGCTTGCCGGCAAGTGTTAGATTCTATGGATGTTGGTGGCGAACAGTCCCGCCAGTTTGCCGAAGAGATTAAGACGTTAAAAGATGCTCTTAAGGCTGCACAGACAGTAGACGACAGCTGCCCGAAATGCGGCGCCGGTTCCGATAAGAGAGAATTTATCAGCAAAGACTTTTTAAGTATCGAAGCAATACACATGCACTATCTATGCAAGAGATGCGGCAGCGACATAATCGAGGAGTTTACTTTGACCGATGTCTTTATTGATAACGGTCAATAAAGACGGACGTTCCGCTACGCAGCACAATCGGTTCAAGGATCGCCAGACAGAAAAATCTCGACATTCGTGATTCCCCCTTACACTTTTTTGAAACGAAAGGAATTAGATTATGCAAAAACAAAGAATCTCTGCGCGCAGCCCACCGAAAACCAATGTTTGAAATTTAGCCGTCTGAATGTTTTGGATCCGGTAATTGTTAACCGTTCAAATCGAAAGGAAATGAAATGAAAGTTGAAATTTTCAGACTCACCGGTCAGCCTGTAACTATCGAAGTTCAGGAAAATGGGACCGTCCGCGATGTGTTTTCGCATCCTGACAGCGGCAAGGTCATCGGCAGAGAAGGCTCGCTGCTAAAGGCAGCAGAAGATGCTTACGGCAGTATCGAAGCGCTGGGCAACCTTCGTGTCAATGGTTCAGCGGCAACTCTGGATACCCGTGTAACCGCCGGCTCGACGATCCTGATTATACCTAAAGTTGAAGGCGGAATGGCCAGGTGCGCGTAAGACAGAAACCATTGTACTTTTTTTCACAGAAAGGGCTGGCAGGAATAAATTTTGCCAGCCCTTATTTTTTAGAGGATAAATTATGGAACAGGAAAGAATGATACCTTCAATCACGATAAATCCCTGGCCCGAGCTGGCCGTACCCGGAACAGAAATTCAGAATATTCTCACCTTCTTAACATACAAGACTAATAAACCGGTAACTTTCCGACAGTATACGGAAGATGAAGGGTATTCTGAGAACTCGATTAGCGTTCGCATAGCAGTTTGCGACGGTTTTCACAAGATAAGTAAGACAGATACCGTAAGACTCGGCGAAAAAGCCTACGTATTATCCGAAAGCCAGGTGACTGCTGCTCTGAACATCGATGTTCCTCGGGAAAAGCAAATTTTAGATGACGATTTTCTGACCCTTGCCTATGTAGACCATAACAGAATTGTCATACCAATCGAGCTTACCGCAAGTGATAATGAGGCAGCAAGGAGCATATTGGCCCACATTACTGAGCGCTCTGTCGAACTTCTCGATTTCAAGATGAGCGATAAGCTCCTCGAACAAAGAAGGAAATTGGCTCAAGGATTTTGCGAAGCCTTTGCCAAAGGGGTCCGCAAGCGAATCGCCGAGAAAGAAGAAGAGCTGAGAGAGTCCGAGCGCAACGCCGATCAGGCGTATTACACTATACTCGATTTCGAGCGCAAAAAACCGGTTATTCAAAAGGAACTGAAGTTCCTTAAAAAACTTCAGGAAATTCACAGACCAAGATTGTTCCGCAACCAGGCTCACGCATTGATAGAACTGCAGGCATCTGGACAATACAGCAGCATCGAAGCTCGTGACGATGGCTCGATATCCGCTACCACCAATCCGATTACTATCGAATACGATAACTGGAAGTTTCCGCTTGGAAGATACGAGATCGACATAGACGGTAAAGGGAACATCATAATAGAAGCCCTTGACGAACATCCAAATGCCGACTATCCGCATCCTCACGTTGCTTCTGACGGCCGCCCCTGTCTGGGCAATATCGCAGCAGACATACCGAAGATTCTCGGCTCTATGCGCATAGCCGAGGTTCTGCAGGTATTGTATGAATTTCTCTGTGAATATAACCCTGACAACCCTTATGAAAGAATCGGTCATTTCGACTCGACCAGTCAATATTATGATGAGGACGATAATCCTTGCGAAAACTGCGATCAATCCTGCACACCGTATTGCATCCACGAATGCAGTGAAAATGACAGCCAGTATGAGTGCGGCGACTGCTGCGAGTACAGGCAAGACTATTGCTATCAGGACTGCGATTACAATCAGAATTTCGAGCAATTCAGCCCCTGTGATGATTGCAGCGAAGAAGGCACAGAGCATTGTTACTTGAATTGCCAGTATAACGAACAGTGGGAATTACACAAACCGTGTGACGAAAGCTGCGAGTTCGATGAATGTGATTCAGAATGTCCCTACTTTAAGAAATCAGAAGAATTGAAGGAGACAGCTAAAAATGCAAACACAAGATAAAGACAGAACAAAACCGACAACGCAGGACAAGCAGGAAGTATCAGTCAGCACCGCTCTTGATTGGCCGCCGGGTCTTCTTATCTCGAAGAAAGAAAACATCGGTGTGTCTATTGCTGACGACCTGGCTGTCGTTCTTACTAAAGAGGCCTTCGAGCAGCTAATCGGCTGGGCATATTCAACAGCAAGAGAGATTAGCTGTTTAGGCTCTGTATCCCGTGAAGGCAACAGATTCATTATTGAGCAGTTTTACCTGCTCAAGCAGTCCGGTTCATCAGCCAGCACGGAACTGGACCAATCGGCTTTAGCCGAACTCATGGAGCAATTGATTACCGAAGGTAAGCGTGAGGAAGCTCAGCGGATTAAATGCTGGGCGCACAGCCACCCGAATATGGAGCCATTCTGGTCAAAGGTAGACGATTCTACGTGCCGGCTTCTGGTTAACGATTATCTTGTAAGCATCGTTATCGGCAAAAATTTCGCCATCCTCTGCCGGATAGATATTGCTGCTCCGATACCGGTCGTCTTCGACAATATCCCCGTTGTTTACCAGATACCAAAGGACAAGCTGCCAATCGCCAAATACGCTGAAGAGGTTAGAAGCGCTGTTTCGGAGAAGACCTTCAGTTTCTCCAAAACAGAGAACGAGGAAACCCGCGAACAAGATAGATTCGTTCCTACACCTTATTGCGGGTATTGCGGCAACTGGCATGACGAAGGCGAATGTCCATTGGCAGATCCGGACCAATGGCCCCATATTGGTGAAGATGATTTTATGTTTTAGGCAAATTTATATGAAAGGGGTACAAATGAATGATAACCAGAATAGATTCTCAAGGCAGTTGGATATTGTACCACCGGAGAAACTTAGCTTTCCCGTAACTGTTATCGGCGCTGGTGCCATAGGCTCAGCAACTGTGGTGACATTAGCTAAAATGGGATGTTCAGATATTACTGTCTGGGATGGAGATACGCTTGAAGAAGTAAATATTCCCAATCAGTTATGCAAACCCTCGCTTATGGGCAAGCCCAAAGTCAAAGCCCTGACAGAGTTGGTTTATGAATTAACCGAAGTTCAGATTAAGCAGGTAAACCGTCGATACGCGGGCCAGAACCTGGAAGGTGTAGTGATTGCTACCGTCGATAATATGGCCAGCCGAAAGAACGTCTGGAAAAGGGCTAAACTCAATACCAAAATCCCACTACTTATCGATGCCCGAATGGGTGCAGAGTTTGCCAGGATTTACGCTGTTTGCCCGACAAATATTGAACAGACCGATTTTTACCAGCAGAACCTATACAGCAATAACGAAGCTGAACACCTACCTTGTTCTGCCCGTTCAATTATTTACTGCCCAATGGTAATTGCTGGATTTATTGCCCTTCTGGTAAAAAAGTATGCCGTAAACCAGCCACTGCCAAAAGAGATTTTGATTGATTTCCCAAACCTATTATTACAAACCGAAAGGAGGTGATAGCTATGGACCACCTATCCTGTAGTCAGATTAATCTGTATTTACAGTGTCCCCTGAAGTACAAATTCCTGTATATCGACAACCTGCCAAAACCATTCAGGCCTTCTGGCCTTGCCTTTGGAGGGTCAATCCATGCAGCCCTTGCCTGGCTTCACAAACAGAGGATGAAAGGAAACGATGTCTCAGTAGATAAGTTATACAAGATTTTTGATGCCGATTGGTACGCTCAAAAGCTTGATATTGACATCCATTACAAGGATGGTGAGGCAGAGACAAGATTAACCGTAATGGCTAAAGAGATGTTATCGATGTACTTTGTCCGGCCTCACAGAAAGCTGCTGGGAGCGGAGGTACCTTTTGTTCTGCCTCTGGTGAACCTATCTACCGGCGAAAGACTCAATATGAATCTCGAAGGTTTCATTGACTTGATTGAGGAAGGCGATGCCATAACCGAGTTCAAAACATCCAATCAGACTATGAACCAGGCTGACTTAGATGATCATCTACAATTGACTGCATATAGTTACGCTTACCAGATGCTTTACCGAAAGTCTCCGAAGCTACTTAAGCTGGTCGACTTTGTGAAAACTAAAAGGCCAAAGATCATCACTCTACAGAGAGACACGAACAAAGTTGACTACGAGCGGTTCTTCCACCTCGCTGGTCAAATCCTAAAAGGTATCAAGACCAAGGTTTTCTTCCCCAGGATAAGTTTTATGTGTAAGGACTGCGAGTACAGTGAGCATTGCCAGACCTGGCAAGGCAATTAGCTCTTTCAAAAATCAAAGGAAGTAGAAAATCTGCTTCCTTTTTTGATTCGTCAAAGTCAGTTCAATCGGCTACAAATCATGATTTTCAAATCCTTGAGTTTTATTATGTCATTGTGGATAACTTAAATTGATAATTACGACGAGATGTGTAATAATCGATATAACCGTTAAATTCCTAAAATCCGGCAGATATTCACACTCTTTCACTCTAAAAATTATAGAATTTCATATGTAGTTTGCTAATAATAGCTAAAGGATTTTATGGGACCAGTAGCCAACAGAAACCCTATTTTGTATCCGAAAAAAGAAGCGAAAGTGGTGGTTAATGCCACCGTTCGATTGGTTATAATATTTATGATTTAGGAGTAAATTTTCTTGAGTGTGGCAGTTGACTATAATAACATTGTTGTATTATAATAAATAATGCAACAGCGCTGTTGTAACAATGGCCGGGTAATAAGTCAACGGATGACTATGTAATGCAGACAAGGAATGAACTTACTATTAAACAGATATCTGAGCAGCTTGGCTTTCATACCGGCACAGTGAGGAGATTGTGTGAGGATGGGAAACTAAAAGCCGAAAAGAGGAGGGGAAAACTCTACATAAAACGATATGATTTGAGAGATTTTCTTCTTAGAAGACAGGACAAAGCACAGTCCTTTTTGAGAATCTTCTCTCCATTCAGGCAATTTGAAGAGAAGATCATCGGGCCAGTAGAGAAGTTCTTTGGCAACAAACCTGGATGCGTGATTGGGCTGTCACCTGGTGGTTTCCCATATATGTTATGCTTATATTTTGGTCTTCCGCCAGGTAAAGATATCAATTTTATCTTCTTGGGTGAGGAGGAAATTCATGACTGCAGGTTAATTAAGGGTAGAAAGATTGTAATAGTAGATGACTCCACCAGAACAGGCTCAAGTATCAGAACGATAAAAAACAGATTAAAAGGTATAAAAAATTTAAACCTAAAAGCCATAAAAGTCGCAGTGTACGATGATTTTGCCAAGCGTGCCGATTTCGCAGTTAAAAGGCAAACCTATGATGAACACCTAGCGTCTTTGAAAAGGGCGTTAGAACAATTTGCAATACGATAAGCCTTAGACATAAGCTTTTTTTCGGTTATGCAAGGACATAAAAAGTTTCAGCTCTTTAAAAATTTAGGAGGACCAAAAATGACAGTGACATACGTACAAGAAATTCTTCTGTCTTTTGACAGAATAGTGTTTTTGATAAGAGCTGGACGTTGTTTCGAGCTTTTATTAAAAACCCTTTCTTAGTAGAAGGGGTTTTTGATTGGGAGAGTTCTACAAAAAAGGTTTGTAAATTTAATCTTGTTGGAACGTGGAGGGATAATGGGTTCCTTAAAGGAGTTCATTGAGAAAGAAGGTGGCTGGCTAGCTCTTTTGGGTGTTGTTTTCGCCTTTGTCGTGATTCAAGAGAAGATCACAATATCAAGAGCTGAACTACTTATCATGTTGTTTGGCTTCTTGATGATACGCGAAAGAGGCGAAGCCAAAAGATGGCGAGAAGACTTTGATACGCGGTTAGCGAGATTAGAGGCTCTGCCTTCCTCTAACCCCGGCTCTGGGGGTGCTGGATCTGAACAGTCTAAAGGTACTGTTCTTCAGACATTGCGAAAGGCGAATATTGTAAGAGGCCTTATAGGAGCCGCGGTTGTTGGTCTCGTAAGTGCACTCCTGGGTTTCTTGGTAGGGGGACTCTCAGATATGGTGATTTGCGGAGTTATAGGGGCAGCCATAGGTGAGCAGATAGGGAGAAATAAGAGTAAGAGAATTTCTTGACAACAACAAGAGTTTTTTGAAAGAAAAATTTGAGTTTTGGAGGACTCAGTTTTTTGACTATTTTCAAGTGTTGGTTATGTGAGTCTTTTAAGATACTAAAACGTGGTTTTATTTCGAGCTTGCTGAAGATATCCGCTGCTGGCAGAACGGTAGGTAAGCTATTCTCGCAACAAATTATATAGTAATGCAAAAAGAAAACTTCAGATAGCAATTTAACAGTTGAAAGGGAGGTAAATAATTATGTCAAGACCTTTAGTTGAAGTGGAATTAGAAGGTAAAAAGCTGAATGCGGTGCTGGATACCGGTGCCTGGCGATCATATATTAGGTCCGAACTGGCAAAAGAATTTCTAGTAGTGCCTGTTGAACCATTTGAGGCGAGACTGGGAGGACAGAAGTTTGAAGTAAAAGAGGGCAGGATTGTCTCTGGCAAAGTAAAGGACAGCGAGGAAAGAGCCTATCAGTTCAGCGAGAAACTTTTTCCAGTCAGTAACCTGGGAGAAGAAAACGGTAAAAAAATTGACGTTCTCTTTGGAGCTGTCATTCTTGAAGACTGGGGAGCACTTATCAACGAAAGCACCATCCCGCCGCAGGTTGACTATTACCGTCTTAGAAAGGGTGAGCTGACAGAACTCTGATAAAGTATTAAAGCTCCTTTCCCTCTCATAAACGCAGCAAAGGCTAACCAGAAGGGTTGGCCTTTCTTTACGAAATCCCATTTTTGTCTAAGCTAAGGTAAAAATAGTTAATTCCGCTGTTTTTATCATCATAACCAATTAGTAAACCAGGTGAATCCAAACTTGTCGATGGGTCACTGGCAGTCAATTGTCATTTTCTATGAAATGTCTTCTTTATGCCAGTGTATCTACGGACGCTAGACCTGACATGATATAGCTGGTTCGAACGTCGTCCACGAGGGCCCGCATATGGGACGTTTTTGCTGAAATAGTCAAATTTTCCTCCCTTTCTGTGGGAAACTAAGACTGGAATGAGTAATTCCGGTCTTTTTACTTCTTGACTTTGAACACTTTCAGATACACTTCAATAGGTAGGCCGTACGTAGAGTCATTATCTATTGCAGGAAGACCAGTAAGCGGGGTAAAATCCATATAAAGTATGTTATCTGAAGAACAAAAGAAAATCGTAGAGTTCCGTGGCAAACCAATGAGGGTTTTAGCTGGTCCCGGAACAGGCAAAACCTTTTGCATAATTGCGCGGATAAAATTTTTACTGAAGAATAACATTTCCTACAAACACATCTGTGCAATCACTTTTACAAGGGTCGCTGCTGCCGAGTTAAGAGAAAGATTAGAGAAAAGTAAAATCGATGCGGCCACCTTACCTTATGTTAATACACTACATGGCTTCGCATATAGCATTCTAAGAAAACACTGCCAAAAGACTTACCTAAAGCCAGACTTTAGACCCATTAGCAATGTTTTCAATAGAATCCTAATTCAGGATGTATTCCAAGATTTGAAACAGAAAGGTATACTTCTCTCACGCCCTGATAGCGAGGAGATTAGAGATGCCTATTTCCGAAAAAAAGCAAATCCCAATATCTCTAATGAGATATCGGCCAATCAGAAGAAAAGCAAATTATTAAAAGAATTTTCAGATTCTCTCCGTGAGCACCTTTATTTCTACAATGCGGTGGACTGGGCAGATGTTCTCAACGAAACAATTACTTTAATGGATTCTTGTACAGATGTGAGGACCGAAGTACATGCTAAAACTAAATATCTCTTAGTAGACGAATACCAAGACTTAAGTCCCTTAGAGCAACATTTTGTTCATAAATTAGCAGGTTATCCGAATGGTTTATGTGTCGTTGGTGACGATGATCAGAGTATTTACGAGACTTTTAGATTTGCTTCCCCACAGGGTCTTATTGATTTCACAAAGAAATATCCCATAGCTGAGAGATTCGAAATTTCCACATGTCGGAGATGCCCGAAAGAAGTTATAGATTGCGCATTAAGCCTTATTAATAATAATAAACGAAGGGTCGCAAAGGAACTCGTTCCGCTTGACCCAAAGAGGAAGGGGTTTGTGATAACCTTATGTCATAAAAGTAAAAAGAAAGAAATACAATGGTTGGTTTTAAGGGTATCAAAAATTCTCAATAAGGGTCTTAGGCCCCACGATATTATGATTCTATTCACGGATAGGGATACAGCGAAGGATTATGTTATAGAGCTTCAAAGGGCGGATTTCCCTCTGAATGTACAGCTCAGGATATCTGACATATTTGGTTCTGAGCATTTTCTAGGATTGATTTCGATAGCTAGATGGTTGGTCAATAATGATGACAATTTAAGCCTAAGACTTGCTTTGTATTATTGGCCAGAAATAGGTCCCGAGACAGCAAGACAGTTGAGGCTACTAGCTCTTTCTTCAAAAAGTACGCTGTGGAGAGTAGTCGAAAACATAGCGGAGAATCCAAATGCATTTAAGGCAATAAGGAAAAGGAAGAATGTCATCGAGTTTTATAACTTTTTAAGCCGTATAAAGGAAATCAAAAGCTTTACTGATTTTACAACTATGTTTTTCTCCGCTTTTCCTAAAAGTAAAGATGATAAAGGGTGCGTTGCTTTTAAGGAGTATTTAGAAAACCTTAAAGGGCAAGAAGAAAATTTGACTTTTAAGGAAATTCTCGAAGATTTTGAGCAGAAAATAGATTCTGGTGAGTTGGAAAACAAATATAGGAAAAAAGAAGGCATCCGTGTCATGACTATGCATTCTGCAAAAGGTTGTGAGGCACCTGTGGTAATTATCCCTGCTTTAGAGGATGATGTTATGCCAGGGGAAGCTATCAATATTGAGGAAAGAAGACGTCTGTTTTACGTTTCAATCACGAGAGCGATAAATGGCATATATTTGAGCTGGGCAAGGCAACGGTCGGGACCTGAAATCCACAGGGTTCCTGGGAGAAGAATGTTAGACAAGAGAAAAAGCAGATTCTTAAGCGAAATGATGAATGGTGGAGAAGCCTCGCAATCGTAAGCTAATATCTCTGGAGCTTTAACGATTATAATATCACCCTATGTAAGCATCATCCGCAGCGATATATGACTGCGAAGGCAATATTTCCCTTCTTTTAGTCGTCTTTCGATTAGGATAAGATGGTTAAATCAGATAAGAAATATTGCCATGCGGAAAGGACCATCAGCTCAGTTTGATGCGATTCAAAAAATTCGTCAGACTTCCCTTCCCACTTACAAGACAAAACGGAATGATCACCTAATAGAAGCAGCGGCAAAACAGCTTGCTGATTTGCTGTTGAAGTGTTGGCTGGCGAGCGACGGCGTAAAGACGGGGAGACGCAAATCAAACACACGCACCGGTAACACGAAGGGCCTTTGAACTTCTATAAAATCTCATAACTTCCGCCAATTTCTCCTTCATTATGCCCATATACTCATTGTCTTGAATGGTTATAATAAGCTTTGGACTGGGGAGCCAGTTGCTTGTTATTATAACCTGTTTTTCTTCAAGCAGATTTCGAACGAGCCTAGTTGGGATAGCTCGAACAATTCTCCTGTCTTGAACAAAGAATTTTTCCCAGAACAGCCCCAGGAACTGCCGCTTGAGTTCATATGGGGCTTTTTTGTATGTATAATAAACGTCCTGGGTAAGACCCAGCACCCCTCTTATTACATCCACATCGAGGATTCGCCGTCTATCTAACTCGTCCAATCGGAGTTGAATCTGGCTTAACTCTTCGTTGATTCGCGCCCTTATCCTTGCGAAGTCTTCATCAGAAATCACAGCATTGAGAAGCTTTTCTTCGGCCATATCCCTTTTCTTTTCGGCGGCCAGCTTTTGGTTGTAGAGGATGCGTTTCTCAGCATCTATCCCTTCCTTCTGCCTATGGTAGGCGTTCTTTAATTTTTCGACCACGAGACCAATAAAATCGTCACTGAACTGAATTTTCTTGAATTCCTCTTCAACCTGCCTCTCCAGTTTTTTAACCTCCACATTCTGGTCTCTGTTCGTATGCAGCCGTTCCTTGCCTCGTTTACCATTGAATGCGCAGTGGTAGTAGGCGACGTTGTTTTTTGCCGGGTGCTTTTCCGCCGTGTACCTGCCGCCGCATATATTACAGAAGACAATGCCTCTGAGCAGGAAATGGTGTTTTCGTCTGCGGCAAGCAGAGAAGTTGTGAGCGTCCATTATTTGGAGGATACGCTCGTGTTCCTCCAGTGTGATCATCGGCTTATGTCGACCGACCTTCTCCTGTCCGTTCCACCGCATTAGCCCGGCATAAAAAGGATTTCTGAGGATATCGGTCATGATACTGTTGCATACCTTCTTTCCTGTCTTGGATCTCAATCCTTTCTCGTAAAGAATGTCTGCTGTTTCCAGCGCCGAGTAGTTTCCGCTCAAGTACATTTTCAAGCCCGCTTTTATCAGATGCCATCTTTCCGGGTCAGGTATAGTAACCTTTTGGCCGTCTTTCACCTCTTTGTTTATGTATCCAAGCGGCGCCCAGCCAGGCCACCAGCCCGAGTTGAACTTCTCTTTCAACCCCTTTTTGGTCTTTCGGCTGTTGATATCAGACTGGAACTGGTTGACGCTGGCCAAAATAGTGTCAATCATATTACCCTCTGGGCTATCGTCAAGCATTGGTTGAGCAACTGATATAAGTTTTACCCCTGCTTTTTTAAGGATGGCTCTTATTGTTAAGTGGTCTTTGGTATTTCTTGCTAATCTATCCGTTTCCTGGACAATAACCACTCCGATAGATTTGTCTTCTTGGCACATGGAAAGTAAATCCTTAAGGGCAGCTCTATTAAGAGTGGTACCGCTTTTACCCTCATCACGAAACACGCTCATCACCGTGTATCCGTTATTTTCAGCAAAAGACCGGCACAACTTTTCTTGTGCATCCAAGGAATACCCGTGTTCGGCCTGTTCTTCGGTTGAGACGCGGCAGTAGATAAGAGCTTTTTGCATTTTTGTGATGAGATTTATTTTGACCACCGGATCTCGTTAGTAGCAGACGAGGACCTTTATCTTGATTCTTTTACGAAAATCTCGGCAACCAGGAAATTTGATAAACCGCAGTTCAGCCAGACAGCTCAGCGAACAATACAATACATACCGGTTGTAGTTGAGCACCTTAGCAAGGTCATCCAAACAGTAGTTAATTTCGTGAGTTTTCGGGTTCGCCATTGCGAGAAGCTTGGAATAAAGTTTAAACCACTCCGGTAACACTCTTGATAGTGCTTGGCAGAAACGTTCAAGGTATTCTTTTGTGCAACTTGTGTTATTCATGAATTTGTGAATTCTTGTTGCTCGCTTGACAGATTGTACCCTTCTGATAAGGTCAGACTTGTATGCAGCTGAGCAAGCAAACAATCGAAGAATTCAAGGTTATTTATAAGGAAGAGTTCGGTGAAAAAATTGACGACAAGAAGGCTTATGAATTGGCCGCCAACCTTTTGAGACTTTTTAAAATTATCTATCGGCCAATCCCAAAGCAGAGAAAAAAGAAAGTCTGAAAGCTGGACCGGTATCCAAATCTTAAAATAATGTGAATATTCTCTTGGTGTAGGTTCGAGTCCCATCTCCTCCGCAAGATGGGACTTTTGGCGTAGAATTGCTCCAATTTCCGTTCATTTTGGTCTGTTTTTTTAGGTTCGAACCTGCATTTTACCTGGGCTAACCCAGATGGGACACGTTCAAAGAAAATCAAGGGTTTTTTAAGCTGAATATGAAGGATTTTGTCCTTTAAAGTTAGGTTCGAACCTAAGGCCTGTAAAATCGCCCCTTTTTCCTGCGGACTGCCTTTAGCAAACCACTGGCGGGCATAACAAGCAAAATCAAAGGTCTTCTCGGCAACGTCCAACCACTTTTCAGCCCGGCCAGAGGTATCATTTAGAATCTCTTCAAGCCGGGCTTTTTCTTTGATAAGCTCGGCTTTTCTTTTAGCGTATTCTTCATCAGAAAGTAAACTGCCATCAGTATTTTGAGGAGAGATTTTAAGTGCAAAGAGGTTGTCCAGTTTCTTAAGGCAAGAATCATAGGCTTTTCTCTGAGAACTAAGAATTGTTTCCCTGGAGTTAATCTCATTTTTGGTTTCTTCTTTAAGATATTTTATTGCCCAGTTTTTGAAACTCTCAGAGATATGAATTCTGGACAGATACCGGCTTATCTGTCTCTCCAGTTCTTTTAGTTCTATTGACCCTTGGGTACACGAAGGGTTTTTCCTCTTGGTGCAGCGGTAATAAACATATTTTAGGATGGTCGGCGTTTTCATCCTTTCAACAGGCGTCTGACATTTTGGGCATGTCAGCTTATGATTAGAGGAGAATTTGTATCTGCAGGTAGAGCAGATAACCTGGTTTTTCTCTTCCGCTGTCACCATTGCTCCACACTCACCACATCTTATTAGACCAGTGAAGGCAAAGTTGTGGGTCTTGGGCCTGGGCCTGCCCTTTCTTCCCAAAAGTAGCTGAACCTTATCGAAATCTTGGGCGGTTATCATTGGCTGATGGCAACCTTTGTACCAGTTGCCACTACCTTCAGGATATTCAAACCAGCCATAATAGAAGGGATTGGTAAAAATCCTGTAGATACCGCTCCTTGAGAGAGGTTTTCCATGAGCGGTTCTAAAACCCCATTTATTGTTGGCTATATCCATAATCTTTGGAGGGCTGTATCTGCCTGTGAGCATTAGCTCCCACATCTTTTTTACCAGCTTGAACCTATCAGGATCTTCGACAATTTCATTCATGCCCTTACCCTTTGATTTGTCATTCAAATATCCTAAAGGAGCAAAGCCGGGCCGCCATCCCTTTTCCGCTTTTGTCTTAAGCCCTCTTTTGACGTTCTTACTCAAGTCCAGAATAAACTGGTTGGCCATGCCAAGTTCGACACCCATTATCAATACGTTATCCTGAGGATAGTAACTCCTGTCATAGGTCTGAATGTGCTGGATGACTCTCTGCTGTAGCATCCAACTTATCTGGCCGCCGTCAATGGGATTGCGGGCGAGCCTATCGAGCTTCCAACAGATGATGCCGTCGGCTTTGCCTTGGTTAATCTTTTTTATCATTTCGTTAAAGACCAGCCTGCCTGGGGCCTTTGCGGAGTATGATTCGGTAAAGGTATCAACCACAGGCAAGTTTGACCTTTCAGCAAGGCTCTTTAATTCGTGCATCTGGGATTCGATTGAGAGAACCTGCCTATCCTCTGACTCAGAGGATTTACGACAGTAGATAAAGTAGCGGGGCATATACTTGAGATCTTTAGGCCGATGTCATTTTTAGTGTACCTGTCGCGCTTGGCCTCAAGACCCTTATTACGATTGCGCGCGCATTGTAACGCGCCAATAAATCCTGTCAAATAGTCAAAAGACCCTGACCTTATTTGGGCTCAGAGTATTTATTATTTTTAACCATCGGTTCTGTTTCATCAGAGCCAGGAAGTGGGTGGTAGATTATCCTGAATAGAGAAATTAAATTCGCCCCCATTTCCTGGGCTTCTCCATCTGATATTCTTTTTCTAAACTCCTGGTAGTAGATTTCCTTGAATTCCTCAATTGCCTCTTTGCTTAACGCCATTATTCAACGTTAAGCTAAAGACCAAAATAAAAAAGAGGGGGATATTTGCCTTCTGAGTAAAGATTTTCGTTGTGGTTATACTTTTGAAAGAGGATGTTCCTTGGACATCCCACTTGAATAAAAATTCTTTATTGACTTTTGGAGGGTAAATTACAAAAATAAAAGGGAATATCGCCAGCTAAGTGGCAGTTGATAAGTGAATACGTTATCGTAGCATTGGATTTTTGCGTTCCACTTCAAACCGGCAATTTTTTCACCCGGAATCGCAGAAGTAGATGCTTCTTGCCTATCGGCAATGAGGCATCGCTTGCGTGTTCCGGGAAGGCCTTGCCGGGCCTGAAGTGGGCACGATGTAGCGGTGCCTTTTTTTATTGCGCCAAGATAGGCAAAGAAGGCGACCTTCTATGGGACAGAAAACCTGCCGTAAAGAAAATTGCGTAGTTCCCACGATTATTTTGAGCAGAACAGGGCAAGAGACATTCAAAAATACCGTAGTTTCCACGATTGTTAGTCACATTAGTGGCGGCTATATTATATTATCTGGATTTTATAAAAGGAGTATATACCCAGATGTCCGGCTTACTTTGGGAATCGGTGCATATGGGCAAATGCCAAAAGACTTCGCGGTGATTTGGCACCCTGCATTGAATCTCTGAAGTGCATGGGCGTGCGCCAATAGAGCGAGTCATACCTACTATTGGTTGAGTGAGCATCGAAGACTATGCGGGATGACCATAAGATTAAAGCGGAATTACTGCAAGAGCTGGATAGTTTGCGCAGCCGTGTTTCTAAACTCACACAGGTGGAGGAGAACCTCAAACAATACCAATTTATGGTAGAATCTGCGCATGATGCCATCTTCTTTAAGGACCTGAAAAGCCGATACGTCATGGCCAACAACAAAGCCTTAGAGGCCTTTGGATTATCCCGTGAGCAAGTTATAGGAAAGAACGACTATGAGATAATGCCAAATAAAGACGAAGCTCAAAAAAATATTGAAGATGACAACCTTGTTTTCAAGACAGGCAAGCTGACGGAAATTACTAAGCACATGACCGGCACAGACGGAAAAGAACGCTGGTTTCAAGCCATAAAGGTTCCACAGTTTGACGATGGGGGAAACATTACCGGCCTTATTGGCATCGCCCGTGACATCACCGACCACAAAAAGGCAGAGGATGCGTTAAGAGAATCAGAGCAAAGATACAGAGGTGTTGTGGATAACATCGGTATTGGAGTATCGGTTATAAGTCCAAATATGGAAATATTATTTTTGAACAAGCAGTTAAGCAAGCGGTGTCCAGACATTAATGTCTCAAAAAAACCTATCTGCTACAAGAATTTTAACAAACCTCCCAGAGAGGGTATATGTTCTTATTGTCCAACATACAAGACACTAAAAGATGGACAAGTCCATGAAGCGATAACGGAAACCCTTGCAGGTAATAAAATCGTAAACGACAGGATAATCTCATCCCCAATTAAGGATAGAAACGGCAAGGTGATAGCAGCGATAGAGATGGTTGAAGACATCACTGAGCGGCTTCACATTGAGCAGGCGCTTCACGAGAGCGAGGAAAAATTTCGTTCGTTAGTTACAAACATCCCGGATGTAACATGGACAACTGATTATAAAGGCAGCACCACCTTCATCAGCCCAAACGTAGAAAAAGTCTATGGATACAATCCGGATGAAATCTATAAGGAAGGGGAGCGTCTGTGGTTTGGGAGAATACATCCTGATGACGTTGAAAAAGTGAAGGAGGCATACAAGGCGCTATTTGAAAAGGGAATACGGTTCGATATAGAATACAGGATTAAGAGAAAAGATGGAGAGTGGATCTGGTTGCACGACAGGTCAATTGTTACCTATGAAAAAGATGGTGTAATGTATGCCGATGGCATTTTCTCCGACATCACCAGGTCCAGGCAAAGAGAAGAGGAGCTCAATAAATACAGGGAGAATATGGCTCGAGCCGAACAACTGGCCTCACTGGGAACCTTAAGTGCTACTCTGGCCCATGAACTGACCCAGCCTCTAACGGTTATTGGTCTGTCAATAGGCAATTCACTGGCAGAGCTTGAGGCAACGTCGTGTCCGGATACTGTCATAGAAGAGCTCAAGGAAGGCCTTAATGAGATTTCGAGTATTACTTCAATGGTTGATAGATTTCGCAAATTCGCGAGGATGTCCAATAACAGAACTGTCAGCGAGGTAGATTTGAAGGCAACTGCTGAGAGAATCGCGAAGTTGTTAGATGAAAGTGCATGGCGTGCAAAAGTGACCCTGCAGGTCGAAGGGATGGACAAACTTCCGCATATATACGCAAGTGAGAAGGACATAGAGCAGTTATTTTTTGCACTGGTTGAGAACGCAATACAGGCAGCCGATGGCAAAGAAAAACGCCAGGTTATTATCAGTGGCGCTGTAAGAGATAAGAACGTTGAATTACAATTCTCTGATAACTGCGGCGGTATCGCGCCGGAAAATCTCGATAGGATTTTTGAGCCGTTTTTCACAACGCGGCCTGAAGGCGAAGGGACAGGTCTGGGACTTTGCATTGTGCAGCGCACAGTATCCCAGCTCAGCGGCAAGGTCCGTGTCGAAAGCGAACCTGGCAAAGGTTCAACTTTTTTCGTTACCTTGCCAATCAATATAGGTGAGAAGTAACTGAGTTCCGATGACTAATATCGCTAAACAGCATGTTTTTTTTGTCGACGATGAGCCAAAGATACGCAAGATAGTTGGCAGAACTCTTGAACAAGCCGGCTTGAAAGTCAGTTGCTTTGCCCGCGCAGCTGAGTGTCTTAAGCAATTGCGCAGCCAACCGTGCCATTTACTTATTACCGATGTGAAAATGACTGAAATGGATGGCATAGAGCTGTTAACCAAGGTGAAACGTATTATTCCATCGCTGCCGGTTCTGGTTATAACCGGCTATGGTGATATACCAATGGCGGTCAAGGCCCTCAAGTTAGGCGCATCGGACTTTATTGAAAAACCTCTGGACAGACAATCCTTTCTATCGGTAGTTGATTCGCTGCTAAATCTAAATACTCAGACCCATCGGGTTGTGGGCGAGGTGCTTACCAAGGCGGAGATAAAAATCCTGCGTTTAATTCTGAATGGCAAGAGTACCAAGGAAATAGCCGGTATCCTCCATCGTTCTTTAAGGACCATCGAAGATCATCGTCATCACATTATGCGTAAGCTCGATGTCAATAACTTAGTTGACCTTGTCAAGCAAGCTGCGGTGGTTAGACTGGTTGAACTGGGAAAAGAAGAATAACGGCGTAAGGCCAGTTCACAATAGAGTAAGCTGAGCGTAAGTAGCGGTTTACGTCCAATTTTGTCCGCTGCAAGTTTCTTTATCCAAACCACGTAGTTTACACACTTCTTTTTCCGGCCAGTGGGGAAAATTATCTAAAAAATCACGTAGTTTCCACGATTGTTTTTAAGAATCAAAATTAGTATTCTTAAATTAAATTATTATCTTGTTATTAAGGGAAAAAAGAGGAGAGTTAGGAGTGTAGGGTATCTCTCTCAAATCATTTGCATATTATATGTAAGTGACAAAGGACTGCGCTGTTGACTCGGTGAATTTTTTTTAGCTGTTGCAGAGTAGGCTTTGTACGTGAGGAGATTTTTTTGACTATTAGGGTGTCACTTCTTGTTGGCTTAAGTGGATGATGGAAGTTAAAGGAGAAGGATAAAGACGAAAAGAGTTTTGGGGTAAAAAAACGAATATGTGAATCGGGCAAGGCAAAAGTCCAGCCATGACCTGAGAATGTTTAAGTTTTAGATTTGAGGTGAAAGACATTATTTAAAAAAGGAAGGTGAGAAAAGGAAAGGATGACCAGAAAAGGAGGAATCAGGGTATGAAGAAGTTGATGTTAATTTTTTCGGTGACGTTGGTTTGTTTGCTAATGACCGTTGGAGTCGCCGAGGCAAGTCCTTTTTACTTCCCGCCGGAAACGAATCCCTGGGGGTGGGCATGGGAGACAACATTTCCGTATCAGCGTAACATATTGTGGGACTTTACCAGTAGTGCAACTCCCCCCCCTCACTACGAAGGTTATGATGACCCGATACTATATGTATCAGACCTTGTGCCGGATTATGAAGGTGCTGTCCAGTGGTACCCGGGCATAGGGATAGGGATTGATAACACTAACGGACAAACGCGTCTTGAAGGTGTCGTAACCTTCCACATCGACAACTGGGAAAGGCCAGCGCCATGGATTAAGCATCTATGGATGGAGATAGAATCGTACCAATATCCGGAGTTCGACGACCTGGTATACCCGCTGTACTATAACCTTCCGGTAGGCTATAGCTTGGATTCGACCGCGTATAATTTGTTTTTCGACCAGCAGAACCCCAACCATATTCTCCAGGTTGACTGGTGGAAGATTAAACCGAATCCGCCATGGGAAGAGATAGGGATCTGGTTTGGGGTTGACCCAGGTCAGTCGGTTTACGTTGCAAGCGTCCATATTGCAACTGAGTGCGTCCCCGCTCCAGGTGCCGTTCTGTTAGGCAGTATTGGCGTAGGACTCGTGGGATGGCTTCGTAGACGTCGGGCGTTGTAAGGCTGTAAAAAACTGGAATATTACGCAAACGGGGCGAGGCAATAGCTCCAAGGTTCGTTTTTTCCGCTTGGAGAGTTTGTTAGGTTGTACCTTTTAACTGTGTGCAATCATATTTTATCGGACTTTCGCTTCGCCCGTAGTTGCTTAATTGGGAAATTTAGGGTGGAATGGACAAAAAAGGGAATATTATTTGCGCTGGAGTTGTTTTCTTGGCTGTAATAGTTAATCAAACATCTTTAGGGGTTTTGCCAATCGGCGAGGCGATAAAAGCAGTCGCCGACAGACTCGAAGCACAGCAGATAAAGGATGGCGTCGGAGCAGGAAGGTGGCGCGGAGAAGCTGATTTTACCGGCTCCATCGTTGCGGGTATGGTCAGTGCGTATGAACTGACCTGTGAAAGCACTTACAGAAATTCTGCCGAACGGGGCGGTGATTATATCCTTTTTGCCTCTGATATAGGTATCAATGGTGACGAAGCTTTTGCTTTAACACGCCTAAGTGACATAGCAAATGACACGTGCAACAATTACTGGCGAACAAGAGTCAGCGATTTTTATTCCGATGTAAAGCTCGCCGAAGGCACGGTGGCCTATATTAAAGACCTTATCGGCAATGAGCCATCTACAAAGCTTTTTTATCTTGCGAATTATGCCGTTGCCGCCTACTATGTCGATGCTGAGGATAAGCAAATCTGGCGGCAGAAGCTGATTGAGCAGCTTTCCCTGGTTGATGACTCTTCTATTTTTCCGGTAATGGGGCTGGGTATAGCCACGTGGGCACTATCGCTTACAGGCCCGCTGGATGACACGCCCATTGCTCCATCCGGAAAGTACGCACCTTATTGGGCCACTAAGAAGCTTAAAGATCTGCCCAGCCTGCTATTAAGTCACCAGGTGCCGGATGGTCAGCCTTATGCGGGCAGCTTCTTTTGGCGATTTGACCATCGTGACGGTTCGGGTGAAACTGTGAGCGGCTTCACGGAAGATACGATATTTGCTACACTTGGTCTTGTTGGCGCTGCTGCGGCCAATCCGAATTTGAAGCTGGATGATGCCATTCTTGCGGCACGCCAGGTGCTTCTTGGCGGCATAGACTCCGAAGGTAAAGTGTACGAGCACCTTTGGCTCGGCGGTGAAATTTACAACACATACGCTGGAGAGATGTTACAGGTTCTTAGCGAGCTGGCCATCCCCGGAGACCTGGACCTCAGCGGCGGCGTGAACCTTACAGACCTTTCAATTTTTGCGAATAATTGGCACGCCTCCAATTGCACGGGCTGCTCGTGGGGTAATGGAGCCGACCTCGACCACAGTGGGGAAGTAAATATCGCTGACCTTGCAGTTTTGGCAAATAACTGGCTTAAAGGTACAAGTCAGTGAGTTAAAAATAATAAAAATAAAAGTGTGGCTATTGTTAACGCTACAATAAACAAGGAGAAGATATGGAAGAAGTGAGGATAAGAAACAAAAAAAGAAGATTAAATCTCAAGTCTAAAATACTCTTAGCAGGTTTAGTTTTGGCGGTCATTGTAGCCCTTGGCACTGCAGCCCAGGCAGCTTCGGACAATACAGACAACGAGAACAAGCCGCTATTTGGCCCGATGAGCTACTTCGACCCCTTCGCACTACGCACGATTTCGCTGCCGGCGGAAAGTAATTCTGCCGTGCGTGTCTTAAGCGTAGGCACAAGCCGACCTGCAGTACGGACGCCCTTGCCCCAGCCTGCAAACTTCAACTGGCAACAAATTATATGGGTACCGTTGAGACCGCCGTTGCGCACGCCGCTTAGGCCCCGTTAAGCTGTGGTCATGTCTGCCATCTTAGGCGAAAGGGATGCGCTGGGTTCGCCTACGGTAGCAATGGCAAAAAGCCTGTGCGGACGTAGAGGAAGCGTGCTGGACGTAGCTGAGCTCAGTCTTGTGCCAATTGATTCTGAATGTGAGTCGGTGCAGGAAGTTATGTGATTTAATACAAGTGTAATTTTGTTGGAGGAATGACGCAGGAATTTGAGTTGTAAAGAGAGAATTTGTTTAAGGTGATTTTGATACAGGTTTTTCAAGGACGAGATCCTTGATTGATTAACGAGTAGTGTACTATATAGGAGGAGAACAGTGTCTGCTACAAGTGAGTGAGGAGAGGTGATAAAAAGTGAGCTTCGTGTTAAGCAATTCGTTAAATGCGTGCATATCAAAGATTCGTGCTCTTTTTAGTCTTTTTCTGATTATCTTACTATTCATAAACTTGGCCGGCTGCAGCGATCAGGTTCTTTTGCCTTCCGCTCAGGGGTTGGCCGAATTTGAAAACGCCGGTCCTGTGCGTCCCACCGTAGATATGGACCGTCTGGTAAAGGCCAAGATAGGCGGTGGGCCTTACCGTGTCGTACCGGGTGACGTGCTGGAGTTGACAATGCCGGCCATCCTTCGTGTCGTCACGGCTGAAGGGCCGGGGGTTTCTGACCAGGTTACTCCGTACGTATGCCGGGTCAGCGAAAGCGGAACCATTGCACTTCCGATGGTTGGCGAAATAAAGGCAGCAGGAAAATCTCTTGGCCAGATCGAGTCAGCCGTTATTAATGCGTATTACCCCGAGTACGCTGTAACTCGCCCCTCTGTGGTTGCCCGGGTTACTGAGTACAGGACCGCGAAGGTTTCTGTTACCGGTGCGGTTGAGAAACCAGGGGTCTACGAGCTTCGCAGCGACCAGATGTCTCTTGTTGCACTTCTTATGGCTGCTGGCGGCATAATCGATGAGGGAGCAAGTCTTATACGGATAATTCATTCTGAAGAAGCCGAAGAAATTCTGCCCGACAATGAAGAGACACTCAAACAGGCGATAGGTGAGACACTTGAACAGACGCTTCTATTGATAAACGAACGCGCGCAAAAGCGGACGATTGAACGGTCAATTAAGCTGAGACAGGCCGAATTGGCGGCTTCTCCTGCGGCTTATCAACGTCATAATGAAAACATAAAAATAAACTCAAATGCAAATCTTTACGCCGGCAATCCAAAGCAGAACCCAACATCGAACGAACTCCTGGATGAAGAGCTTCTTGAAATACTTGAACTGGAAAAAGGGCTGCAAAATAGGAAAAAAGACGCATCGGGCAAACTCACAAAATCTGAACCTTTTGTTCTGCCGGTGAAGGGATTTAATATCCCCTTCGCTGATGTTACGCTGCAGGATGGTGACAGCGTCATAGTTGAACGGCTTGAGCAGCCGCTCTTTACGGTCCTCGGACTTGTTAACAGGCCCGGTAATTTCCCGTATCCGCCGGATGTTCGGTATAACCTTATGCAGGCCGTGGGATTTGCCGGCGGATTAGACCAGGCAACCGAGCCTCGTTACGCCACTATCTACCGCCTAAAACCGGATGGGACGATTGTTAGCGCGATTTTCAAAGTCGTAGAGGGACCAAACCTGACAGAGGCCTTAAACACCCTTATAAAGCCTGGTGACATTGTTGCTATAGAACATACGCCGAGAACACGTACGAAGCTATTTTTGGATAGGGTGTTCAGGATTAATATGGGCGTTTACGTACCTTTGTATTTATTGGACAGCTATCGATAAGCAAGACGTATGTAACCGTAAGAAGCAACGGATGGTGACATGATAAACCAGAATGGAAATCACAATGTGGTGGGAGAGGGCGGCTCGTATGCGGAGATGCCGGCATCGGCTGGATTGCTGCCTGAGAGTCTTATCCAGATAATATGGCGCAGCCGCTGGATAGTACTACTTGCTACAGTTTCGGCCCTTGTTGCGGCCTTTGTCTACCTTCAGAAAGCAACGCCCATTTATACCAGCACATCCAGGATATACGTCGAGCAGAGCGGGCCAAAGATTTTCACCGAGAACGAAGAAGGCATCATGACCCAATCCAAGAATTATCTCTACACCCAGGCTGAGCTGCTCAAATCCACGCCCATTCTTGCTGCTGCTCTTGAAGCTCCCGGCGTAAGGCAAATGAAGACGTTTGACGGTGTGGATAACCACATTGCGTATCTGAAGAAGGCTTTGGAGCCCAGTGTGGGCAAGAAGGACGACATCATCAGCCTATCTTTTAATTCGCCTTATCCCGCTGAAGCAGCCCAGGTGGTAAATGCGGTGGTCGATTCCTACGTAACTTATCATGCGACCCGCAAGCGCAGTACTTCGGCAGAAGTTTTGAAGATACTACAGACCGAAAAGGCCAGGCGCAGCATAGAGTTTACAGAGAAGCTCAAGGCAATGATGGACTTCAAAAAAGAGAATGAGTCGTTGGCTTTGGAAGATAGCAAAGGCAATATCGTAATCGGACGACTTGAAAGACTATCATCAGTTCTGACTGAGGCGCAACTTGCAACCATCGAGAGCAAATCTGCCTATGAGTCCACCAAAGAAATGCTCAGCGACCCGGCAAGGCTAAAGCAATTTATAGAAACACAAAAGGCCAAAGGCATCTATACCTCCAAAGACAACGAAAAGGCGGCGCTCAAATCCAAACTCGACCAATTGCAGCTTCTTCTTGCAGACCGTTTACGACAGGTCAAGTCCGGTCATCCCGCAGTTTCGGCTCTTGAGAGTCAAATCGCCCACATAGAAACACAGATAGCCGAGTTAGATGCTGAATCCTCGCAGACCCAGCTTGCCGCGGCTGAACACGAACTTGCCATGGCTGAACAACAGTACATCGCAGCCAAAGAAAAGGAAAACGAAATAACCAAATACTATGAAGAGCAGCGAAAGGAGGCTCTTGACCTTAACGAGCAACTCGCTCAATACACGATACTGCAATCTGACTGGGAACAGACCAAGAAGCTGTGCGATATTCTCGACGACCGGATAAAGGAACTCAATGTCACAGAGGATGTTGGGGCGCTTAATATAAGCATACTTGAAGTCGCTCGTGCCGCTGATAATCCATCACAGCCGCAAAAGGCGAGGATTATGGCCATTGCGCTTGTTCTGGGTCTTATGCTCGGAGGCGGTCTTGCTCTGCTTCGCGATTGGATGGACCAGAGGCTGCGGTCTGCCGAGGAAATAGCGGCGGTTCTCGGTGTGCCGGTTCTGGGCGTGGTGCCATCAATGTCCAGAAAGCAAAGCGTGTCAGCCCGGGGCCAGAAAGTACACTTGGATTCAAACTCCCGTGCGGCGGAGGCATATCGCACGATACGTACAGCCGTGTTTTTCGGAGCACCTAAAGGTGAAGCAAAGACGATACTCGTCACATCACCCGGAGCAGTTGACGGAAAGACGACCCTCGTCAGTAACCTGGCCATTGCAATGGCCCAGGCTGGGCAAAGAACCCTCATCATCGATGCCGATTTCCGAAAGCCTATGCAGGGTAATATCTTCGAAGTTAATGGAGAAAAGGGACTTGCCAGCGTGCTTGCAGGGATTAGCACTCTGGAAGAAACAATCATGCCTACAAAAGTCAAAGGGCTGGAACTACTGGCATGTGAGCGGGAAGTGGTCAATCCGTCCGAGATGCTCAACAGCGAAACATTCGCTAAGACTCTGGAGCATCTCTCGAACAAATACGACCGTGTCATTATCGATTCGCCGCCGGTTATGCCTGTTACCGATGCTCAGATACTTGCTGCGCTCTGCAATATAACTCTTCTGGTGCTAAGGGCGGAAAAATCGACCAGAAAGGTAAGCCAGCAGGCCCGTGACGGGCTATTGAGCGTCGGCGCACGTATCCTCGGTGCGGTTGTAAACGATGTTTCAAGAAAAAGCGGCCGTTATGGGTACTACGGCTATTACGGATATTACGGTCATTATGGCCACTACGGTTACGGTCACAGCAAAAAGGAAAAGGCCAGTGACAGAAAACCTGCCGAGGTTACGGAAAAACCCGGCACCGATGAAACCTCAACTAATTAAGGATAGCAGATGGAAGAGGGTGTGAACGACAACATAATCGATGCTCAAAACGACTATCTCAAAGGGCGCAGAGGGGAGAAATTTACCGATATACACTGCCACTGCCTGCCTGGCCTCGATGATGGCCCTGCCACAATGGCCCAGTCACTTGCGCTTTGCCGGCGGCTGGTAGCTGAAGGCATAGAGACGGTGGTAGCAACACCGCATCAGCTCGGTCGGTTCGACGGCCGTAATGACGCAACAATAGTCCGTGATGTTACCTCGCGGCTGAACACGCAGCTGCAAAGAGCCGGTGTCGGGCTTATTGTTCTGCCTGGTGGTGATGTTAGAGTTGACGAGAGAGTTTGCCAACTGCTTCAAGCCGACCAGATTCTGACTTTGGCAGATGCCGGAAAATACATCCTTTTGGAACTACCACATGAGATATTTATAGATGTTGAGCCGCTTTTGAATGAGCTTGCAGCCCTTGGGGTCAAAGCTATCATCTCGCATCCCGAACGACATAATGTTCTGCTCAGACAGTCGAAAGTCATTTTGAGATGGTTAGATATTGGAGCTCATTTTCAAATAGACGCCTGTAGTCTTTTGGGCGACTGGGGTACGGAAGTCTGCAGAGGTGCGTGGCGTTTCTTAAGCTCAGGCTGGGCATCGTTCGTGGCGACAGATGCACATGATACCGGCGCACGCAGACCCCGCATGAGAGCTGCCTTCAAACGTATTTGTACAAGGCTTGGCGAAGGCTTCGCCCGTCTTGTCTGTATAGAGAATCCAGCAAGGTTAGTAAATAGCGAAGAGACGGCATGTCCTTTTTTCAGTGACAGACGACAGATGAAACTGTGACGTAGGACCGTTGCTAAGGAGGACGAAAATTAATTTGGTGCACCGAGAAGAACGGAGTGCGCGCGGACTTTGCAATAACGTCAGGCTTTTTTACGATTGAGGATTTTCGAGTTTCTGACCGATGGTAGGCAGAACTATGGAGTAAAAATTATTTAACTCTGCAGGTATGGATGTTTCAAGGGATAAATTCGATACGGTAATTGAATGGCTGCTGATATTACTTCTGGCATTTATGCCTCTTGCATTTGGTGCGGTAGAGGCCTGGAGCGAAGAAGTGGTAGTAGCCCTTGTAGGAGCAATTTCGGTCTGCTTTTTGCTAAAGCTCATCTTTCGAAGAAGTACGGGTATTATTTGGTCGTGGGCATACGTTCCAGTGGCGCTATTTATCCTTGTGGCAATTTTTCAGCTTATTCCCCTGCCGAGCGGTGCGGTAGGCATAATTTCACCTGGTACGGAGGCGGTAAAAAAAGAACTTTTGGGTGATTTACCAAATTCGGGCGAGTTGCTTTCATCGATAACACTTAGCTTCTATGCGAACGCTACAAAACACGACCTGCGACTTGTGCTTGCAGTTGCAGCAGTCTTCGTAGTTGTCCTTAATGTCTTCCGACGGCCGGATTCGATAAAACGTCTCCTGCTTGCAATATCTATTATTGGCGGTGGTATTGCACTGCTTGCTCTGGCACAGGACCTTTTCGGAAACGGAAAGATATATTGGACTGTCGACTCTTATGGTGAAGCCTTTTCAGGCCCCTTTGTTTGTCACAGTCACTACGGCCAGTTTATGAATTTATCTATTGGAGCTGCCTTGGGTCTGATTATGGTCAAGCTCCACGAGGCCTTCACCGGAAGGAAAGTCACTCCACCGGTAGTTGCTGAATACCTTAGTTCTCCGCAAGCCCGAATTATCTGGATCCTCATTTTTACGCTAATTTTGGGGGTTTCGACACTGTTTGTCTCTTTGACCCGAGGTGGGATGATAAGCATGTTAATCGCCGGAGCTTTTACCACACTTGTCATAAGTTCGCGACAGCCTCTCAAAGGCCGCGGGTGGGTCATGGCCTTGATGGCACTCGGGGCATTTATCTGTGTGCTGTATATCGGCTTCGATGCAGTCTACGATCGCTTGGCGACCCTGCGAGAGCTTCACGAATATCATGGCCGCTGGCAAATAGTTAAAGATATAGCCGTTGCCTGGACCAAATTTCCAGTGCTGGGCACGGGTCTCGGCACACATGAAGTTGTCTATCCAATGTTCGACCGTTCTACAATATCTTCGTTAGCTGCCTATGCAGAAAACGAATATGCACAGACTGCAGAGGAAACCGGCTTTGTGGGGCTGACAGTACTTGTAATCTTCGGAATAATAGTTTGGGTGAGTTATGTTCGCAACATAACAGTCGGCTCTATTCCAATTCGTTCCGCTGCCTATGGTCTTGGTTTCGGCCTGCTTGCAATAATGATTCATAGTCTGAGCGACTTCGGTCAGCATCTACCTTCCAACGCAATGCTTTCTGGAGTATTCTGTGCCCTCCTATTAGCTCTGGTTCGTATAGGGCAAAAAGTTAACCCATCTTCCGAAATTGCTAAAACATCGTCTCAAGGATTTAGAGGTTTACGCGTTGCTGCCTTCGTCTGCGCATTTGGAGTTTGGGCCTGGGCCCTGCTCGGTGCCAATAGTGCCCGTCTTGCTGAAGCTCATTGGAAAAAGGCCATTGCTGTTGAGCAAAACCTTATGGAAAAAAATTGGCAAGGAAGCGATGAGGAATATATAGATTTGCTCTCAAATGCAGCGTCAGCGGCTGATTATCAGCCGGACAACGTCAAGTACCAGCATTGGCTGAATGTCTATCGCTGGAAGTCCATAAGCCGTGTTACTGACCCCAATACTGGCGCAATTGTTATCCTTGAACAAGCAATGGAGTTTATACACCGTATCGTTGATGAGCTTCATAATGCTCGCACGCTCTGTCCTACTTACGGGGCGACCTATTGCGTTGTTGGTCAGCTTGAAAAATTTGCCCTGGAGGATCCCAATGGCGCAGAACATATCCGAAAAGGCTTCCAGCTTGCACCCTGCGACCCAATAGCCTGTTTTGTCGCTGGTCTTCTCGATACCGAAGAACAACAGATTGAGGCCTCATTTGAAAAATTCAGCAGAGCTATTCAGCTTGACGGCAGGTTCTTCCCAAGCGTTTCTGATGTGTATATCAACCATGTGAGTCGGCCTGATCTGGCCATAGCTATTGCAGGGGATAATACCAGCTGGTTAAACCAGGTCGCCAACTCTCTTGCGAATACCGAAGAGCACAAAGACATCATCGAGAAGGCACGAGCTCGTGTAGTTGAGTTGCTGAAGGAAAAGTGCTCTCAGCCTGATGCCTCTGCCGGAACACTTGCTTCTTTAGCGAATATTTATCGAAGAGAAAAAGATAATGAAGCAGCAATAGATTACTACCGCCGTGCACTTGCTCTGGATTATGGCCAGGTGCAATGGCGATTTGCGCTGGCAAGATTGCTTGCAGATACCTACAAGATACCCGAGGCGATCCATGAGGCGAGGATATGCCTGCGCCTTCAGCCGCAATTCAAGGCAGCAGAAAAGCTAGTTGCCGATTTGTCGGTCCATCCTGCTGCTGGAGACGTGGGAACAAGTGACCAGAGAAGAGTGACGAGAGACGAGTGACAAATGCTCAAACTATCTGAAAATCCAGCTATTTTGACACCGCAGGTTCAATCGCTGACTGAATTGGTCGGCACCTGGTGGGTCGCCTACACAAAGCCGCGATTCGAGAAGGCTTTTGCCCGTGATATGCTTAGTTACGGCATAGGATACTTTCTGCCGATGCGGGAAAAGATTATCTTCTCAGGCGGCCGTAAACGCAGAGTCATGATACCGCTTTTTACCTCTTATGTGTTCTTTTGCGGGGATGAAAAGGACCGTTATACTGCGCTGACAACAAACCGTCTCTGCCAGACAATAGAAGTAGTTGACCAGGATGGCTTAATACAAGAGCTTTCAAGGATAGAAAAGGCTCTTTTGAGCAAAGCTATTATTGACAATTATCCGCGTCTTCCTGTTGGCAGCTACTGCAGAATTATCTCCGGCCCTATGATGGGTATCGAAGGTGTGGTAATTGAAAGAAAAGACACACAGGCCCGTATGGTTCTTGAGGTAACTATTCTTGGTCAAGGTGCTGTAGTTGAAATCGACGCCGACCTCCTTGAACCTATGAATTAGTTCCAAACTATACCTTCTCTTTATCATCCGTTTCCCAACCAAATGAAAACTTACTTAGCAGTATATCTTGGCTCTGCCTTACTCGCATTAGTGATTACGCCGGTTGTAATCCGGCTTGCGCGATGGAAGAATGTTGTTGATGTACCCGGCGTACGCAACGTCCATTCAAAACCTATCCCAAGGATAGGCGGTGTGGCGATTTTCGCGTCGGCAATGGTTCTTATACTGTCTGTGCTCCTTTTGCCGAACGTCATTGGCGAACGCTTTAGGGCTATTAGACCACAGCTAATTGCCTTACTGTCTGCGGCAACTTTCATTTTCGTTGTCGGACTAATCGATGACATTAAAGGCCTGCGGGCACGCATAAAGTTTCTTGCCGAATTAGCCGCTGCTATCGTTGTATGTGCTATTGGTATACGCATTCATTCGGTAGCTATCGCTGATTGGCTCATGCTAAACTTCGGCTGGTTCGCTTGGCCGCTGACTTTGCTTTGGATTGTTGGTATAACGAACGCAGTGAATTTGAGTGATGGCCTTGATGGTCTTGCGGCAGGAATCTCAGCTATCGCGTGCGGAGTAATCGCTATCATTGCTATCCATAGTGGCCAGGTAATCATGGCAGTGCTGATGTTAGCGCTTTTGGGGAGCTTATGCGGCTTTTTGGTGTTTAACTTTAATCCCGCTAAGACTTTTATGGGCGACTGCGGCAGTTTATTTTTAGGTTTTACAATAGCGGCCTCGAGTATTATGTGCGCGAGCAAATCTTCAGCCCTTGTCGGCCTTGCCCTGCCGATGCTGGCTCTGGGAATACCGATTTTTGATACGCTCTTTTCTATGCTCCGGCGGTTTCTTGAGCGAAGGAGTATATTTTCTCCTGACCACAGTCATTTCCATCATCGTTTGTTAGAGCTGGGTCTCCGCCAGCGCCACGTGGTGGTAATAGCTTATGCTGTGACATGTCTTTTTGTGGGACTGGGCCTATTTATGATGGTAACGCGTAGTATCAATTCTTTGGTATTATTCCTTTGCATTTTGTTACTGATGCTTTTGATGTTTCGTGTTGTCGGCTCAGTTAGGCTCCGAGAAACCATCGCTAACTTGCAGAAGAAATACGCTATATCCAGCCGGATAAAGCATGAGAAAGAGAGCTTTGAAAAAGTTCAGCTTCACTTCCGTCAGGCAAAAACTTTCGACCAGTGGTGGCAAGCAGTGTGTATAGCTGCTGAACAACTGGACTTTATGAGTATAAACCTGCCTTTTAAAGATTTTGATGACACACCCCGGGCATTAATTTGGCATAGAAATAGTAATGAATCAGACAACGCTGAAACGGTAAAGATGAAAATTCCCATACGTCATATAGAGACCACCTCACCATTAAATATCGAGGTTGATGTGAATGTCAATGGTTCCCTTGAGTCTGCAGGCCATCGAGCAACTTTGTTCAGCCGTCTGATTGATGAGCTTGATGCAGTTAGCCTGTTAAAAGATCGAGTCTAATTGCTCCGCCGCCTGTAACCTATAAGTTAATTTCTTGCATCAGAAATCAAGCTATGAAGAAAGTCTCTCTTATTTTTGGTACTCGACCAGAAGCTATTAAGATGTGTCCCTTAGTTCTGGCATTGAGAAAAAGTTCGGAATTTGAACCACATGTTTGTGTGACTGGACAGCACCGTCAGATGCTCGATCAGGTTTTAAATGTTTTTGAGGTTGTTCCTGATGTTGATCTGGATCTCATGGAGCCCGACCAGACATTAGCTGGGCTTACCTCTCGGGCTGTAACTGCAATAAATGATTACTTGGCAACTCAGAGACCCGACATCGTTATCATTCAGGGTGATACAACGACAGCATTTTGTGCGGCGTTGGCGGCGTTCTATAACAGGATTCCTATTGGTCATGTGGAGGCGGGGTTAAGAACATGGAACAAGTTTTCTCCATTCCCAGAAGAGCTCAATAGGGTGATGACCAGTCGCCTTGTGGATTTGCATTTCGCCCCCACCCAGTGGGCGAAGGAGAACCTGTTGAAAGAGGGGATAACTGAAGACAGGATTTTCGTAACGGGTAACACGGTAATTGATGCCCTATATATCGCAGTCGAGAAGGTGCGGAAGAATCCATCTACTATACCGAGTTTGCCAACGGAACTACTTAATGGCGAATCTTGCCAACCATTAGTTTTAATTACCGGCCATAGACGGGAGAACTTTGGTGACGGATTTGAGAATATCTGTCGAGCCATATCAGAGCTTGCAAGGCAGTTTTCAGATGTAGCTTTCGTCTATCCTGTACATCTGAACCCAAATGTAAGAAAGCCGGTATTCGATATTTTATTAGGCCACCGCAATATCTATATAATTGAGCCATTGGCATATCTGCCTTTTGTTGCCCTTATGGACCACTGTCGGATTGTCTTGACTGATTCGGGCGGTGTGCAAGAAGAAGCACCCAGCCTCGGCAAGCCGGTGCTCGTGATGCGCGACACAACCGAACGTCCCGAAGCGGTTGAGGCCGGAACAGTCAAGCTTGTCGGAACTGACAGAAGGACGATCATTGATAATGTATCTACGCTCCTGTCCAACGAGAAGGCCTACGATGCCATGGCCAGAGCAGTGAACCCTTATGGCGACGGCAAGGCATGCGAAAGGATAGTCCAGGCTATCAAGGGCAATCATCTATGCTAAATATCGGTGTAAAAAAGGCAATTTATACCTGCTGTCCTGATTTCCTGCATCCTATCCTGAATCGTGTGGAAGTCTCTGAGATAGGTTACCGCCTGGCAAAAGGCGTGTTCTGGTCGATGGCCGGGGCTGTCATCTCGCGTGGCCTGATGCTTGCCGCCTGGGTCCTCGTTGCCCGAATGCTGGGCAAGACAGGCTACGGCGAATTAGGGATGATACAATCCACGGTCGGTATGTTCGGTGTTTTCGCTGGGTTCGGCCTCGGCCTGACCGCCACCAAACACGTTGCCGAGTTTCGCAGCAGCGACCCCGCACGAGCCGGACGGATCATCAGCCTTTCATGGGCAGTTTCGATGGTAACCGGCGGTTTAATGGCATTAGGTTTATTCATATTCACCCCATGGCTCGCTGAGCATACCATCAACGCCACGCACCTAAGCGGTGTACTGCGGATCGCCGCTCTGATCCTGTTCATCAATGCGCTCAACGGCGCACAGACTGGGGCTCTGGCCGGTTTTGAAGCCTTCAAGACAATCGCTTATGTGAACCTTTTTGTCGGTCTGATCTCATTCCCAATCCTTGTCAGCGGAGCATATTTCAGCAACCTTACCGGAGTGGTTTGGGCATTAGCAATCAATCTGGTCGTCAATTGGCTGCTTAACCATTTGGCTCTGCGCAAAGAAGCGCGCCGATACGGGGTTCCTTTCATTTTCAGGAATTGCAGCCGCGAATTGTCCGTTCTGTGGAGGTTCAGTCTGCCAGCAGTTCTCAGTGGCGCTATGGTTGGCCCGGTCACATGGGTTTGCAATGCGTTGCTTGTCAACCAGCCAGACGGCTATGGGGAAATGGGGATATTCACCGCCTCGCTCGTCTTCCAGCATCTGCTGCTCTTTGCCGGCGTGATGTTGAACGCCCCATTGCTGTCGATGGTTTCCAACGCAGGGGCAAACGTGTCCGAAAAGCTTGGAACCGTGAATATTCTCTCGTCATGGATTCTTGGAGTCGTATTTGCCATACTACTGCTATGTTTCCCGGAAATAGCGCAGGCGCTATTCGGCGCCGATTTTGATAAGCGTAGTTTCACAGTGACTTTCTCCCTTGTTGTGTTTTGTACTTCCGTCATGACGTTTAAGGCGGGACTTGCGAGAGTCCTCGCAGCCAACAGCCTCCTTTGGTGGGGATTATTCAGCAATACGTTCTGGGCAATTATCCTGATTGGCTGTGCAGTATTCTTTGTACGGTGGGGAGCGCCGGGATTGGCTTTATCATTCTCCATCGCATACATATTGAATACGGTGATTCTTGTTCCCCTATACTATTCTCGAGAGCTCGTTCCTAAAGGAACGCTTCTTTCTCTTGAATCGGCGATTATATGGTTCATCCTTGTCGTTTTGGTATTCCTGAATATCGCTGATGTATCCTTAAGGGTTCGGAGCATTGTCTTTTTGCCATGTATGTTACTTGTGGGGATTGGTTTCAAGCGAATCACTACATGTAATTGGAATCGGAAGAAATGACAAATCTTTGCCACAAAGAGCAAGCAACACCGAGAAACGTACATGGAGAATGGTGTAGTATGAAGCGCACGCAAATGACAGTCGCGATCAAAGGTGGTTATGGCTGTAGCAATTTTGGCGATGACGCACTTATGATAGCTGCATTTGAAATAACCAAGAGAGTATTTGATTCTGCATCTATTGTTTTTCACTGCAAATACTCGGATTACATACAGCGAATATTGCCTGGTGCCAAAGTGGCACCACCGAACAAAATAAACGGCAAGGATGCGGATATAGTTGTTTATGGTGGAGGTACACAATTCTACTCCTTTCCATTGACCACCCAAAAAGGCATTCGTTCTTTGTTCAAACGGGTTGCGCGGAATGCTCGAAGCCCCGTTCGCTTGGGACAAAAGTTGTTTCAAAAAATGGTTACACTATCTTTTCCCCCGCTTAACGCAAGAATCATTGCGATTGGTATAGGTCTTGGCCCATTTGTCGAGAATTCTAGCTGTGAGCGCTGGACGAAGAACCTCTTCGCACAAATGGGCTACATCGCAGTCCGCGATGTTTATAGTTATGACGTGTGCAAGAATTGGGGATGCAGCAATGTCGTTCTGCGCTCTGATTTGTGCTATTTGCCTGGTTTGTGGAAAGCATGCGTGCCCGTTTCGCGCACAGATAATAAGCCCGGCGAGATCAGGAAAGTCGGGATTATAGTAAGAGATTGGCCGCACAGTTACGAGGGAAATTCTTATGCGGTCCCGTTGTTTGAGGTTGTGGATGAACTGAGATCATCTGGAAAGGAAGTAGAATTCATTTCCTTTTCAGAAAGATCCGATTGGCAATGGGCAAGACATTTGAAGGAAAAGAATGAACAGCTCTACACTTGGAGTCCAGAAAAGTGTACCATTCCAGAATTTATGGAACTACTTTCAAGCTATGATGCTTTCATTACTGCCCGATATCATGGTGCCGTTTTCGCATCGATACTCGGAAAACCGGTAGTGTGTGTAGAAGTAGAGCAGAAGTTACGGCTCGTATCTGAACTTTTTGCTGGGGGCGCTCGTTTATGGACCCATCCATTCAATGCTACAGATTGCATAAAACATGTCGAAGAACTTGAACGTAAATACTCCATGGCTGTAAGGTGCCTAGACGCAGTTCTGGAAACACAAAGCACATTAGCAAACAAGATGGTAAATGATATTGAACTATTCATGAGGGGGAAACATACCGAGTTGAATTATGTTTGCCCGTATCAATAAAAGACATGTCTGGTTTGAAAAGGAGAAACATAATGACTTCTACTATCGTGTCCAAAGCAGCATGGCCCTTTCGTCTCCCAACCGACCTTCCTCCTGACTATATATCGAAGATAAGACGGCGGGTCGAGGAACTTGCCTCAGCCGCTCAGTACGGCTGGGGGCATACGATTGACTTTGGTTCCTTCACGAAGGTTGGTATACTGGGTGATAGCTTCTTGGAGATCGCAGGGATGCTTGACCAATGGGCCTGGTGGCCAAAAGTTCTGACAGCCCAGACTGTGGCAGATGTTGGTTGCTTCACTGGGGGGCTGTCACTCTATTTGGCCGCACGGAATCCCAGACTCCTCTACGCCGTTGATGAGATTCCCGAACACGTACAACAGTGCGCATTCTTAGCAGAGGTCTTCTGCCAGAGGTGCATAAGGACTGTCGAGTCGTCGTTGTTTGTCCTTAGGGATCAGATTCCGGACGAGTCTCTCGACCTTGTCCTGTTGAGTGGAGTGCTGTATCACTTGAGTGACATGTTAGTCGGGCTTTATATACCGCATTGTCTTCTCAAGCCGGGCGGGGTATTGCTCATCGAGACAAACGCCGTCAACGACTTCAAGCATTCATACGCTAACTTCGGTCGATTCTATGCCGGAATGTGGTGGCAACCTTCTGCCTTGTGCCTACAAGACATGTGCGACTTCATGGGCTTTGAGGACACTGAGATACGCTTCTATAATGACAATCGGTGCCTTGTTCGGACGGTAAGAGCCTCACAGGATATTCCCTTCAAGCGAGGGCTAAATTGGCGATTTGACTCACTACGTGACGTCTACCCTCGGCCAATGGATCCGGGCATAATGGCTCCTGTCGATTCTCGCAGACGACTCGGTAGGGGGGTGAGAAGAGCAATCGCCAAGGTAATGAACTTGCTCAGGTCCAAGCATAACCCTTGATTCCCGATGTGAAGCAGATTTTGGCCCGAGTGAAATGGCTGCGTACATTGGAGATGCCGGAGGTTACCCGACCACAGGACATTTTCAACGGAAAATAGGACATCATCCATCCGCATGTGGATGCTGCTACAGAATACTACCTTGCAGACCCAGGTCTTTGGTCGAGACAGCCGGCAGTACCATGAACCATGTTTGTGACAAGGCCTTAGGATGCAACTATGACAGAAAAGCGGGTTTTGTTCTTTATTCCAAGTACAAACATTGCAGGAGATGGTGTTTCGGAGTCATTCGTGCTTGGCCATCTACGGCATTTGCAGGACCTAGGATACAAGTGTATGTTGATTGCCAGTGATAACACCATTCACTCCGTAGAAAGTACAGCAAACGACTTGCTTATTAGATGTGGAATAAACGCACATATATCTTGCAAATATCGTAACGGCATTATCGGTTATTCCAAAATCCGTAATGGCTGGAGGATATTCTGGGATTATCGACATGAGATTGAGCAGTTTGCACCAACGCATCTATACACTAGAGGACCAATTGAAATAGTCACGTCATTGAGGATCGCGCAACATTTCGACATACCATTAGTATATAATGTTGAGGGTTGTGTCTCTGAAGAGATTGCACTAATGAGAGGTAGGAAAGGCCTTCATTATTATGGACTAAGATATCTTCAAAACAAGGCCGTGCGAAAGGCTCATCGCATAATATGCGTTTCCGCCAAAATGGGACATTGGCTGGAACAAGAGTTCGGGCGTTATGATTATGAAGTTGTTCCATGTTGTGTTAGGACTGTGAACAGAGTATTCGATTTGCAGAAACGGTGTGCCACAAGAGAGCTACTAGGGTTCTCTACAGAAAACAAGATTATATGCTATTGTGGTGGATTGGCGCCGTGGCAACGAATAGAGACTATACTAGATTTGGCAGTAAGGATCGCAAATATGGACAACAATATCCGGTTTCTATTCTTAACAAGAAAGTCGCAGGATATGGCTAGGCTTATAGCGGAAGCGCATCTGGATAGTTCCTTAGTCAGTGTTGTGTCATGCGGACAAGCGGAGACGCCTACTTATCTTTCGGTAGCTGACATAGGAATAATCCTCAGGCATGACAACATAATAAACAATGTTGCAAGCCCTATCAAGATCGCCGAATATTTGGCCTCCGGTATACCTGTGTTGCTTACAAGAGGTATTGGGGATTACAGTGAATTGTTACCATCACACAACATTGGGATTATTTGCGAGCCCGAAAAACGAGATATTGAGGATATAGTGCTATATATAAATAAGCTAGACCCCCAGGAACTATTTTCGAGGTGTACTGAATTCGCTAATAGGTATTTAAGGTGGCAAGCGTATTCAGCTCAATTTGAAAGAATATATCGTTAGGCTATGGGCCTGCCCGCTAGAAAATGTCAAGTGAGTAGATGGTGTCAAAGGATCGCAGCTTTAATAGCCAAATACATAAATTGGGAAATCCGCGCAGATGAGTCTACATAATCATAGATGCCTATCAGGTGGCTGTGACAGTAATCCACTAGTTGCAGTTTTGCTCTGGGCCGCTGTGTTAGGCGCACCAGTTATTAGCGCTGCCTTTACGAGGCAGCGCGAGGCTGCAGCGTTTATGGCCATTGATTTATCAGCAATAATGCAGATCAGCGTGGTTTGCTGTGCTCTTACTGCTTTGCTTTTGACCGAGGAGTTGTGGTCTGTTTTGAGGTCTGTATGGAAAACGTCGGCAGGAGCTTTGTTTCTTTATTATCTGCTTTGTGCTGTGAGCAGCCTGTGGAGCTCCATACCCATTTATACTTTCTACAGGGCCGTTGAGTTTGCCAGTATGTTTGTGATTGTGCTGATTGTAATCAATAGTAATCGTGATTTCTTTGATGCAGAGCGTCGCGCTATTCTGCTATCGTTCTTGGTCATTGCATGTGGAATCTTGGCTGACCTGCGTATGCGGAACTATATGCCATCCATGGCCATCTTTAGAGGGAATTTTGTAACTGCCTCGGCAGCCATGGTCTTCTGCTATTGTGCTGGTGAGGTGCTCAGTGCACGCAATAATCGCAGGAAGTTTCTCGTGGTGTGTGCCGCTATCGCATTGGCGCACGTTGTTGTATCCAAAGGTAGTGCAAGTATTATTGCTGCCTGTTGTGGTTTTGTGGTGGCTCTAGGGTTACTACCCAGAAGCATAGGTAAACGCTTCCTTATTATTGGTGTGCTTTTGGCTATTTCATTTGCCCCATTGAGTTCGCTAAGAGATTTTCTCTTGCCGGGCAAAACAGACACACAGATTGAGACTCTTCATGGCAGGGTACACCTTTGGGAGCAATACATGGCAGATTTTATGGCGAATCCAATTCTCGGTCGTGGATTTGCCGTCTCAGCCCGTATGTCAGAATCCTATGCTACGAATACGCATAATTCTGTTTTCGCTGTTCTTGCTGGAACAGGTCTCGCAGGAATGGCCGTGGTATCAATGGGAATGGCCAAAGGTGTCAAAGAATCTATGAAGACCCTAAAGGCTCGTCCAGATGGTTCTATCGGATGCATTGCGGGGCTTACCGCAGGGTTAGTCAATAGTCTCTCAGTACCTGTGTTCTTGGAACAATGGCGTTTGTCAAGTGTGACATTTGCTTCTATTCTCGCAATACACCTGTTTTGGGTGGTATCGCGTGTCAATCAGCCGACGTTCGGTACTATCTCACGAAGATGATGGGGCAAGGCGGGTTTTCTAACCCATCTTTTGCCTTGACTTACGCCATGTTGGGATTCTGGCCTGGCCGAATATCTTATAGGAGACAAGTGCATTATGCCGGATGTGCTTTTTATTGATGTTGGTAACTTCGAGGATTTCCCTACGGGTGGGCACCTATCATTTGCCAGACAAATGATCCAAGCCTTCGGCAACCGCTTGGCCTTAGTCGGCATTTCCACTGACGATACGCCTGTGGCCCGGTGGATCGAGAAGGAGATCGATGGCGTTGTTTACACCTTCTTTGCCGTCGGACGTTGGATACCGTCAAGTCGCAAACCATTCATCCCGGCTAGAATCACAGGGTACCTCCAGACTAGAAAATACAAAACAAGGATTCTGTCCTTGGGAATCAGGTCAGTGTTTGTCCAGAGGCCCGAAACGTTATTTGCGGTCAAGGACTGGGGGTGGGACAGTATATGCTATTGCTGTGCGGGTGTTACCAATCCTCTCACTAAGCCGCGCTACGGGTGGGGGAAACTCTTTGCCGGTGTATTCCTCAGAAAATGGGTAAGTGCACTTGCAGATGTCGATGTGATCCTTGCCGCTGCTGATGACAGGGCGATTAATACCTTTGCTGCCAGATCTGGGGGAAAACTGATAAAAGACCGAATCATCAAATTTCCGACTCGAGTTGATACGTCACTTTTTCGACCGATGGATAAAACGGCGGCTCGAAAGGAGCTTGGTATCGATGTGCACGTCCCGTTAATAATGAACTGCGGACGAATCAACGCTGTCAAGGGCTGGAAATTACTTGTCGATAGTTTCTACATTCTATCACGGAACATGAGTGATGCAAGATTAGTCTTTGTCGGTGATGGCGAGGACCGGACGAGACTTGAGGATTATGTTGACCGATTAGGCCTTTCTGCTCATGTGACAATCACGGGTTTTCTGCCCCCGACGGACGTTGTAAAATACTTTAATGCGGCTGACCTCTATGCAGTTGGTTCATATTATGAAGGCTGGTCGATTGCTATGCTTGAGGCGCTGGCCTGCGGGAAACCGATTGTCTCTACGGATGTAAGCGGTGCGCGAGATATAATTGTTGAGGGAGTGAATGGATATATTGTCGAAAAACACGATCCGAAGTGTTTTGTCGAGGCTATGGTTCGTGCATTGAGTATCAGTGAGCCTGAGCAGACCTCATTATGTATCGCAGAAAAATATTCTTTGAAAAACCTATCTAAAGATTTAGCCACACTTTGGAAACCACTTGCATGAAAAAAGCTATTATTCGTAGCAAGTGCAAAAAATTTAGAGGAGGGAGATACTGGTCAAGACACCTTATTCTAAGGGTGATTGATAATAAGTTATGAAAACACAACAAGGGTACACTAAGCACTTTAGTCTCCCACGGAAACTTGTTGACAGAGAGGCGTATATTTTACAAAAGTGTTTGGCAAACAGGTGCTCCATATAGGCTGTATTGACTATGAAAGTTCTGATTATTGGGCGAGTAAAGTTGAACGTAGAGGATGGTTTTATAGCAAGATTGAGAAAGTCGCGGAGGAATTAGTTGGAATTGACAATGCTGCTGAGGGTGTATAATTAGAAATCAGCCACTATGGCTTTCGGAACATTTACGTAGCCGATGCTCAGCATCTCGAAACTCTCAAGAAAGGTACTTTTGACGTAGTTGTGGCTGGTGAGGTACTTGAGCATCTTCCTTCTCCAGGAAGTTTTTTGAATTCAGCTCACACTGTCTTAAAGCAGGATGGATCGTGCATAGTGACCACAACTAATGCCTACTGTTTGCGCAGCTTTCTGAGAATTCCGTTCGGTAAAGAGAGTATACACGTTTACCATCTGGCATATTTCTCCCACAGGACCCTTCGGCATCTTGCAGAAGTTTGTGGCTATCGTGGTTGAACAATATTCCTACCGAATACCTAATTGGAAACCTTTGCTCCCATACTTGGTAGAGAGAGTTGCATCGTGGGTATCTCCTAATCTATGTGAGGGTATAATTTGTCAGATGAAACGTGTGTGCCATCTGTAGAGCACTGTAAATAGTGCGGATTTGTCATATTCACTCGGATTGCCTCCATTCCGGGGTGGAGGACTGATCTATTATGCCCTGGACTTGGTGGAAGCGCAGATGTGTGTCATAAAAATTTTTAACATGCGCAAGGATTGGGGCGGTTAAGGCAATTCCATAGGTTACACAGTTGAGAGATTGGACAGTTGAGGTGGTCGAGGAATGTATTTTGGATGATGTTCCGATCTTGTGCCGGGTTTAATTTATGAATTGGGCTGGTGGATGTTGTGGTTTGTTCCACTCGCAAGAACCTGATACCAGTGTATTTTGGGCGTGATATTATACCGTTCACCATCGGCGTGCAATATACAAGTGCGGTATAAAAGTGTAATCATAAATGTTCCTTGTGTCCTTTTAATATTGAATAAATTTATGCTGTCTTGCCGATATCCTGAACGGGGGACAAGTGGTTGTCCCATAAACAGTTAAATTCAGGAGGCAAAACAATGCAGGCTCTTTCAAAATTCTGTTGTCAAAATAAAAAATGCCCGGATTATGGGAAACGCCGCGCAAATAATCTGACAGTATGCGGCTGGTACGGCAAAAACAACCATATTCGGCTGCTATACTGCCGAACATGCAAGAAGCGATTTTCCGAACGAAAAGGTACGCCATTATTTGGATTGCGACTGCCTGAAGAAAAAATGATTTCTCTGTTGGACCATATCTGTGAAAGTTGTGGTGTGCGTAAGACCAGTCGTCTTGTGGGAGTACATCGAGATACGGTGACACGCTATATCCTTGCAGCCGGAAAACATGCCAAATCGATTCATGATGAACTGGTAGCGTTTTCCCCCCGAAACCAACGAGGTACAGTTTGATGAGAAATGGGCCTTTGTAGGCAAGAAGGAAAAACATTGTAACGAGCAAGACCCTGCTGACAGGCATCGGGGAAATAACTGGGATCACGTTGCTTACGATCCTGAGCATCGTTTGGTAATTAGCGTTATACCCGGCAAACGCACAGTTAAAAATGTTGATAAACTTGTGGCTGATTTTAAGAAAAGAACTAACGGTCGTATTATGAATCTGATTACATCTGACGAGTATAAACCGTATAAAAAGGCTATTCTGAAGGCTTACGGCAGAAACATTAAGCCACCGGCCACAGGTAAACGCGGCCGTCCTAAAGGCTCTCGCCGTGTTCCTGCAAAGGGTTTGAAGTATGCTACCGTTCATAAAACTCGTCGCAAAGGCAGGGTGGTGAAGATTGATTTGCGAGCTATATATGGCAGTGAATCCGAAATTAAGACTGCGATAGAAGCATCGGCGGTTAGCAAGACGATCAACACAGCTTTTATAGAAAGACACAATGGAACCGATCGTAACCGCAATGCCCGAAAGGTTCGCAAAAGTTACTGTTTTTCTAAAGACTGGGACGTACATGATGCTATGACCTACTTTACGATGTATAGTTACAATTTTTGTTGGCCGGTGCGAACACTTCGTATACAAGACCAAGATAATCGATGGCTGTCGAGAACACCTGCGATGGTCGCGGGCTTGACCGATCATGTTTGGTCTTTGAGCGATTGGCTGAGTTATCCGGCCGTTCAATTATCATAGGACACAAGGTAAATGTTTCACATTGCGTTAAAAAAACCTCTTGAAAATTTGCATAGTTCACAACGAAGTTAGAGTCTGGGGTGGTGAAGAAACGGCGGTTGACGGCATTCGGCGTTTGCTTGTCACGAATGGGCATCAGGTTACAAGTTTTGTCCGCCGGACCAAGGATGTTTTAGACAAGCCCTTCGGGAAGCTGAGAGCGTTTGTGTGCGGCATCTGGAATCGACAGGTTGGACGTGAGTTTGCGAAGCTATTGTCCGTAGAAAAGCCGGATTTGGTTCATATCCAGAACGTGTACCCAGTTATTTCGCCGATTGTATTTCAGGTTGCGCACGACGCAGGTATTCCTGTTGTACTACGGTGTTCGACCTTCCGCATATTCTGTCCGACAGGGCTATTGATGTGCAAGTCTACTGGTCAGATCTGCGAGAGATGCATTGGCGGAAAAGAATACTGGTGCGTTCTCAAGAATTGCGAAGGTTCCATTCCGAAGTCTCTAGGCTATGCGTTTCGCTCGGTATACAACCGAATTCGGTGTACCATAACACGAAATACGACCCTGTATTACACGCCAGCAGTATTTATGCGACAGAAGTTAATTAAGTTGGGCATTTCAGCCGACAGTATCGCGGTGGTACCGACGTATATTGAAGACGACGTTTCGCCTGCTAGTCTCACATATCCGGGCGAGTATGTAGGGTATGTAGGAAGATTAAGCCCCGAGAAGGGCGTAGATATTCTAATGAATGTCGCAAGAAGATGTGGTGAGATTCCCTTCGAAGCAGCTGGTTCAGCGTCTGGGCTAATGAGGAGTGTTCTTAAGGATCTGCACGGCAACGTAAAGTTGGTTGGGCATCAGGCGAGGGATGAACTAAAGAATTTCTATGCACACGCCAGATTTATTGTCATACCAAGCAGATGTTACGATACTTTTCCTAACGTAGCACTCGAGGCAATGGTCTATGCCCGGCCGATAATCGGGTCTAGGATAGGAGGTATCCCGGAGATAGTAGAGGATGGTGTTACAGGTTTACTTTTTGAGCCAGGTAACACCGAGGAGCTTACCAGTAAAATCCGTAGGCTATGGTATAATCCTCAGCTTTGCACAAAGATGGGTCAGGCTGGTAGAGAGAAAGCTTTGCGCGATTATGGTCCTGAGAAATACTATGAGCGTTTGATGGCTGTTTACGAAAAGGCTATCGAATGTGTGCAAAGTGGCGCAGGTGCTGATCGCCTCTGAAATAGGCATGCGGAACGAAACCCTCACCACGAGTAGAATGTCCAAGAAAACATGAAAATAGCCTTTGTTGGTTCGAGAGGAATCCCGGGTCTCTATGGTGGCTTCGAGACGGCCATCACAGAGATAAGCACAAGGCTTGTTGAACGTGGCCATGATGTCATGGTGTATTGCAGGAATGGTTACGGCGACAAATCGGAGACCACCTACAAGGGAGTGAAGAAGGTCTATCTGCCCCGGATAAAGTTGGAGCTTGCCGACACTCTGTCGCACACGTTCCTGTCACTGCTACACCTGCTTCGACACCGGCCCGATGTAATCATTGTAGTCAACACGGCGAATAGCCCGATCTGTGTGTTGCTGCGTTTAGCCGGGATACCCTTTGCTGTTCACGCTGGTGGTTTGGAATGGCGAAGAACTAAGTGGTCCCTTATCGGAAGAGCGTATATTTACTGCTCGGCATGGTTTAGCACGAAGATTGCACCGGCGGTTATCGCGGACTCTACAGGCATTCAGGAATACTATCGTGCCAAATGGAATCGCGATACATTCTATGCAGCCTATGGTGCCTATCCAGAGAGATCGAGAAAGCCGGAGCTTCTGGGCAAGTACGGCTTGGTGAAAGACAGTTACTTCCTCGTGGTCGCCCGACTTCAACCAGACAATAATACGCACCTCATAACAGAGGCATTCTCAGGCGTCAGAACCGACAAGGGGCTTGTCATAGTAGGCGGAGCCGAGTACAAATCCCGGTATGTCCACGAATTGACAGAAAGAGTAACGGATCCCCGTATCCAGTTTCTCGGTGGAATCTATGACCAGGACGATCTCACGGAGATCATGTGCAACTGCTTCGCCTATGTCCATGGCCACGAGGTAGGCGGGACGAATCCTGTGCTGCTCAAGGCGCTGGGTTGTGGAACATGTATCCTATACCTTGATACTGGCTATCGTTTCAATACTCGCGTTGTTGGTGAATATGGTATTCCGTTTCCAAAGGATGTCGAGCATCTGCGGCAGCAGATGCAATCGCTGGTCGACAACCCGAAGACAGCGGAGCACTATAAAAACAATGCGCGTAAGCGTATCGAAGAGGAGTATACTTGGGATCACATCACTGACCAGTATAAGGAGCTTTGCCGCCAACTCGCTAAAAAGAATTCCCGCTCTTTTGCGGAGACTGGTCGCTGACCCGATAAGGAAAAGCACTTCATAATAAACATAAGAAACACACTATGCCGGAGGTGAGATGATGTTGCGAGGCGGAGTGATTGGCTTTGGCCGAATGGGTCTGACCCACTTTTCTATCCTGAACAACCATCCGGAAGTTCAGTTTGTGGCTGTGTGCGACTCATCATCTTTCATACTGAAGAACATAGGTAAGTACACAGCAGTTGAGACCTTCAAAGACTATCGCAAGATGATAGACAGGTCAAATCTGAATTTCGTGATTGTGGCTACACCGGCGGGTATGCATGCTGAAATTGTCAAATACGCCATCCAAAGTAATCTGCACATCTTTGTCGAAAAGCCCTTCGCATTGAATGTCCAGCAGGGCGAGGAGCTTATTGGGATGCTCAAAGGTAAGAAACTTGTCAACCAAGTTGGCTATGTCATGAGGTTTAATGACGTGTTTGTTCAGGTAAAGAAACTGCTGGATGCAGGTGCGCTTGGCGATTTGCTCACATTCAAGATGGAAATGTATGGTCCTACCCTTCTGAAGGATGCGGGAAGTGGTTGGCGTTCAAAAAGGCAGGATGGCGGCGGCTGTCTTTACGATTTTGCCCCTCACAGTATAGACATTATCAATTATCTTATTGGCGTCCCTGACGAGATAACAGGCAGCGTCCTTCAGAGTATTCACTCAGTAAACGTGGAGGATGCGATTTGCTCGACATTTGTCTATAAGAACAATCTTCGAGGCAATTTACTTGTGAATTGGAGCGACCCATCTTACCGTAAGCCAGCCTATATGATGGAGATTTTTGGAAGAAAAGGCAAGATCATTGCCGATCTTCATGCCTACAAGCTTTTTCTGCGTGAAAAGATTTCGCTGGATGGCTTTACCGAGGGGTGGAATTATCGGTATGTGACGGACTTCTTTGAGCCAGTGGGGTTCTATTTACGCGGATATGAGTTCACCCGTCAATTGGAACACTTCGTGGACTGCATGGTGAAGGGCAAGCCGAGCGAGATATCATCTTTTGAGCAGGCACATCAGACGGACATTATAATTGAGCGGCTTCGACAGGATGCGGAGAGAAGGCAATTCTACTATGGATAAGATTATCTTTGGTGATAACCAGTTCTTCGGCATCAATCATATGTCAGAGGAAAAGGCGCAGGCCTTGGCCGAGCGATTCAAGGACACTCGCGCCATCATTCGAATCATCGACGCAGCGTATGAGTGCGGCATTCATGCGTTCATGTTCAATACGCATGATCGTGTGGCCGAGATATGCGATCACTTCCGGGCGAGTCCCCAGAAATACTTCGAACTTCGGCTATACCCATCCATGCCGTACGCCCACAAGTACGCCAACGCTGTCAACGAGAAGGGGATGATTGGCGCGCTCAATGAGTTCGTCTTTTCCGGCCGGAGTCTGGGACAGGCACTGAACACTGTCATCCGTGGTGGAAAGAGCCTTATCAACAAGGATATGATTGAAGTGATGAAACTGCTTGTCGATGATGAGATGCGGATGTTTCGAGGGCTCAATGTTAGAGCGGTTTTCCTGCAGAACATAGTCACAGATCTACTGCTGGGGCTGAGAGCCAAACCGCTATTCGTGGAATTCGCCGACCACGTACAATCTGCATATGGGGTTGATGCCGCCTTCAATACGATGAATATGCCTATTCTAGTCGACTTCCTTAGAGAGTGTGGCATCAGAAATCCAATTGTGTGCTCTTCGATCAATAAAGTGGGCTATTTCATGTGCCCTGGTATCAAGGAATATGAGGAAACGCTGCGCTCAATGTCTTTCAGAGCAATTGCTATGTCTGTGTTTGCGTCAGGTGCAATTCCGGCCGACGAAGCCATTGACTACGTCTGCAGCCTTCCAAACATTCAAGGGATTGTTTTTGGAGCTTCTTCCAAGACACACATCAGTGAAACGAGGGACCTGATATTATTGAAATGGAGGAATAAAGTATCGGGGTGTGTGGGATAGTAATCATTGCCCCCTAATATTGATGTCAATCATGTTATAGGTTGTTACATTAATGCTGCCAATGAAATGACATAGCCTTTTGTCAAACGCGTCGCCAATCCTATAGATTGGCTGGCTGATATTATCGGCATTGTCGCTATGTTATTTTCATTTCTTTGCAAGTTCTAATCGTCAGGCTTCGTAGAATGTTGACTTCTGAAAGCTTAAAGCTAACAGCAAAACGCTTGAGACTATAGAAAAACGGCCCCGCTGAGGTAGTTCGGTTCTTTCCCAAAGTTTGGCCAAAGTTATCCCTATCAAGAACCATATCAGTAAGAGTAGACGGCGATACAAAATTTTCCTAATTTTTCGAGGCATTTTGGCATTACCTGATTGGAGAGCAGTTCCAGTTCCAGCAGGCCGCGGAGATGAAAATTATACCTTAGCCCTACGTGTACTCAGATAAAAAGCTTAAATCTGAGCTGTGACAGCAAATAGCGAATGGCTAATTGCTCATAATAAAACCGGCATCGTTTGGCAGTTTCGGAGCTTTTCACGAAGTTCCGCCGAAACTTGTCTGGTTCTCTCGACGATGCCAGTCCGGGAGGGTCAACAAATGGCCCTCCTTTTTTTATATCAGCCTTTACGGGTAGTCATTTGACTGCACTTAAAAGTGGGCTCATGCTCCAAAAACGTAAAGAATTAAACAGAAAGCGATTATCTCTTTATCCAAGATCCCAAAAGTTCGGGTATAATTTTAAGATACTTCTCAAGGAAGTTGAGCTTGAAGATTGGTGATTTGTTCTTGAATGAGTTGAATTAGTTGCTGTAAGAGTTCAATAATTTGCTGCTTGATTTGGAGGATTTTAGCTTTAATTTCCTCTACGGTCATTTCTTCAACAGAGATTTCTGGTTCCATAGATACTTCTGGTTTAGTGCTTGTTAAAACAATCATATCAGAAACAACTTCTGAAGCCCTGCCCCATTGGGTATAGAATTTGGCATAGATAGTATAAACCCCATCGGGACACTCTTTTTGCCAATAGCAAAGGTCCCAATTGTATGGAGATTGATAAGTAATCTGTCCTGTTCCGGGTCCTGTAAAGTCAGGATTATTAGATATTGCCATTCTCTCGGTATCAGAACCAGCAAAGAGTTTTAGGGTCACAAGTCGGTCATTGGTTGTCTCAGCTCCATTATTGATGACAATCCTAAATCCTCCTTGGGGATTCTCTGGACTGGGAGCTGGTGGACTGGGCGGATTGTAAGCAGCCGATGGCAAACCGCCTCCGCCGCCGGCAGCAATACTGAAAGAAATCAAATAATCATCGCTATTGGTATTGCCTACTGTGTCTTGGCAACGGACATAGTACGTAGTTGTGTTGTTAGAAGACAAACCTGTGATACTGGAACTGTGGGTCGTACCGCCGGTAGTGCTAAAAGTATTGGCAATAGAACTGTAAGCCGTACCAGAAGAGACGCCGTATTTGCAGGTGGCGTTTTCGTCAGTGGTTAAAGACAAAGTGACAGAGGTAGTATCCCAAACTAAAGTGCCAGAAGGAGAGCCTGAGGAGCGAACGGGAAAAGTATTATCACCTTCCTGAACATCAAAAGTATGGTCAGAATAAGTGCCGGTGTAGGTGAAAGTGATTTTACCTGAGGAATTAGATAGACAGACGCCGTAGGAACAATTATCCCCGGTGATATCAGCCCCTAAAACACCGTCTACTTTGACGTTGTAGTATTTGTTAGATTCCAAGTCTCCGACAGTATGGTCAACTGAAAGAGTCCCCGAAGCTGTCTCTGTCCATTTCTTGTAATAATCATCTGAAGTACTCCAAGTATCAATATCTACTACCATCCATTGATGCCAATCAGCTGAATCAAATCCTTCTGTGGGTACGATAGATAATTTAGCCGTGTTTCCCGACGCAGTGCCTGTGTTTACGAACCTGCCATCACCATATATGGTGGCTCCAGCTCCGATGTCTATATTATCAGTACCAATGACATACGGTCGCAGCGCATTATAATAATCGATAAATGTAATAACCTCTAAAAGACCAGCATCCTGCTTTTCCTTTAGATAGTCGCTTATGGCCTGAAAATCGGCAGTCAAATATTCTCCGCCTGTAGCACCTGAATCAACAATATTGTGAAATGTTAGAATAAGCAATCCACTTGCTTCAACTACTCTGTCTATCTGCGTCTGGACAGTTGATACGTTCGTGCTACTTCCAACATAATAAGAACTTAATTTGAAGTTCAAATCGTGATAATTCAGGATGTCAAAATGTGGAAATGTCATATAAACTAGTGTTCTTGCTAAAATGTGCCTTTCTTTCACTTTAGCAACAACAGCATCATTGAAATCGCTTTTTGTGCCGTAAGGATAAGCAAAGAATTTAGCTGTATCCCCGAACCCATTAGCTACAAGCCAATCATAGCCGCCATCAATATCCGCCTCCATCTCTTCCTGTGATACTGCAGCAAGATTCTTATGGGCAGCCGTATGGTCACTAATATCCCAACCAGCATTCATTAATGTGGTTAAGTTGGCAAAAGTCATAATACCTGAATCACCAACAACATTTGTATATATAAATGTAACTCCCTTTTGGCCATTAATCGTCATAATCGGATAAGCGTTATTTATCACACCAGCCTTGCCATCATCAAAAGTTATAATTACTTTTGCTTCGCCCTCTATCCCAAATCTTAAATCATCAAAGTTTACACTTACAGACTCTCCTATTTCTGGCGTAACCGTAAATCTCATTCTAATTATAGTATTATCCCAACTATCAGGAGTAGTGCTGTTTGTGAATTGGGATTTAATAAAAACAAGTTCATTCCAACCATTGAATAAAATAGAACTGGTAAAAGTCTTATAAAAAAATGTACCCCAACCTGCAGATGAACTAATATAGAAATTAAAAAACTTAATTTTGCTTATATCTCCAACATAAACCCACAAGGAAAAGCTGTCTCCAGATGATAAATCAAGATTTACGGTTTTAGTTATTTGAGCCAAATTGCCATTAGTAGTATTAACTTTAATACTCTGGTTCCCAAATTTGACAGTACTCACATCATTTTCCGCCGTTGCTCCTGTTCCGCTTACAGTCCACTCGCTGACATCTTCAAAGCCGTCAAGGAGTGTGCCAGGGTCGGATATAAATGGATGGTTATCCAAAGTAGCGCTCGCGCTTCTCACAAACAAAAAACTTCCTACGAACATTGAGAAAATTAACACAAAACCAAAAACAGTTAAGGTTGGAATTCTTAATTTTGGATTTTGGGCCTCTTGTTTTAAGAAAAGTAATCTACCAATAGGCATACAAATGTTGCGTTACTTATGTTTTGAATTTCCTTTAGGGAATGCTTCAGAGTTTGAAAAGGAATTACTGAGAGGAGGCGGCGTGTTCGGGAGCGTTTTGAATATTGGTTTTGGCTTCTACCGTGCGGTTCCGCCGGGCCTGCGACAGATAAGCTCCGACAAGCTTACGGGGACGCCCATTCTCGTCCGGTTGCCGAATGATAGGGTCAACCATAAATAGAATTTATATTTTTTCTTCTGTCATCCTAAATACTGCCAAGCTGCAATTCCTTCGGTCAGAAGGTCTAAAAGGATAATAGCTACGATTGTTAATGGGATATAAATCCTTGCGTCTTGGGTTTGAGAGTTTTTTCGGTAGGTAGATATTAACAGGTTATTATCGACCTTATATTATCTTAATACAATTTTAATTTTAGCACAATAGACTCCCCGCAACAACCCTTGAGAACGGCCGCGGTCTAGAATCCTAACCCAGACGAACCGGAATCAAACAAGGTCGGATAAAAGGCTGACGCCCCAGCGAAACCATCCTCTCCTCACAAGCATCCGTCTGATTCGCACGTCCGCAATCTCCCTGCCCACCTTCCTTCGAGGGAGGGAGATTGCTTGTTCCGAAAGCAAAAAACTTCGCTATCGCTGCTGAACTGTTCAAAAGACGTGCCAAATAACGACGATGTGGCACGTCGTTTGAAGCGTCTCTCAGTTTGCCGAGATAGAACCACTCATAGGCTACCGAAGTTGACATTGTCTACCGTAACAAACCGATCTTTTTCAATCAAGCTTTAGGGGGCAAGGCGGTTTTTTGTGCTTGCATCAATATTTCGTCACCCCATAGCGCACAATTTCATTTATATTATAAGAGACTATAGGTCAGCTCGATACAACCGTCCAGGCTCGTCCTTGACCAATATTCAATATCGTGTTATTGTATTACCTATCTGTTAGTTAGATTGTCGGGGGTGGTAAAGTAACGCGCTTGGCCAGCACCCGAACCGGGTGTTTTTTTTATTCCCAGCTTTTCCTCAAAGGAGCCTTGGATTTGCCTCAAGAGGCAACTTTACCCTTCTTATTTCAATCTGGCCGTTTGCTACCTTGAAATAAAAGGTTCTGACAGCGCCATTTCAGTTAAGACATGAAAAATATCAATCGCAAGAGGATTCCGAATTCACTTCGCAAATACCGTAGGGCCAGCGGCCTTACGCAGAAAAAAGTGGCCCGGATATTGGGCGTCAAAAATACCAGTTTAATCTCTCGATGGGAGAGCGGCTTTTGCCTGCCTAAATTATTGAGCGTCTTTAAGCTGGCCATCCTTTACCGCACCATGCCTGACGCTTTGTATACGAGGCTGAGAAGGTCTTTGCAGGAAGAGGTCCTTAAAGCCGAACAAAAGGTCTTTCCAAATAGTTCACAACCTCAAAATGAGCCATGAATACAAAAATCAAAACTTGATAAGGACAGCGGCCAGCCTGTCCGAGCAGAAAAGCTCCAATAACCCGGACATTCAAAAACAGTGGTGGGCCCCGGTCTGGACCGGCCTGGTCATGGATAGGCAAGCCAAACATTACCGGAGAATGAAGAATACCATCTGGCTTTTTCTTTACTTGGTGCTCAATGCCAATAGAAAAACCGGCTTTTTGCTCAGGAAGGTCAAGACCGTCTGCGCAGATATGGGCATACCCAGAAACACCGTCTTCAAATGGCTGAATACTCTCAGAAAGCATGGATATATTGCTACTGAGAATACCGGAAGGTGCCTGCAAATACAGCTAAAGAAATGGAAGACTATCCAACAGGTCCCCGAAATAGAAATCCAGAAACACCAAAACTGTAACCCCGGGGATACCAAAAGTGCAACTTCTGGTCAAAGAGCATGGGGCATAAATCCCGTTCATTTTGGTCCAAAAAAGGCAAATTCGGGCGGTCCTAACGATATAACGATAAATAAAGATATATTAAAGAACGATATCGATGATATAAATTTTGGGGAATCGAACTTAAAAGCTTCTGTATGGTTTGAGCCGAGGAACAGGGAAGAATTATTGGCTTTGGACCTTGCCGAGGGTTTGAATGATTTTAAGGGTCTGCCATTTTATCTTTCTTTGTCCAGAAGATTTCCCGAACCACTTTTAAGAGAATTTCTCAGCCGGGTCAGACAGATACCTGACGAGAAAATAAATAAAAGTCGAGCTGCATTATTCAATCATCTAATTCAAAAATATGCGCACAAAAATTCGCAAAATCATAGCAATTAACCCTGGTACAAGGTATCTGGGGATAGCGGTCTTCGAAGGGCCGGAGCTTTTGGATTGGAGAGTAAAGGTATTCAAAGGCAAATGGTCGAAGGAAAAATCCAAAAAGGTTATAATGGTAATCCGCAGTTTTATCGAGCGATATGAGCCGGATGTTCTGGCGATAAAGAAGCTGCACCGCAGCCGCAGTTCTGCCGACCTAAATCAACTTGTCAGCAAAATAAAACAGCTCTCGAAAAGAAAAGGCCTGAAAGTCTATCAGTACTCCATAAAAGAGGTTGAATCCTTCTTTATTCTTGAAGGAAAGGCAAACAAAAAGAAATTGGCCGAGTTAGTTACTCTCAGGTATCCGGAATTGACCCACGAATTCAATAAAGAAAAGACTCATAAGAACCTTTATCACATAAAGATGTTCGAGGCAGTTGCCCTCGGGGCAGTCTGCTGTCATAAATTAGAAAACCACTAACTCAAGGCAGACCTGTGTATCCTCGCTGGGTCTGCCTTAAAGTATATGCCACAAAAACATCTTCGGATCCTTGCCATCGATCCCGGCACGAGACTATTGGGCGTCGCGCTTTTAGAAAAAGGGCAGCTTATTTATCATGGCGTTAAGGTCATAAAAAAAGGCAGTTCCCCCAACGAAAACCTCCAGCACGCAAGAAAAGTGTTCCTTCGGTTACTTAAAGACCTTCGACCTGATACCATAGTAGTTGAGAAGGCCTTCTTTGCCAAAAGCAGGAACGTTTCGCTTCTAAATGTTTTAGTCGATGAGATTAGGGCAATCGCCAGAAGAAAGGGGATAAAAATAGTAGCCTTTTCACCCAGCACAGTCAAAAAGTTCATCTGTGGTAACGGCTGGGCACGAAAGAAAGAGGTCGCCAAGGCAGTCGTTTCAAGATTTCCCGAGCTTAAGGTTTACCTCACCCAGGACAGGGCCTGGAAAGAACGGTTTCACCAGAATATGTTCGATGCGGTGGCGCTGGGGATGATGGCTGCAAAAAGAGGATGACAACAAACCGACCACAAAGTTAGATAATTTCTTTTCTAATCTGTGAAATTTTTCCTTGTGTCTTAACATGATTGAATATTTTTGCTTGTCTTTGCCGATATCCTGAATGATGGACAAGTCGTTGTCCCAGAAACGGTTAAATTCAGGAGGCAAAGCAATGCAAGCTCTTTCAAAATTCTG
>Ga0315312_1000255_pt1 | contig 77295 bp, 68 predicted proteins | sample TDP7_MG_FD_203629 | JGI IMG/M metagenome (GOLD analysis project Ga0315312, IMG submission 203629) | Freshwater sediment microbial communities from Lake Towuti, South Sulawesi, Indonesia - TDP7 | ecosystem: Environmental > Aquatic > Freshwater > Lake > Sediment | place: Indonesia: South Sulawesi...
CAAAGAGCTATTACCCAGATTTGCCAGTTGTTCGGGAAAATCCATTTATCAAACATAGGCTCTCCTTTCCTAATATGTTTTGTTCTGATAAACACATCGGAAGGATGAGCCTTTTTATTTGAATTATCGTTTGTCAAAGAGCGTATTAACCGTTATTTTCTTGGAAAGTGCAGAAGATAGTCAATACAATTCTAAATCGCAAACCAAGCATTCAGCCTCACAATTTCATCCATGTGATGATTTGGCGGGTCTGTGTTAATTGGCTTACGGTAGCAATCGTCTATTAGTAGCTATTTATAATATATCTTCGACTGATCAGAAGCAGTCTTAATGATATGCTTTTCTCTATCAGATCCACGCAATCCATCGAAATCCTGGATTGTTGTTGTGGCCAATCGAAAATTATCTTCACTATCTTTTTCAGAAAACCTAACATTCAAATTGTAGTCTGCGCTGGTTCGATTCTGCAACAGAGATTTTAGCCTAAAATAAATACCACCGATAAGCTCATCTTTAGGTCTGCTTTTTTTCTTTGCCTCCATGCTATTTTCGTCACAAGCAGCCTTAAAAAAACGAGATTCACGAAAACAATCAATGACAAACTGATGGTGTGATTTCTTACTACGGTCAGGTAATCGAACGTCTTTATCAGTCAAAAATTTCCGAAGGTACAGAAACAATCCATAGTAAGAGCGATTTATTGAAGTTCGAACATGCCACTCTTCTTTTCGATTCTTGAGCAATTCCGCTGTCTTGTGAAAATCAGCAGGATTCATCAGTCGGTCCGTCTGACAGTTAGAACAAAGAAATCCATGTTATCATCGCTTATATTTTCCAACATCCAGTTTTTCAGAGTATCATATTGGTCAAAAGAAGTTTCTTGGTCAGAAGCAACTTCGATTCTTATAACGATGTGCCCATCTTCTTCGTAATCATCCGCATGGAAGCAGTCATATTCAGCTACAAGACTTTGTATGTGTGAGAAAATAGTTTCTGCTCGATTTAGACATCTTATTAGGTCAGGAATTAAACCATGAGTTCTACAAAAGTCTTTCGCTATGTCCTCAACTTCCCAAGTAACTGGCCGATCCTCTTCAACGGTCGTTTTAGCTTGTGACCTAGTTAGAGACCAAACAATTTCTTTTTTTGTATGAGAATACTCTTTGTAAGCCAAGAGTATCAGCTCTTTGAAATCTTCCCGGCCAAAGAAAGGGGTGATTGTACCTTTCAATTCCTCCAAATTAAGCTCACCAGCATCTTGCGCCCACATTCCCACCTTACTAATTTTATACGCATTTTCCAGTTCACCAAGTGAATTTTTGAGCTGTCGTTCTACCTCTGTTGTATTTGTCATATTAAATACCCTTTAATAACTGATCAACAATAGAGTCAGCATAATAGGCTATCTGTGGGAGTTTATCCAATTCGCTTCTAAAATTCGCCCAATCCGTGAAATCAAACTCATAATTAAAGTTGACTGTCCTTTTCTTATTTTCCTTATTTGGTTGGTCGACTGTTAACATAACACGACCCATCTCGTCAGGATAACGATATCGCAAGACTGTGCTTGCAGTGATGTTATCCATGGATATAATTTGTGCAAGTCGACCATCTTTGGGCAAAAAGAGCTCTTGAAATTTGCTAGCTTCTTCTCCACTTTCAAAGGTAATCGTTGAGTTCAGGTTCACTCCAACAAGTTTCAGAGGCGTGTAAGGTAAGACATCAAAATATTTCTTAGCTATTTCTATTATCCTCGTGTCAGTCCACTCAGAAAGGTCTTTTTCACTTATTTGAAACCTTCCTTCGTCGACTATAAACTCGATATTCTCTAATACTAGATTTGCAAAACCTGGGACAGATAAAAACTTTTTCACAAGTTTTTCTTGCACAGAAAGACTAGCAAAGGGCTCTTGATCAAATTCTAAAATTTTATTGTTTCTAAGAAAATCTATATTCAGAATTTGAGGGTTTGGCCCCCCCAATGCCACAAAACTTATGAAGTTTTTGTTCTGACTAGCCATTTGTAATTGCCCCGCCAGTAAGTACTTATCGACCAATCGAGTCCTTGGCTTGAGAAATCGCAGAAAATCCTAATTTGTCCATACGGTTAGACTGTAACAGAAGATATATTAAAGTATAGCAAAAAACAAGCATTTTTACAACATATTTATGTCTTCATCGATGCAACGATTTGGCGGGTTGGGGGTGATTGATTGTGGTGAGCATCTTTGAACGCGGAAACGGCTGACTCGTTCTGCCTTTTGAAAAGCTCATTGCCGGCGATAATTTCCTTCAAAGCTTGTGACTTCGTCCGCGCATCCCGCAAAAACCGCACAGCCCTTGTACCATAGACCCCGCCGAGTAAGGCACAAATACCAATACCCAACTCCAACATAGAATCAGCTACCTGCCATGCATCTGGCCGCTCAGCCCCCTGCTGCAAGGCGGTGTGGGCAAGCTGCCAGTTCGATTCGGCAAGTATTTCCTCAGCAGAGTCAGCCTGTGGAAATTCCTTCGGCAACCCATAATAAGAACTAAACGCCCTGCTCTGCAGCTCACTCAACTGCGTCAAAGCCTGCAGTCCTTCCGATGCGTCCTCTGTCTTTGCAGTCTCGGCTGCTATTATCGCTGTGCGATTGTGCAGCCAGGCGTTCTGCTTTTGCGCCTCGGTCGGCGCAAAACGTAAACTATCACAGCCGGACAATAAAAGGCACACAAGTAAATAAGTTACAAGTGCACAAGTCAAAAATCTTGTGCTCTTTCGCACTTTTGTTATTTTGCACTTTCCTGTTTTTCTCATCATTTCTCTCCTTGATTTATGAACCTTGTGTTTTTTATGGTATAATACCGTTTCGTGAGACAGAAAAAATTCTAAGCTCGGCATACAGAATTTAGCTATGGACACAGCGAAAACATTCAAACCTAAGACTATATTATTATGGCAAAAAGTGGCAGAGAACCCAGAGGCGCTGCGAATCTTGGAATTGTTTCCTTCAGCCAACGTCCAGATAATAAAGCAACAAAGAATGCCACCTTCGCCGAATATGCTACCTTCGAAAGCGTTACTGGCCGGAAAACGGACCTTAATGATAGGCCAAACCTTATCTTTTGTAGGATGTTTCGACGGTCAGCTTGGTTCAAACGTCCATTGCTATCCTTACTACAAATTGGTTCCTGTCTCAAATGGATGTCCCTACTACTGCACATATTGTTATCTGGCATTTGTCTATCGCAAATACACACCGTTCATTAAGATAAACATCAATTACAATACCATGTTCAGTCAAATACGAAAAACTTTAGCCAACTCTAATGGTAAAATTAGTTTCAATATGGGCGAAATGCTCGATAGTCTCGCGCTCGACCACATAACCAATCTTACAACAATGTTAATTCCATTCTTTTCCGGACTCCCAAGGGGCTTCCTGATGCTGCTGACTAAAAGCAGCAATATTGATAACCTGCTGACGGTTCAGCCTAACTACCAGACAGTTATCTCCTGGAGTCTGAATAGCCAACAAATAATCGAAACACATGAATTAGGCACAGCCAGTGTTGACGAACGCGTTCAGGCAGCCAAATTGTGCCAAGAGCACGGCTACCGAATACGGTTTCGCATTGACCCCGGCATTCTCTACCCAAACTGGCAAGATGGATATGCTGATTTAATCCGAAAAACATTAACTCTCGTTAGGCCCGAAAACATAACACTTGGTATGCTAAGGCTTTTGCCAGGCCATTTTCGCCTTGCCCTCGGTGCATACGGAAATCGCGCTCGAAAGCTTTGTGACCATAGCTTTGCCAAAGGAGCCTCCGATGGCAAATTGCGTTATCAACCGAAACAACGTGTCCAATTCTACACACATCTAATTGATATCATTCGTAGTTTCAATAAGGATGTCTCTGTTGGCCTTTGCAGAGAGACACCAGAAGTTTGGAATATCCTTAAGAAACACTTCGAATTCAAAAAATGTAATTGCGTAGTATGGTAACAATCATGCAGCATAACTCTGTTTAATTGTCATCTCTTTACTGGGTGAATATAAACACCTGTAGTACGTATATGTATAAGTTTCGCCGTTATTTATACTTGTATAAACCTGTTGTGTTAATTCTTCTTTGCGACTTGATACACCTATCGCCTTGCTTATTCGCCACATAAGTTCTGCTTGAAACCTATCTTGCAAAATTAGAATTCTTCCGTCAATATTACAGATTCTCTCGATGTCCAACAATCCGTTAACAAGACCATCAAAACCCTTATCTTTATTTAATGGTGACACGACATAGCAAAAGGTTACTACATCGTATGGCCCCAAGTTATGTGCTATCCGTCGAAGCTGATTCATGTTATCGGGAAAAGCTTTTTGAATTATTGTTGTTCGACTATGGATACTCCTTGTGTTATTTCTTCGAGTAATGTGAAAATAGTCATTCAACATGCGCTGGCCTGTCCCAAGACATATGCCAGAAGTGTCATTTAGCACATATTCAACCTTTACCATTTTGCCTTTTGGCCATTCTCCTACGTCTTTAAGATACTCGAGAATGCAAACAAGCATATTTGTGATTGCTAAAGAAGCAACTGCAGGTCCCGAACCAACATCGAGAATTCGCAATTGTCCAGTCCTGAAAACATAAAAAAAGTCTTGAGAGGTCATATAGTTGAACAGACTATTTTGGATTTGAAAATAGTGCCTTGCAAAAAATTTCGTCAGAAAGGCTCTCATTTCTACCGGACTTTGAGGATAACGTGTTTCATCTTCTGAAACTTCGCCTTTGGGTAGACTGGAGGGCCGGTATCTCAATAATGATTTCATAACGTCGCTCAGCTGCCATACCCCATCCGGACACAAATCTTTTAACAAAAAATTCTGTAATGTTTCACTCATTAATCATGAACTCTCCAAAAAATGTTTTTTGCTTTGGCCAAAGAATAGATTTGCGCTTACTCTGTAGGTCTCAGCTGAAAGGTCTCTTCCGGCATATCCGTTTTAGTAAAAGCCTTTTCGAGTGCCCGCAGGCGATACTCGTATGAGATACTCTGGCTCCAAAGCGATTCGAGCTTTTGCTCAAAACTTTTCTGACACTGCAGCAGCATAGTTACGTCCCGCTGTAACAAATCAAGCTGTCTTTGCAAATTGACCCAACTGCCCATAATCAAAGAGGCTAAAAACACCAATTGAATCAGCACAGAAACGTTTATCTGCCGATTAAGCTGCCATGATTTGGAATTTCTACCCGCCATTATTTAGCTCGCATTTTGTACCGCAAAGCATCAAGCATCAAACTTACGCCGGTGCATAAAAAACGTTCTTGTCACCCACTCTGAACATTACCGCGTATGTTCCTGCCGCCAAGTTTCCCTGCTGCAGAAATGATTCAGCTAAATTAACCGCCTGCGTTTGTTGGCCTATCTCAACCGGCAGTGAGCCTGCATCACCTATCATTACAGCGACGACGTTATAGACATTGTACGACGAATTACTTTTGACCTTAATAGCCCAGGCAGCAGCTCGGGCGCCAGGCGAAGTAACAACTGATACTTCCTGCGTCCCCTCAGAGCCTTCTCGGGCAAGCCTTTCAAGTAGTTGTTGACTATTTGTAATATTTACTCCGTTGCCCATAACTCTCAGCCCCTTTGTCGAACAATTTTCAAATTCGTACACTGCTTTTTAAAATTCATTTGCACTCGCTCTATCCAGCTTCTGCTCCGGTTATCGCCCACGCAGGCCAGCAGGTCTCTGCTCTCAGGGGCTGTAGTCACTCTGTCGCCGATTCTGTAATCAAACACAAGATATGGCGTCTGTATATCGACAGTCTCAACAGCCTCGGACGAGGTAGCCAGCCTGTGACGGACAAACTCATACAGAGCATCAGAATCATCGACCTCGTCCGGCTCACCGAGTGCCTCATTGCCGCCTTCCGCAAAGATACTTTGGTCCGAAACCTTGCGATATTTAAACTGACGAGGTAGCGTAATTATATGCTCAACTACAGGAGCTGTTGAATTGACCGGACCATTAGCAGCCACACAACTTAACCTTTCATCGCTGACTACCGATGCGGTTATTCTGAATTTCAACACTCCTTTCAAAGCGGCTATCCAGGTGTCAACGTCGAGCCGGTCGCTGCTTAGCCATACTCCACACTCATCGAGTAGGATATTAAATGCATGAAAGTACTGCCACCAATGCAAGCTGTCATCGAACGACACCTGCAGAAAATAACCCAGCGACTTTCCCTGTTTGTCAGTGGTTAGAGTCGGTCGGAAGCGCCTGCGACGTTGAACAAAATTACTGCTCTGGAAAACCTTTGAAAAGTCAAACGCATCACCCTGATTATACGGAGCGCCGGTATAGTTGCCCGCCTCATTCAGACACCATTTGCGATAAACATCTTTTACCTGATAGAAATCGGGATTAGTCGAAGGCGAGAATTTATCGTAGTTGGTGTCCTCAAGGACCCCGTCCCAGGCTTTTACTAACTCGAAGGTTGCTTCATAAACTTTAAAGTCACCCTGACCGATATATTTGTGCGTTACGGGAAATAAATTTTTTTTACTGTGTAAGCCTGCTATATCCGTCTTTGAGATGCTGAGCTGCTCGCCGGACCGCTGACAATTCAGCTCAACTGTTCTACCTGTACCATTCTTATAAAACACAATTGCTTGACCAGAGCCGGTCGGCGCAAGCCGGGGAACAAATTTGAACCTCAAGCCGATCCTCTCACAGCACCGGTGCAGCGCTTCTGCCAGATTTAACCCCGTGACGTCGAGGTCGCGAACCGTCTGGTTCTCAGTCAACGCCTGCAGTTGCTCAATGCCCGGCGTTTGTAATTGGCCGCTCAACAAATATTCACATAGCAAATAATAAATTACCTCTGCATAACTCCAGAGCTTGCCTTGCAACGGCTCGGCACAAAAAGTTGTATAGCTCTTGCCGTTAAATTCCGTCGGGCTAAGAGTGGCATTGGCCCTGCCATCCGGATTAAAAACGGTATCGAGACCAGCCAAAAACACACTTGAGCTGTCTGCCTTTGCCATGCGCTGGCCATAGACCGAAATTCGCTTTAGGTTTGCGCCGAAGTCTCTGGCTACAACTTCCACTGTTTCTCCATCGAGTCCAAGCCTTGTCTCAATGCCTTCTATTTGACCATCGAAGACTGGAAGACTAAAAACTGCTACTCCGGGCACGGCACCATTGTGAACCTGTCGAATGCTAATGGATTTACCCATAGCAAACAAAGTCTCAATATCTTCAATAACCGTTAAGTCAGCGTCCGGATACGCAGCGGGATTATAAGCTAATCTGGCCCAGCTAAACTCCGGCCAGTCACTTTGCACAATCTCGATTGGCTCCAGTATGGGACACAACGTCCCGCCGAGCAAAATTGAAACAGTCGCCGCGGGAAGTGCCAGTTGTGTTTGTGCCGACTGGAAAAAATCAATTCTATTAGACATATCTCGCTTCTCACTTCTCCTCGATGCTCGACTCGTGAATCTCATTTTTTAAGGGCATCTGGTATCAATTCTTTAGATAGTTTCGGTACTCAAAATATCGATTGCATCCGGACTTGTGGTATCAAGCTGTATCTTCAACTGCGCTAAAGAACCATTCTCTATACCATTCGCATCTTCAGCCCTTATAGTGAACAAGTATCCCCCTGCACTAAGTGCGCCGGTTTGGTAGCTATAAAACCTTCTTCCATCATAATTGATTTTTACGAGTGGGGTTTCATAGTCGATTTGTCCCGTCCCACCGTCATAATAAACATTGAAACGCTCCGGCTGCGACTTTTGTTCGAGAGGACAATAAAACCAGACAAGCTGTATCTTATTGCCATCCACCTGTTCGGCCCTTGAACTGAAAATATTATTCGGCTGTGGCTTTTTCAGTTCACCGCCTGCATCTATTGAGACCTTCGCCGCAGCAGTTAAAGTATGTTCCTGATAACCACAGTTGCTGAACCGACGAATAACATAAAAATATGTTGAACTGCAGTTGTGCGGAAGGTAGATGGGCGGCGAAATCTCGCAGGCATTCTGCTCAACCACGGTCAATATGTTCGTAAAATCTATCAGTTCCATGCTGAGCCCGCGATAGAGCACAGAGCAGCCGGCAACGCGAATCCAGAACCAGCCCAAACTCAAGGTCGTACCCAGCTTATAAGCATTAGCAGTCATACCGTTAAAAAGTGCTTCTCTTAACCAACTTCTTTCTATTCCCAGTAAGCTTTCTTCGCCACGAATTGAACTTAGTAGTGCCGTGACAGCAGATATGCTTGCCACAGTTCCGTTGATTTTCCGGATTGCTTTTGCTGTTGCGCTTAGGGACGATAGAGCCGTCGAAGCACCTACAAGATTGACGATTGGGCTGCCTATCAACACCAGGCTGATTGCCCTTTCAAACATACAGAACGGCTCTCGGCGAAGCCAAGCAAGTTCAGCGACAGACAAAGCACGGTCCCAGACTATTACAACACCAACTTTCCCTGAAAAATAATACGAGGGTGTCGAGTCGCCGCTCCTCCCGACTGAGGTTCTATCTAATCCTGGTGGGGCTGAAGTCGTAGTTTCTATACCTTCATTTCCTCCATCCACATAAGCTCGACGGTCGGACGCGGAACGCCAGACTCCACAAACCTGATGCCAAGTGTTAAGACTTATTGCTTTAGTGGCAGTAGCTACTCCCAAACTGGGAGCATTATAAGATACAGCTGAAATATTACCATTTGAAGGATAATTAGCTACTACACCACACCAGCGATAGGTCAAATCTTTATCAGAAATGTTAAGCACATAACCAACCTGTCCTAAATCATCTGGACGAATCCACGCTACTATAGTAAAAGGAGGACCACTGATAACAGCCTTATCTATCTCCAAATATTCACTTGAGCCATCATCAAGCTCTTTCGACCAACCAAATCTTCCTGATTTCCACAGCGGCGTTCCTCCCTCAGTTAGTCCGTACATTTTTCCTCTAATGTACATATAAGATTTGCCAGTACCTTCGTCGTTCAGACAATAGGCAACGACTTTACGAGCAAGTGGGTGGCTCTTATTAAGTAAAATTCCTCTTGTTGGTTTAAGCAGTGGCATTTAGAGTTATTCAATAGAATTTGTACTCAAAGTTATACCGGTTATTGTAATCGGCATTTACGCAGTTACATAATTCCAAAGCTGAACGTAAGCTCGCACATCATGGCTATTTGTTGAACCGGTTTGTTGGAAGCCCAGCCTGAAGTGAGCCAGGTCCTTGATGATGAAACTTAACTGCTGTGGGTCAACACTCTTGTCCCCTTGTATCTCCCACATAGGCGTATCATCATAGTTAGTACCATCGAGTGAGCCATAAAGCTTAATCTTAACCTCATCAGTTGGGCTGGCATCATAGTTAATCTCAACAATTACGTGTGCTCCTTCATAACCATTTGTCTCCAAGTCCACATCGGTGGAATATTCCTCGGTCGTACCAGATAGCGTAGTGTATCCATCCCCAGTACCTTCAATTTGGCTTTGTGCCGCCCAGTTTTTCTTGATTGTTGCCATCGATTAACCTCCTTAATCTAACGATACCTCCAGATCACCTGCTGCAAATTTTGCCGTGTCCCCACTGCCAATAGCCTTAGACAAACCTAACGCCCCGTGAGCCAACATATTCCCGCCCGTCACAGCATCGAACAGAGCAAAGTGGGTTACCGTTCCCCAGTTGCCGGTTGCTTCAGGAAAGGTAATATCATTAACATTATCAAGTGCACCATCAGATGAAACGTCCCAGTCAGCGGCTACGGTTGAAACTCGCGCGTACGCATTGCCGATCGGCTCAGCTAATCCTGAACCATCATCGGTCGGGTCTGCCGTGGATAGCCCCACATAAATCGTAGGCGGTGTATAACTACCCTTGCCAAAAATATGGTCTAAAATCTCATTCTCCCAATAATCTGAGAAACTACCCATTTTGTTCCTCCTTAATTTTCATGTTTTTTTTTCAGCTCGGCGATCTCGTCATAGTCGCTTCAGTGTCGGCAGGGGTATGAGTCAAAAGCACCGTTTGGCCATCGTCATCGTAATATTTGATTTCCCCCGTCGACTTGTTCTGGACGGCCTTGTTGGCAAGCAACTTCTCAGCAGTCACCTCGCCCACCCCGGACCATACAATTTTGTTACTTCCTATAAGGCTATCACCATCAGCAGGATTAGCTCCGGCCTGCAAGAATACCTGAACAGAATATCTACCCGCAGGGATATCAGTGTCAAAGTTACCCACATATCGGCTGCCGTCTTTGTCTGTAAGGGATATATCGTAATCATCCATAGCATGGCCGCCTGCCCCCCAAGACTCAAAGACTTGCCCTGCAATATACCAGACTTCTCCCGCACTGTTACGAACAACAGCATAAAGTGTATTATCAGATGCGTAATCTATTTGTATTTCGTTTGCCATCTTAGACTCCTACACTCAATAACTCTTCAATACTCGCTAAATAGATTAAGTATATTTACGCCTCCTCCGTCCAGATACCGTTCTTTGCAACGGTTGCCCAATCGCCATTAGAGTCGGCCACCAAGCTAAGACATTCACCAATTGCATCAGCCGATTTGTACTTGCCCGCCGTCTGGCCGCTGTTATCTCGGATAGTTCTCGTGCCCGGGTCAATCCGCAACTCGTAAGCCGCCTGGACAGCAAAGCTAAATACTGTCCCCGCAGGCGCCGAGGTAGGCAATGTAAGCGTAACAGTCCCAGTGGCGCCGAGGTTACTGTGAACACTGCCGGATTCCGCTGACGTGAGTGTATCATTACTGGTATGCGCCTCGATAGTCTTTTTTACACCGCCAGCCCCATACGGCATCACAATATTATGAGCTGCTCTACAATCGATTATTGACTCGATGTCCCCCCCGGAGGTGCTTACTATTGCCAGCCGAATATGCGGTGCAGTTGGCATATCAGGAAAACTGTCATATTCGTTAGTTACAAGACTGCCGGACGAATCCAGATAGATGTAAATATTCTGCTTATCATCTGCTAAAGTGTTGCCCGACGAGCCTTCATAGCTTATCAGTTCCGTACCAAGCCAGAACTTGCCGGGCTTTACGCCAATGTCAAGACCGCCTTCATCATATGTCCTCAAGTCATTCGCCCGCCGCGTAGCCAGCAACAATCGATACAGCAATCTTCGAAACTCCAGATAATAAGGTGTCGTACCGGTTGCTATGTATTCAACACCGGTCTCGCTGTCAGACTGTATGTTCAACAACTCATTGTCAGATGGATAAACTTCAGCCATAATATTCTCCTTTAGCCGTGATTGTCATTCCTGCGCCCACCTCTTGTCATTCCTGCGAAGCTTGTCCCCACGAAGGCGCTGAGCAGGAATCTATTTTCTCTTCCTATCGCTGTACACTAAATATTATCTGCCATTTTGAGCACTAATCGATTCGCCTGTTTATCAAACAAAGAGATGCTCACCTTTTCAACCGGTTTTGCCGCCGGTGTTACTGTGATGGGACCGGTTTCGCTGACGCTGCTTTCATTGCCCGCTTCGTCAGCAATCTTGACCGCAAATTTGTAGACGCCAGCGGACAGATGTGGGCTTGTCCATTCAATCGTATCAGCATCAAGACCGAACTGACCGTTGCTGAAATTCCCCTTTCCAAACCCTATACCTGCCGCCCAGTCTAACCCGAAATCACTAACGCCGAATCTACTCATTCCGAACCCCGCTTTATCCTGCCAGGCCGGCCATATCCTTATCGGCGAACGGGTCAGCGGCTCGTCGTAATCAATTTCACCCGTACCATTGTCAGAATAGATTTCAGCAGTTGCACCCATTGGTAAATTCTGGCTCCGCAGCAATCTGATTCTCACACGTCCACTATCAGCCGGTGACGGAGCAATCTCATTACTAAAATCAGTATCCCCCTGTACGGCCTCCACGGCAAAAACTTCAATCCGAACCGCTGACTCGAAAGAGGAAGGTATCGGAACAATCATTTGTCTTTGCTGACTGTCAACAGTCACTCCTGCATATCGGCCGTTGACATAAACCTGATAAAACATATCGCTTAAGTCCGCCTTGGCAGACCACTTTACTAAAGCTGTTCGTGGGGTTCCGGCAAACTCACCGTCTGCCCAAATTCCAGCGGGCAATTCAAACGCTCTGACCTTTTCTATCCCACTGCTGATAAGTCCCATTACTACTCTTTCCCTTTTTTATCCGCTATACGCTATTAAGCCAACTGCGTATAAACGATTTCATAATCGACGACTATACCGTCGCCTGCCCGCTCTTTGCTCACCTTGAAAACATCCATCCGAAGATTATCAAATTCTTCGCCACTACCGGTTACCAGCGTGTGCGTATTGCCATCCATATACGCCGATATCGCGCTGATTCTGTCATTCATTTGCGATCGACTATTTGCCCGCAGCACGCCTCTTTGTTTTATCTTCCTAACGCGTCTGCCCAGATCAACGCTAAGCACACCGTCCAGTCCCAACACCGCTTTTTCTATCGAGTCCCTCCTGAAACTACCTGCCTCGATTTCCAACTGCTGCTCGTCAAACAACTTTTGTCCATCTAACGTTAAACTCATCTAAAATTTCCCAATTTGCAATTATCAATTATCAGTCCCGCACTAACCTTCCAGACGCCCCGACCTTGGTGACATCAGCCACGCCGTCAGAGTCGACATCAATACTCAGCCGACATCGCTCTCTCGCTCTGGCAAAAAGATTCTGATAATGCAGACTCTTCTTCCAGAAATTCTCGTCTTTGGCTTTACTCGCTAACATCGCATACACACTTGAGAGGACCGCAAAAACTGAAGCCCTCTTTAAGACATCTGTATCCAGAATATCCTCCACATTTATGTCGCTTGCAGGGTTACCCGGCTTGATACCGAAGTATTCAGTCAACTGAAAGCCGGCCTCACCCGCCTGCGGTTCAAATGTGCTGACGCGGTAAGATATATCAGTAGCAGCCGCAGGTGCCACAGCCGCGTCATCCGAATCCGACCTGACTACTGAGACGGTAAGCTGCGTTGCCGAATCCACGGAAACTATCTCATACGCCCCATCCAGCGCCCCATCTGCAGACTGCAGGTATATAACCCCGCCCGCCGAAATCTGTGCACTTACAAAATCAGCACCGCTTGCGGTAAATGTCGTCCCACTAAGCACTCCGCCTGTCCCAGTTGCCAGTACCTGCCACGGCAAATGCAATTCTCCAAAAAGCACCGGCTCATACTTCAAAATGTCCGCATCATTTGAGAAACTAACCATTTCTTTTAACTCCCTTCTTCTATAACAGGGCTTGTCCACCAGACGTAAGGCGGGCTTGTCGGGCGCCCAATGAACTGTCGTCCCTTTGGGCGCCCCCGCCGAGACGCTCCGACTTGTATGCCTGTGGCATATTTATCGGTAATACGTCTGCTATAGCCCCGTAATTTAGCTGGTACTTAGATCGCGAATAAGACCATGTGCCGCCTCGTTCTTGAGTTCCAGGGTATATTCGCCAATCAACTCACCGCACTCGTAGTCACCAACACTTGCCAACGGCTTGAAATGGAAGCTCCGTCCCCCTAAGGGCAACACGCTGATACGGGATGTATCCAACAGCAGAACAGCATCCTGTGGTATCCATCGCGTGGTAACAATTCTGCAAACACCGAAATCACTTTCGTAAATGCTAATCATATCCGTGAAAGTGGTATCATTAGCTCCGTAGGTTCGACTGTCTGCAGAAAAAGCGTTTATCTTTCGCTTCTGAAAACCCCCGACCACAATCAGGTCCACATTACCATTACTGGTCGCCCAAATCTGTCTAAGCACATAATTAATCTTTGCTTCGTCAAGGTCGGTACCTGTCGGGAAACCTGTATCGCCGGTATGGAAAACATTCGTCGAAAGGTGCTGAATAATGCCCTTCATCGACCTTCGGACTGAGCCGCTACCTTCCGGATTGCTCGCCGGCTGGCCCCCGTTGACAACCGTATTTTCCAGATCGCGAAGCAGCTCCCGCAGCCGTTCCTGCTTTTGATAATCCATCTCGTCAGCCAAACCCAACTGGCTGGCAGCCATATCCGTCCCGCTCACTTCCACCGCAGCGGTAAATATCTGCGTATAGTTGCTGCACCTGCTGCGATTGGTGAATCTTGCACCGGGCTTATCCGCCCCTTCGAGAGCTGCGTTTCCGAGAATGTTGATTATCTGATTGTCTGCCAAGTCTTCTGCTGTAGTGCCCGCATATCCCCTGACTACCGTCAGCGTATCGCTGTTGATGCCGGTCACGAGCATCAATTCTTCACTACCCTCTACCTGAATCTGGTCACCGACGCGGAACCTGCTGCCATTATCGACCACAAAATCAGTGTCCGCAGCCGGGTCAGTAAAAGTACTGTCGTCGATAGCATCCTTATTAGGCAAAAGTTCATCTTCAAGCCATTCATGATGTGTGCTCGTCGCCTCTCTCATCGGATCACCCAAAGCATCCAGCAATGGCGTCTCATAAGGCGAAATTATCCCTATCAAATCCGATACATCTTCAGCCAACTCTGGCAAAGTCGTACCTGCTGAATAAGTTGCTTTTCCTGTAAAAGCCATCTTTTGATTCTCCTTTCTTGAACCCCGCAGTAAACTGCGGGGCTAAATATTTAGCCCCCCTTCTTGCTTTCGCAAGAAAGCAGGGGGGTTCTCACAAATAATTTCTTCGCAGTTTCAGATACTCCTGCAAATCTGTTCGATTACCTGTCGTTGCCGCTTTTTTAGCCGCTCTTTCGAGAATCATTTGGCTGTTTTGTATTCGCTCCCTTGCTCCTGCGGTCTTTTTTACAGTCACAGCTCTGTTGCTATCAGCAAACAGATATTGCTTTTCTTTCTTCAACTGCTCAATCACGCCGTCCACATCCGCTTCGCTCTGGTCTTCCACTCTGGCTCTGGCAATCAAAATGGCCGTTTCCAAATCAACAGCACCCGCAGCAGCCAATTTGCGAGTCAGCTTCTGTTCGGTCTGGATGTTGCTCAATCGCTCAGACATCTCTGCTACTTGTGATTTTGCCTCTGCCAACTGCTCAGTCAAAGCCTCGATTTTTTTCTCAGCACTCTGTGCCCTCTTCCGATAACGGATTGACTCGGCCACCGGGACAAGTTTCATGTTGTCATTGTCGCTCGCTCCCGTTATGTCTTCTGACATAACTTCCTGTGTCTCAATCGGACTCATAAAACTCCTTTCTTTGTTCATCGCTTTGCGTTCGTAGTTCATAGACTATGAACAACGAACTATGAACAATGAACTATGAACTCTCATATCCTAATTCTCTGAGCACCTGCTCAGTCGGAACGCCCAGTTCTTTTTTGATTTGGGCCTCTTTCAGCTTTTCCGTCAAATTTTCCGGCAATGGGCTGGGAAAAACGATATCGACCTCTCTGTCCGCCTCGCTATTTTTATAGATATTCGCCGTATCGAGTATCCGCAGAACCATCTTGCATATTTGTTTAAGACCCTCACCGTAGGTAAATCTCTTTCGTTCGTTCTTTGAGAGCATCCCCATAAGCATCAATCTCAGAGCTACCGCACTTGTAAGGTTGCCGAGTTTATCCTTCAAAACCCCAGCCACCACCGGTGTCACTCCACTGGCTTTGTCCAGTGCCTCTCTGATTTCAGCTATGTGCAGACTCTCACTCGGCGCCGAAGCATCGCCACCGAACTCTTCGATAGTCGCCTCTGGATTATCGGTGTACCACATCCTGCCTGGCGAGACAGGCTTGTCCTCAAAACCCTCTATCCCTTTGCCTAAATACATCTTAAAAGACTGGAATGTAATTCTGCTTGCTCTATCGCTCAACCTGGTATTAAGCTCGTCCTGTAGAGATATCAACGGCTCGACATCACTTAGTCCCTCGTAGTAGTATGGCTGAGCGATGTTCTGAATATGCACTACTGGCAAAAAGCCCCACGGCAGTTTGCCCTCTGCAACAAGTTGTCTGTTTTCGTATCTCTGCCAGGCGGTGGCAGAAGTAATCTCCGTCACCGCAACCACCTCTCGACTGTCGCTGCTTCGCCTGCTCGGAGACAGAAGTCTTGCAAAAAAAGAACTTTTCTTACTCAAGGCATTTTTCTTCTGGTAGAAGTGCTGCACGTAATATCTGATCTTTTTGTAGTCGTTTTCTTCCAAAACAGGCAGTGCTCTTGGTGCTTCAATCAGTTCCAGGACGATAGTTTGTGCCAATTGCAGCACGTCTTCGAGGGCACCCGCAAAGCGGGAACTCAGTGGGAGGATTTGGGAGGAATAGGAAGTGCGTTTGCCTGCGCTCGCGTAACCGCCGGTGCGAGCGATAATCTCATCACCAGGCCTGACGAAACAATCGACAAAACCGTAAACACCTCCGAGCACTGCCATATCTTGGAAAAATCCAATAGCACCGTTGGCCGCAAACACCGCCTTTAATATCGATTCAATTTCTACACGTTTTTGGCCATCCGGCGATTTGGAAACAAAACCAATCGGCTTACCGAACAAAAAATCTACCGCCGCATTTATTCGCCACGCAATATCGTTTTCGATTACTACTTCTTTTCGCTGCACATCTTTAACGGTCTTTGCGCCGAAGACACCCCCATTAGCCGAGTGCACAAGCCCTGTTATCCTCACAGGCAGCCCATATTCCTGCGCTTGCACGTAGCAACGTCCTGATTGGTGCTCCCCGCCCGGCGTCACGAGCGTCTCCACCATCGGGTTTGTGTAATATTCCCAAAGCTTCCCAAAGTGTGTTTGAACATCAACCGACCGCACATCAGTCAGCCACTCAATGTAATCGACGTCCAAGCCGCCGCCGGCCTCAAGGCCTCCGTCGCCGGCGTCCTGAAAGATACCAAGGTCAAATCCCATACTCAGTTCTCCATTTTCCGGTTAATTGGTTAAATACCTACCAATCACAACCGCTATAATTAGAGCTACCTGCACATTTGAGTCGAAAATTAGCTTGATTTTGGCGGAAATGATTGCCGTAAGTTATTGTTGCTAAAGAAATAAAAAAATTTTTATATTTTTCGATTTTTGCTTTTAACACCCTGCACAAATGATTGAATTTGAGCTTACCAAACCCAGCTCTTTCATTCACTGTTGACGGAGTTAGCTCCTCCGCTTCGTTCCAGACTGCGGATTTGAGCAACAACTCCGGTATCTTTGCCGGATGTCTATCGCCTCATGTCGTTCAGGAAATGATGCGGTCTCGTAAGCATCGCCGGACAGAAGTATATCTGTCTTCGGCGAGTCAATGTCCTTTTCGAAAACGGAAATCGTGCTGTTCTACCTCGTATATGCTGGACGTGAACCTAATTTGGATTAGGACCTGCTCAATAGGTATGATTCTTTTGCGGAACCTTTTTTAAATCAATATCATCCCAGCGAGCTATGATAGGCAGGTAAACACAAACGAGATTAAAAAATCACAGCCAAAGAACACGATGAAGGTAATTTTCGCCCCTTGCATGGGGCTAACCGGTAATTGCTTAATCGATTACTCGCAACTCATCGCTCCGGCGAACAGCAGCACCACCTTCGTGAGAATAAAGTATCAAGGGGAAAGCATCGAGTATCGAGCATCAAGTATCGAGCATCGAGTAGCTGTTACTCGACATCTTCTTTCTGCAAGAGTTCTATAATATCAGCCTTTGTGGGCATCGCCTCAAGCGAGCCGAACTTTGTGCACGCCAAAGCTCCTGCCGCTGAAGCGAATTTAGCTGCTTTTCTTACGTCATCCTCTACAGCGCAATAGGCTGCCAGCGCACCTGCAAAAGCATCACCTGTGCCCGTCTGGTCGACAAGCTCCACATCAAAAGCAGGGATATGGTCGGCACTACCTCTGTCAACGACCATACAACCACGCTTGCCCATTGTTATGACAGCATAGTGAACGCCGCGAGCTACAAGTTCAGAACCGATGAGTTTGGCAGTGCGAATGTTGGCAGCCGAATGGTCAGGACCCCGCTTCGTGGGGGCCCTGGTAATATCAGCGGCTTCGTAAAGATTCGGGATCAAAATATCAGCCGAAAAATACTCGATAGGCAGATCGCTACTTTGTCGGCTCTTGGCCGGTCGGGTTTCCATCGGCTTTGCAGGGTTGAGAATGACCTTTGTACCATGCACTTTCGCACAACGGACGGCTCTTACAATTGCTTCTTGTGGCAATCGGCCGTGAATCAAACAAACATCGGCCTCAGAAATAATCTGTTCGGCGATGTCAATGTCCTGTGGGCTCAAGGCGCTATTGGCGCCGATGTAGCAACAGGCAGCGTTCCCCCCAGCAGCATTAACCAACGTTACAATCACGCCCGTATTTTTAGCCTTAGCCGTATAAACAAAGTCGGTATTGACGTTGAAATCAGCAAGACTTACCTTAGCCATTTGGGCAAATGGGTCCCCACCGACCTTGCTGATAAGGTGCACTTCGCAGCCGCACAAAGCCGCTTCGACAGCTTGATTGGGCCCAGGGCCGGTAGCGGTGTATGAAAGAGCAGAACCAGTAACGCTCTGTCCCTGAGATGGGATTTGGCCGCACCTTATCACCATATCAACATAAGTGCCGCCAATTACAACTACCTTAGGAATCCTTCCTGACATTCTTGACCTCAAAACTCCGGCCTACAGGGTCGCTAATTCAGTATAACCAGTTGACTAACAAAAGCAAACCTTTTTTAGCATAATCCCGGAGCCGGCTTCCATCGGTAAAAACGAAGAACTCACAGTGATTTATTTAAGGTCTCGGCTCACCGGGTTTAAGGCGCCCATTAAAAAACCATCTACTATCGTTTTAACCTCAGAGCTTTTAAATGTTCCCTGCCCCATCTCTCTGACGGTATGAAATTTGACCTACATACCTACTTTTTCCAGGTCTTAGTATAAAAGCTGGCTTTGATTATTAGGAACACTATATTCCAAGGCAATATCAAAAAGCGGCAGATTACCTTTGCTTATATAGACAATGAGTACTGCACTACAGTTTTTTCATACCTAAAAATCATTGAAATAATTATGAAATCCTCAAAATTTTTATCAAACTGTAAATATTTGAAAAAATTTGTAAAAAATAAAATAAAAACCTTGACAATGTTTAATTTATTGTTAAAATATCCTTAATGTTAAGTAAATACACAACAAATATAGCCAAAGAACTGGAACAATACCAAGTTAGGCTTATATAGCTCTTGCCAGAGCTTAAGTTGTGTTCCAGCTCGTGTGAGCAGGGTCGCCATTGAAGGTTAATAGTCAGCGATGAAAGAAATTCACTCAAATATCCCACAAGATGTGCTGCAAACTAAGGACCGGTATCGCGACCGGATTGATTTACTCCATAGTAGGTTGGACATGCTTAACGGAAGAGATAAAGTCCTGATGACAATGTATCTGAAGAATGGCAATAGCTTTCGGCAGATGGCTCTTCTATCTGGCATCAGTGAGACAAGTATAGCTCGAAGAATACACAAACTAACAGAACGGCTCATAGACAGCGAATACATAACATGCCTGCGAAACCGTAACAAATTTACCGCACACCAGTTGGCCATCGCAAATGACTACTTTATGAAAGGTCTATCGATGAAAAAAATCGCTGCAAAGCGGCACTCGACCTATTACGGCGTTCACCAAACCCTAAAAAAAATACAAGGCATTCTTAAGGATAGCCAATAGCGGATATGCAAAAAAATATGAGACACAAAACACAAGTCACGAATCACGATACTACACCAACATACAGTATTTCAAAAAGCCTCACCTGGCAGGGAACAATTACCGATAAAGTCGCGCAAGTTTGCAAGATGTTCGGCCTGACAACGGACAGACTCACTGAAAGGCGCGTCAATCACAACTGTCGGTTGGAAATCAACGATGGTGACATTGTTTATATCACAGGTCCATCGGGAGCCGGCAAGACCATCCTGCTAAAAGAACTGGAAAAATCCATTCCCGCTTCAGAAAGAGTGAATCTCGCCCGAATAAAACTGCCGATTAACAAAGCTCTAATCGAATGTATTGACGGCGATTTACTGACCAGCCTTAGAATGCTTAGCATCGCCGGGCTAAACGATTGTTTCTGTATTCTCAACCAGCCCCAGAAACTTAGTGACGGACAAAAATACCGCTTCCGTTTGGCAATGGCACTGGCAGCGGGAAAGAAGTTTATCTTTGCTGACGAATTCTGCTCTGAATTAGACCGCATTAGCGCCTCGGTTATTTCGTACAACATAAACAAATTTGCAAAACGAACCGGAAAAACATTTATCCTGGCGGCAAGCCACGATGATATTCTACTCGACCTGGCACCGGATGTTCTAGTCGTCAAGGAACTATCCGGCCCAACGCAGGTTATCTATAAGCAGGCAAAGAGGTAAGGATGCAAAGCTGTTCTGTCTGCAAAAAACTCCGAATTGTCCGCGGTTGCCTCGATGACTACAGGCAACTCGCACACTATCACTACCGTGACAGTCGGCTGGGGCCGTTCGCAGCGATCTTCAATTTGAAACCCGCCCCTGAATTGGAAGAGACCTTACACGCGAAAACTGTCGGTGTTATCGTTTATTCGATGCCCAGCCCCTCGCTGGAGCTTCGCAACATCGCTACAAATAACTTCTTTGCAGGCTTCCAAAAGAGTACACAGTTGGCGCTTATCAACAAAAACATTCGCTGTATCAGCAGAGTCATTATCGACCCGAGGTTCCGTGGACTGGGTTTAGCCAGCCGACTGGTGCGACAGACTATGCCCGAAATGAATGTCCCCATCATCGAGGCAATGGCAGTAATGGGACTTGTTAATCCGTTCTTTGAAAAAGCAGGGATGAAGGCCTACACTGCGAAGATGTCCGCCCGGTTTAACCGGCTTATCGAGGCACTTAGTATAGTTGGAATAGAAGAAGATTCACACGCTCCTGCCTGCGCAGGAGACACTGGGCCAGACCATCAGCTCATCGACGCAGAAAAAGTGCAGCGAAAACTCGAACGGCTACCGCCTCCTGAAGCCGAATTCATTGAGTTCGAAATCAGGCGTTTTCTGCAAGGCTACGGCAAGCACCGCAACAGCCAACCCGGCCTGGAACGAACAAGATACATGCTGAGCAAGCTCACCCTCCGGCCGGTCTATTACATCTGGTTCAACCCTCGATATTCGATAATGGATACCCAATGCTCGCACGCTGATCGTGAATCGGATATCGAGAATCAAGAAAGGAATTTCGAGGATGCGAGAAGCAAGATTCAAGAATCGGGTATCGAGGATAGCGATTGACAAGCTCGTTGCTCATCCGGATAACCCCAATCGAATGAGCAAGGCTAACTTCGCCAAGTTGGTTCGTAACATAGAGCGGACCGGCCGATACGAGCCGCTGGTAGTTCGCCCCTGTCCTGATAAACCGGGCTATTTTCAAATAATCAACGGCTATCATCGCTACCAGGCCCTCGCCCGGCTCGGCCACAAAACCGCCGATGCAGTAGTATGGGACATCGACGACCAGCAGACAGACATTCTACTTGCCACGCTCAATCGTCTTGGCGGTTCGGATGTCCTTGAGAAGAAACTCGCCTTACTCAAACGGCTTAATATTCGAATGGAACCGGCTAATCTTGCAAAGCTTCTGCCGCAAACCGCAAAGCAGATTGAACGCCTCACCGCGCTCCCCTCTTGCCGCTCATTGCTCGCCGCTCAGGGCAAGGACGACGGGAAACATGCAACCGCCTTTGCAAATCCACTGGTTTTCTTCGTAAACGATAAGCAGCAAAAAATTATCGACAATGCTTTGTCACTTGCACGTTCTCGATGCATCGAAAAAAACGAAGATACTAAAGCCGCGAAAAATGCAGCGGCTCTGACATACATAGCTCAATACTTTTCCTCCAGCAGCAATTCGGAGATAACAGAAAAATGACTAAGAGAAATCAATTGACTAAAAGGCAGCTTGCGGTGATAGAGGATTTGTTCAGTGACTTCTCGATGGCCGACGAGCAGGCGGTACTGGATAAGCACAAAGTAAGCAGAAACCTCTACAACAAATGGCTGGCTGATTCCTCGTTTATCGAGCAGATTGAGCAGCGTATCGCAGCGGCCCATCGTCAAAGTGCCGCCTTGATTGCACGCTATGCTCCCCTGGCGGCAGCCAAACTCGTGCAGCTTACTGACTCCGAAAAAGAAGAGACCGCCCGCAAAGCCTGCCTGGACATCATCTCTATGCCGCAAATTGCAAGTCTTAAGTCGCAGACAGAAAATCATAAAGCGAAAATTGCGAATCGTGGTACATCAGACTCCCAAATCGCCCCGCAGCTTTCAGACCAGACCGTCAGTAGACTCTTAGCTGTTTTAGCAGAAGAAAAACCGATGGATTAAAAAAATCATGGTAATGTCCAATTTAGAAAAATTCCCAGAAAAAATCGGATTTTCAGGCATTAAAAACTATAAAAGAATAAGGGAAAAACTTAAAAAGTATTGATTTTGGCCGAAGTGGGGTGTATAAGTCTTGACTTTCACTTGGAACTTTTGTAGAGTATAAATAGAAAAAGGTAAGAATTTATGGATAAAAATGGGAAAACTGCAAAAACCCACATAAAGGCTGATAAAACGAGTCAAAAGGCGTTTAAAATAACAGCCAAAGTGAAAACATCGGTCCTTCAAACTATTAGAGAGCTTCGAGCTGGCAAGGATGTCCAAGTTTCACAACATTCTTGATACCTCTGCATTAGCAAAAAAATACCACCAGGAAACAGGCTGGGAAATAATACAATCTCTTTTCCGCAATAAAGATTGCACTCATCACATACTTAATGTGACCATACCTGAAATTGTAGGTGCGTTTGTGAGATGGGAGTTAAATGGTGAAATTAAAAAAGGCCAATGGAAAGAACTAAAAAATCTGTTCATCGCAGATATACAAAATTACCAAGTACTTATTCACAATATTACTGATAGGAACATAATCAAAACTGATGATGTTTGGGATATATCAATTCCTATTAAACCATCCCAATCCCGAGAAGAAGAAACAATCAAATGTCCGCAATGTACAAAGGAAATACCACTTCCAAGATTGAAGCCGAGAATTGGACCGATTGACGTCATGGTTCTTAGTGTTGGGTTAGAGCTTAAAAAGATTTACGGACACAATAATGTATATTTGTTTTCTTCGGACAACCATATGCTTAAAGTGGCTGATAGACTAACAATAAAAACGTGTGATCCCGAAGCAGTTACAGTACTGCCCTTTTAATCATCAAATCGAAAATCAACCTTCGCCATCGCCCGCCGCCTCCAACAGGCTTTTAGCCGCCTTGGCAGGGGAAGATTAAATATTTAGCCTCCGGTTTTATCTGCGGTTTATCAAAAGCTCGATAATATTCGTAAAGGATTGCGGCGGTGGGACTTGCAGAGTAAGTTGTTCGCCCGATGGCAATTGAAAGGTGATTTTTTCAGCGTGCAGCATCAGACGAGAAAATTTGCTCTGGATACCTCGCTCGCCATAAAGCCGGTCGCCGACAATCGGATGGCCAATACTATAAAAATGCACGCGAAGCTGATGCCGCCTGCCGGTGACCGGATGTGCCTGCACCAGCGTGTAACCGGCAAATCGCTGGGTAACCTCAAACTCGGAGATTGCGGGCTTTCCTGGGCCAGTATCCACAGCCATTCGGCCGGAGCCGAATCGACGCAGCGGTTTTTCAATAATCCCGCCGTCACCGCTGATTTGACCATGAACGAGGGCAAGATATGTTTTTTTAATGGTGTGCTTGGTAAATTGTTGGCAAAGGCAGCGATGTGCACGAGCGTTCTTAGCAAAGAGGATTACACCACTGGCGTCCTTATCCAGCCGATGCACAACATACACCTTGTGCCTGAACAGGGCTGAAAGTTGCGTATGCAGGCAGTCTTTTTCTATGTTTCGCTCGGCTATGGCTGCTAAGCCCGCCGGCTTATCCACCGCGATAATATCATCATTTTCAAAAAGAATTGTCAGCATTATCTACATTATTATAATTCTTGGGCTGAAAGGTCACAACGCAGAATTTCAAGCGTAGGTGGTATAGAGGAAGGGAGCTAACATGCGTTATTATACTTTCCGGCCTGAAAGTATAATAAGAATGGAGGATATTAAACGAAAGTATAATAAGATTTTTCTTGTTATACTTTAAGGCGAAAAAATATAATAAGAAACATACAATTAAATAAAAATATAATATGGGCATTCAACATGTGGGCAGATAATAGTAGTAATAACAGGTTTGGGCATTTTGTGCCGACAGATAATAACCAATTTGCGTTTGTGCCGGATAATTTGCCACCGAGCATGAATTGGACACAGGAATTAGTTAAGGCCTTATCGGACGCAAATCTTGCGATTGGCCGATTGCACGGAATAGGTCTCAATCTACCCAACCCAAACCTGCTAATCGCGCCTTTTATCCGACGTGAGGCAGAATTGTCCAGCCGTATAGAGGGCACCGTGGCTACTATGCAGCAACTTTACCTGTTTGAGGCAGAGCAGAGCCCTGTTGAATCTGAGGTTCCAGATGTTAGAGAGGTTGCCAACTATGTACGAGCTCTGGAGAACGGATTGAAACGGTTGAATGAGCTACCAGTATGCCTGCGTATGGTTCGTGAGCTGCACGAGATTCTTCTTAAAGATGTTCGCGGCCAGCAGCGTCTGGCTGGCCAATTCCGAAAAAGCCAGAACTGGCTCGGTTCGCCGGGTTCGCCCATTGAACAGGCAAGCTATATTCCCCCTCCGCCTGAGCAGATGATGCCATGTCTGGACTCCTTTGAGAAATTCATTAACGCTACTTTGGACAATATACCGCTGTTGGTATGGTTAGCAATGGTACATTACCAATTTGAAGCTATTCACCCCTTTCTTGATGGGAATGGAAGAATTGGCCGATTGCTGATAATACTACTAATGTGTTCTAAGAACTTACTGGATAAGCCTTTATTGTATCTTAGTGCCTACTTTGAGCGCAACCGCCAAGAATACTATGACCGTTTGCTGCGGGTTAGCACCCACGGCGAATGGGAAAAGTGGGTATTGTTTTTTCTCCGCGGTATTGTTGAGCAGTCAGAAGATGCGTTCAAAAGGTCCATAGAATTACTGCAGTTGCAACAGAAGTATCACAGCATAATAAAATCTAAAAGGTCTGCTCTGCAAATAAAGCTGGTTGATCTGCTTATCGAAAGGCCAGTTGTTACGACAGTCTTGGTGAGTAAATATTTCGGTGTCACCTATGCAGCAGCCAGAAACAATATTGCAAAGCTGGTCAAGATGAACATTTTGGCAGAACTTACCAGCGCAAAACGCAACAGAGCTTACTTAGCCAAAGAGGTTCTGGATGTTATAAACAGGCCATTTTCAAAAACATAAACAGCCTGGGTATTTAACACGGACAGAAAGATATGTCCCTGTGCAATTACACCCGACGGGACTTCCTAAAAGTGGTGGCATTTATCTGGCCGGCAGTAGCACTGCCGAACAAAATGCTCGCCGAAGAGAAACCCCCAGAGAGAAAACCCAATATCGTTGTCATTTTAGCCGACGATTTAGGCTACAGCGACCTATCCTGCTATGGGGCGAAGGATTTACAAACTCCAAACATCGACCGACTTGTTGCAATGGGTATGCGGTTCGACAACTTCTACGCAAACTGTCCGGTTTGCTCGCCCACACGCGCTTCGCTGCTGACCGGCGAATACCCGGACCTGGTCGGCGTGCCGGGAGTAATCCGCACGCACCTGACCAATAGCTGGGGGTTTCTGGCTCCGCAGGCGGTACTTCTACCGGAGCTGCTCAAGCGGGCTGGCTACCACACCGCTATCGTCGGCAAATGGCACCTCGGTCTCGCCTCCCCGAACACGCCCATCGAGCGAGGCTTCGACTACTTCCACGGCTTCCTCGCCGATATGATGGATGACTACTACGACCATCGTCGCCACGGCATCAACTATATGCGACTGGCTTACCGCGAAGCGGGTGCACTCAACGATAACCAAATCGACCCAAAAGGCCATGCTACTGACCTGTTCACACAGTGGTCTATCGACTATATCCGCCAGCGTGACAACTCAAAGCCACGCCAACTCAAAGTGGCGACTCAGCCGTTCTTTCTGTACCTCGCCTTCAACGCCCCGCACACACCGATCCAGCCGCCGAAGGACTGGCTCCAACGGGTCAAGAGCCGCGAAAAGGACATCACAGATGAACGTGCCGCACTCGTCGCTCTAATCGAACATCTCGACGACGGCATCGGCAAGGTAATTGCAGCACTGAAAGATTCCGGCCTCAGCGAGAACACGCTGGTTATTTTCACTTCCGACAACGGCGGCCAGCTTCAAGTCGGTGCCAACAATGGCCCGCTCAGAGGCGGCAAGCAGGATATGTACGAGGGCGGTATTCGCGTTCCGATGTGCACGGCCTGGCCAGGCAAAATCACGCCCGGCTCACGCAGCGACCGTGTCGCGTTGACTATGGACCTGTTTCCAACCATTTGCGAAGCAGCCGCCGTTACTCCAGATTACCAGTTCAATGGCCGAAGTATCCTGCCGACACTGCTCGGCAAGTACCAGTCCGCCGAGGACCGCTTTCTGTTCTGGGTACGACGCGAAGGCGGTCTCTATGGCGGTCGGGCTTATTATGCCGCACGTTATGGCGACTATAAACTTCTGCAGAATAGTCCCTTTGAGCCCCTGCAACTATACAACCTCAAAGACAACCCACAGGAAAACCAGCCTTTGGACAAAAAGCACAAGATGTATCAGAAACTCTTCACCGCCCTTCGTAACCACATCCTCGAGGCCGGCGCCGTCCCCTGGCAGAAATACCCCGTTAAACTAAACGACTCCGTAAAAATCCCAAATCCGGGAGGTAACGATGGATAAGAAAATGTATATCTTTTATATAACAGCTTTTTTGACTATGGTTTTGTCGTTGATTCCTGTACATCCCTTGTTTGCGGATATAGAAGGTGATATTGAACTGCTCAGGTTAATTGCAGATGGATATGAAGCTAATCTCGAAAAATTGAGGACATGGAAGGCAAAAGTAGCTCTGAAAGGTTTCCACACGGCGATACCCTTAACAAATTGGGGTGAGCGAAAATGGGAAAGCCAAAATGAATTCTTGCTTGATCGAGATCAGGATGCCATCAGATGGCATGATGAAACTGTGAAAGGAACACAGACATTAGAAGGCAAAACGAGCCCGTTGCCACAAGATGTTTACTCAGGCATGATTAAAGGTGAATATGACTACAGGTTAACATTCCCTGAAGGGGAGAAGGGCCAGCGAAATCTCCTTATCAAACCATCTGGCCAATCGCCGAGAAATTTCGAAAGCAACGTATTTGATCCTATTCACATTTTGACAAAAGAGATTTATCCAGGGCTGATCGAACAACTGAGATACTATCATCAGTTAGGGAGCAAAATGAAATCCAATGGAAGTATTACGCGTGATGGAGATATTGTTACTGTCGAGACTGGCAATAACTATGAAGATTATGGGAGAATCACAACGCGGTTTGTATTTGATCTATCAAAAGGATGTTGTCTAATGGAATTTTTTACATCGAGCCAATTCACCGAGAGTCATTGGAAATTAGACTACGAAAGGATTGCAGATGTTTTTGTAATGAAAAAGGTGGCTCTTACCTATAAAGATAAACGCGAAGCCTCAAGACACGTATCTACAAGAGAAGCGGTATTGACGAACGAGATGGTAAATGATCCGGTGTCCCCAGAGGAGTTTGAACTTGACAAGATCGGCATGCAGCCAGGCGACGCTGTCTTCGATAGAGTTATAGGAGGAGTGTGGTACGAATGGAAAGCGGGCTTCACTGCTCCAGAAATGATAGAAAGGGTAAGTGAGACTATCCTAATTGAGGCTGAGGGCTTTGACAACCTCGGCGGCTGGGTCCTTGACCAGCAGTTTATCGACCAGATGGGCTCGCCATTCCTGCTTGCTCACGGTCTGGGTCAGCCGGTCGAAGATGCCACAACAAAGGTCGAGTTTCCAGCCTCAGGCAGGTACCGCGTATGGCTTCGCACCCGCAACTGGGTGGCCACGTGCCCCGCACCAGCGGCGCCGGGCAGGTTCCAACTGCTCATCGACGATGCACCTCTCAAAACTACCTTTGGCACGGAGGGAGCCGACTGGCACTGGCAGGATGGCGGCACAGTCGAGATTAAAAACAAGCAGCCTACCATCGCCCTGCACGACCTGACCGGCTTCGAAGGCCGATGCGATGCAATTTTCTTTACCACTGATACCGACTCGGCCCCACCAAATAAGGGCGAGCAAATGGCGACCTTTCGCCGAGAGATGCTTGGACTACCTGACCAACCGGAAGATGCCGGTCAATTCGACCTGGTTGTCGTCGGTGGCGGCATTGCCGGCACATGTACGGCCATCTCCGCGGCCCGCCTGGGTCTGGAGGTGGCGCTGATACAGAACCGCCCCGTTCTTGGCGGCAATAACAGCTCCGACGTGCGCGTCCACCTTGGAGGTAAGATTAACCTTCCGCCCTATCCAGCTCTCGGCAATATAGTCAAGGAACTCGATTCAGGAAAGAAGGGAAATGCCCAGCCCGCCGAAAACTACGACGATCAGAAAAAACTCCAAGTCGTCGCAGCCGAAAGGAACATACATCTGTTCTTGAATATGCACGCATTCAAGGTCGAAACGCAGGGCAGCCGTATCGTTGCCGTCATCGCCAAGCATATTGAAAACAGCAAGGAGCTGCGATTCCGCGCGCCAGTCTTTGCCGACTGCACCGGTGATGGCACTGTCGGCTATCTGGCCGGCGCCGAATACCGTATGGGACGTGAAGACAAGAACCAAACCGGCGAATCGCTGGCACCGGAAAACCCCGACAAAATGACCCTGGGCACATCCGTTATGTGGTATTCGGTCAAAACTGATGCGCCAACCAGCTTTCCAGATTGCCCCTGGGCACTGCAGTTCACCGAGGAATCCTGTCAGCACGCCACCAGAGGCGACTGGGACTGGGAAACCGGACTGCACCATAATCAGATTACCGAATTTGAATACATCCGCGATCACGCTTTTCGCGCCATCTATGGCAACTGGGCATTTCAAAAAAACATCAGCCGCGACAGAGCAAAATACGCCGACCGCAAACTCAAATGGGTAGCTTATATCGGCGGCAAACGCGAATCCCGCCGGCTTCTCGGCGACGTAATCCTAAAGCAGCAAGACATTGAGCAGCAGACAGAATTTCCCGATGCGTTCGTCACCACTACCTGGTCGATAGATTTACATTATCCACAGCCAAAAAATACCAAACAATTCGCTGAGCCGTTTCGGGCCATCGCAGAACAAAAACCTATAAAGCCATATCCGATACCGTACCGCTGTCTTTATTCTCGCAATATTGAGAACCTGTTTATGGCAGGTCGTGACATCAGTGTCACGCACGTTGCGCTGGGCACAGTTCGGGTGATGCGAACCTGCGGTATGATGGGCGAGCTGGTGGGTATGGCTGCGTCACTGTGCAAAAAGTATAATACCACTCCCCGCAGCATCTATCAACACCGCTTAGCCGAACTCAAGGAACTGGCCAAACGCGGCGTCGGGCCAATAGCGGCTACGGTCGGTCCCAGCGGTGCTGAGCCTGGCAAAACAATAGACGACTTGGCCTTCAAGCAGGCCGCTGAGAACGGACGCCTTGCCAATGAAGGTTTCGTTCGCTGCCAAAATTTCGTCAAAGGCTGGCTGAAACACGCCGACCCAAAGACCGGCCTTATCTCAAGGAATCTCGACAAAGATAAAGACATCTGGAACGCCCAGGATTCCGCCGCTGATAATTATCCCTTTATGGTACTGACCGCGGCGCTTACCGACCGCCAGCTCTTCGAGGGTCGTATGCTTGATATGCTTCGCACCGAAACCAGACTCACATCTCGCATCGCAAGCCTGCCGGATACATACTCCTTTTCCAAACAGACCTTCAAGGAAGAAGTGCTCGACATAAACCGCATTATTTTCGGCTCAGCCGAATATGTCAAAGACGGACTATTGCCGCTAACCGAATGGCTTGGCAAAAGCCCATGGCTCGACCGGATGCTGGCCATCCTCGACGATATATGGAAGCACGCCCCCATCGAGACCGAGTACGGCAAAATCATCTCCATCAGTCAGGAAGTAAATGGCGAGATGCTGCAGACGCTTTCCCGTATCTATTGGATGACCGGCGAATCCAAGTATCTCGATTGGGCCGTCCGCCTTGGTGATTATTATCTTTTAGGCAAACACCATCCCACCAAAGATGAATCCAGAGTCCGTCTGGACGACCACGGCTGTGAAATAATCTCCGGACTTTGTGAGCTGTACGCAACGGTCAGCTTTGCCAAACCCGCGAAGAAGCAGGCCTATCAAAAACCCATCCACGAGATGCTCGACCGCATCCTGGAGTTACCCAGAGATGAGCACGGCTTCTTCTATGAATGGGTCAATCTCAAAACCGGCGAACACGCCGAGGCCCTTACTGACAACTGGGGCTACGATTTAAATAGCTTCTATACCGTGTATATGATTGACAAAACGCAAGCCTACCGCCAGGCCACCCAAAAAGCACTCGAAAGCCTCAACACCCACTATATCGACTACAAATGGGAGGGAGGTCGTGCCGACGGCTATGCCGATTCCATCGAAGGAGCCATCAATCTCTACAACCGCGAACCTGTACCGACCGCCGCGGAATGGCTCGATAGCCAAACTCGTATCATGTGGAACATCCAGAAGCCCGATGGTATCATCGAAGGCTGGCATGGCGACGGCAACTTCGCCAGAACCACAATAATGTACTGCCTCTGGAAAACCAAAGGCTTGACCATCAATCCCTGGCGGGAAGATGTCATCTTCGGGGCTGTTCAGGATGGCAACATTCTCAAAATCAGTATCCGCGCCGAAAAGCAGTGGCAGGGAAGAATTCTCTTTGACACGCCGCGCCATAAGACAAATATGAAGATGCCTCTCGATTGGCCGCGAATTAACCAATTCCCGCAGTGGTTCACCGTCGAGGAAAATCAACGTTATACCGTTCACGACCTGACGTCCGACCTGTCAGAAACGTACACAGGCAAACAGTTACATCAAGGTATCGACATAAATCTGCAGCCCGGCACCCAACGACATCTGCTGGTAGAGACTTCGCCGAGCCGTGCCTATGGCAGGTAAACCTTGGCCGCCGGCAGGCGAGCTCAGTCGAGCCGTAACCGCAATAAAAAAACGCTGATTTTCAATCATTTGTGCAGGGGTGTAGAAGCAAAAATCGAAAAATTTGAAAATTTTTTTATTCCTTTAGCCACAACAGCTTACATCAATCGCTCCCACAAAAGCTACGCCAATTTTCGACTCAACCGTGCAGGTCGCTCTAATTACGTAGTCGAAGTCGTATTCGTCTTCGTTACGGCTACGCTTTTTCGTATACGTATACGAAGGAATTTGTTTTTTTCGTTCTTACGATTACGTCCGAAGGCGGATTAGATAAGACCGGCCTCCAGCAGGGAGCACAGCTATGGACGAGAGAAAGTTGCGAAGCATTATGAAGGCCGAAGGAATTGACCTGCTCGGCGCTACCACCTTGAACGAGAGGGCTCTCGAATTTGAGCGAGCCTTGAGGCTCGTTATCCCCCCAAAAGACGTCTCCGACCGCACTACCTTCCGCAATATCTCAAACTGGCTAAGGAACCAGTGCCAGCTCGACGCATTCGACGAGCACACTATCTTTCGCCGCGTCCTCGATTTTGCTGTAGAGGCGTCAGGGCCTGCGAGCAGAAATCCCGCTGCTGTTTTTATAACCATTCTAAAGAAAGAACTACATTACAACCCGCACAATGAGACTTAATCATAGGTTTGGCCTGAATTTATTCGACTGAAAGCCGGCCCGTCACCGAGAAAGTACCGTAGGTACAAGAATGGCGCAATCAGCTTTAGACAAATCGGACAGTTTTTGTGACATCGAAAAGGCGGCTTTCGCCTACTCGTCTCTTCGGCGGACTCGGCCTAAAACAAGGCAGGACCTCAAAAATTACGTCAAAGTCTTTCTGGGCATAGACGTCCCCAATAAGAAAATCTGCCGGGAGCATAATAGCCCCATGGACTACCTCTGGCACAGCTTCTCCGCAGATTTTCAAGATTCACGAACGACAAATGATGAGCAACGAAAGACGACGAACGAGGAACGAAGGACGATAAACGCAATACGCTCGACGCATCACGCACGACGAGAAAACGCCGATGCAATAATCTGGGCAAACCGCTCCGGCGGCAAGACCGAATTGGCCGCGGTCGCTACGCTTTTGGACTGCATCTTTAAGCCGAGCTGCCAGGTCAGAATACTCGGCGGCTCAGGTGAGCAGGCCGGCAGAATGTATGAATACCTGACCGGCTTTCTACGCAGCGGCCCGGCCCCGCCGGGCTCGGTCATACCCACAGTCGGAGGATTTGAAGAATTTTTGGCGGCCCCTGCCCTGAAAGCAAAATGCCGCTTTGCAAACAATTCCACTGCTGAGGTCCTGACGCAATCGGCAACCAGTGTCCGCGGCCAGCACATTCAGAAGCTCCGCTGTGATGAGGTCGAGCTTTTCGATGAGGACGTTTTTGCAGCCGCCAAGTTCACTACCATTTCATCAGAAGTCAGACCTGTCCGGCGTAGCGAAAGCGAAGTCGGAAAACAGACGTCAGAAGTTCTACCCTCTGACCTCTGTCCTCTGTCCTCTATCCTACCGGCGATGGAGATGATTAGCACCATGCATCGGCCTTACGGCTTGATGCAAAAAATAGTTTCCTCCGCGCCGCAGTCCGGCACGCCAGTCTTCAAATGGTGTATATGGGAGACAATCGAAAAGTGCACCGCTCGAAGCTGCTCCCGCTGTCCCTTGTCGAATGACTGTCAGGGTAAAGCCAAAAAGGTTGACGGTTATCTGAAAATTGACGACTGCATAACACAGATGCGCCGGGCCAGCAGGGCCGGCTGGGAGGCCGAAATGCTCTGCAAAAGGCCTTCGCTGGAAAATGTGGTTTTTGACGAGTTCGACCCGGCTGTACACGTACTGCCGGTCGATTATGACCCTAATCTGCCGCTATACCGCACGCTTGATTTTGGGTTTGTAAATCCGTTTGTGTGTCTGTGGATTCAGGTCGATGGCTCCGGCGTTGTGCGAGTGATTGATGAGTATGTCCGCAGCAGAGCTACCATCGATGTACACGCTGCGGAAATAAAAAGCCGCATCCCCGCCGGCCAGGAGCAGGTTGCGGCAACATTTTGCGACCCGGCGGGCAGAAGCGTAAATGACGTTACCGGCACAAGTGCAGTTCGGGAGCTGCGAGCATTGGGGATAATGGTGCGATTTAGGCGAAGCGGCATTTTAGAGGGTATTGAGCTTATCCGCCGTGCGATTCGCGATGGCTGCGGCCAAAGCACCCTTATAATCTCGCCGCGGTGCCAGCGCCTCATAGAGGCGATGCAGTGTTATCATTATCCTGAGCCCGGCAGCGCCGCCGCTGGCGAGCTACCGCTCAAAGACGGCATACACGACCACCCCATCGACGCCCTGCGTTACTTCTTCGTCAACTACAATCACACCACCAAAATCAAAACAAGGCGGTATTGAGAGCAGAAACCCATCGAATAAATCTCATCTTCAATCAAAAGTGCCGAAATTTGCTAAAAATAACTTAGGGCAGCAAAGCTTTTTTCCTGATATTGACAACAATTACGGAAGGAAGCGAAGACAGAAAACATCGCCTGGATCGAGCAAATAAAGGAGGAAACAGGGCTGAGGTGCGGAGGGAGAGGAAAAAGCGAGATATCCTCAGCCCTGTGAATGTGCTTTATATAAGCATAATATATCAAAAAAATTCTATGAGACTATACTATTCTTGCCAAAAAATGTTCATACATGACAAAAATAATACCATCTCCTAGAGAATACAAAGAACTCACTCTCAATATGTTCTACGGAGTATGATAATCTTCGAATGTTCATTTTGTCAAGAGCAATATTAAAAATTTATGGCCAAACCAACATATTTCACGGCTTTCAAGAGAAAAGCAAAACAAGCAAAATCACGCAATACAAGACTGGTAAGTCCACTCCTGACAGGTGGATACGCCTCATGAGATGTAAAAAAAATGGGCTGAGGTAAGGAGGAGAAGAAGTGTCTGGAAAACCCCAGCCCACAATCCGTTACTAATAATTACGCTTTAAACCAATAAAAGTTCGGCTTGTTCGTTATAAATATCATCATTGACGAAATAACCTTTGCAGGCTATTCTATTTAGCTAATCAACTCGTCAGTCATAAATCGGGCGACGAACCACAAGTTTTGAACAACGAATTTTAGAGAGATTTTGTAATGCTCAAGAGAACGCATAATTGTGGCCAGCTTCGGCTTGACGATGCCGGCAAAAAGGTAACGCTGGCGGGCTGGGTCAATTCATACCGTGACCACGGCAATTTAGTATTCATCGACCTGCGCGACCGAGAAGGCCTGACTCAATTGGTTTTTAATCCCGACACCATGCTGAAGGCAGGTAGGCTCAATGACGCCGCTGGCGGCCCCGATGCTCACAAGCTGGCAAGGACGATTCGCCACGAATGGGTAATAGCAGCCAAAGGTATTGTCCAGCCCAGGGGCGAGGGTATGGTTAATCCAAAGCTGCCGACCGGCGAAATCGAAGTCTCCGTCCAGCAACTGGAAATTCTCAATGTCTCGAAGACTCCGCCGTTCGAAGTGGAAAACGCCGAAAAGACAAGTGAAGAGCTGCGCCTCGCCAGCCGATATATTGACCTGCGTCGGCCAGGAATGCAGCAGAAGCTACGCACACGTCATCGGGTCACCACAATCGTACGGGACTATTTCGACCGATTAGGTTTTTGGGAAATCGAAACGCCGATGCTGGCCAAAAGCACCCCCGAAGGGGCAAGAGATTTCCTCGTACCCAGCAGACTGCACAAAAACTGCTTCTATGCACTGCCGCAATCACCGCAGCTCTTCAAGCAAATTCTAATGGTCAGCGGCGTCGATAAATACTTCCAGATAGTCCGGTGCTTTCGTGATGAGGACCCACGCGCCGACAGACAGGCAGAATTCACCCAAATCGACGTCGAGATGAGCTTCGTAGACAGTAACGATGTCATCGGAGTGCACGAAAACTTAGTAGCCCGGATCTGGAAGCGGATACTGGACGTGGACGTGGCAGCACCGATGCGCCGTATTTCATACAAACAAGCAATGGCTGATTACGGCACAGACAGGCCGGATTTACGCTTCGATATGAAACTAAAAGATATCTCCGATATTGCCAAAAAAAGCTCGTTCGATGTCTTTACATCGACGCTTGAAACCGGCGGGATTGTAAAAGGACTTTGCGCACCCGCAGAAGGCCGGGATGTTCAAACGCGGCAACCAGGCGGTGAGGGGTCCTGCCTTGCGGCGTCCCCAAAATATTCCAGAAGCGATATTGAAAAGACCCTCACCAATTTTGTCTGCGACTACGGCGCCAAAGGACTTCTCTGGTCTAAAGTTAAAAAAGACAATGATAAGCCTTCGCTTGTCGGCGGCGTCGCCAAGTTCTTCAGTCCACAATTGCAGCAGCAAATCATCGAACGCTTCGAGGCAAAAGATGGCGACCTGCTCTTGCTTATCGCTGATAGCGAAAAAATTGCCAACAAGGCTCTGGCCCCCTTGCGCTGTAAACTCGCCCGCGAACTTGAGCTTTACGACAAAGAACGCTTTGAGTTCGTATGGGTGGTGGACTTCCCACTGTTTGAGTGGAACGAGGATACAAAGTGTTACGATTCTGTGCACCATCCTTTTACTTCTCCTGTTGAAGAAGATTTGGACAAGCTCGAAACCGACCCTGCCAATATCCGCTCGAAGGCCTACGATATCGTCGTTAACGGCTCTGAAATCGGCGGCGGCAGTATCCGTATACACGACTCGAAGATCCAGCAGAAGGTCTTCGACCTGCTCAATATATCAAAGCAGCAGGCACAGCAGCGATTCGGTTTCTTTCTCAAGGCTCTGGAATACGGCGCTCCGCCGCACGGTGGAATAGCATTCGGCCTCGACAGAATTATTATGCTGCTTACCAACACCGATAATATTCGGGACGTCATTGCTTTCCCGAAAACCCAGAGCGGCCAATGTCTCTTAACCGATGCACCGAGTGAAGTGGACCAAAAACAGCTTGATGAGCTGAACCTGCGAACGCAAAAGCACCTACGCGCCATCCAGCAACAAGCAGACGAACAAAAGTAATATGGTCATCGCCGGAACAGCGACACAAAAGTATTTAGCCCCAATTTTACTGGAGCTCGTTTAATCTAACTGTCGGGAGATGATTAAATGTTAGCAACGTTACAAGCCTGGCAAATTACGGTCTTCGTCGTGGGCATACCGGTATTGGCCGGCCTGGCAGGCCATTTTTTAGTGTTCAAATTGTTGCGAAAGCTCACTGCTCAAACCAAAAGCCTTATTGATGACTCGTTAATCAAACACTGTTACCGACCTTTGCAATGGACGGCTGTCGCCTTTGTAATCCACCTGGCGTTGCCTGCGGCCCTGCCTGAACGAAACCTCGACCATATAAATCACATCATTAGTTTAGTTTTCATAGCACTGGTGTCCTGGCTGTTCATTAAAATCGTTTATATGCTCGAAGACTTAATTATCAGCCGCTTCAAAGTCGATGAAAAAGACAACCTCAGGGCCAGAAAAATCCATACTCAACTCAGGGTGGTAAAGCGAATAGCAATTATAGTAATAACTATTTTGGCCTTAGCAACTATGTTAATGACCTTTCCCAAGGTCCGGCAGCTCGGCACTACCATCCTGGCTTCCGCCGGAATCATCGGCATTGTGGTCGGTATGGCAGCACAACGCACTATTGGAAATTTCATCGCCGGTCTGCAAATCGCATTCACTCAGCCCATTCGCTTGGATGATATAGTCATTGTGGAAAATGAATGGGGCCGAATCGAAGAGATAACATTAACCTACGTCGTGGTGAAAATCTGGGATTTAAGGCGTTTAGTTGTCCCTATCAACTATTTTATTGAAAAACCCTTTCAAAACTGGACCCGCACCTCAGCAGATATACTTGGGACAGTATATATTTATGTTGATTACACCGTGCCCGTAGATGCTATCCGTGAACAGCTCCAGAAAATATTAAACGAATCGGAGTTTTGGGACAAAAAGGTCTGCGTCCTTCAAGTTACTAACGCCACCGAGCGGACGGTAGAATTGCGGGTCCTTATGAGCGCCGCGGATGCCTCCACCGCCTGGAGTCTCCGTTGCCAAGTCAGGGAGAAGCTGATAGATTTTATCCGGGAAAACTACCCGCACGCCCTTCCGAAATTAAGGGCCGAATTGTTCCAGAAACAGCCCGTTTAGTTGTAGTTTAGCTGTCGCCGTACCAGCGACACAAAAAATTAGCCCCACAAGTTACTGTGGGGTCGTGAGTTTATGCTAAAACAGATACATAAAATCTATCATCGAATTTTAGTTTTTTTGCACTTATCACCCTTGTCGCTTGCGGCAAAATGCAGGCTCACCTTCGGCGCAGCGGTTGTCTTCATCCTGGCGCTGGCACTTCTACTGCCCTATATATGGATGGGCCAGCTCACAAAAAAAGCCCTGCTCGATTCCGGACGAGCAAGGTCGCAGGCACTGCTTGACCGGCACTTCCAGCTACGAAGGTCCACTGAAGCCGCCCTTCCGCCGTTAGACAAAACCGGCCTGGTGGCAGACGTCAACGCTCCTGAGATGCGATGGATTCGCTTTGCAAAGAAAATTGAAGGCTCGCCTGCCGCCGGCCAAGGCCCGCCGCTCGTCCCAGCAAAGGCCCAAGCCGCAGCCGGAACAGCCGATAAGCTCAAGCCACCCGATGGCAGCCTTTCTTCGGCGTCTCAAGAACAGCTCCAGAATTTAGCCGACGAGCAGCTCCAGATGATTGAATACTTAAAAGCTCACGAAGATAGAAGCGACTATATCAGCTTTGTTAAAAAAAACGGCGTCCGTTACAGCAATTATATAAGAATCTTCAGAGCAGCCGAAGGCTGTATAACCTGCCATAATCCGCAGGGTTCCGCCAGCCCATTTGGTGAAAATGAGGCCATAGGTGCGGTGGTCATTCAATCTCCAGACATCAGCAGCGAAGTCGGCAAAACAACCTTCCTAAATCGGGTCTGGATAATCGTCGCCGGCCTAATCGCCGGAACAGGGGCAATCGTTGTGTTCTATTGGGTCACCCAGCGAGTAATCCTTCGGCCCATCCGCCAGCTTCGGGCTCTTGCAAACAATGTCGCCGAAGGAAACCTCGAAATAAGAAGCTCAATACAAACCGGCGACGAGTATGAGAAGCTGGCAAATGCCTTCAACAATATGCTCGATGGACTGCTGGCGACACAGGAAAAGCTCCGCCAGGCAAACAAACAGCTCGATGCCAAAATCGCAGAGCTTTCAGAGAGAAATATCGAGCTGTTCAAGGCTAACAAGGTAAAGAGCGAATTCTTGGCCAATATCTCACACGAGTTCAAAACACCCTTGAACGCAATTCTCGGCTTTGCACAGGTCTTGCGAGACTCCGCCGACACATCCCAAATCGCAAACTTGTCCCCAGCGCAGTCGGGGGATGGCAAATCGCAAACTTATCCCGAGCGCAGTCGAGAGAGCGCAAAACGCAAAAGATATGCTGAGAACATCATCACCAGCGGAAATAGACTCCTTAATATGGTCAACGACCTGCTCGACCTCGCAAAAGCACAGGCCGGTAAAATGGAGCTGCACATTGAAGAAACCTCTGTGGCCAGCTTGCTTAAGGCTCTGGTATCGTCTTTCTCCCTGCTGACAAAGCAAAAGAAAATAAAAGTCAAGCTGCAAATCGACCCTGACTTACCACCGCTTGTGACCGATACCGGCAAGGTTCAGCAGATACTGTACAATTTCCTCAGTAATGCGGTAAAGTTTACGCCCCCGCAGGGCAGAATTGAAATCCAGGCTGGTCCCTCGCCCCTGCCCCGCGAGACAGGGTCGCAGCCACGATTTGTCCGGATTGCAGTAACTGATACCGGCTGTGGTATTGCTGAGGCTGATAAGAAAAAAATATTCGAGAAATTCCGGCAGGTTGATGGTTCTATAACACGCGAAACAACTGGCAGCGGCCTGGGTCTTGCCATCAGCACCGAATTAGCCGTTATGCTCGCGGGCAGTATCGGCATGGAAAGCGAGCCTGGTAAAGGCTCAACCTTCTGGCTCGACATCCCAATCACACTCACCAAAGAAGAGAACTCCAATCCCATCACTGGCAGTATCCAGCGTCAATCGTCAATCGTCAATCGTCAATCGTCCCTCGTGCCTCGACCGACGGACGAAGGGGGAAGGACGACGGACGAAGGACAACTGGGCTCGTTCCCCCTACGCGGGGACGAGTCCCAAAAAAGCCAAATTGCATAAAAAACATAAGGAGAGATTATGCGTCCGATGCCTTCGTTTTTATTTCTTCTTATGTGTATAAGTGCCGCCTTTACTGTTGGGCCCCCCCTTCGTGGCAACCCCGCAGCAGCTCCTCTCAGTCAGACTCATCCATTCTCCGTTCACGATATGCTGGCGATGAACAGGCTCTCCGATCCCCAGGTTTCACCGGACGGCAGATGGATTGTCTTTGTGATGCGCCAGACAGATCTGCAAGCCAACCGCGGACGAACCAACCTCTGGCTGGTCCGCACAGATGGCACAGGCCTTCGCCGCCTGACCTCCCACTCGCAAAACGACTCAAATCCCCGCTGGTCGTCCGACGCCAACTCTGTCTGGTTTCTATCCACAAGGTCGGAGTCTTCGCAGGTTTGGCGCATTCGAATTGACGGCGGCGAAGCCGAACAAGTTACCGACCTGCCCCTTGACGTCGGAAATCTGGTCATTTTCGATAAGCCCGATGCAAAGTACATAGCCTTCACTATGGAAGTCTTCCCAGACTGCAATACCGTCACGCAAACAAAGGACCGGCTCGATGAAATCAAGCAGAGAAAAACAAGCGGACGAATTTACGAGCGAACATTCGTTCGGCACTGGGATAGCTGGAAAGACGGCAGACGTTCACATTTGTTCGTAATGCCCTCGCCGGATGGCCTTAACCTCCGCGCCGACGAGCTTGCCTCTGCGAAAGCAGCGACGGTGGACGTAATGAAGGGTATGGATGCCGATACACCTTCCAAGCCCTTCGGCGGCACCGAGGAAATCACATTCACGCCAGACGGCAAAGGGCTTATCTTTACCGCCCGCGACGTGGGCCGAGAAGAGCCCTGGTCAACAGACTTCGACCTTTATTGGGTACCGGTTGACGGCTCGCAACCACCAAAATGTTTGACCGAGGAAAACAAAGCGTGCGACAGTCACCCGATTTTTTCGCCCGACGGCAGGACCCTTGCCTACTTAGCTATGGCTAAGCCCGGCTATGAAGCTGACCGCTTCCGAATTGTCCTGCGTCCCTGGCCGAATGGTAAGCAGCAGATTTTGACAGAAAATTGGGACCGCAGCCCTTCGTCAATCTGCTTCTCGGCGGACGGCAAAACCCTCTACGCCACAGCAGCTAATACAGGCCAAAAATCTCTGTTCGCAATTAGTGTGAAAACCGGCACTGTCCAAATCATCGTCAAGGAAGGCAGCGTCAATTCACTTGGCATCGCGGGAGATAGGATTATTTATGGCCTGAATAACCTGTGCTGCCCCGTGGAATTGTATTCAGTTGGCCGGACTGACATCCGCGATATATGTAAAATCACCAATATCAACTCAGAAAAAATCGCCGCAGTCCGCATGGGTGAATATGAGCAGCTTACATTCAGCGGATGGAACGATGAGACGGTCTACTGTTACGTGGTCAAACCTGTGGATTTCGACCCCGCTAAAAAATACCCTGTGGCCTTTCTGGTTCACGGCGGCCCTCAGGGTTCTTTTGGTAACACATTCCATTATCGCTGGAATCCGCAGGTCTATGCGGGAGCAGGTTACGCTGCAGTCATGGTGGATTTCCACGGCTCGACCGGCTACGGACAGGCCTTTACCGATTCCATCCGAGGTGACTGGGGTGGTAAACCTCTAAAAGACTTACAGAAAGGCCTGGCTGCTGCCTTAGAACGCTATCCCTGGATGGACGGTGACAGAGTCGCTGCCCTCGGTGCTTCTTTCGGCGGTTATATGATTAACTGGCTCGCCGGCAACTGGCCTGACCGTTTTCGGTGCTTAGTCAATCACGATGGCAATCTCGACGAGCGGATGGCGTATTTTGACACCGACGAGCTCTGGTTTCCCGAGTGGGACCACATCGGCACGCCCTGGGATAATCCTAATAGCTATGAAAAGCACAATCCGGTAAATTTTGTCAAGAATTGGAAGACGCCAATGCTGGTTATTCATGGGGCATTGGATTTTCGGGTGCCGCAGACGCAGGGACTTGGCACATTTAACGCCTTGCAGCGTCTGGGAATTCCCAGTAAATTGCTTTATTTCCCTGACGAAACCCACTGGGTGCAAAAGCCGGCCAATTCCATCCTCTGGCACGAAACCGTCCTCGATTGGCTGGACCAGTGGCTAAAAAAGTGAAATCAAGGATTGAACAGTTTTGGTCACTCGTGAGAGATGGCTGCCTGCCGCAAAGCTAAGAAAGCTTCTTTGAGAGGTTGGCTAACTGAGCTTTCTTGTTCGGCCAAGAGCAATTCTTGATAGGCATTCAGGTAGTCCATTCGCAACCTGTGAAACAGGTGAAGGAAGTGACGCAAAAAGCTAATACAATCCAACACGACCATTTCAACACCCGTTTGCTCATATAGACTTTTCGCATAATCTTGGACGGTTACCTCAATGGATTCTGTAGTAATGAATATATAGTTGTCAATCTCATTATTTGCATGGGCGATCTTTTGCAACGCACGTTCAATATCCTGACGAGTCACCCGGCGAGTTTTCATCTCATAAGCAGTGACAATATCGCTGTCATCAACAAGCAAAATCTGCAAATCGCCCAACGCACCAGTCTGCTCATCTGCAGCGGTATGGGCAGAAAGAGGTAAAACTCGCTCCCTGAGATGTTCAGCAGCAGCTTTGTATGCAGCAGCAACAACAAGAACGGGCAATCGGCTCGCTTTCCGGCAGCGGAGGTGTTGTTCAATGAGCGAAACTATCTGCTCCGAAGACAGAGCAATAGTCGCCTGCGTTGCAGATAATCCAGCAAGCAACGAATCCATCCTTTGCCGCTGTTCATCTCTTACCGTTAGGAGGCATCTCACAGTTTCAGCAAGAAGAACTTTCGCTGAGACCTTTCCTTTATGGACATCGGTCAGTAGATCAAGGATTGTCTGATAGAGTTGAGGCGGCCGACCTACGAGGTCGACGTCGGGTGTAAGGACTATATTTCTGTTTCGCAGAGCAGGTGTCAAAAAAGCTGTTGTTGGATTGCATGGGAGTTGATGCTGGTTAATGAATTCGGACACATAAGATTCATCATAAGTTCTACCCGAATAGCAATCAGGGTCACCAATCTCAGTATATGGTTTCCTTATATCTATCGCCGGTTTATGAACCTTTGCCAACAAACATGCCAATAGTAAACGAACGCCCGCACGGTTTTGGAGATTGCGGCAAACGAAATCTACTTTGTTCTTGATATCTGCGTTTTTGACGACAGGTCGTTCTATGTTACAAGTTGCACGTCGAAAAGCGGCGTCAAGGATTTTCCTCGGCTTTGGCATTTGGTCAATTTCCCCACAGGATAATTCACCCAAAGTACCTCTCTTCGGGGCGATTTGACAGAATGGCAATTCCTGACAGGAGCTTCAATGTACTGCCAGTCACTGTAGAGTTCATCCATAAAATCACAATGATAACCAGAAAGCGTAACCTTGCCCCGCACATTGTGAAGAACATGCGCAAGTCGCCGATGATCTTGGTTTGTCATCTCATAGGCATATGCATTCTTATCCCCACGAGAGTCATGAACGTATGGCGGGTCACAATAAAATAATGTGTCCTCACTATCGTACCTCTGGATAACCTCAATTGCCGGCGCGTTTTCAATTTGTACTCGAAGAAGCCTCTGTGCGATGTATGGAAGGTCTTCTATGCTTCCGAGCCACCGCGAGACTGCCCCAGCCATCTCTGCTCGGCTTGTTAATCTGCAGTGCGCCCACCTGCCCGAAGTAGCTCTTTGAGCTAACCCTGTTCTGACTTGCCTGGCCAGCACATAAAACCTTCTTGCCCTTTCGAGGTCGGATACTCCTTCTTTCTTTTTGATTGCCAATTCAAATTCTTCTCTGGAAAATGGTGTTAAAGCAATAGCCCTCACAAGTTCCTCGGTATGATCTCGTAACACACGAAAGAAGTTAACCACCTCTCCATCTATGTCATTGTATGTTTCTATCGGGGATGGTGATCTGTTCAAAAGAATAGCAGCAGATCCCCCGAATACCTCACAAAAGTGCCTGCTTTCAGGTAATAATGGTAATAGCCAATCAAGATGCGAAAATTTTCCACCATACCAACCAAACGCAATTAGCTTCTTAGTACCCCTTAACTTTTTCTTTATAACCGGCAGGTTCATTGCCTGTTGGATGCCATTAAAAGGCACAATTCTATACATTCTTTTACTGACGCGCGAAAGAGTTATCATATCACCGTCTTGGAGATTATTCGTTCGTACAAATCCCTTAACCCAGCCCCTCTCTCGGAAAATCCATCTGGGTTTATGTGTTTTAGCGTCGGTGGGGATGTCGGTTTTTATCTCTCTATCAAGGCCTTCGACTTTCAAAGTAATCGGATTGCCCAGGTCGGATTTTTTGTTTGGGCCGCCAAAAACGTCTGGCGGGAAAAAATCCTTGCCGCAGGAGCGCAGATTAAGATTGCCGTACTTAAAAGCCGATTCCGTTAGTTTTATTGTGCGCATTTCCATACCACACCAAGAATATTTGACCTTCCTAACTCTGATAGTATAATATTATCTTTTCGCTAATTAATATTCAATAAGAAGGACTATAAATGGCTAAAAAATTTGTCAGAGCGATTTTCCCAGGTTCTTTCGACCCCATTACAAACGGGCACTTAGATGTTATTGACCGCGGTATAAAACTCTTCGATGAGCTTATAATCGCGGTCGGCAGAAGCCCAATCAAAAACCAGCTCTTTACGCCCGAAGAACGCGTCGAGATGATAGCTGAGCTGCTCCGCGAAAGACAAATGCCGGGCGTCTCCGTCGAGAGTTTTGACGGGCTAACAGTCCAGTACGCCGCTAAAAAAAAGGCGGATGTCATCCTCCGCGGCCTGCGAAGTCTTACCGACGTCCAATATGAATTCCAGCTTGCCATGACCAACCGGGCTGTGGCCGGCATAGAAACCGTCTTTATTATGACCAGTGAGCAGTACGGCTTTACCAGTTCGACCCTCATTCGTGAGGTCGCTTCGTTGGGCGGCGACCTCTCAAATTTAATCCCGGAAAATATCCATAATCGGCTGAAACAGCGCCTTAAAAAGTCGTAGAGAGTAAAAGGGATGCTCGATGCTTGATACTCGATGCTCGTAGAAGAGCAGGGCCCCCGCAAGATTAGGAATCCAAAATCGAGTATCGAGTATCGAGAATCGAGTATCGAGATATGTTTACGGTGAGTGTTGAAACACATTTTCAGGCCTCGCATCAGTTGGCTTTATCGCCCGCCGCTCGTATTGGCGACCCTGCTCCGCCGGAGGCGAGAGGCCCGAGCCGTAGCCGGGAGGACGAGCATTCCCGGCTCGCCGGGAAAGGCCAGCGCTGCCTGTCTCGGCTTGGCAGAGCCAAGACGGGCTTGCCAGTCGCCCAAAATCCCTCCTGTGCGGAGGTCGAACCCGAACACTATCATAACTGGTCGGTCATCGCTGATGTCAGCAGCAACAATCTTAACAGCAGGGGGATTGTTATGGACTTTCACAAACTCAAGGCTGCGGTGGACAATATCGTGGCCGAGCTCGACAACACGGTATTGCACAAAACCGATTATTTTCGGCAGAACAGCCCCTCGGCCGAGAACGTAGCCAAATACATATACGAAAAACTTGAACCGAAATTGCCCAAAGGCGTCAAACTCCAAAGTATCAGGGTTGTTGAAGGACCGGCCCACCGAAGGCCAATAAGGTCAAGGCCGCGAGTGGCAGCCTGTTCGGCAAAATTCGCCCCCGACAAAGTCCGGTAGGTCCAAGGCCGCTGGCAGCGCTAAAAACGCCAAAAATGTGCTCGGCAAGGCAATAAATAGTTCAGCCTGTAGCCGATTCGCAAATTTGACGATATTTTCATAAGACAACCGGCAATTTGAAGCTTCCATTTTGCTACGTATTGCAAAATTGGGTTTCCTTGGTATAATAACAAATAGTGTCGGCCAATGGCTGGTCTATTCAGACCCAGTGCTGCTGAGCGACGTTAGCGGTATGGGTGAGTTATGATATGTCGGGAATAGTAAGTCGTAAGTCCCGGCTCGCAGGGATTAGACAATCCCGAGTATCGGGATTACCCGTATCGAAAGAGAACCCCTGCTGCGGGGCCCAGAATCGAGTTGATTATGCAATGTCAGATTTGTAACAAAAATAGCGCGACTATTCATCTAACTGAAATCACCGACGGAACACGCACCGAGATGCACGTTTGCGAGCACTGCGCCGCCGAGCAGGGCATAGCTGTTAAGAGCCATATTCCTATAAATGAATTGCTTAGCAGCTTACTTGCCGTCCAGCCCGCAGACGACGAACTCTCCGGCTCTTCAGAGCAGAAGCTCACCTGTCCGAACTGTGGCTTTACACTGGACCAGTTCCGCAAGGAAGGACTCTTGGGCTGTCCCTACGATTATGAGATTTTTGAGAAATCCCTTCGGCCACTTATCGAAAAAGCTCACAACGGCAGAACAACTCACTGCGGAAAGCTGCCTTCGAGAATGCCGCAGGACTCAAAAAAACTAATGGAAATCCTAAACCTCCGCCAGCAGCTTGAAGCTGCCGTCCAAAGCGAAGATTACGAGCTCGCAGCCAAATTGCGGGACAAATTAAACCAAAGCGAAAAGTAAAAGCTGCACATTATACGCAATAAAATATATGAAACTGACTGACATAAGTAATAATATAAACGAGTGGTTTAACGGCTCTGGGCCGTTAGCTGATATCGTTATTTCCTCGCGGATTCGTCTGGCCAGGAACGTCGCCGGCTACAAATTCCTATCCCGCTGCTCAAATGCTGAAAAATCTGAAATACTAAAGAAGTTACGAGATGTGCTGATGCCGCTCGAGCTTGGCGATACGGTCTTCTATATCAGCGTCGACAAGGCCTCGACTCTGAATAGACATCTCCTGGTGGAACGGCATCTTATCAGCCGGCAGCATGCCTTCGGCAAGGGGCCGCGAGGTGTTGTTATCACCCAGAGGGAATTTTTCACAGCTATGATTAACGAAGAGGACCATTTGCGAATCCAGGTGTTAAAAGCCGGCTGTCAGCTATCACAATGTGCCAAGCAGATAAACCACATTGATGATATGATAGAGCAAAAAATCGACTATGCCTTCAGCCCTCGTTATGGATACCTGACGGCCTGTCCCACAAATCTGGGCACGGGAATAAGGGTTTCGGCAATGTTGCATCTGCCGGCCCTGAAAATGACAGGCCAGATAGAGAAGTTCTTCAATGCCGCAAGGGATACCAGCTTAGCCGTGCGCGGGCTTTTCGGAGAAGGCACCGAGGCGGCAAGTGACCTATATCAGCTATCCAATCAGGTTACTCTCGGTATATCAGAGTCCGATAGCGTCTCGCAATTTGAAAACTCCATCATCCCTGAAATTGTCGAATATGAAAATGCCGCCAGAAGTCAACTGCTCTCTAAGCAGCCCGACATCCTCGACGACAAAATCTCGCGGGCGATGGCGCTGCTGCAAAACGCACATCTGATAAGCTCGCAGGAGGCGTTATTCTTACTGAGCCACCTGCGATTGGGCATCAATATGCACGAGCATATGGGGGCCTCGACCCCTGCGATAGAGAAGCTTCGCACGCTCTGCGGTACCGGCGACGCAGACAACACACACGGTCTTTCCATTGCGACCATAAACCGGCTGTTTATGCTGACTCTGCCGGCTCACCTGCAGCTAAACTACGGCAAACCCCTCGATGCTACTCACAGAGATGCACTTCGCGCCCAAATCATCCGCTCCGCCCTAAACCAGGATACGCCACAAAAAAGCTAAAAGCGCAAAACCAAATGGTCAATTAATTAATTAACTACTCACCAAATCTGCCAAAATGGCACATTAACTTGGCAATTGAAAGCTTGTTCCTTCGACAGCAGAAACAGAAAAACAGCAGTCAAAAAACCTAACTTCCTCAAATCCAAGAGGTTAAGTCGTTCAAAGCACACTTGGCCACGCAACTGGCACGTTTTTTGCACATTCAAACCATAGACGTGAAGCGAAATACGAAATATACTTCACGGCAGTTAAATAGTGTCTTGGACATTTGGTATCTGAATTTTGAATCCTTCGCTCGAGGACAAGTTTGTTTCGGATTTCGATATTAGAATTTCGGATTTATTTGATTTACTCTCTACGAGATACGGAACACCAGAAGTATCGAAAGGAAATCAATTATGGCTAAAATCATCGGAATAGATTTAGGAACGACGTTTTCGGTCGTTGCCGTGATGGAAGGCTCTTCGCCGAAGGTCTTAATTAACTCCTCTGGCTCCCGCCTGACTCCCTCAGTAGTAGGTTTTACCGACAAGGGCGAACGGCTGGTCGGCCAAATCGCCAAGCATCAACAGGTAACAAATCCCGAAAACACCGTATTTTCCATTAAGCGTTTTATGGGCCGACGCCACAATGAAGTTGCTGCAGAAGAAAAGATTGTCCCTTACAAAATTGTCGGTGGTCCGGATGAATTAGTTAAAGTTAGCGTCCGAAACAAGCAATACACACCCCCGGAGATTTCGGCGATGATTCTGCAAGACCTGAAAAAGACAGCCGAGGACTATCTGGGTGAAAAAGTCAGCAAAGCTGTCATTACCGTCCCGGCTTATTTTAATGATTCACAGCGCCAGGCAACCAAAGACGCCGGCAAAATAGCAGCGCTCGAAGTCGAGCGGATAATCAATGAACCGACCGCTGCCGCGCTTGCCTATGGGCTTGAGAAGAAAAAGAATGAAAAGGTTGCAATCTTCGACTTTGGCGGCGGAACATTCGACATTTCAGTCCTTGATATCGGTGATAATGTCTTCGAGGTTCTCAGTACCAACGGCGACACACACCTCGGTGGCGACGACCTGGATGCAGTGTTGATAAACTATTTGGCCGATGAGTTCAAAAAGACCGAAGGCATCGACCTGCGGAAAGACCCGATGGCTCACCAGCGGCTTAAAGAAGCCGCTGAAAAGGCCAAGTGTGAATTGAGCTCTCAGCTTGAGGCCACCGTGAACCTGCCATTTATAACCGCCGATGCTTCAGGGCCCAAGCATATGCAGATTACCATTAGCCGCAGCAAGTTCGAAACGCTCGTCGACTCAATCCTGGAAAAACTCAAAAACCCGTGCTACAAAGCGATGGAAGATGCAAAACTGTCGGCCGATGACATCACCGAGGTCTTGCTTGTCGGCGGCTCAACAAGGATTCCTAAAGTCCAGCAAATTGTAAGAGACCTCTTCGACAAAGAGCCGAACAAGAGTCTTAATCCCGATGAAGTAGTTGCGCTCGGCGCCGCTGTTCAGGGGGCCGTGTTGGCTGGTGATGCAGGCGTCAAAGATATTTTGCTTCTGGATGTAACCCCGCTTTCGCTCGGTGTTGAGACCCTCGGCGGCGTTATGACAAGATTGATTGAACGAAACACTACAATTCCCACAAGCAAGAAGGAGATTTTCTCAACCGCCGCCGATAGCCAGACCACCGTTGACATCCATGTCCTGCAGGGCGAAAGAGAATTTGCCGCAAATAATCGCACCCTCGGCAGATTTCAGCTTACCGAAATTCCACCTGCTCCGCGAGGCATTCCTCAGATTGAGGTCGCATTTGATATTGACGCCAACGGCATCCTGAACGTCTCTGCCAAGGACCTCGGCACCGGTAAGCAGCAGTCTATCGAGATTAAATCCAGTTCAGGCCTCAGCGACCAGGAGGTCGAAAGGATGACTAAAGAGGCCCAGGTCCACGCCGAGGAAGACAAGAAGAAAAGAGAAGTTGTTGACCTGAAAAACCAGGCCGACCAGTTGATTTATTCAACGGAAAAAACACTAAAAGAGCACGGTGGCAAGGTCTCCGCCGGGACCCGCGGCAAAATCGAAAACGCAGTCAACAACTTGAAAGAAGCTATAAAAGGTGATAACGCCGATGCGATAAAGAAAGCCACTGATAACCTTAGCACAGTAAGCCAGGAGCTGGGCAAGACACTTTACGAAGAAGCGGCCAGGAAACAAGCTGCTTCAGCCCACGCCGGACAAGCCGAGCAAGAACCTCCACCCGAAGGTAAGGTTAAAAGAAAAGGTGGGGACGACGTAATCGACGCAGAGTTCGAAGCCAAAGACGAATAATCCGTCTTCGCTTTCAGCTACGCCGTGACAAGATATTTACGATTTTCGTCTTCGGATTGCGGATTTTTTAGCCACAGATGATGTGTCAATCCACCTGCTGCGGAAAAAGTCCTTACCTACAAATTTTCATAGTCATTTTTTTAAAATTCTCTGTAACCTCTGTGTGCCATGTGGCTAAAAATCTCTGTGGCTTTATTTTCCTATGCAAAAACGTGAAAATATCCTATCCAAAATCTCTTCATCTACGTGCTGTTGCTCGATGTCGCAAACGCTCTTGTAAGTTGCTCTCAGCATCATTGCGGTAACCTCATCATTGCCGGCTTGCAATTCGTTGATCGATTCACCGATGTTTTCAATTGCCTCGGTAACGGCTTGTCTATGCCGGGCCGTAAGTGCAATCAAGCTCGTCTCTCGTCCTTCGTCTCTCATCCCTCGCTTACCGCCTCCAAGTGACAGCTCGATGAGTTTTTCATCGATTGTATTACGCAACTTTTCTATGCCGGCGCCGGTTTCTGTAGAAGTCGCTAAAAGTTCAATGCCAAACAACTCATTCAACTCAGCAAGGCGATTTGATAACACCTGTTCAGATATCAAATCACATTTTGTCGCAACCGGTATCAGTGCCGGGGACCCAAGACTCTGGACCAGAGACCACAAAGCAACCTCCTCGTTCCACGAACCAAAGTCTTGACTCTCCTGTCTTGTTTCTTTGATCTTGGGTCTTGTGTCTTGTGTCTTGGGTCCTGTGTCCTGTGATATATCGACGCAGAATACAACCACAGCGCTGTTTCGCAGCGCCTCGATTGCTGCTTGCTGTGCCAGCTCATCAAGGATATTTTCCGTTTCGAGAATCAACCCTGCACAGTCGAACAGCACGCACCGGCAATGCACTAATGTCAACAGGCCGGTCAGCACATCTCTGGTAGTTTTGCGCGTGTGCGAGACAATACTTCGTTCCTTGCCGAGCAATTTGTTAATAAGACTGCTCTTGCCAGCGTATGGAGCTCCGGCAATCCCTACTGCAGGCAAATCAATCACCGACTCGTACCTGATGCTACCGCATAGCAGCCGCTCAAGCTGGTCTTTTATCTCGACAAGTCTTTCCACTGCCTCCGGTCGGGTTATAAATTCGATATCCTCACCGCTAAAATCCAGCCCAGCCTCGATCAAGCCAAGAGATTCCATTATGCTCGAGCGTAGTTTCATGGTTGTTTCAGCTAATCGCCCGGCTAACAATTTCTCAGCAGCGGCCAATTGAAATTTATTGGAGCTGACGACAATCTCATTTACAGCCTCAGCCTGGGCCAAATCTATCTTGCCGTTCAGATATGCCCGCGCCGTAAATTCGCCAGGCCCAGCCATCCGAAGGCCTCTGGACAGCAAACTGCCCATTAACACCTCGATAACCGCAGCGTTTGTTTGGATATGAATTTCGGCAACATCATCGCCGGTATAGGAATGCGGAGCCAAAAACAAATACAGATTCGCATCTACTTTTAGCTCACCATCGATGGCAATTGTACCGCTTATTAAGCTCGTCTCTCGTCCATCGTCCCTCGTCCTTCGTCCCTCATCCCTCGTCCATCGTCTCTCGTCCATCGTCCATCGTATTACCGCTCCCTTACGGTCGCGGCTCTGTTTTCTTTCGTCCCTCGTCCATCGTCCTTCGTCCATCGTCTCTCGTCCCTCGTCCCTCGTCTCTCGTCCATCGTCCATCGTCTCCCGTCCATCATCCATCGTCCATCGTTCAATATTAACCGATGTATTAAAAAACTGTTTAATTTTTTCAATTGTGTCCGGTCCGGTTATGCGGACAATCGCTTTTGCTCCAGAACTTGGAGAGCTAACAGCCATGATAGTATCATTAAGGTTATACATCTGGCATGAGAAGTGCTTAAAGTTTGGAGTGCCTAAAGTGCCTAAAATTATTTGTTTTTTTAACTTTAGCTCACATTAGTTCACTTCAGGCACTTTCATATTTTATAAAACGGTTTAGGTTTTTTCTTTTTAATCTTCCCGCCGGTTTTGCTCGTCGCCGCAACTAAGCCTTTCGACTCGGCTTCTTCTTTTTCCCGGATGTGTTTGCGAATAACATACTGCTCAAAAACGCCCGCAAAGGTACTCGCCATAATATACAGATTCACGCCTGATGGTGCCCTGTATAACATAAGCGGGAACATCAACGGCATCATAATCATCATTGTTTTCTGCATTTGTTGCTGCTGAGCGGCTTGAGGACTTGTAGGTGCCGAGGTCTGGGACGGCATTAGTTTTTGCTGCAGATAAAATGCCACGCCCATCAAAATCGGCAGCAAATTAAACGAATCCAGCTTGCCAAACAACGGCAAAGTTACCGCTGGAAATCTAAACAGGGCATCTGGTGCTGATAGGTCGGTTATCCAGAACGGCAGAAACGGCGCGCCACGCAGTTCAATGCTGGCGTACAACGCGCTCCACAGAGCTATCCAAATCGGCATCTGAACAATCGTCGGCAGAAAGCCCATAATCGGCGAAGCGCCCTGCTCTTTATAAAGGGCCATCATCTGTTTATTCATCTCTGCTTTGTTGCCGGCATATTTCTTTCTTATCTCCTCTGCCTTTGGCGCAAGCTTGGTCATTTTGTTCATTGAGACCTGGCTTTTCTTGGTAACTGGATGCATAGCAAGACGCATCAGGAGCACTAATATGATGATTACCAAGCCATAATTATGAATAAAACCGTACATCCATTTCATTATCGCCAATATCGCAAAAGCCAGCGGGTTTATAATACTCGCAGGGCAACAGCAGGCCAGAAAATCTATCGTTTGAACAAATCCCAGCTCGCGATACCGCTGGTTCTTATCGAAGAGACTTTTATCCTTGGGCCCGATATACAATTGGAATTTATATGTCTTTGAACTGTTGGCCTGTCCTGCCGCAGCTAATGTACTTGCCGCAATTTTTAAATCCAATCCAATCGTCTCGTCACCGCTGTCGGCCTTGCTGTCACCATCAGGATTGTAAAATCGGCCTGTTTTATCCATTACCCAGTCGCAGTAACCTTTGCCCTCTTCCGGCAGAGGCACTAATATAGCAGCGAAATATTTATTGACCGCAGCAGCCCAGAGAAAATCGACGCCGGCTTTCGTAAGTCGTCTGGCATCGAGGGTCTTTGCCTCGATGAGCTTTTTCTTATCAAGCCTTACACTGCTAATTTGCCCCTGCGAATCTCTAAAGCAGGCCACGACCTTTCTCATATCTTCTCTGGAAGCTTCTCTGCCGAGTCCGCCCGGCCCAGCTAAATTAAAACGCACTTCCTGCTCGGCTTGCCCAAAGTTTTCGACAGTTATCTCGCAATCCAGAAGATAGCTGCCCGGGATAACCTTGTAGGTTTTAATCAGTTTTACGACCGGCTCACCCGTGTCCACGTCCTTAATAATCGCCTCAAAGCGCGCCGTTTGCGAGCTATCGTCTGCGGTTTCAGCCTCGAAACTCTCCCAGTCAAGTTTGTCCAGCGGCAGTTGTAATTGTTGCTTGACAAATACAAACTCTTTGCTCGCCATCGATAAAATCTCGTTGTCACGGCCTAATCTCACAGGCGAAATAATTATCAACGGCTGTGGATTCTTGTAATCACGGTCATCAAATCCGGTAGCCAGCCCCTGGTTATCGGGTCCATTACTAAAAGTGGCTTTTCTGATAGCTGCACCTTTTGAGCTCAATTCAAGCTGGAACTTAAAACCCCTATCAGCATTCTCGGTTTTGGGCTCTGCTGCACCGAGCGTAACGCTTTTTGCCGGTGCGTTATCAACACCGAAAGTTATAGCCTCAGCCGCCTCCAACCGCTCATTTTTTAAGCCGCGCTCATTCGCAGTCTCCGGCTTTTCTTCAACTGTCGTCTGCTGCAGCAAAATACAAGCCTGCCCGCCGTTTGTCTGGCGGACTTGTCCGGCTGTCCCTTTTTCATCTCCGCAAAAGCGGCAGTCTCGTCCGGACTCGACAACAAGCCACCCACAAAGCAAAACAAAAGCTATCACAACCAAAGTTAAAGCTATTCTCATAATCTTATATCCCGCATCTTCTCTCGTTGCGAGTATCGAGCCCCGCCTACCCAGAGGCTTGTCCGTCGGGCAGGCTTGGCCGCCGGCAGGCGAGCATCGAGTATCGAGCATCGAGTATCGAGAATCGAGAATCGAGCATCGAGAATCGAGCATCGAATTTATCTTCCGCCCCGCAGCCGCTCCGCGTGGAAGTCGTCCAACTGTTCAATTGCTATTATCTTTTTAATTGTGGTTTCAAAATCATATTCCAGCCGCACAAAATGTACCTTGTTTTCATTCACATACACATAGCTGGCCCGATTGTCTTTATCTCGCGGCTGTCCGACGGAGCCGATATTGATAATTGCCTTCTCGTCTTCGATAATTGGATAAGTATTACCGAGTTCGCCAGGCAGATAGAAGTCCGGCTCATCAAGAAATACGCCGGGCATATGCGTATGGCCCACAAAGCAGATGTGCTGTACACGCTCGAAAAGCTGCCGAACCTTTACCGGATTCGTGTAAACATCTTCGGGAAATATATATTCATTAACCGGCCTTCTGGGCGATGCGTGAACAAAATCTATTGTTGCTTTGTTGGCTCCCAGTTTTGTCTTGAGCGTCTGCCGCATCGGCAGCTCGCCCAAAAATCTCCAGCGCCTGTCACGGGGCTGTTTTTCTTCTTCCGATTCCAAAACTTCCCTGCTCCAGAAGCTGGCCTGCTCAGCTCCGTAGTTGAAATTTGTCGGCTCATAAAAAACCGCGTAATCGTGATTGCCCAGAACACACCACTTGGTCTTTTCTATAATAAGATCAAGGCATTCTCTCGGGTTTGGCCCATAGCCGACCACATCGCCTAAGCAATAAATCGTCTTTATGCCACGCTTCTCAATATCAGCCAGAACCGTCGTCAATGCTTCCAGGTTTGAATGTATATCGCTTAGAACCGCAAACATAAACGTCCTCAACAGCAATACCGCCTTGCCTGTCTCAGCTTGCCCGCCGTTTGTCTGGCGGGCTTGCCCGGCTACGGCTCTGGTCTTCCCAGCTATGGCTCGTGCTCTCGCCTCCGCTGAAGCCTTTGGCGGAGCCGGGTCGCCGATACAAGCACCGAGACGATGCCAAGCCAAGAAGGGCGGGAATCCAAACAAAAGTACCTTCTCTTTAACACATAGCCCCCGCTTCCACCCTCCGTCCCCTTAGGGACTGCTGAGGATGGTTTGCGGGAACCAAAATCACTTAATAGCAGAAATATCGCAAAAATGCCAGAATATTTATTAGCTTTTCTCATTTCTCGCTTCACACTTAACAAGCAACCGGCGCCCATCCCAGCCTCTGCCTGACGAGCTTGTCTCTGCGAGGGTCCCTTTCTTGCTCGCACCTGCGGTAACACCGGTACAGGTGCAGGAACCTAAACCATCGTCGGCGGTCCCATCCAACTCTTCGGGAATCCACATCCGTTATTTATTTGCTTTGGCCGTTAGTGTTGTTATAATGCCGAAATACGAGTAAAATCTGAATGGTCCGCTTCTGTGTGGCGGATACGAGATACGAAAATGGCAGGTATGACCCTTCTTGAAACTCGGAACCTGGTAAAAAAGTACTCCGGCCGGATTGTTGTTAACCAAGTATCAATTACGATCGAACAGCAGAGTATTGTCGGGCTTTTAGGCCGAAACGGGGCCGGCAAAACCACCTCATTCAGAATGATTATGGGTATGGTTACACCAAACAGCGGCTCGGTCATCTTTGAGGGCAGAGACATTACCAACCTGCAGATGTACAAACGCGCCCGCCTCGGCATCGGCTATCTCTCACAGGAGCCCAGCATCTTTCAGCGACTCAGTGTCCGCGACAACCTCTACGCGATTCTGGAGACGATGTCGATTACCAAGGCCGATCGCAATCGCAAGGCTGATATGCTCATTGAGCGTTTTGGCCTAACCGAGGTCTCTAATAGTCAAGGCAGATTCCTGTCCGGCGGCGAGCGAAGGAAACTTGAAATCGCCCGTGCTATGGTAACGGACCCCTCGCTGATTCTTTTAGACGAGCCGTTTAGCGGCGTTGACCCTATAGCCGTTGAAGACTTGCAGCACGATATCCGCCAGCTCGTTGCCTCCGGCGTAAGCCTCCTCATTACCGACCATAACGTTGAAAGGACGCTTGAAGTGGTCGATAAGGCCTATATAATCGACCACGGCAAAGTCATAGGAGCCGGCTCACCGCCAGAAATCATCCGCAACGAAATGATCAGAAAACTCTACCTCGGAAATACATTTGCTGGCAACGAATTCGACGATAATAAATATGAAGGTAGTGCCTTCCGCGAGAACCAAGCACCGCTTACGTAAACTCGAATATCGAAATTCGAGACTTGAGACTAATTAGAGGGCCCCAGCTACGCTGGAACCAAAAATGATAGATATTGAAAAATGTCGAATCACGCACTATCCCGCTGAGGTTTTGGCCCGCCGCGCAAAACCTATCGAAAAAATCGACGACAATATCCGTCAGCTCGTACAAAAGATGACGGACATTATGCTGGAAAATAAAGGCGTTGGCCTGGCAGCGCCACAGGCGGGCGTACCGCTGCGACTTTTTATCATATCGCTCGATGGCACCAGAAAAAACCTCAAAGTCTATATAAATCCAACAGTTACGCCCAACGGCGAGCTTGTCGAATTTGAAGAGGGATGTCTGTCGGTGCCGGGAATTTTCACAAAAATTCGAAGATTTAAAAAATGCAAAGTTACCGCCACCGACCTCGAAGGAAACGAGTTTTCCGATGAGGGTGAAGGACTCTACGCAAGGGCTTTGCAGCATGAGTACGACCATATTGAGGGGATGACCATCGTCAATCATCTGGGCCAGGCTGCCAAAATCGCACATCGAAAGCAGCTCAAATTATTGCAGAATTCAGCAACTAAAAAGCAAAATGAAAAGTAAAAGTAGAAGGTGCTTTACGCTCATATTAGGATGATAGATGAAGGACGAAGGACGAAAGACGAAAAGGATAAGAAGTGTAAGAGAATTAAAGATTTATAAACTTGCATTTGATACTGCAATGGAGATATTTGAAATATCAAAAAGTTTTCCGAAAGAAGAGACATATTCCCTGACCGACCAGGTGCGTAAATCTTCCAGGTCGGTCTGTACCAATCTTTCAGAAGGCTGGCGCAAGCGCAAGTATAAAGCTGTATTCATTAACAAATTATCAGATGCAGGACAGGAGGCAGCAGAGACGCAAACTTGGATGGAGTTTGCTTTGGCTTGTAAGTATATTGACAAAAAAACGTTTGAAAATCTGGATGAGAAATATGAGCATATATTTGCTATGTTATTTACCATGGAGCAAAAAGCCGACAGTTTCTGCAACGTTCGGTAGTATATCGTCCATCGTCCCTCGTCCTTCTTCCTTCGTCTATCGTCCATCGTCTTTCGTCCATCGTCCATCGTCCATCATATATCGTAGCAAAACACATAAATGAATTTAGGATTGGATAACGAAAGAAAAATGATATGAGAATTGTTTATCTCGGCAGCGGTGAATTTGGCATCGAATGCCTGAACTTTTTGGGCCGGTCAAGCCATAGTCCCCAATTTATTGTAACACAACCTCCACACGCCGCTGGAAGAGGCAGAAAGCCAAAGCCAACACCGGTAGCTCACTGGGCAAATACCAATTCGGTGCCTTTTATTGAAACAGACGACGCGAACACACACCAGACTATCGAGGCAGTAGCGCATCACAAGCCGGATTTGATTGTGGTAATTGCGTTCGGCCAAAAAATCGGCAATGAGTTGATAAATCTGCCATTCAAAAGCGGCTCTCCGCGCTGCGGTGTCTCTGCTATAAATGTCCACGCCTCTTTGCTTCCGAAATACCGCGGTGCCGCACCGATAAACTGGGCCATAATCAACGGCGAAACCAAAACCGGTATAAGCATAATCACCCTCGCTGAAAAAATGGACACCGGCCAAATCCTGGCACAATCTCAAACCGACATCGCCCCTGATGAAACAGCAGGACACTTGCACGATAGACTGGCACAAATGGCAGCACCTTTATTATTAGAAACAATCGACAGGATAGCCGATGGCACAGCCACTTATACCGAGCAGGACCATTCAAAGGCTACACTCGCCCCCAAGTTGAAAAAATCTGATGGCTTTTTGGACTTCAACGAACCTGCCGAGGCTCTTCGAAGAAAAATACTTGGCTTTTGGCCCTGGCCCGGTGCTTCGGCCATTTACATCTCTAAAAAAACCGGCAAGTCTATACGCGCAACCTTCGCAATGGCCGAAGTGGTCGAGACCCCAAACACCGCAGGCTTGCAGGCTGGAACGCTCGATGAAAACCTAAATATAATTTGCGGTACACACGCCTTAAAGATTACAAAAATCAAGCCGGCAGGCTCACCGCTTATGGACTTTAAAGATTTTGTAAACGGCCGACAAACTCAGCCCGGCGATCTGTTTATGAAAATAGCTCCACAAAGTTCGTAAACTTAACACAAATCCAATTCACAGCTTTTCCACAAATTGAAGTTACGATGTGCAAAACCTGTGAAAAATAAATTTTTTTTGTGCGCAAAGCCAGTGATGACAGCAACCTCTACCAAGTGGAAAAGAATTTTCCCAAAATACAATTGATTTGTTTTTTTCTCTGCCCAATAATTTCTAATTTGCCGCTTTGATTTATTGTAAAAAAATGGAAACCCTTATCAGGGGGAGAATATTAATGCAGAGTACAATCACGGATGAGAGTCCTCTCACAGCAGCGACAGGTACCCATTTGCAAAATATCGCAAACGGGAGCACTGCCCAGATAAGTACTATTAACGAAGTTCTTGCTGAGATTGTAGGACCACAAAAGTTTCGAATCTGGTTTAAGAATTCAACTAAGCTGACGCTTACCGCTGGATACTTGAAGGTTGGTGTACCAAATCTCTTTATAGCAAGCTGGATTGAAAGCCATTTTTTAAATGAAATAAAACAGGCAGTCCGGTCGGCTACCGGTACCAGCCCAAAGATTACCTTTGCCATCGACCCGGAGCTTTCCAGCAGCCAGAGGCGAACCCATCTGGATTCGCAGGCGTCCGCTATGACAACAGGCGAAAACGCCGGGAATCGCTCTAAATCTCCAAGCGGCCAAAAAACAAGAATTGCATCTGCAGACTCCTATCAGAAAAAACTCAAACTGAGTCTGGATACATTTGTTGTCGGCCCGTCAAATGAACTGGCCTACAACGCCGCCAAAGCGGTCGTAAATGAGCAGCAAAGCCCTTTCAATCCGCTGTTTATTCACGGAGGATACGGGGTCGGAAAAACACATCTGCTGCAAGGGATTTGCAATGCCGTGTGCAAAAAGCGGCCCCAAACTAATTGGCTTTATCTCTCAGCGGAGGATTTTGCCAATCAGTTCGTGCTGGCCTTGAAGACAAAAAAGCTGGAGGCTTTTAGACGACGAATGCGGCAAATGGACTTGTTAGCAATCGACGATATTCACTTCTTGGCCAGCAAGCCTTCAACGCAGGAGGAATTCCTGCATACTTTCAATACAATCAATTTGGCAGGTAAACAGGTTGTCCTCGCTTCCGACGCACATCCGAAAATGATAGGGCAATTGTCTGAAAAGCTGGTTAACAGGTTCGTCTCTGGAATGGTTGTCAAAATCCAGACACCCGACTTCAACACCCGCTGCCAGATATGCAGACAGTACGTAAAACAATTGACCACCGACAATGATGAGCTTAAAACTGGAAAAGTCGTCCCGGAAAGTGTAATAAGATACATCGCCGAAAATCTCCGTAATAACGTGCGGGAATTAGAAGGTGCCCTGCTGAAACTAATCGCATATTCCGCACTGGCCGGCACCGCCGAACATGACTCGGACCAGCCTTCGACCGGCGAAAAAATCAACCTGTCTATGGCAAAAGCCGTCCTGGCTGAACATCTGGAAAGATGCGACCCGATTGTGCACGTATCGGACATCGAATCAGCCGTGGCGACTTATTTCGGGATAACACCCGCCAATATACACTCGTCCAAGAAAAACAGAACAGTCGCTCTGGCCCGTCATTTCAGTATGTATCTGATTAGAAAGCACACAAAGATGTCCTTCTCCGAAATTGGCAGATTTATGGGAAATAAAAATCACGCTACTGTGCTTTTGGCCTGCAAAAAAATCGAAGACCTAACAAAGCAAAACACCAAGCTTAACTGGCAAGGCCCCGCTGGTAATAAAACCTCAAAAGCAAGAACCATACTTGCCCAGCTTGAAGCCAGTATCTGAACCTAAAAATCAAATATCAAAATGTAAATATCAAAACTACAATGCAAAATGTAAAGATTGAATCTTTTTTCTTTTTGAATTTTGATTTGTCATTTTGCATTTTGATTTTTGCATTTTGAATTTTCTATAATAGCTTTTCTAACTATATCCACTGCTGGTGACTGGGGCTTCTTTTCGTAAGCTGCGTCTATCGCCTCTTTGGCCTCTTGGAGCTTACCCATCCGGTAATAAACATAGCCCAACAGAAACTGCAGCTCCGCTGCACCGCTTTTTCCAAGCCACTCCTTGATATCGGCTATCCTGCTCTCGACCTTGCCCACGCCACCTAACATAGTAGCAAAGTCGACGATTTCGGCCCGTGCGTATTCAGGGTCAGCCTCGATCGCTCTGGAAATAAATAGAGCGCTGCTGATATATTCGCCGGCGGCAAATAACGCATGGCCCCTCCCGGCAAGACTAATCGCCAGGCCGCTCGTCTCGGCCCCCGCGTCTTCCTGTCGGAAGACAGGAGCGGGGGTATCCGGGAAGGCCCGGGCCAGCTCCGACCCGCCTTCGCCGGGTACCAACTTATAAATGGACGCCAGAGCGAAAGAGTCTGCAGCCCGATGGTACCTGCCCTGTCTTAGATAACTTTCCGCAGCCAAGATATGCTGATTGAACTTAGCTTCTAAGTAAGATTCAAAACTCTTGTGCGAACCCATAATGCGTTCGGCTCTGGACTGGATCGTACCGGCCTTCGGCCGGTCGGCTTGTGAAAGTCCACCCAACCCGTCCAACGCAGAGCTTTTCTCGCCAAAACTCCCCGCAGTTGCTGTTTCGCGAACCATCTCATCAAAATAAAGTGCGTCCTCACCTGCCTCTATTTCACCATCGGCAACTCCTTGTAGTCCGTCAAGTGGACTTGCTTTAAGGGAATCAAGGCTGGCAGACTCGGCTCTTGTTCGCATCGATTGTTGGCCGGCTCGTTTGGTGCTTGTGGATTCACCAGTCCCATCCACTCTGATTTGCAGGCGCGCATCGATGGACTTTGCCAAATCATCGAGTTGCTGTCTTACTCGCTCAAAAACGTCAGCCCCTCCAACGCTTTCCATCGCATTCGGGAAACCCTCACGTTGACTTTGTTCTTGCAGAAGCCCCAGAGTCCCTAAATGTCCTGTGTCGCTTTTGCCGGCCTCGGCTCTTCCCTCATCCACTTTAGGTTCGCGTTCCCATTTCGGGGCTTGTTGCAGGGCCTGCCCAGACGTCAAATCTTGTGCTTGTCCCCACAAAATGTGGCCCTCAGGCAAGGCCGAATCCCTTGCAGTGGTAAACTCGTCCCCCAGAAAGCTGGGAATGCCGAGTGCCGAACGCCGACCGGCAGCCCCCTCCATCTGCCCCTTTGGCGCTTGCATCACAAACCCGCCATCGGCCGTCCAAGACCTCTCACCCACTCCGCCTTCCGGAAATCGTCTTAAAGAGTCGTCCTTTTCTGTCGAGCTTCGTCCCAGCTCGGCCGATTCATCTCCCATCTGCTCCAGGCTGCGCCGAAGCAGTTCGGGTTCCCAAACGCCTTTTATTGCCTCTGTGGTCCAATCCATTTCCATCTGGTTCTGGTATCGCTTCCTGACGCCCTCGGTCAAGTCTAACCTTTCGCCTCGTCGGTATATGCCTAGCTCCTGACGGCCCAATTGCTCTATCTCCTGCGGACTTAGCACCATTGACCGGGGCTCCATAAGCGTACTGTATCGTGTTTGAGGTCCCCAAAATCTTATATCAGAGATAGAAGTATCCCGGCTGGACAAATCCTGTTCCTCGGTCAAAGGTTCCAGACCAAACATGTCCGGGGCACGGTCGCTAATCCTTGTACTTGCAGGCTTGAAAACACCGGAGCGACCTGGCCGTGTAGTAGCTACTGTCTCCGTCACAGAATAATACGGCTGAGTTGCGTACATACCTGCATAACTGCCAAAATCCTCTGCGCCGGCTGAATCCCTCAAAAAAGACTCAAGCCGCGATGAACCAAGAGTTGCCCTGAAACTCGTAGCCGACTGATAGGGCATAGTGCCGCGAAAGTGCCTGCCGCGGCGGACATTACCGGTAACTATTAGGTTGCCGCTGGTATCAATCGGGTCAGGACTGTCAACCAAACCGCTTTGGATACTGCTCGGCGGAACAGTGCTCAAGCCAACGGGATTTCTTATCGCAGGATTTTCGACCCCTGAACTACTCTGGGACCAGCCTGTTCCAGAACCAGGTGTAATGAATAACACTATCGCGACAATGAGTATCCAATTCTTCATAGTATCAAATATCTCTGTCTACAAATATATTTCAGACGCTCGTGCTCTTCTTGTACCTTGGCTTTTCAGCCCAGTTTAATTTGCTCGCCAAAGTATCCCACTGGCTCCGAAACGGATTATTCACAATCAAAAAATCGCAGCTTTGTCTCTCGACTCTCACCACATCATCAATTGACAGCCTCAACGAGACCTGGCCATCAATAGAAACGGTCGTGCCTTTATTGACCCGGACGCCAAAGACCTCTACCTTCCTGTCAGCGTTGATAACGATCGGCCGAAAGCTCAGCGAATGAGGACAAATCGATGTAATAACCATTGCCTCCATCTTAGGCGAGAGTATGGGCCCCCCTGCCGATAGATTATACGCCGTTGATCCCGTCGGTGTGGAGATTATCAAACCATCACTAATACAACCGGCGAGGGGTTGACCATCCACCAATATCTTAAGCTCAATCATTTTAAAGGGCGGCCCTGCCGTGATAAAAATGTCGTTGAGAGCTGCTGAGCAAAATTTCTCGGTTCCTTCCTCTTCCCGCCCATTGCTGAAAACTCTACAGCCCAGCATCATCCGCTTCTCTATCGCAACCTTTCCCGACCCTAAGCAAGGGAAAAAATCTTTAAGCTCGCCAACGCTGAATTCAGCAAGGAAACCGAGCTTGCCGACATTAACACCTATGACCGGCAAACTTACTTTACTCAGACTCCTCGCCGTCGAAATGATGCTCCCATCGCCGCCGAAAACAACCGCAAAATCGCATTTTTTTAGAATTTCAGCCTTTACAGCTGTCCGGACAGCCCTTTGGACATTCGGGTCATCCACAATCGTCGACGCGGACAAATTATCGCTGGCGTTTTTCAAATCCGCGATACTATAACTTGCTACAATATCGGCCTTATCCTTCGCAAAGCCCACAAATTCCTCAATCGCCTTGCTGACTCCCTCTTTTTTCGGATCACCGAAAAGCACCAATTTAGGTAGCGATTTCCTATTTCGCATCTCGTTTCTCGCACCGAAATTCACACTTTCAACATCTTTTTTGCCGTCTGGGCTATTTTATCGGCATTTACACCGGCCTCCATAAGTTGAGCATCGCGGGAGTTATGTCCCATAAATCTTCTCGGCGCACCAAGCACCGATATCGGTTTTGTAATTCCCGTCCCGAAAGTTGCCGCAGCCAATTCGAGCACAGCCGAGCCGAACCCGCAAGCGGCGGTGTGGTCTTCTACCGTAATTATACCTTTGCCCTGGGTCAACAATAGAACGATATTCTCATCGACAGGGGCAGCAAACCGCCCATTAATCACATCAACCGCAATTCCCTCCTTTGCCAGTAATGTGGCTGCTTTCAATGCTTCTGTCAGGACGCTGCCGTAACTGACAATCGCAATAGCCGAATCTTTCGCCATCTTGACGACCACGCTTTTGCCCAACTTGAACGGTTTAGCACAGGCAGCTTTTACGAACTTCCGCGGCGGAACGAGGTCCTTCGGATACCTTATAACAACTGGCATATCTTCGCCCAGAGCAAATTCCAGAGCCAGTTTCATTTCAATATCATTTGCCGGTGCCGTCAGCACCATATTCGGCATCATCCGCAAAAAACCGATATCCAGCATGCCGTGATGCGTCGGCCCGTCCGAGCCAACGACCCCGGCCCTGTCGATGCAAAAAACGACCGGCAGTTTTTGAAGCGCCACCTCCTGGACTATCTGGTCAAAGCTGCGCTGCAAAAAGGTCGAATAGATACAGACCACCGGCTTTAAGCCGCTCCTCGCCAGCCCTGCTGCAATATCCACAGCCGCGCTCTCGGCAATACCTACATCGTAGAACCTCTCAGCAAACCTTTCGCGAAATTCCACCAGCCCAGTGCCATCACACATCGCCGAGGTTATAGCAATAATTCTCTTGTCCCTTTCTGCTAACTCTGTCAGATGCTTACCGAATACGCTGGTAAAGCTTTGCCTGCTCGGTATTGCGGCTGACTCAACGGTGTCTCCATTTATCTTGAACGGGCCGGTCGAATGAAATTTACTGGGACGGGAACCGGCCGGCTGAAAACCTTCGCCTTTCTTTGTATAGACGTGCAGAATTGCCGGGTGATTCAGGTCGGCCAGCGCCCTGAACAACTGTATAAGTGAGCCGATATCGTGCCCGTCAACCGGACCAAAGTACGGAATATTCAGGCTTTCGAACATCTGACTGGCCGGCAGCACCATTCGAATACTTTTTTTAATTCTCTCAATAGCTTCCTCAACACTTTTACCGATAACGGGCATGTGCTCCAAAATATTGCGTGTGGTCTTGCGCAAATCTTCATAGGTCTGGCTCAGCCGCACTTTGGAGAAGTACTTCGCCACGGCCCCTTGAGTAGGGTCAATCGCCATCGAGTTGTCATTGAGCACGATTAGTAACTGCCTTTTGACCAGGCCGAGGTTATTGAGCGCCTCGAAAGAAACGCCGTTAACGATACTTGCATCGCCAATCACTGCGACGATTTTATTCGCATTGCGCATTGCGTGTTGCGCATTGCGTTTCTCTTTCTTACCTTCTAACTCTTCATTTTTAATTCTCAATTCTTCGCCTACGGCCATCCCGATTGCAGTTGCTATCGAGGTCCCGGCATGTCCGACGACGAACTGGTCATACACACTTTCAGCCGGATTGGGAAAGCCGCTTATCCCCTCAGGCTGGCGAAGATGCTCGAACTTATCTTTTCTTCCAGTAATAATCTTATGCGTATAGCATTGATGGCCAACATCCCAGAGCAGCTTGTCATTTTTGAAATCAAAGACATAGTGCAGTGCCAGCGTCAGCTCCACCACGCCGAGGTTGCTTGCCAGATGCCCGCCGGTTTTACTGACCGAATCGAGAATAAAGTGGCGTATTTCGTCAGCAAGCGTTTTCAGTTGCGGCACCGAGAGCTTTTTGACGTCCGCCGGACTATTTACTTGGTCTAACAAGTTACCCACCTTATACTTTCGGAACAAACTTCAGATTGCCTTGTATAAAAAAGACCTGTTGTCCTTTCGACCGAAGCCCCGACTTGTCGGGACGAAGCGGAGAAATCTGTTAAAAATAGATTTCTCGACTTGCCTGCGGCTTGCTCGAAATGACCACGACAAATCGAGGAACTCTTTTCTACAGAACAATTTTAGATACGACAAGCAAGCAATGAAGTTCTTATAGTATAATATCTTCCCACAAGAATACCATTGAAAAATCCTCTGCTAAACTATCCTTCTCTCCAGAAAAACACAAAGCACAAAGAAAATAATAAGACACTGATTCACACAGGATTAACACTGACTTTTTTTGCCACCGAGGTCACAGAGATTGGTTAATCGGTGAGTGGATATTCGATGCTCGATACTCGATTCTGGATATTAGATACCAGATTCCGCCAAAGGAGGATTAATCCGCCATAAGAAGTTGCGGATAAACTTTCCAGAGCTGGCCGAAACAAGAGGAGAGGTAGGCGAACCAAATCGCCCAGCTTCATCCGTGAAGTGACTCATCCATATAAGTATATGCGTATATACTTATGAAGTGCTTTAAGAACTATGGTTTTGAGAATTAGGATTTGTAGATTCCCACGCCTTTACAGGCGTGACTCTTGCTGGTTCAGTCTTAGCCTGCAGGGTTTTTGTTTGCCCGTTTGTTTGCAATAAGAAGAACCCACCCAATAAATACGCTATCCAACCGAAGGTGAGTAAAAGGCGGATTTAATTTTACGGAGTGCAAGTATCCGGATTCCCATTCCCTCGACTTTGCTCGGGGCAGGCTTCACGGGAATGACAGAGTCGTATTGTGCGATGCGGGAAAGGGTAATAACGAAATAAATTTCAACGCTAAACAATAAATAAAATGGTGTGCGGAGCACACCCTACCAACAGATAATGATTTGGTGGGGCAAGCCCCACCCTACGTTCTTTGCGGAATGACAAGGCCGTATTGAGTAGGGCGCTGTCGTGAAAGGAAACAAAATGAAAGGCTGACGTTGAGATTTTCAATAAAACACGCAGGGGAGTAGAAGGAAAAATCGAAATTTTTGAAAATTTTTTAAGTAATTTCTATTCGGGTGCTTACGCTTCCAGCGCCGTTTTTTAATCCCTCATTCTTCGCATCAAATGTGCAGGTATAGCCAATTATGGGGGTGTTTAGTTGATTAGTTAATTGGTGAATTGTTAAATGGGGGGTGGTTAAATGGCGTATAGCGTAGAGCGGATAGCGGAGAAAATTCAACTTGATGGCAAAAGAATTATTAGTCGGCTGGTTTATGGAGTGCCTTGCATGTAAGGCGACCTTTATTCGGACAACGCCGGAGAATTGGGAAGTTGGACAAAAAGGAAGAATTTTCCCAAAAGACACCGGGCAACAGGCATCCGGCCAAGACACCGGAGTTGTCAGGCGAGACCTGGCTGCCGACAAGCAAAAAGTCGTGGGGATTGTTCGATGCCCTGATTGCCTGTCGGAGAATGTTCGATTGGCGGAGATCGGTGATAAAAAATAAGCAGGAAGATTTTAAGCTCATAAGAAATAAAGGCGGCGTTAGCCTATGATGATAAGGCGATTGAGCTTTTCGGCGAATTTGCATGGCTTAACTTCCCGGATAGGATAGAGCTGCAAAATTGCCTCGTGTCTTACGGTGATTGAATAGATAAGCATAGTTGCAGAAAAACATAAAACTGATTATAACATTTTCCCATTTAAGCACTTAGATGCAAAACGCATGATAAATCAACATCCTTTAGCATTGGGTGTAAGGATAAAAACTGGTATGGATATGGCCAAAACAGCACGCTATAAAACCTCATTCTTTTTAGCTGAAACAGTAAAAAGCCACATTAGAGTCTGCAACAGGCTTTTTCAAACATCCCAGTCTTTCAATTGTCATAAGACACAAGGCAAAATTGGATAAAAGAGATTATATGAAACAGACGCACAAAAAACCACCTTCTTGGTTCTCTCAACCTTCTTCTTAATTGCAGCAGGGCCGTAGTGTTTCCGCCTAATATAAGTATAAAGAGCGTATAAACAAAAAAGGCCGTAAGCGTATAGCTTATGGCCTGTTGGCTCTACTGAAATATATTTCAGTATAATAGATTTTCGAAACTTTGAAACAGAGGTCACAGCAGAGGCGGCGGCCGGATTTGAATTGGTGAATGGCGTCTCTTCAAAAAATTACCTCTCTGTGTCGGCCGATTCTTAAATCCGCTTATCTGCCCCCCTGGGACCGTACAAACGGACAAAACAAGAATCATCCAAACCATTCCGACCGGATACTTACTTACTTTCATAATTCGTTCTCCGTGGAACCTCGAAGGACGAACGTGCCCCCCGAAACCATCCATTTCTATTTGTATCGGCCTAAATGCAATTTTTTCATTAATCGAATCATCATTGTAAATTTCCAGCCGCTCGCACCTGCGGTATCGCCGATACGGGCGAAGGCAGGGACAAACAATCTGGCCTTTGGCCAGCACAGCAGTCAAAAAAACTGACATCCCCACAAAAAGGCCGATGCCAGTGTCTAAAACGCAGTATTTTTCTATGGGATTATTCGCCGCCGGTTCCTACGAAGGGGGGCTTATCCTTTTTTAACAATCGGCAAATCAAGATTTTCTATACTGATATGAGGCTTTTTTGGAAGATGGTCGGGGTGCATTGGTTGAACTATATCACCCAACCAATTAAAAAAGAAAGGAAAGCGAGGCGTGTATTTGCACGCTTCTTCACTTACTTTGTTCTTTCCAGCAAGGCCATTGCCAGTTGGCGGAGGGTATCGGCTTCTTTGCCGAACGGCTCTAATGCCGCCACAGCCTCATCAGCCAGCTTCTTCTGCAACTCTATTGCCTTTTCAATTCCCACTACCGCTGGGTAAGTACACTTGGCCGCCTTGGCGTCTTTACCAGCTGTCTTGCCTAATTGCTCGCTCGAAGCACTTACATCAAGAATGTCATCGGCTATCTGGAAACCGAGGCCAATCTTTAAGCCATATTCACACAAACAGTTGAGCTGCTTTTTTCCTGCGCCGCCACAGATTGCCCCCATCGCAGCAGCGCATCGGAACATCTTGGCTGTCTTGTTGGTATGAATATATTCTAAGATTTGCTCATCGCTTGCAGTCTTTTCAGCTTTCAAATCCGCTATTTGTCCTCCAATCATACCGGAGGGCCCGGCATCCTGCGCCAACTGACGAATTAGTTTTACCGCAATAGTCGGCTGGTCAATCTCTTTTGCCAGAATCTCAAAGGCAAGTGTCAAAAGGGCATCACCAGCCAGAATAGCCGTCGCCTCATCGAAGGCCTTATGGCACGTAGGTAAGCCCCGCCGAAAGTCATCATCATCCATCGCCGGCAAATCGTCGTGAATAAGCGAGTAAGTATGTACCATTTCAATCGCTGCGGCCGCAATCTCAGCATTGTGGTTGGGTTTGGGCCCGTGTTTTTTTGCAGGCCGGCTGCCGTTCACCTGCCCGCTAATAAGCTCACAGCACCAGAGCACCAACGCCGACCGCACCCTCTTGCCCGGCGCATCAAGAACGTACCTGAGCACCTCTTTCAATTCGCCATCTATCTGCTGGGAAGCTAAAAGCCGCCGCAAAGTATGATTCACGAACCGAGCCTTCTTGCGTAACCGAGCATTGAAGTCCATTGTCGACCTACGATTTCCGATTGCCGATTGCCTCCTGACTGTTCACTATTGACAACTGAGCATTGATTATCGATTATTGAAAATAGTAAAGATTAAATAGCAAACAGTAAATGAAAAAATGGTTTTAATTCTTGGTATTACTGCATGCGGCAAAGGGCGATTGGCCTTTGATTTAGCCAACAGCATGGGTGGTGAAATAATCAGCATCGACTCGATGAAGGTCTATCGGCGAATGGACATCGGCACTGCCAAACCGCCCAAAGAGGCCCGCGCTGCGATAAAGTATCATTTAATCGACGTGGTTGAGCCGAGCGATTCATTTAGCGTAGCGGCCTTTCTCGAATTGGCTTACAAAGCAATAGAGCAGATAAACAGCCGCAAGAAACCTATAATCGCTGTCGGCGGAACAGCGTTGTATATAAAAGCCCTGCTCTACGGCCTTTTCGAAGGCCCTGGAACTAATGAGCAAATACGTGCTGCACTGAGAGCACAAGTACAAGACGAAGGTTTGGCACAACTCTATCGCGAATTGACGAAAATCGACCCTGTAGCCGCCGACCGCATCAGCCCCAACGATTCCAAACGTATAATCCGGGCATTGGAGGTCTACAAAATTACAGGCAAACCAATCTCAAGTCTCCAGAAACAATTCAATGCTAAAAAACCTGTTCACGATTGGACGATAATCGGCCTACGGAGAGAAAAAAACGACACCAACAGCCGGATAAACAGAAGGGTAAAAAAGATGATTTCCGACGGCCTTGTCGATGAGGTCAAGTCGCTCCTGGCTGAAGAAAAACCTTTAAGCCCACAGGCCCGATGTGCCATCGGTTATTCCGAGATAATCGATTACATAAACGGTCGCGGGACTTTGGACGATGCAATCGAACTTATTAAGATAAACACCCGCCGCTTCGCCAAAAGCCAGCGGACCTGGTTCAAAACCTTCAAAGATGTCCACTGGCTCGACATTGAGCTGGAAGAACCCCTCGAAAAAACCCTCGACCGCACGAAGACATTATTGAGCAAGCTTTCTACTTAGACGGTTTGTAGCTGCCGCTGTGCTCGCAGCACAGCAGCGGCGTCGCCGATAACAAGCTGCTTTATCAAACTTGCTGAAACCACCGTAATTCCCATATTGAAGATTTTCTCTTCAACCATCGAAGCAATCGTCCGTGCCGTTTGCCGGCAAAGCCCGTACTTCGTCACCAGGTCCTGGACTATTCTGGACTTGTCCCACCGGCATCTGCAGCCGGATTGCCCGGTGCCGTCAAGCAGCTCAGCATCTGTCAGCTCCTGAATATCAACCGAAACAACCTCAATTCGAGAACGCTTAAGCTTACGCTCGAAATGATGTTCACTCAGCGCAATGGCAGCATCTTCATAGCCGGTGGCCGTCAGAATCGCCTTAATCATGGAAAAGACTTCGTTACTGGTTACGCTACGACGGCTTTGTCGATGATAGAGAAAATATGTCACCACCTCAGCGAGCTGTTCGGCGATGCATATATCCGGCTGGCCAATCTCACCAAGAGCGTTACTAACAGTCCCTATGACTTTGGTGTGCAGGTATTCTTCGACACTGCCATCTTCCTTTATGACTTTAAGCTGTGTCTGCATCTGTCCCTTTTGCCTCCTTGCAAAACTTAACAAAAAAAAGCAAAGAACTGCAAAACTTCACCACTGCTCCTTGTGGACAGCAGTTTTTCACTTCTTAGGTTTGTAAGTTTTCCAAATTACTGGTCAAAGAGCGTCGGCTGCCCAATAGGCTCGACTTCCTTAATCACCTGACTGACTTCCTGAATCAATTCGCCCGCATCTCTGAAGTCCCGATAGACACTTGCAAAACGAATATACGCAACCTTGTCAACTCTGCGGAGCTGCTTCATTACGCTTTCGCCGACAAAAGCCGATGAAACCTCCTTATCGAAATTTCGGAAAATATGTTCCTCAGCCTTATCGGCCATTTCCTGAATCTTCTCTGCCGAAACAGGCCTCTTGTAACAGGCCTTCTGTAAACCGCTGATTATCTTCTCCCTGTCATAAGGAACTCGGGAGTTATCTTTTTTAATTACATAAAGTTTAAAACCCTCACCAATCTTTTCGTAGGTGGTAAAGCGCCTCCTGCATTTCAGACACTGCCGGCGGCGTCTGATGACTCTGCCTCCATCACTTGAACGCGAATCAATAACCCTATCCTGATCTTCCTTGCAAAAGGGACATCTCATTTCGTATCTCGCATCTCCTGTTGAATATTGCACCCGAGATACACTTGCGACCTCGTAATTGGGTTAGCATCCTCGCTTTCTGCTCGGTTCTCATTCTGCGACGTACTGCAAAATGGAATTCCTTCACAAAATATGCTCCTTGAAGCTCATCAAGACATCACTACATCTGGTCTATCCAGATATTCTAAACGCAACATATAGTATGTCAAAAAAAATCTTGAAGCAATTTGTTAACCTGAGCGGAATAAAAGTTGTTAAATTTTATTTTTGCCGCTCTTAGCTTACGGCTTAATAAACACTTAGGGAAAAAAGTCGGGAGTTCAAAGTGACCGATTGGAGTTCAAATATTGATTATAAGTGCTGCCCAGAAAATAAGATAACATAATTCGCCGTTCCTGCGAAAGCCGATACCTAAATCTCCCCGGATGCATTCACCGCTGCTCTAAGCACACAACCCATCAGAAGCCGTGTGTTTGAGATGAGAGAAACTCAAAGATTTTCTGCCGACGGTTTTTTTAAGAAAAAAAGCCTCTGCGCCGAAAGCGCAGAGGCCAACTCGGAAAGAAACTTATACAGCCCCCCTAAGGCCCATACAAAGCCCTCACGCAACCGTGAAAGCGTTGTTTCCGCCTCCTGCCTGGAAGCCTTGGCCCATTACGGCAGGATTATAAGGTCAGATTAATCTTCTAATCAGGCAACCACACTTAAGAAAAACAAATTAAGCTGGTTTCACCCTCTTCGTGTGTCCAACCCTATTAAAGTCTAACATAAAAATCTCAAAGGGCAAATCAAGACAACTACTTTTTTGCTTTTTTAAATAGCCCGATAAAACCAATTGCACTATTTTTTGCTTTTGGATAGTCCAATCAAACTTCTTCGATTTTGGCTTTACTTCTTAACCGGTCTACAAACTCATCAACAGCTTTTTCTCGTATTTGTGCTTTAAGTGCGTCTACTATCTCGCCTTTCACTTCTTCAAGGCTGAGCACAGCCGCTGGCTTCTTTTCATACACCTTTGCTATATGAAACCCGAAACGTGTGCGAAAGATGTCACTAACCTCTCCGACACCTAAATTAAAAACTACATCCTCAAACTCTTCGGCCATTTGACCTCTGGTAACCCGGCCCAAGTCACCACCGCTGTCGGCACAATCAGTATATTTATCAACCACCACTTCAAAAGCTGTACCGTTTTTCAACTCATTATGCGCTTCCCTTAGCACGTTATAAGCAGTTTCTTCGTCTGTTTGCCAGTTTATATATTTTACTATATGAGCGACTCTGGCCTGCTCAGCGGTTCTGAATCGCTCCTTATTTTCCTGGTAATATTGTCGAATATCAGCCTGCGATGGCTTTGGCAAATCCTTACAAAGGTCCTTTAGTCTTTGTTCAACTCTCAGTTGCAGCTCAATGCTCTCTCGTATTTTTTCATCGTCGGTGGCATCAAATTCCCTGTAAAACTGCTCCTGATTTTCGTATTGTTCTTTTAGTCTGGCTAAAACAGCTTCAACCTGTTCTGCTGGAATCTTTTCTCCGTTCTGTTTCGCTTCCTGATTGATTAAAATCCTTTCAATCACATTCTCTCTGGACCAGTCGAGCAGTTGAGCTTCCCGCTCTTTGGGGTCCTGGTCGGCAAACACCCGCTCATAATCCGGCCTTAATCGCTCAACTTCCTGCTGTATCATCGAATCTTCGATTTTTTCGCCATTAACAATTAAAGCCATGCTTTGTTCCTCGCAAAATCGACACAAATTTAAATATCAAAATTACATTGCAAAGTGCAAAAATTTATTTTTGAATTTTGATTTATCATTTTGATTTTTGCATTTTGACTTTTGATTTATCTTGTTCTTTAGCCTTTTGGCCTTGCATACCAGTCCGGGTCCTTTGCCAACTTTTCCCTGGCCTCTTTCGTCATCATCTCAAAAGCTGGATGTGTGCTTTCCCAGGCCCGTTCGGTAAAGGGGCTTCGCCGCATCTTATCTATTTCAGGAGCAACCTCATCAAAGTAACTGCCGTAAATGTGCAGCGAATCGCTTATATCCACATACCTGCCCACCACAACCTTCTCGCCTCTGTTTTTAGCTATCCCCTCGGCAATTATCCTCTGAAGGTCGGTGATGGCATAGACATTCATAAACCAGGCCTTGTAAAGGTCTCTGCTGCGCCAGTGCGTATTCATATTAAGCGAAAGCTGACCAACTTGGTTTTCTAATAATCGGCACCATATCCTCTGAAGGCAGGGCGGATCATCAGTCTGGGGGTCAGCAGTCGGCATCCAGGTTATCGCCTGAGCTCTGCGGCTGTGCCCAGCATTCGAGAGGTAATCGATAATATACTGAATCTGATTCACTTTTCTGAACGGCTTCGGCGAGTTAACATTTCGTATATCTTCGACGGGACAGTATGAAAATAGCCTTTCGTGATATGTATAAGTCCACTTCCCGGCGGCAGGGTCAATCCAGTGGTCGTGAATACCGCTTACCACTTCCAGCCGATACGACTCAAGCTCCTCAGGCCCGCCCGGAAAATTCTTGTGAATCCTCGGCTCACGGAAAGGGTCGATGACGGTAATCACTACGGTTGCATCCTTGCTTGGCGGGTCTTCGGGCTTATCGTACTGGGTTCTGATTTCCAGCCCTTCATCCCAGACCGCCAAAACAGCTTTCTCCCACGCCTCGGGCAGACAGTCGGCAGTGATTGAAATTACAGGTATATTAGCACTTGATGCAGTCTTCATTCAAATTTCTCTCTCGACTTGTTGTTTAGCTGATATAACGGAACCAACAATGAGCAAAACGGTGTCATCCCAACATATCGATTCCCAAGACGAGGACCGGAATATCTATATTCGACACACCTCGTTTTTCCAAGTCCCAGACAATCTGTTCAAAGTAAGATACGCCGGTTGACATTTTATCAGCAAAGTTTTTTACTGGAACAATCTCAATACCGGTGTCAATAAAGCCGAAATTGTGAAAAATCGTCATCTTTGCACAAACATTGTAAACCATAAAAGCGTATTTGCCGAATTGTACTTCTACGCCAACACGTTCTTTCAAAAAATCAATTTCGCGAAACGCACCGACACTCGAAGGCTTTGCACAATAAGCGCGCTCGTAAAACTCTTTAGGGTAATCACAAGCTATCCTTTTGCTCTCCCAGCCTCTTTTTGAAAACTGTTCCTTAAATGCGTTATTCAATTTGACTGGGCTGTATAGCAGGCGGTCAGGCATTGTCTTTTCTCTGCTTTTCTTGGTTTTATAGAACTGAGCATCTACTTCTCCAATAATCTCCTCTATCTCCTTCAACAAAGTGGGATGTTCCTTTTTCAAAACGGAAAGACCGTTGTTAAACGAATACCTACCAGCAATTATCATTTGAACAAAACTTCCTTGTCTTCTTTCCACTCACCTGGAATCTGACTAACTTTTTCCTTACCACTTGGTTCATATACGGGTTTTCCCAGAGGCCGCCTACGCAATGTTCCCGTGTAGTAATCTTGTATTCTTTTCTTTGCTACTTCCACATATTCGAGTTCTTTTTCACAACCCATTGCACGTCTATCGTGCATAATAGCCCCAATAAGGGTCGATCCAACACCTGCAAATGGATCGAGTACCCAATCTTGCTCATTAGTTAGGGCAAGGACACAGCGCTCCACCAACTCAATGGGAAATTGACATGGATGGAGGGTTTTTTCAGGGTGATTCGCCTTAACGTTCGGAATATCCCACATCTCTTTTTCCCAATCATCAGCGATAACTTCCCAAATATCAGAGGGATTTTTACCTATGGGATTGCATGAAGGAAGTCCCTTCTTGGGCCCTTTGAAGTATCTTTTACCAGGATACTTGGAGGGGACTCGAACCAAATCAAGGTTGAAAACATATTCATTGGTTTTAGTGAACCATAAAATAGTTTCATAACGCCCTGAGAAACGTTTTGATGCATGTAACCCATGTTTGAAGTGCCAGATAATGCGATTCCTAAGATGCAGACCCATCTCTTTGAAAATAGAATAAAAGAATATGTCCAAAGGAAATACCTCACCTTTTTCCACATAGTTTCCAACCTGCCAGCACAAACTGCCTTGGTTTGATAACACTCTTACCAATTCATCTAAAATAGGTTTTATTGTGTCTAAATATTCTTCAAGTTCTGTGCTATGTTCATAAGATTTGCCCACATTGTACGGTGGTGATGTAATTATTAGTTGAATTGATCCCGCGGGTATTTCTTTTAATGCATTCAGACAATTACCACTGTAAAGAACAATCTTGCCATCTTTACTAAAGTTGTTTTGGATATGCGGGATATTGGGACTAAACAGCTTTTCCACAAATCTTTCTTTGCTTCTTCTATTTTAAATTCCCAAGGTCAATTTTATCTTTGATAATGTTATATACCTGGCAGAAAAACTGCATTATGTTAGCGAGACTCCTTAATCGTGAAAGGTTCGGTTCCTGGTCGGGGTTTTGCAAATCTGCTTACGTCAATTTCTTCTTGCGTGATGTTATAGCGCTGCCTATCGCGCGGCGGCATGTCTGCGAGCATCTGCATGGCCCTGTAAGCATACCAACTGTCCGGCCATCTCCGGATAATTTCCCGACAACTGTCGACCATAAGCTTAAAGCCAGTCATCGGCAATCGCCCGATGCTGCGGCCCGGCACCGCCACGTTCAGCAGCCTTTCGGCCTCTATACTGTCTATCTCCGAAAGCGGCTTGAAGTATAGCTGAGTCGGCTCAGCCGGTCTGGCTCGCTCCACAGGAGGCTCAGCCGTTGTTTTATCAGGGGCCACCGGTTCGTGCTCCTGGACTTGTTGGGGTTCGGTCAAGAATCGCTTCTTGTCTTCTTCGGCCTGGTCATAAAAGGTTTTCGGCGGCGGCTCGGACTGGGTTTGCGTTTTCCCACCTCTGATAACACTTATCAAAAAAATCAGGCCCACAACTACAACTGCAAGCCCAGCTATTTTCAACCAGAATGTATTCACAATTGTCCTACCGATTTCCGACATTGATTGTTGATTATTGACCACTGATTATCTATAATCGATTTTAGCGTTTAGTTTTATTTTATCAATGGTCAATAGTAAATAATAAATCGCAGATGTTCACAGGGCTTATAGAGACAACTTGTACGGTAAAGTCGGTTTCCCAGCGTGCCGGCGGAGATGGGCTTTCGCTGACCATAGATTTTGGCAAGCTGGCCAACGACAGCAAAATCGGCGATAGTATAGCGATAAACGGCGTTTGTTTGACTGTCGCCAGACTCGAAGGTAATCTGGCAACCTTCGACATCAGCGGCGAAACGTTGTCAAAATCGACTTTAGGCAAATTAAGACCCTCATCGCAGGTCAATGCTGAACTTGCCGTCAAGGCCGCGGACCGGCTTGGCGGTCATTTCGTCCAGGGTCACGTTGACGGGGTGGCAACGATTAAGCAAATCAATCGGCGGGGCGATTTCTCTGATATAAAATTTGTGGCTGACGCCGAACTACTCGACCAGATGATAGTTAAAGGCTCGGTCGCCGTGGACGGAATTTCCTTGACCATAGCCGATATGGACGAAACGAGTTTTAGCATCGCCATAATACCCGAGACGTTGAAAAAAACCACCTTAGGCAAGGCAAAAATCGGCGATTGCGTAAATGTCGAAACTGATATAATCGTAAAGGCGATAAAAAAACAACTCGAGAAGATTTTTCCAAAGGAGCAAACGCTAACAGCCGAAAAACTAAAAGAATTGGGGTTTTGACCAACGTATAGTAGAGCGCAAAAACCAAGCGCTGCACACTAAATGCTATTATGAAAACTAACGGCAACAACTCGATAGCCAATCAGATGGTCATCGGCGTAACGATGGGCGATGCCGCTGGCATCGGGCCGGAGGTTGTCGTCAAGGCGCTGGCTGACCCGACGATACGGCGGGCTGCAAAATTTATTGTCTTCGGGATGAATGAACAACTCTGTTACGCCGCCGATGCTGCCGAGATTGAGCCTTTCTGGGGCCGGCATCAACACGAAAAAATCAGCAGAGACTACCCATATAAAGTTGTCGTGGCCGACTATGATGAGTACTCCGTTCCTGCCTGGGTTAGAGGTCCCAGCAAATTAGCCGGTGAGGCATCCATAAGGTTTTGCCTTGATGCCATCGATGCGGCTCGAGCCGGCATAATAGACGCGG
>Ga0315312_1000256_pt1 | contig 77079 bp, 73 predicted proteins | sample TDP7_MG_FD_203629 | JGI IMG/M metagenome (GOLD analysis project Ga0315312, IMG submission 203629) | Freshwater sediment microbial communities from Lake Towuti, South Sulawesi, Indonesia - TDP7 | ecosystem: Environmental > Aquatic > Freshwater > Lake > Sediment | place: Indonesia: South Sulawesi...
AGAGATTTTAGGGGGGGCGAAGCCCCCCTCTTTTTATTCCTCCCCCTCTCCTTTTTAAGGAGAGGGGGACAAAGGGGGTGAGGTCACCACAAGAAATTCGGGTTCCCTGAAAAATCAAAGATTTTTTAGGGTAAAGAGGGGATAGGGTTGATAAATAATTGAGTTAGTCATCTTAATGGATTATACTGTTACCAGTGGAGGTGGCAGTATGTTGGTGGTGCAAAATCTCCGCTTAAGGCTAAACGGTAAATCAATAATTGATGATTTGAGCCTGCATGTTGATAAGGGTGAAATCCACGGGATTCTGGGGGAGAACGGCACCGGTAAGACCACCATCGCCTACCTCATAATGGGGGTGAGTAACTACAAGCCCACCGCAGGGAGAATTATTTTTGAAGGTCGGGATATCGCCGAGCTTTCTGTTTCTCAACGGGCAAAGATGGGGATAAGTCTAGCCTGGCAGGAGCCAGCCAGGATTGAGGGACTAACGGTGAGGGACTACCTCAGGCTCAGCGGTAATAATCAGGGGATTGAGCAGGTTAAGCGTTGTTTGCGCATGGTGGGGCTGGAGCCAGCGCAATATTTGGATAGAGATATTGATACCACCTTGAGTGGTGGGGAGAGAAAAAGGATTGAGCTGGCTTCGGTGCTGGCGATGCGCCCCAAACTGGCGATACTGGATGAGCCTGACTCGGGCATAGATATTGTCTCACTGCCGTTAATTTTTAATGGCATTGCCGAAATGAACCGTCAGGGCTCATCGGTTTTGCTGATTACCCATAGCGAGAAGATGGCAGAGATAGCCCACCGCGTGTCTATATTATGTGCCGGTAAGATAATCAGGACCGGGGCACCATTGGAAACAAACCAGTGGTTCAAGGACAACTGCCGCACCTGCCTCCATATCAACGAGCCGACTGAGGTAACATGATTAGCCAATCAGTGGAAGAAGAATATCAGGGAATGCTTGATGCCTATGAGAAGGCGGGCGGGGACAAACGTGCCTTAAAAAGCAAGGATATAGCCAAACTGGTTATTCATAAGAACAGGGTGCTGAGTGATGACGGAGTCAAGGGGCTAAAAATAGAAACCAGGGAGACCAAGAGCGGCGTTGACGTCCATCTCCTGGTAGAGGAAGGGGCTAAGATACCACGCCCCGTCCACCTCTGCTTCGGCATTCTGCCCAAGGAAGGGCTGCAGGAAATTATTCTCAAGGTAAATGCTGAAGATAATAGTGAGGTAAGTGTCATTGCCCACTGCATCTTCCCTAACGCGGTCAAGGTGATACACAAGATGGACGCCGATATTGAGATTGGAAATAATGCTAAGTTCGATTATAAAGAGACCCACTATCACGGGGAGTTCGGTGGCATTGAGGTAATTCCGAAGGCAAAAATCAGGGTGGGGAAGGGTGGGGTATGGCAGAGCACCTTCACCTTAAGTCAGGGGCTTGTCGGCAGGCTTGACTATGACTTTGAGGTCTTTTGTGAAGAAAAGGCAGTGGCCGAGCTGGTGGTGAAGGCATATGGGAAGGGTTCTGATGATATAAAGGTGCTGGAAAAGATTCACCTCAAAGGCACCGGCGCCAGGGGCTTAGCCAAGAGCCGCATCGTGCTCAGCGATAAGGCTAAGGCTGAGGTCAAGGGTGAGACCTACGGCAATGCTCCCCTCGCCCGGGGGCATGTTGACTGCATTGAGCTGGTCAACGGCACCGAGGTGGTAGCCAGAGCTATACCCATTGTCTCAGTAACCAATGAGAAGGCAAAGGTAACCCACGAAGCAGCTATTGGTAGCATAGATAGAAAACAGGTAGAGACCCTAATGGCACGGGGGCTGGACGAGGGCGAGGCGGTGGATGTTATCGTTAGAGGTATCTTGAGGTAGAGGTGTCGCTGGACTTGATTAAGGTGGTGGCTCAGGTGGGGGGCATGGTCGCCCGGCTGAAAGCCGGCGATGAAGAAAGGCGAAAGCACCTTCAGTATGCCCTGGATGTTTTGTGTGATAAGTCTATTGATTTTGACCACCTGCGGAAGAGGATAGAAGATAGCCAGCGTAAGACCACTTGGTTAGTCGCTGGCTTAGTTGATGGTCTTAGCCAATGCTATAAACCGTCGTCACTCCCTCTAGAATTTACCATCATTGCCACTGATGGCTCCCATATTGATGTTGACCGGCACAAGCCAACAAGGTGCTACCTGATAAACATCGGTGCCGCCGTTATTGACTATGGTGCTAACCCCGGCGCTCGCCTTGATAGCCTCCCCCACCTCTACTCTGAACCGGAAGACCTGGTGATTGCCCCAGAGAAAGGTCGGGAGCAGCCAGTAGAAGGCGTACTTCTGGGGATAAAGCGCAGTGTTGAGGAGATTAAATATTTAGCCAGTCTGGCTAAGGAACTGCCCCCAAATAGCCCAGCGCTGGCGCTGCTTGATGGCTCGCTGATCCTGTGGGGTCTTGAGGCTTACCCCGAGTTTGTCACCGAGGCACTTTTAGATAAAGGCTTTCTCCCGTATCTGGAGGATATACGAAGGTTTAACATTGCCCTTGCCAGCTATATCAGCTTCCCCCGCTCTACTGATGTGGTCAATGCCCTGCGGGTGACGATTTGCCCTTATGAAGCCCCCGACTGCGACCGCTACTGCCCAAATAAGGCTAAAAACTGCGACAAAGTAGCTGGTGTCCAGGACCGGGAGCTATTCATAAATTTATTGGGTCATGGTGAAAGGTCAGCCCTTTTTATCAGCCAGTCGTCCATTGTTCAGAAACGCTATGGGGAGCACTGGGTCTATTTCTTTTATCTCAGGGTGGGTGATGAAATCGCCCGTATTGAGATTCCGCAGTGGGTGGCAAGAGACGAAGGCTTGCTCAATCTGACTCATAGTTTAGTCTTAGACCAGTGTCAGCGGGGTCTGGGCTATCCGGTGGCGTTAGCTGAAGCCCACGAAAAAGCCGTCGTCACCGCCGCCGATAGAGAGGAGTTCTGGCGGGTGGTGGAGTCATTGCTGGTGGAGGAGAAAATGCCCACCCCCACCTCCGCCAAGAGTTTTAGCAAGAGGACGAGGTGGGTGTGAAGTTTCCCCCTTTAGAAAAGGGGGATAAAGGGGGATTTAAAATCCCTCTCAATCTCCCTTTACGAAAGGGAGAGGGGGTGTATAATAAAAAAAGAGGGCTACCGCCCTCTTGAACTCCCGTGTGGGGGGAAGGAGGAGATATTAGGCTATGGGTTGTCTTGCAGCACTATTTGCTTTTCCTTTTATAACAGTGCCGAGTATTTTCTATGGTATATCTGGCTACATACTCCTACCTGTAGGGTTCTTTTTAAGCTTGTTTGTGGGAAGGCCATCTGCTTTCCGTGCCTCTTTGATCGCTAGCAAGTTAATCCCAATATTCTTGATTCTTGGGATTCCACTTATTCTCTACTTTTACACGTGGGCACCACTGGGTTGGATATTTTTTGCTTGGATGATAATCTACTTCATAAGTCGGAGGTTTACAGGTGCGCATGAAAAAGAAGTGCAATTGAGACAAGGATGGAAGGAAGCAGAAGCTATTGAACAGAAAATGAAGGAGAGGCTAAAGGCAGAAAAGAAGATTAAAAGGGGTTAAGCGATGGTGCTCGTAGTTTGGCTAATTATTTCGGCAGCCTTAATCGCGGTTTGGGAAGTGTTGGTGCGTGTCATCCCTGAAGGATGGGCTTTAGTGCCAGTAAATATTTTATGTTTACTGGCAAGTTTGGCAATCGGGGCTTTTGGTTATTTGCCAGCATTTCGGCGGTGGATGAAAGCGCCATTGGCTTGGTTATGTGCTGTAGTATTGTGGTTAGTTGTATTTGTAGGTATCCGTAGTCTACTTTAAGCGAAAGGGAGGTAATTCATGGGAACGAAAGGCAGAAAGAACATAAAGAAACCCAAGAAGACAACAAAGAAGAAGAAATAGGGAAGTGAGAAGGGCGAAGCCCTTCTAATCCTCTCCTCCCCTTCCCCTTGTCAAGGGGAAGGGGATAAAGGGGATGGGGTTAATAAAACATGCAAGAAACACAGCGAGTCGGCGAGGTTATCCAAGCCAGCACGAGGGATTTTGTTGCCCAGTGCTATGAGCTTTACCAGATTCCGCCTCTGGGCAGTCTGGTGAAAACCAAAGACCAATCACTGGAGCTTTATGGTGTGGTCTATAACGCCGCCACCACCAGCCTTGAGCCGGGCCGGCACCCTATTGCCCGGGGCAGGGAGGAAAAGACCGAAGAAGGAATCTATCAAACAAGCCCCCAGCTACTAAAATTGCTTAAAAGCGAGTTCGGGGCAGTGGTAGTGGGGCATAGGCAGGACAAAAGGCTATATCATTATCTCCCACCAACGCCAGCCCGAATCCATGGTTTTGTCTATCAGTGTACCCCGGCTGAAGTTATGGAGTTCAGCCAGTCCTTTGACTTTCTCAATATAATAATAAACGCTCGCCTGCCGGTATCAACCGAGGAGCTTGTCGCCGCCGCCCTCCGCCAGATGAGCCAGGCATATGAAGACCAACGTGCTTTCTTAGTTGCTGCCGGCAGGGAGCTAGCCATATTGCTCAGCGGCAACCTCAGCCAGCTCAAAGCCATTCTGGGGAGGATTAGGCCATGACCGAAAACGAGAGGCTTGGTATTGTCGTCTCCGGCTCGCTGAATAAAGGGGTGGAGGTCAGGCTTGACAAGTCTGCCTCGGTGGAGGATATGGTGGTGGGGCGGTTTGTCACTATTGAGGGGCAGAAGCGGCGCTTCTTCGGCATGATAACCGATGTCAGCCTCGGCGTAACTGACCCCACGCTGACCGTTGTCCCCCCCGATATTTCCGACCCCTTTATCGCTGAGGTGATAGCCGGAACCGGCACCTTCGGCACGATTCACGTTTCCCCCAGCCTGGTCATCGGCGGCGACGCTGTCACCATGCTTGAGGGACCCCAGCCAGTCAAGACCATCCCCAGCCATTTCTCCGAGGTAAGGCTTGCCTCCCAGAGGGATGTGGAGCTTGTCTTCGGCACTGAGGATGAAAAGAGGTTCTTTATCGGCACGCCGCTGGATATGGAGACCAAGGTCTGTCTTAATTTAGAGGAATTTGTCAAGCGCTCCAACGGCGTCTTCGGCAAGAGTGGCACCGGCAAGACCTTCCTCACCCGGTTGCTTTTAATTGGCATGCTCCAGAAGGGGGCGGCGGTAAACCTGGTCTTTGATATGCATAGCGAGTACGGCTGGGAGAGCCGGGACGAGCGGGGGCGGAAGGTTAAAGCCCTAAAGCAGCTATTTTCCTCTCAGGTGGCGGTGTTTACCCTTGATGAAGAAAGCTCGCGCAGACGGAAGGTCACCACCGACTTTGTCGTCAAAATCGGCTATGACGAGATAGAGCCTGAGGATGTTGCCCTCTTGCGCCAGACATTAAACCTTACCGAGCTTGCCGTTGAAGCTGTCTACCAGCTAGCCCGAAGATTTGGCAAGGGCTGGCTACAGGATACCGTTAACCTGAAAGGCATTGATGATTTGCCTGAAGGTTTAAACATACATGAGAGCACCCTTCAGAATCTGCAGCGAGGTCTGGCAACTGTCAAACGTCTTCCCTTTCTCGTGCCCCATTCTCCTGATAACACCGTTAAACGCATTCTAGGGTATCTTGAGCGCGGGACAAATGTTGTTCTGGAGTTTGGCCGGTATACCGATATTACTGCCTATATTCTGGTGGCTAACCTGCTTACCCGCCGCATTCATGCCCGCTACCGGGAAGCGATGGAAAGAGCTACAGGCGAAGGCACTGCCCAGCCGCGTCAACTGGTGATAACTATTGAGGAGGCACACCGCTTTCTCAATCCCGAGGTCTCCAGCAAGACTATCTTTGGCACCATCGCCCGTGAGATGCGCAAGTATAATGTCACCCTGCTGGTGGTTGACCAGAGACCCAGCGGCATTGACAGCGAGGTTATGTCGCAGGTGGGGACCAAGATAACCTGCCTGCTTGATGATGAGCGGGATGTTGATAGTGTGCTTACCGGCGTGCCCAATAAGGGCGAGCTGAAATCAGTACTCTCAAAGCTGGAATCAAAGCAGCAAGCACTTATCTTTGGTCACGCCGTGCCGGTAGCGGTGGTGGTTAGGACAAGGGAGTATGGCTCAGCCCAATCTTACAAGGACTTTATCCCTAAGGAAGCCGAAAAAGATATTAAGGGATTGTGGGAGTAAAAACCAGCCTATAGAGACTCCAAGCCCAGGACAATATCATTGAGGTCATTAAACGGTGTACACTTGAGGTTTGTTTCCCGGCAGCATTCAAGCAACCCATCCGTGGCGAAGACGTGATGGGATAGAATCGCCGGGGCGATATCGGAGGGGCCATTCCCCACATATACCACCCGATAGCCTTGCCTGAGAAAGGTTCTGGTATAAGCCTCCTTAAAATCGCTAACTAGCGAAGTATTATCCGGACCTATATATTGAACCTTAAGCCCACGGTGATAGAACTGAGTTTTGGCGGCATATACCTCAATATCTCTCAGGCCAGCGTCCTTCAGGATTGCCGTAATATAGAAGTCCAGCCCATTGCTGACAATGACGAAGCGAAATCCCTGGTTCCGGCAATAGCTTACCAACTCATGAAGCCCGGCACGCAACCTGACCTTGTCACGGGCAGCCTTGAGTAGCTCAGCTTTACTTGCCTTGAGCATGGCAAAGGCTCTGGTATTGAACTCGCTAACAGATATCTTCTGTTCCCGGTAGCGCTGGAGCCATTCTCGCCAATTAGCTGGGGCAAAGGCATCAAGCAGCATAAAGCTGACATCCTCTTTGGTAATGGTGCCATCAAAGTCACACTGTATGAGCATTGTCCGTCACATTATACCTGTTGATGTTATCACCATCAATCTACCGTTTGCCCACTTTTAGGGGTAGTTCTATTTTTGCCCCACCTCGCATTAGGGTAAGGGTGACCTCGTTATTTGGACTGGCATACTCTCCCAGATAGCAGGTGAGGTCAGCTATTTCCTGAACCGCTGTCCCGTTAATCGCTACTATAATATCATCAACCTTGATGCCGGCAGCCTCAGCGGGGGTAGCCGGTATAACCGTCTTAACCAGCGTGCCATTAACCGCTTCCAGATTTCTGGCTCCAGCCGTCTCCGGGGTAAGGTTAGTTATCTCCACCCCGAGCCAAGGGTAGTCAAAAGAGCCCCGCTCAATGAGGGAAAGGGCAACCCTCCTCACCTTGTTTGAGGAGACAGCCCAGTAGATGCCGTCTCCCCTGGTGGGGTTGATCATAGCGATAACCATGCCAATGACCTCCCCCTTAGAGTTGAAAAGGGGGCTGCCAGAGTTGCCAGGATTGATTGCGGCGTCAAACTGGATTAGATTAGCTACCCACTGAGTCTTCGTATCATACTCCACTTCTACAAATCGGTTTGTCTGGCTAACAATGCCCGAGGTGATAGTCCCCGGCAACTCAAGGAGGTTACCGATAGCGGGGTTACCGATAACTATGACCGGCTCGCCAACCTTTACCGCAGTGGAGTCCGCCAGTGTTAATGCCGGGATGGGCAAACCTTGTTTCAATGCCGCAACGTCGCTGTATTCGCAGGTACCGACGATAGTGGCTGGCGAGGTATGACCGTCGGTGGAGATTATGTATATTTGGTTCTGCCCTTTGACTACATGCTGAGGGGTAAGGATGTGACCCTTGGCGCCAAAGGCAAACCCTGAACCGAGCACCTTCTTCCCGTCGCTAATCCTAACTACACTCTGGCTGACCTCCTGATACAGCTTGCCACTATTTATGACCGATTGTTCCATTTCAGTGGCAACACCCCTTAGCTCATTGTCTAGGGCGTCAATCCTGGCTAGCATCTGTGCCTTAGTTGCCACCATCTCTCCCTTAAAAGCTACCATTTCATCGCGCAGGGCACTAATTTCGGCTGCCTGTTGCTTTTGTGAAGCAGCCAATTGTTCACCCAGGGCTTCAATCTTCCCGCCGAGGTGAAGAGCGTAGGCGCCAAGGGCGCTAGTGAAAACCAAGGCGAAGACTGAGATGCCAAGAATCACCCTATTAACCACTTTCTTTTCCGCCGCCTTTTTAACTGTCTTTTTAACCATTCAACCTCTCCTCTCTTATCATCTCATGCTCAATATTTTGAACCTTTTGCTGAATTTTAGCAATTGCCGCCGTTTTGTAGCTTTGGGCGGTTGTGACAGTGTATAATTAGGCGATGTACTACTTTGCCTATGCCTCTAATCTTAGTCATAAGCAGATAGCAGAACGCTGCCCCGATGCCAAGCCAAGGTTCACCGCCACCCTCCCCAATTTCAAGCTAATCTTCACCGGCTGGTCAAGAAGGTGGCATGGTGGGATTGCCAGCATCAAGCCGCTTAAAGGGGAGAAGGTTATTGGCGCTGTCTACGAGATTTCGGAGAGGGATTTGAGATTGCTTGATAAACACGCGGGCTACCCTAGTATCTATAATCGGAGAGAGGTAGTTGTATTCACCGAGGATGGTGAAGCGGTAAAAGCCGTAGCCTATGTCAAGGTTGAGCAATCAGAAGAGACTAAACCTTCCCCGGAGTACGTGGCTATTATTCAGCAGGGTTATAAAGATTGGGGAATCATTTAAAATGCCCTGGTCTAACCCGTAGAACTGGACAAGCATAACCGCTTGGGCTTGACATGACCTCGCTATCAAGCTACAATCTTAAAAAGCCTGGAACAGGTCTTATAGAGCCGGGCTGGGCTTCAGCAGCGGGATTTGAACCCGTGGGACTAGGCGCCACGGGTTTTTTATATTAAATAGAAGTGAGATGGCCAGAAAAAGGGGAGACTCCGAGAAAAAGGGGGCGATGGCAGCTAGCCAGAGCAGCGCCGCCAGGCTTATGCTCATGGTTGTCGTTGGGCTAATAGTGCTCAAGGTAGCGGTGGCAGTCATCACCGGCAGCATCAGCATTCTGGCTCAGGCAGTGGATAGCTCCCTTGATTTGCTGGCTGTCGTCATTACCTTCATTGCCGTTAGGATAGCCATCAAACCTGCCGACAGGGAGCACCCATTTGGTCATGGCAAGGTGGATAATATTGCCGCTATGGCGCAGGCGCTGCTGATTCTTACTGCCGGCGGCTTGATTATCTATTCGGCGGTACAAAGGATAATAACCGGAGCCAGGGTAGAACTGGCTGAAGCCGGGATAGCGGTAATGCTGGTTTCAATGGTAGTTAGCATCTTCCTTTCACGCTACTTGCTTAAGGCATCTCGGGCTACCGGCTCAGCCGCGCTGGAGGCAAATTCCCACAATATTGCCGTCGATGTCTACTCTACCGCTTCAGTAATGGTTGGGCTTCTGGTAGTTCGTTTTACTGGGCTGGAGATTCTGGACCCCATTATCGCCATGGCAGTAGCTGCGCTCATCCTGAAATCGGGTTATGATGTGCTGCGAAAGTCATTCGGTGGGCTGATTGATGTTAAACTTCCTCAGGCGGAAGAGGACGAAATAAGGTCTTGTCTTATGGAGCATGACTATCAGGTGGTTGCCTTTCATGCCCTGCGTACTCGCAAGGCAGGAAGCTATCGCTACATTGACCTGCACCTGGTGATGCCTAAGAAGGCGAGCGTGGAAGAAGCCCACCGCATGTGCGACCACCTGGAGCGAGATATAAAGAATAGATTGCATCATACCCATGTTACTATTCACGTTGAGCCATGCGCCACTGAGTGTGAGCAGTGCTCCGTTTCCTGTATCATAAAAGAAGGGGAGGAGTAGGGGCTATGGTAGAGATACTGCAAGACAAGAATTCTGCCACCCGGTTCCAAATACTGGTTGAAATTGCCACCTCTGGCCCCAGTATTCAGCAAAAGAGCATTGCGGTTAAGCTGGGCATCACGCCACAAGCAATATCAGACTATATTCATCAATTAGTGAAGGAGGACCTAGTTGTCTCAACCGGTCGCTCTCACTATAGAGTGAGCACCAAGGGGGTCAACTGGATGCTCAAGGTACTTAGGGAACTCCGTGGCTATGCTTCCGTGGCGGAACAGGCAGTCACCAATATTACCGTCTGCGCCGCTATAGCTGAGTGCGATATAAATCGGGGGCAGGCGGTCAGGCTCAAGATGAAGGATGGTCTACTGTTTGCTACCAGCCAGACAGACGGTGGTGCCAGAGGTATTGCGGTATCAAGCGTAAGTCAGGGTGAGGATGTTGACGTGGCTAACATTGAAGGGCTGGTTGAGCTGACCAGGGGGAGGGTAACTATCTTGCAGGTGCCGAGTATTCAAAGGGGTGGGTCAAGACAGGTTGACCTGAAACTGCTGAAAGCCCACACTAGTAACAATCAGCAGGTTGGGGCTATCGGCATCGAGGCTCTGGTCTCGCTGAGGCGAATTGGTATTGAGCCGCGCTATATTTACGGCGTTACTGAAGCCGCCATCGAGGCTGCCCAGTGTGGCTTGTCTTTTACTGTAGTCTGCACCGATGACGCTATCCCCGGACTGATTAAAAGGCTGCAACAGGAAGAAGAGCTGGGCTACGAGCTTATAGACCTGCGCCTGAAGAAATAGTCCGCTATAGCCCCCTTTTGAAGGAGGCTAACTCAACGGGGCGTCTAAGAGGGGCGTCAGCCCCTCTTTATTATTGACAGGCAGTATCTGCCCCTGTATACTATCAAGTAGACTTGTTATTAATCAAGTCAGGTTAATAATATGCCGCAGACGGGGGTAATTATCTTATGCCACGGCAGTCGTGGTGAGCAGGGTGCTTTAGAAGTCGCTGAGACCCTGAGGCGGCTTACTGAAGGGGTAAAACCCCTCTTATCCCCGGGGGTAGAAATTATGGGGGCGGCATTCCAATTTAATCACCCCACCCTGGAAGAAGCGGTGGAGTCTCTGACATTAAATGGCGTGCAACGTATCGTCATCATGCCCTACTTCCTTTTCTCGGGGCGACACATCACTGAGCATATCCCCAGGCTTATTGAGAGGCTTGAAAGCCGATATCCGGAAAGGCAGTTTATTATGGCCAATCCCCTGGGGTTAGAAGAGCCTTTTATCGCTCGCGTGGCAAAACGCCTACAGGAAGCGGCTCCGGAGCTTTCGCTGAACTCCCCTGAAGCTATTGAGCAGCAAAGTATGGGGATTGTGGAAAGGCTGCTACCCCCCTCGCTAAACACGTCCGAAGAGGAGCGACTGATAGTCAAGCGCATTGTCCATGCTAGTGGAGACCCCCGGGTTGCGCCCCTGATAAGGTTTAGCCCATCAGCAGTTTCCAGTGGTCTCAGCGCCATAGCTAAAGGCAGTCCTATTTTTACCGACGTTCAGATGGTGGCTGCCGGTATCAATAGACCTCTGGCTGAAGCCTGCCGATGTTCTGTCTCTTGCGCCATGGATGGAACAAAAAAGGAACTGGATACTACCCGGGCTGCGGCGGCAATGCGTCATTTGGGAACGAGGCTTGACCGTGCCATAGTCGCTATCGGCAATGCTCCCACTGCTCTTTTGGCTTTGCTTGACCTTATTGACGGTAAAGAAATTAAGCCGGCTCTGGTGGTGGGAATGCCGGTTGGTTTTGTGCAGGCGAAAGAGGCGAAGGATGAGTTAATGAAACGGGATGTACCATATATCACTGTAGCCGGAACTCGCGGTGGCAGTGCCCTGGCAGTGGCTACAGTTAATGCCCTATTAAAGATTGCTGGAGGTAGGTTGAAATGCTAAACAAAAGGTATAACTGGTTCAGGACTCATATCTTGTTAGCGCTGGTGCTTGTTCTCGGGCTATTATTTCTGTGCCCAACCCCGGCATATGCCATGCACATTGCCGAGGGGATTTTACCCGCCAGCTGGTGTGCCATATGGTATGCGATAGCTGCCATATTTGTCGTCATCGGCATTTTCATTATCAGAAGGAAGACCAAAGAGATAAGAGGGCTTATGCCTCTGCTTGGTATCGCAGGGGCGGTGATATTCCTGATTTCCGTTTTCCCGGTTCCGGTTCCAGTTTCGGGAAGCTGTTCCCACCCCTGTGGCACCCCTCTGGGAGCAATTCTGGTGGGACCGTTTATCAGCACTGTTCTCGGGGCGCTGGCTCTTCTTATCCAAGCCCTGTTTCTGGCACACGGCGGCATAAGCACCTGGGGGGCTAATATCGTTTCTATGGCTCTGGTTGGTTCTTTCGTCGGCTTTGGCGTCTTTGTCTTGTTCCGGAAGCTTAATGCCCCGATATTTGTGGCTGCCTTCGCTGCCGGACTCTTCGGTGACTGGGCGACCTATGCCACTACCTCTTTTGAGCTTGCTTCGGCTTTGCACGGTAGTGGCTCACTATGGGGCATGTTTGGCGCCATTGCCGTAGCCTTCGCCCCTACCCAGTTGCCCCTGGGCATTCTGGAAGGACTGTTTACCGGCGGGGTGGTAACACTTGTCTATCAGCGCCGACCGGAGCTTTTGTCCCGGATAATCCCCAGAGCTTTCAAGCCAGTGTCCAGCGTGGCAAAGGGAGGTAGTCAATGAAAAATTCCGGGATAATCGCCACTGCTGTCGTCATCATTTTTGTCGCTCTAGCTATCTGGGGGTGGCTCGCCCTCTCCCGGCAACTGCCTGAGGGAGCTGAGGGTCGGTGGGGAGGGGTTGATGTTAATGTCATTGAAAAATATGCCACTGAAGCTGGCAGGGAACCCAGCGAGCCTTTCATCAACACTGACCAGGGTGACCTGTTGCTCTTTGTTTTCGCCCTGGGTGGGGCGGTGGGTGGATTTGTCGCTGGCTACTACTGGAGAAGGCTTATTTCTGAAAAAGCGGAAAGGAGAAGAGCCGCTGGCTGATATAAGGGATGTTTGCTGAAAGCCATATTTTTTCCGATGCCTTTGCCCACAAAGAGAATTTTGTAACAGGGATAGAGGTGAGGACCAAAATAATCTTTACTTTTCTTGCCCTGGTGATTAACCTTTTGTCGCCGAGCGTCTATACGCCGATAGCCATCGCTGTTTTTTGTTTAGCTACCCTGATAGCTATCAGGATTCCGCCAAGGCTGCTCCTGTTGAGGCTAATTATGCCTCTGGTCATGGCGGTGGTGGTGCTGATGACGCAGCTCTTCTTCTACGGCACCACCCCTTTGTTTGCTATTCCCTTTTTGGGAGTGGTTGGCTACGAGGAAGGTTTAGTTCATGGTCTCTTAATTATGTGGCGCGTCATCGGTGGTATGTCGCTAATCCTGTTTTTGAGCATGTCCACACCAGTGAATAAGCTGCTTATGGCAGTTCGCTGGTTCAGGCTGCCCAGAGCCTTTATTGAGCTGGCACTACTTATCTATCGCTACATCTTTGTCCTTATTGAAGAGGTAGTAGCCATAAAGGATGCCCAGAGGGTACGCCTGGGCTACCGCAACTGGCAGCAGGGTATAAGGTCGGTGGGCACGCTTGGCGGTATCCTCGTCTTACGAGCCTATGACCGAGCCGAGAGAGTCTTTGAGGCGATGCTCGCCCGAGGTTACACCGGCGCTATGACCATTAATTATGCCGAACATTTCGGCAGGAAGGATTTTATCGCTGCCATTTGTTTAAGCACCGCTCTGGCAATTCTCTATCTTGTAGGGCAGTTGATAGCATGATAAAAACTGAAGCCTTGTCCTTTAGCTATGACGGTTGTACTCAAGCTCTATGTGAAATCAATCTAGAGTTGAGAGATGGGGAATTCTTAGCCCTTCTGGGGGCTAATGGCTGCGGCAAGACCACCATACTGAAGCATCTTAACGGCTTGTTAAAACCGTCCTCGGGTAAGGTCTTTCTGGACGGCAGAGAGCTTCGTTTTTTTAAAGACGAGGAGATTTTTAGCCGGGTGGGGATGGTTTTTCAAGACCCTAACGACCAGCTTTTTGGTGCTACTGTGGAGCAGGATGTCGCCTTTGGTGCGGTGAACCTGGGGCTGAAGCCGGATGAGGTTGCCCATAGGGTTAACCGTGCCTTAAAGATGGTAGGGGCATTGGAGCTTGCCGGTAAGGCTATTCACACCTTAAGCTTCGGGCAGAAGAGACGAGTGGCTATTGCCGGTGTCCTGGCTATGGAGCCGAAGGTAATCCTGTTAGATGAACCGACAAGTGGCCTGGACCCCAGGGGTGCCAGTCTAGTTATGCGTTTACTCAGGAAGCTGAATCAGGAGAGGGGAACGGCTATGCTCATGGCTACCCATGATGTTGAGCTGGTGCCTTTATTTTCCGACCGGGTAGCCATTATGAATAAGGGTAGGATAATCGCTGAAGGACCACCGGGGAATGTGTTTGCTAACACCGATATGATTAGGGAAGTAGAGTTGAGGCTACCACGAGTCGGTCATCTCATTGAGATTCTGCAAAAGGAAGAGGGGATAGATTTTCAGGAGATGCCGCTGACTATTGGAGAGGCGAGACGGGAGCTATTGAGATTGGTAAGAAGGACAGCCATATGACGGCGAGGCGAAGAGGTCAACCTTTGCGCTCTGGCTATACCACCGGCGCCTGTGCTGCCGCTGCGGCACAAGCCGCTACTATTGCCCTGCTCAAGCAGGAGGTAGTCAGCCAGGTTAAGGTTGCTCTTCCCTCGGCACAGGTCAATTTTAAGATTAAGCAGTGTGTCTTTGACCGCACCCAGGCATCGTGCTCGGTAATAAAGGATGCCGGTGACGACCCGGATGTTACTAACGGAGTAGAAATCTGGGCTACGGTACGGTGGAAGGGAGAGCCGGGGATTAATATCAGGGGAGGGGAGGGGGTGGGTATGGTGACCAAGCCCGGGCTGGAAATACCGGTGGGTATGGCGGCGATTAACCCCGTCCCCCGCCAGATGATAGAAAGCTCGGTTAGAGAAGTGATGCCAAGCGAGGATGGTAGGGGCGTTGACGTGATAATCTCGGTAGCTGAAGGCGAGGAATTAGCCAAGAGAACGCTGAACCCCCGTCTGGGGATAATCAAGGGCATCTCAATTCTGGGTACTACCGGGATTGTTATCCCCTATTCGGTTAATGCCTATAAGGCTTGCCTCTCTCAGGCGCTGGATGTCGCCGTGGCCTGTGGCTGCCGCCAGGTGGTCTTGACCACAGGTAGGCGAAGTGAGAAGTTTGCTCAGGGTGAGCTGGCACTGGCTGAAGAGTGTTTTGTCCAGGCCGGAGATTTTATCGGCTATGCCCTTGAGCAATGCGCCCGGAGGTCTTTTGATAAGGTGATTATCTGGGGCATGATGGGTAAGCTCAGCAAGCTTGCCGCCGGTCACATGTATACCAATGTTAGTCATTCCAGGGTAGATATTGGCTTCCTGGCTGAGATTGCAGTAGACTGCGGTGTACCGGATAAAATGGTCAAGGCTCTGCGCAGTGCCGTTACCGCCAATCATTTCCGCAAGATGCTGCCCCCAGAACATACCCCAAAATTTTGTAATAAACTCTGTCTGCTGGCGGCAAAAAGGTGCTGGGAGGAGGTAGGGGGGAAACTTGAGGTAGAGTGTATCATGACCAGCTATGACGGCATTATTCTAGGGAGGGCAAATGCCAAAACGTAAAGTCCATATTATAGGGGTGGCACCCGACGGGGCTTCCAGCTTGACCCCCCATGCCCGCCGCCTAGTGGAGCGGGCAGAGATGGTCTTTGGGGGCAGGCGGCTGCTTGAAATGTTCCCCTCGCTGACCGGGGAGAAGATTGCCATCAGGAACAATCTAGCAAAAGTAACTAATGTAATCAGGACAAACCTGGGGCTTAAGCGGATGGTTGTCCTTGCTTCCGGTGACCCCAACTTTTATGGGATAGCCAGCTATTTAACGGGTAGACTGGGCAAGGATATTGTTGACATAATACCTAACGTGAGTGCCATGCAGCTGGCTTTTGCCCGCATCAAGGCGAGCTGGGAGGATGCCGTTTTTGTCAGCGTCCATTCTAGACCCATTGATGATATTGTTAAGACAGTGCGGGTAAACGATAAGGTTGGTATATTTACTGACGATGAGCATACGCCGGCGGCTATCGCCAGGGTGCTACTGGAACATGGTATTGATGGCTACCAGGCTTATGTCTGCCAGAACCTTGGTGGCAAGGGTGAAAAAGTCGTTAAAACCAACCTGCGGGGCTTATGTAATACGAAGTTCTCCCCACTCAACGTCCTGATTCTGCTCAGGGAAAAGTCTGAAACAAGGTCTCAGCAAATACTGGGGATTCCCGAGGCAAGCTTCCACCGCCGTCGGGACGGACTTATTACCAAACAGGAGGTCAGGGCTATAAGCTTGGCCAAGATGCGTCTTAACGATGACAGTGTGCTCTGGGACATTGGTGCTGGCTCGGGGGCTATATCCATAGAAGCCGCTTTTCTTATCAGAAAGGGACGCATCTACGCTATAGAAAAGAACGATAAAGATGTGGCCATAATCAGGAAAAACCTAAAGAAGTTTAATGCGCCTAATGTTGAAGTGGTTCAAGCCTTTGCCCCAGACGGTTTAGACCGGTTGCCCCACCCCACCGCCGTCTTTATTGGGGGTAGTGGGGGGAGAATGGAAGAGATACTGGACTTCGTTAGCCACAGGCTAAAGCCCGGCGGACGCATTGTCATCAACATCGTTGCCCTGGAAAACCTGAGTGCCGCCGTTAATGTCCTCAAAGCAAGGGGCTTTGTCACTGATGTGACCTTGGTCAATGTAGCGCGCAGTACCAGCGTCATGGAGCTTACCCGATTTGAAGCCTTGAATCCGGTCTTTGTGATTACGGTCAGTAAGAAAAATGAGTAACAAGAAATCAAGAATAGGACGCCTCTATGGGGTGGGGGTGGGGCCAGGTGACCCGGAACTCATAACATTGAAGGCGTATAATATCCTGTCGCGGGTGGCGGTTATCTTCGTGCCGCTGAAAGACAAGCAAAGCCAGAGCTACGCCAACTCAATTATTACCAGTTTGGTAAATAAGTCAGAACAGAAAATCGTGGGGCTGGTCTTGCCTATGCTGAGAAACAAAGGGCAGCTTCGGGGATACTGGAATCAAGCCGCCAATACTATCTGGCGCTGTCTTAAGAACGGGGAGGACTGCGCCTTCGTTAATGTTGGTGACCCTCTTCTTTACGGGACCTTTGTTCATATATTGGAGACAGTGAAAAATATTCACCCCGAGGTGGAGGTTGAGGTTATCCCCGGCATTTCGTCAATTAGTGCCGCCGCCGCCAGGGCTGCGATTCCCCTCGCCAGCAACGATGAGCGTATCGCCATAATATCGGGTAACCGTGAAGATAAGGTTATTAGGGAGACACTTGAAAACTTTGATACCGTAGTCTTTATGAAGATGAATACTGTGTTTGATAAGCTCCTCACTATTCTTGAGGAGTTGAACCTAGTTGAGAAATGTGTCTATGTCAGGAGATGCACTACTCAGGATGAAGAGATAATCTGGGACATCAGCCGGTTGAAAGGAAAGAAGGTTGACTACTTCTCTCTCCTGATAGTACGGAAATAACATGGCGGTTCAAGTATATTTTATCGGTGCTGGACCCGGTGACCCTGAGCTTTTGACCATCAGGGCAAGAAACATCATCAAAAGGGCAGACGTCATTATCTACGCTGATTCGCTGGTAGACCCGGAGGTGTGTGGTTTTGCCCCAAAGAAGGCGGAGATTTATAAAAGCGCATCACTCACTTTAGAGGAGATAACTGAGATTATAGTAAACGCGGTCAAGCAGGGGAGAGTTGTCGCCCGGCTGCAAAGCGGTGACCCCAGCATCTATGGAGCTATCCAGGAGCAGATGGCGGCGCTGGGTGAGAAAGGAATAGCCTATGAGATTATCCCCGGCGTAAGCTCCCTGTTTGCCGCTGCCGCCGTCTTAAAAACAGAGCTTACCGTCCCTGAGCTTTCTCAAACGGTTATCATCACGCGCATGGAGGGTAGGACGTCTGTTCCGGCTTTAGAGAACCTGAGAAGCCTGGCTCAGCACCAAGCCAGTATGGCGATTTTTTTGAGCGCATCTATGATAGAAAAGGTTGTGGCTGAACTGCTTAGCGGGGGCTATAAACCTGAAACTCCGGCGGCTGTAGTCTATCGGGTGACGTGGCAAGATGAACTTGTGCTGCGAACTACCCTAAACAATCTAGTGGAGGGCGTGAAGGCATCAGGCATAACAAAGCAGGCGCTGATACTGGTGGGCGCTTTTTTAGGCTCGAAGAAAAAGAGCCCACGTTCCAAGCTCTATAGCCGAGGTTTTAGAAAGTGAAAGACGATAGTCCTATCAAAAAAGACATACGAGGTTTTAGAAAGTGAAAGACGATAGTCCTATCAAAAAAGACATACGAGGTTTTGAAAAGTGAATGGCGATAGTCTGGCGAACAAAGACATAGCCATTGTTGCCATAACCCAGAAGGGGGTGGCGTTAGGTCAGCGATTAAAGCGATTACTCCCCGGTAGCCAACTTTACCTGCCGCAAAAGTTGGCTACGGAGAAGAAGCCGGACGAGCATCCCTTTTCCTCTCCGTCGAAAGAAATAATCAGGAAGGTTTTTAGCCAGTACCGGCACTTGGTGCTTATCATGGCGGTGGGTATTGCTGTCCGATTGGTGGCTTCAGAACTCAGGGACAAGCATAAAGACCCTGGGGTAGTAGTGGTTGATGACGGCGGCTCATTCAGCGTTAGTCTGCTATCAGGGCACGAGGGGGGTGCCAATGAGCTAGCCAGAAAAATAGCCTCTCTTATCGGCGCTAATGCGGTTATCACCACCGCCTCCGAGGTAAGCAAGGTAGTCCCCCCTAAAAGCCTGGTGCTCGGCATCGGCTGTAACCGGGGGACAGGGGGTGCTGAAATCGAGGCGGCAGTCAGCCAAGCTCTCTCAGAATACGCCCTCTCTATCAAAGGCATCAGAAATATAGCCACCATAGATATAAAAAAGAATGAGCCCGGGCTTTTGGAATTTGCCCGAAAATACCGCCTGCCCATAGAGTACTTTGATAAAGAAGCACTAGGCAGGGTTAAATTCCCCCACCCCTCACCCACGGTGCTGAGGCATGTAGGCACGCCGGCGGTATGTGAGTCGGCGGCACTGCTAAGTAGCGGTAGCAACTCTCTCATTGTGCCCAAGGTGAGCTATGGGCGGGCGGTATCAATCGCTGTGGCAAGATTACCGCTTGCTAGTCATAAGTCGCCCAAAAGGGGAAAACTCTTCCTGCTCGGCATCGGTCCGGGCAAGCCGGAGCACATGACCTTCAAGGTCAGAGAGGCTATCAGCAATAGTGCGGTGGTCATTGGTTACCAGACCTATATCAAGCTAATCGAGCCCTTTCTCGGTCAGAAGGAGGTTATTGCTACCGGCATGGGGGCGGAGGTGGAGCGGGTGAAACTGGCGATTAGCCTGGCTAAAAGTGGTAAGAGTGTGTCTCTCATCTCTAGCGGTGATACCGGCATCTACGGCATGGCGGGGCTGGTGGGTGAAATCCTTGGTGAGCAACCAGGGGATATAGATATAGAGGTGATACCAGGGGTGCCCTTGCTGGTAGCCAGTGCTGCCCTGCTCGGCGCCCCCATAACCGGCGACTTTGCCACTATAAGTCTTAGCGATTACCTTGTCCCCTGGGAGGAGATTGTCCTAAGACTAAAGCTGGCGGCAGAGGGGAATTTTGTTATAATTCTCTACAATCCCCGCAGCCAAAGGCGCAAACACCAACTAATTAAAGCCAGGGAAATCATCTTAAAATATCGTCCCCCCTCAACCCCGGTAGGCATTGCCAGCAATGCCTACCGGCAGGGGCAGAAGGTATTAGTCACCGATCTAGAACATATGCTAGACTATGAAATTGGCATGAATACCACCATCATTATTGGAAATTCAAACACGTTTACCCTTGATGGTTGGATGGTGACCCCTCGTGGTTACCGGACGAAATACAACCTAAAAAAGAGTGGGGCAAATATCTAGCATGAAGACAAACCATGAGTTTTTCCCGATGTTTCTTAAGATTAGCGGGAAGAAATGTGTGGTGGTCGGTGGGGGACGGGTTGCCCTGCGCAAGGTCAGGGGGCTTCTCGAACACGGCGCCAATGTCCAAGTAATCAGCCCTGACCTCTGCCCGGCGCTAAATAAGCTGGTGGAGAGCGGGGAGGTAAGAGTGCTCCGAAGACGTTATCAGGCAGGCGATTTACAAGGGGCACTTCTTGCCCTCGCCGCCACCGATAATAGCGCTCTTAACCAGCAGGTAGTAAAAGAGGCTAGAGACAAAGTGGTCTTGGTCAATGTGGCTGATGACGCCGAAAGTTCTGATTTCATTCTACCCTCGTATCTGCGTCGGGGAGGTATGACCATCGCCGTCTCAACCGCCGGCAGAAGTCCGGCTCTAGCTAGGAAAATCCGAACCAGGCTGGAGAAGGAGTTCGGCGAAGAGTATGCCTCTCTGGTTAATCTGGTTGGTGAGGTGCGCGCTGAGGTAAGGCGGCAGGGAATTAAAATTACTGGTGACGACTGGCAGGAAGCCCTTGACCTAGATTTAATGCTCAAGCTGTTGAAGAAGAGCAATGCTAAAAAAGCCAAGGCAGTCTTACTTGACAAGCTTAAGAGGACAAGTAAATGATAATTAGCCTAGTCGGGATAGACCACCAGACAGCGCCAGTTGCCATCAGGGAGAAGGTGGCAATCAGCACCGAGAAGCTCTATGACGCCCTGCTCATGCTTCGCTCCTACACATCGCGAGGTATAACCTTGTCCACCTGTAACCGCACTGAGGTCTATACCATTGATAGTGACACTCGCCATGCCGAGAAGGCAAGCCTGGATTTCCTGAAGGCATACGTAAATATCCCCGATATTGATTTGCGCCAACATGTTTACTGCTCTACTGACAAGGCGGCAGTGGAGCACCTCTTTCGTGTGGCTTGTGGTCTGGAATCGATGATAGTTGGCGAATTTGAGGTTCTGGGTCAGGTGGGACATGCCCTGGAGATTGCCGAAAAGGCAGGGATGGTCAATCTCCCCCTGCGTCATATCTTCCAGAGCGCCATTCGAACCGGAAGGCGCGTTCGTGAGGAGACGGGAATCAGTAGAAATGCCCTTTCCGTCAGCTCGGTAGCCGTAGATTTGGCAGCAAGGATTGTTGGTGACCTTAAGGCAGGCAAGATGCTGGTCATTGGTGCCGGGGAGGCGGGGAGGCTGGTAGCCAAAGCCGCCAGAGACAGAGGGATAGCCCAGATAGCAGTTGTGGGTCGGACTCGGGAGAGGGCTTCGGCTCTGGCAAACCAGCTGGGTGGGACACCAGTCACCCCGGGTAATCTGGAAGGAGAATTATTCACGACTGATATAGTTGTTACCTGTGCCGGGGCGCCACACTGGATTCTGAGCGCTGGGCAGATAAAGCGGGCGATGGAAAAGCGCTCGCTTCCCTTGGTAGTAATAGATATCGCTGTACCCCGAAATGTGGAGCCAGCAGTGGGTCAGATTAAAAACGTCTTTCTCTACAATATAGATGATCTCACTGGACTTTCCGCTCTAAACCGCAAGCAACGAGAGGACGAAATTCAGAAGGCTACCCAGATTATAGATGATGAACTGGGCAAGTTTGCTTTGTGGTGGCAAGAGTTTAGGGTCAGACCGCTTATTCGGGCTATGATGAGCAAGGCGGAAGAAATACGCCGCTCACATTTTGACCGCACCATGAGAAAACTACCCAACCTGACTGAAGAAGAGCAATATAGTCTGGAAATGATGACCAAAGCCATCGTCAGCAAGATACTGAAAGACCCGATTAAGTACCTAAAAATAAACGGGGGCGAAAACTATGCCGAGATGGTGAAGGAGATCTTCCGGCTGGACGAGGAGGAGCAGGGATGAGACAGAGGCTTGTTGTTGGTTCCCGCGGTAGCAGGCTTGCCCTGCTCCAGACCGAGTCAGTAATAGCCAAGATTAAAGAGGTAAATCCTCATCTTGAGATAAGCCTCAAGAAAATAGTTACCACTGGTGACCGAGACCACCGCCGCCAGCTTGAGGGGGTTGGCGTCGCTATCTTTGTCAGGGAGTTGGAACAGGCTCTGCTTGACGGCAGGATTGACCTAGCTGTGCATAGTCTTAAGGACTTACCAACGGAATTGCCACCTCAACTATGCCTCCTGGCGGTAACCGAGAGGTTTGACCCCAGAGATGCGCTGGTGGCTAAGGCAAGACTTAATGAGCTTGCCTCTGGCTCCAGAATCGGCACCGGCAGCTTAAGGCGCGTGGTGCAGTTAAGCAGCTATCGTCCTGATTTGGTGGCACGCCCGATAAGGGGAAATGTTGATACTCGCCTGCGCCAGCTCTGTTCTGGTGAGGTTGATGGCGTTATTGTAGCAGCGGCAGCAATGTTGCGCCTTGGCTGGGAGGACAAGATAACCGAGTATTTGTCCTTAGAGCATTTTTTACCCGCAGTTGGGCAGGGGGCACTAGCAATAGAAGTGCGGCTTGGTGATGAAGAGATAGCAGATCTTGTTTCGTCCATAAACCATCTTCCCACCTGGCAGAGTATAACCGCTGAGCGTGCCTTACTCCACGCTCTAGGTGGTGGTTGCCGGGCGCCGGTGGCAGCTTTAGGTACGATTAGTGGCAATAGACTTAGGCTTGAGGGTATGGTAGCGAGTATGAATGGCCAAAGGGTGCTGCGTACCTCGGAGGGAGGCAACGCCATATCCGCCGAGGAGATAGGAGTGAGACTGGCGCAAAAGATGCTCGCTATGGGAGCGGCTGAGATTATTGCTGAGGCAAGAAGTCGTGAAAACGGGTAAGGTCTATCTGGTTGGAGGCGGTCCCGGCGAACCCGGCTTGATTACGCAAAAGGGACTTCGGTGCCTGGCAAAAGCCGAAGTCGTTATATACGACCGCCTTATTGATGAGCAACTGCTAGACTTGGTACCACCGGGAGCTGAGAGAATCTATGTCGGCAAGGCAGCAGGGGCACACACCAGGTCGCAGAGCGAGATAAACCAGCTACTGGTGGAGAAAGCCAAGGAGGGTAAGACCGTGGTGCGCCTTAAAGGCGGCGACCCGTATGTTCTGGGTCGTGGCGGGGAGGAGGCAGAGGCGCTAGCGGATAATAATATCCCCTTTGAGATAATACCGGGGATTACCTCGGTGGTAGCGGTTCCTGCCTATGCTGGTATTCCAGTTACCTATCGCCGACTGTCATCATCCCTGGCTGTAATCACCGGTCATGAGGCTTCAGGCAAGTCAAGCATCAACTGGGAAAAACTGGCTACCGCTGTGGATACCTTGGTATTTCTTATGGGCATGAAGAACCTGCCCGAGATAGTAGCTAAGCTGATGGAGCATGGACGCTCCCCAGATACCCCGGTGGCAGTAATTAAAGACGGCACCACGCCAGAGCAAGAGACAGTGGTTGGGAGTCTTAAAGACATTGTAACTAGGGTTAGGGAACACCACCTCACTCCACCGGCAGTCATCGTCGTTGGTGAGGTGGTCAGGCTGAGAGAAAAACTACGCTGGTTTGATAATCGCCCTCTCTTTGGCAAGCGTATCTTGGTCACCCGAGCCCGCCATCAGGCAAGCGCTTTGAGCCAGCTTCTTTCAGAACGGGGTGCCAGACCAATTGAACTGCCGCTTATCTCCATCCAGCCCCTTTCCGATACCGGAGAGTTAGACAGTGCTATCTCAAACTTAGCCCAATATCACTGGCTAATTTTTACCAGTGTCAACGGTGTTGACGCGTTCTTTCAGCGATTATATAACCTGAATCTTGATAGTCGTGCCCTTGGCGGGCTGAAGGTAGGGGCTATCGGGCCGGCTACCTCTAAAGCTTTGACGGTAAGGGGTGTAACTGCGGATTATATCCCTGAGGTTTATTCCAGCGAAGGGCTGATTGCCGGGCTTAGCCGTTGGGATGTTGTCGGAAAGCGTTTTTTGCTTCCCAGAACTGATATCGCCGATAAGAAGTTGGCGAACGGACTTATGGAGCTTGGTGCTGAGGTGCATGAAATAGCCGCCTACAGGACGGTCCCAGAGCCTGAAGCCATCTCTCAAGCCAGGGAGATGCTTTTGTCGGGCAAGATTGACGTTATCACCTTCACCAGCTCGTCAGCGGTGTCCAACCTAGTGGCAGCGTTTCAGGGAAACCCGCAAATAAACGATACCAAGGTCGCCTGTATTGGCCACAAGACGGCTAAGACCGCTACCAAAGCTGGGCTGAAGGTGGATATCATTGCCAGTGAACATACCATCCCTGGTCTGGTGGTGGCTATAGAAGACTATTTTGAGAAGGGGGTGTAGATATGGGCTTTCCTCAATTGCGGTTACGCCGCCTGCGCCGGACAGAAACGCTAAGGACACTGGTTCGGGAAAACCAGGTTAATGTCGGAGACCTTATCTATCCGATGTTTGTTATCGAGGGCAGGGGAATAAAACAGGATGTAGCCTCCATGCCGGGCATCGTTCGCTATTCACCTGATGAGTTGGCGCCAGAGATTGAAGAGATTGCCAGGCTCAGGATTCCGGCGGTCCTTCTCTTTGGCATACCTGAGCACAAGGATGAGGTCGGCTCATCAGCCTATGACCCGGAAGGGGTGGTTCAGCAGGCAGTAAGAACCATAAAAAAATCAGTGCCTGAGCTTTTGGTGATAACCGATGTCTGCCTTTGCGAATATACCAGTCACGGGCACTGCGGCATAGTGGTTGGTGACCAGATTGATAACGACCAGACATTGCCTCTTCTCGCCAAGATGGCGCTGTCTCATGTTGAAGCCGGTGCTGATATAGTCGCCCCTTCAGACATGATGGATGGCAGGGTGAAGACTATTCGTGAAATGCTGGATGCCAGTGGATTTCAGCACATTCCCATTCTCTCTTATGCTGCCAAGTACGCCTCGGCATTTTATGGCCCGTTCCGTGAGGCAGCAGAATCAGCACCCCAGTTTGGTGACCGCCTTTCCTATCAAATGGACCCGCCTAATATGCGAGAGGCACTAAGAGAAATAGAGCAGGACCTCGCTGAGGGTGCTGATATCATCATGGTTAAGCCGGCTCTGGCTTATCTGGATGTAATACGGCAGGTGCGTAATACCTTCAGTTGTCCCTTGGCGGCTTATAATGTAAGCGGTGAGTATGCTATGGTGAAGGCTGCGGCTAAGCAAGGCTGGATTGATGAAAAACGAATTGTGACGGAGGTTCTGACGGCTATTAAGCGAGCCGGGGCTGACATTATCATTACCTACCATGCCAAGGAAGTCGCCTCATGGCTGCAATCGGGATGACATATGAGAAGGTTAGTTCGGTCTAAGCAGCTTTTTCTTGAAGCACAGCGATTTTTACCCGGCGGGGTTGATAGCCCAGTCCGTGCCTTTAAGGCGGTCGGTGGCATTCCACCGTTTATTGTCAAAGCCAAGGGGGCAAAAGTCTACGATGCCGACGGCAATGACTATATTGACTATGTCTGTTCCTGGGGAGCCCTGATTCTGGGGCATGCCCATCCACAGGTGGTGGAAGCAATAAAAAGGGCAGTGGAGCATGGTATCAGCTTTGGTGCTCCCACGGAGCTGGAGATAACCCTAGCCAGGATGATTTCTGAGGCTGTCCCGTCTATTGAGATGCTCCGCTTTGTGAACTCAGGCACTGAAGCCACGATGTCAGCCTTACGTCTGGCGAGAGCCTTCACCAAGAGAGATAGAATTATAAAATTCACTGGCGGTTATCATGGTCACGCCGATGGGCTATTGGTTAAAGGCGGCTCAGGGCTGGCAACCCTGGGCATACCGGATTCTCCGGGTGTGCCCTCAAGCTATGCCGAAAATACGCTGGTAGCACCCTATAATAATGTAGAGATGGTAAGGCAAATCTTTGAGCTCTACCCCACCGAGATTGCGGCTATAATCGTTGAGCCCATAGCTGCCAACATGGGGGTAGTGTTACCCCAGCCCGGCTTTTTAGAGGGGTTGCGCCAATTGACCCACGAATTTGGCGCCCTGCTTATCTTTGACGAGGTTATAACCGGTTTTCGTGTTGCCTACGGTGGGGCCCAGACCCTCTATAGGGTCACCCCTGACCTGACCTGCCTGGGGAAGATTATCGGCGGGGGATTACCGGTAGGGGCCTACGGAGGCAGACGGGAAATAATGCAGATGGTGGCTCCAATTGGCCCGGTTTATCAGGCAGGAACGCTGTCCGGCAATCCCTTAGCCATGACCGCAGGGATTGAAACCCTCAAGCTCTTGCAGTTGCCAGGTACCTATAAGCAATTAGAAGCAAAATCAGCCAGTCTGGAGGAAGGCATTACCAAGGCTGCATCCAAGGCTGGTATTAATTTCTACATATCACGCATGGCATCACTGCTTACTGTGTTCTTCTCCAGTACTATGGTAAACGATTATGAATCCGCTAGTCAGACGGATACGGCATTCTTTGCTAGATTCTTCCAGCGGCTACTCTCCGAGGGCGTCTATTGGCCACCCTCACCGTTTGAAGCAGCTTTTGTCTCTCTTTCTCATAGTGATGAGGATATTCAGCTGACGAACGAGATAATAAAAAGGGTGTTAAATCAACCCTAAATAGGCTTTCCTCATCTGTCCCTTCCAAGACCACTCAGCCACTGTTTATTTCTGAAAGTAAAGCAACCTGAGAAACGACAGTTGGTGACAAAAAGCGCTATTTCTTGACATTTGGCACTTAGCTTATTATTATATTATTAAGATGAAGTATATTGACAAGACAAGGGAGCAGCTTATCGATGAGTTGGTGCGGATGCGCCAGCGGATTGTTGAGTTGGAAGCATTAGATTCCGAGCGCAAGCGAGCTGAGGAAGAGCTGCGGAAGCTTCATGAACAGGAGAGGGAAGAGCGTATCAGGCTGGAGAAGGAGAGGAGAAAGAGACTGCAGTTTATTAATGCCCTCGCCCACGAACTTAAAACACCTCTTACCTCTATTGTTGCCTCAGGAGGGTTGTTGCTTGAAGAGCTTAAGAATGGGAGAAAAAGCCCGCAGGTAAGACTGACTGAAAACATACTCAGTGCTACCGAGAAGCTTGAGGCGAGGCTGTCTGAGCTGCTAGACATAGCTAGGGTGGAGAGCCTGAGCTTTGGGCTGAATTTGGAGCCTTTAGACTTGCGGCCGCTACTGCAGAACATAGCCAATGAACTTGCACCTGCCGCCGCTGGGAAACACCAAACCTTGACCCTGGATATATCACCTTCAGTGCCTATGGTCAACGCTGATAAACAGCGCATGGAGCAGGTGCTGCTTAACCTTTTGACCAACGCTATCAAATTCTGTAGGGAAGGCAGCGAAATACAACTTGGGTTGAGAAAGGAAGGTACTGAAGTAGTGGTGGAGGTAAAGGATAATGGTCCTGGCATTTCCAAGGAAGAGCAGGCACGATTGTTTACCCCCTACTATCGGGTCGATGCCGATAGGAAGCGTTTCCCCGGCTCAGGCTTGGGGCTTGCCTTGAGCAAACAATTGGTGGAATTGCATGGGGGCAAGATGTGGGTGGAGAGTGAGTTAGGACAGGGTAGCACCTTCTCCTTTTCCCTAGCCACTGCTGAGCAGGAGAGTCATGTTGAAGGTATTGATTATTGAGGATGCTCCGGATATTGTTGAGACCTTTTCTCTGTGTTTTGAGCTACGCTGGCCTGGGGTTAAATTAATATCTACTGCTGAAGGAAGCACGGGATTAACTCTGGCTGAGGCCGAGTCCCCGGATGTCATTATCCTTGACCTCGGTCTGCCTGATATGGATGGTCTTGAAGTACTTAAGCGGGTTCGTTCCCTCTCTAATGTGCCGATTGTTATCGTTACGGTAAGAGGCGATGAGATAGATAAGGTGAGAGGGTTAGAACTGGGGGCTGATGATTACGTTACTAAGCCCTTTAGCCACCTGGAGCTTCTGGCACGAATACAAGCTGTCCTCCGCCGGGCTCAAATGGCAAAACTTAAAACTGAAGAGAAGCCCTTCTATAGCCCGGGACTGACCATTGATTTTGCCTCCCGAACCGTGATCGCCGACGGACACACAGTAAGCCTAACCCCTACCGAATATGAGCTGCTCCATTATCTAGTACTAAATGAAGGCACTGTGCTTACCCACCGGGCACTGCTGGAGAGGGTGTGGGGGGAAGAATATACTGATGCCCCTGAGTACCTCAAGGTCTATATCCAGCGCCTGCGCAATAAACTGGAGGTAGACCCCTCTAACCCCCAACTCCTGCTCAGTGAGCGAGGCGTGGGTTATAAGTTTGTTAAGCCGTCATCTGCCTAGCTAACCGCATTTTTTTTACCATTTATTTACCAAACGTTTACCTGGCTATTTACCCCTTTTACCTGGATATTTACCTCTGTCATGTAAAATCTCAATATATAAAGGAGTTGAATAATTAGAAGGCTATTTCAGATAATATCGCTAACCTTGTTGCTTGCCCTGATTCTGCCCCTAGCCACTACCAGAATAGTATCAGCTGCCAGCGCGGACTTCCAGATAGCGGCTAACAACCGGGATGCAACAGATGACGGGAGCGCGGGCAGTATTAATGACTGTTATTTCGGCGACCTTGGGTGGTCGGATGCTGGTGGTTATCAATGGTCGCTTCCAATTCCTAAAGGTTCAACCATTGATGCTGCCTACCTCTCACTTTATTCTGCCGGCCGTAACGGCGGTACAGGGGCGTATACCGCGAGAATCCGTGTTGAGGATGTAGACAACGCAGCTGCTTTTACTGGAGCGGCAAATAACATTAAAGGCAGAACCTATTGGACGACTACAGTTGACTGGGCTATACCCTCTAGCGGTCTTCCTGCCAATCAATGGAGTAACTCACCTTCCGTAAAGGATTTAGTTCAGCATATTGTAAATCGTTCCGGGTGGGTACAAGGTAATTATATATGTATAGCCATTTGGGGACAAACCAGCGCTGGTGGCCGTGCCGAAGACATTTACGATTTTAGTTGGAATCCATCCCGCGCCGCCAAGCTCCATGTTGAGTACACCCTCCCGACCATACAGTTTACATTGACCACTTCCAGTGGGGCTGAATCGGTAACCCCAGCCAATCTACAGCTTAGCCTATCGGCGGCAACTAGTCAGAATGTAACTGTTGATTATGCCGTTACTGGCGGCACCGCCACCGGAGGTGGTGTAGATTACACCCTGGCTGCAGGCACTGCCACCATCACCGCCGGCAATCTCACCACTAACATAAGTGCGACAGTAGTAGATGACGCCCTGGACGAAGCTGATGAGACCATTGTTGTCACCATATCAAATCCGACCAATGCCACCCTAGGGGCGAATACTGTCCATACCTATACCATAAACGATAATGACACTGCGGGCATAACGGTTAATCCTACCTCAGGTCTGGTCACCACCGAGGCTGGGGGCACAGACAGCTTCACCATTGTGCTAAACACTCAGCCTACGGATAATGTCAGCATAGGGCTAACGAACTCTGACCTTACTGAGGGCACGGTATCACCGGCAAGCGTCACCTTCACCACAGCCAACTGGAATACGCCTCAGACCGTCACCGTCACCGGAGTTGACGATTTCGTGGTGGACGGCAATATCGCCTATAGCATTGTCACTGCTCCTGCCACCTCCACCGACCCCAACTACAATGGTCTTAATGCCAGCGACGTTAGTGTGACCAATAACGATAATGACACTGCGGGCATAACGGTTAATCCTACCTCAGGTCTGGTCACCACCGAGGCTGGGGGCACAGACAGCTTCACCATTGTGCTAAACACTCAGCCTACGGATAATGTCAGCATAGGGCTAACGAGCTCTGACCTTAGTGAGGGCACGGTATCACCGGCAAGCGTCACCTTTACCACGGGGGACTGGAATACTTCGCAGACCGTAACCATCACCGGTGTTGATGATTTCGTGGTGGACGGCAACATAAGCTATAACATCGTCACTGCTCCTGCCACCTCCACCGACCCCAACTACAATGGTCTTAATGCCAGCGACGTTGGTGTAACCAACAACGATAATGACACTGTGCTTACCATTACTATCGCTTCACTGCCTAATGGTAATGCCGGTGATGCCTACTCACAGACGCTGACAGCTAGTGGTGGCAGTGGCATCTACACCTGGTCAATATCAGCCGGGTCTTTGCCTGGTGGTCTGTCGCTTAATGCTACGACGGGTGTCATCTCGGGTACACCAAACGGAGCTGGCACTTCCAACTTCACCATTCAGGTAAATGATGGTATTGGTACAGCAACACAGGATTTGTCAATTACGATTAACCCGGCTGGTGGAGGTGGTGGTGGTGGAGGTGGTGGTGGTGGAGGTATTAGTCTCACTCGCCTCATAGACATAGATATGATAGACAAAACAATTGCTAAAGCCGAAACCAAATACGATGGTACTTCCCTCACTATCATTAAATCGTATGAAGTCTCCTCTTCAGATGGCAAGGTGACTCTAGGGCTTGATAGCGGCACCAAGGTGTTGTGTAATGACTCTAGAGTGCCCATAAAGCTTGTGTGTACCGTAGCTAAGGAACCACCGGCATCCCCCCCCGAAGGTATGGTAATAGTTAGCCCGGTTTACGATTGCACTGCTCAGTTTTATGGCGGGGTGCCGCTACCAGTCAATTTCGACCCACCAATCAGCCTGGGAATAGATTATAGCCCAGAAAAAGTACCCAAGAATGCTTCGGCGATATTTGTTGCCTATTTTGACAAGAATATTGGCTGGGTGAGGTTGCTTCCCCCAACCGGCTTTGTAGCTGGGGCTGGCAAGGCAGCAGCCCAGGTAAGCCACTTCACACCTTTTGCTGTTCTGGCCAAGCTAGCACCCCCGTCACCGGCTTCCTTTGAAGTACGCAACCTGAATATTAGCCCAAGTCAAGTTGGAATTGGGGAGAAGGTTATTATTGGTGCCCAGATTGCCAATATCGGGGGGATGAGTGGTGAGTATACTCTGAAGGCTAATATAGAGGGTCTGCTAGAAACAAGTCAGGTGATAGGACTCGCTCCTGGGCAAAGCCAGGGAATAAACTTTGCTGTAACCCCTAATACCCCTGGTAGCTATCGGGTGGAAATTGGTGGTTTGCAAGGTAATTTCGTGGTAGTACCCCCCCCTCCGCCATCGGCGCCAGCTGCTGAGGCAGGTGGGTTTAAATGGTTAACACCGTGGTCGACACTATGGTTAATAGCGCTCGTCATCACTGTGGCGCTAGCCGCCTTAGTGCTCACCCCGCTAAGAAAACGAAAACGCCTGCAACCTGCCACGTTAGTTGAAGAGCCTTTAGAGCCTGCTCCAACTATAGTTGAGGAGTCTTTAGAGCCCATCCTAACTGTTGCTGAAAAACCTCGGGAGCCTGCTCCACCCCCTTCTCGTGTCAGGAACTTAGAGATCGTCCCCACCCGGGTCAAACCACGTAAGATTGTTAATATTTTTGTTGAGGTAACCAATAACGACCCTACTACGAGTAGCTTTAGCCTGGTATTGAAGGTAAGAGACAGTGCTGAAGCGGTTAAAGAGGTAACCCTTCGCCCGGGGCAGAGTCAGAAGGTAGCCTTCATCGTACTCAGGGACAAGCCTGGCGTCTACGATGTGGATTTGGAGGGCTTGAAGGGCAGTTTTACCGTTGAGAAATAGCTGCACCACCCCCATGTGCAGTTCTCAATCCTTTTCCAGCTGACCACTATGATGTTGCCTTTTTCTCAGAGGGCTTCTCTCCTTCCGGCCAGTTGGCGGTCACGTAGGCAAAAGCTGGGGGGAAGTATCTTCCGCTGGCGACTGCCCTTATACCGTTGAGGAGGTCAGAGCTGGCAGCCTTCTTTGGAATGAAGCCCTGTGCCCCCGCCTGCTTGGCAACAAACATGTTCTCTTCCTCATCATACTGGGTCAGAATCAAGACCTTTGTTTGAGGGCACTCCCTGGTTATTCGCTTTGTTGCCTCCAGACCGCTCATTACCGGCATGACAATATCCATCAAAACCACGTTTGGTAAAAGTCGTTTTGTCTTTTCAATGGATTCCTGCCCGTTATTGGCTTCGCCGACTACTGCCATGTCCTTCTGCAATCCTAGGACAGCACATATGCCATCCCTGACCATGGTATGGTCATCAGTTACCAGTACCTTTATGACGCGGAAGGCTTCCTCAAGCAGGCTCTGAATTTTGGGCAACAATGCTGCCGGCTCAATTGGCTTGGTGGTGTAGAACTCAGCCTCGAGCTGCATGCCCTCCTCCCGCCTCCAACCCCTGATTGGTCTCTCCTCCTCCCTGGCATCAATTACCACAAGCGGTATGTCCCGGTATCTGGGATGTCCTTTAAGCCATTGGTGCAGCCGGAAGGCTTCTCCTGACGGAGACATGGTGCCCAGAACGACGATGTCAGGCTCCTCCTTCATCCTTGCCTCGACCTCCGGACGGCTACAGGTGACCACCTGATAGGCTTTAGCCTCAAAAGTCCTGGCGCAAGCATCGACAAAATCCAGTTCATCATCGACAAGTAGGATTCTTTTAATGTTCTCCATTTCACCCTCCTCCTTTCAATAATTTAGTACACTACCTCAGCGAGGCGCTCCAGCCAGCTCAGCCGCCTCCAGAATCTCAGGCACAACCCCCTCATTGCCTACCGCCATGATATGCACACCGTGGCACAGCTTTTCATCCTTGATTGTCTTGATAAACCTGACTGCAATCTGAATACCCTTCTGTAGCCCCTTCCCTTTCTCCGCTGTAGCCAGCTCATCAATCATGGCCTTGGGCACGATGATTCCGGGTACATTGTTCGTCATATATTTGGCCATCCCGGCAGAGGCCAGAACGATGATGCCCGCCAGGATTTTGACGTTGAACTGAGAGGCATATTGCATGAACCGCTGTAGACTGCCCAGGTCGAAGATTCCCTGCGTCTGGAAGAACTGCGCCCCAGCGGCAACCTTCTTATCAAACTTGATGAGCTGCGGCTCAATGAAGTCCGCCTCGGGATGGACAGAAGCCCCGATACAAAACTTCGGTGCACCTTTCATGTCATTACCAGCCATGTCTTTCCCTGATTCCATAGTCCTTATCATCCTTATCAACTGAACCGAATCAAGGTCAAAGACGGGTTTGGCTACCTTGTGGTCGCCCACGTCAACTGAATCACCGGTAAGGCAAAGCACATTGGTGATGCCCCTAGAGTAGGCAAAAAGAAGGTCGGCCTCAAGAGCCAGACGGTTGCGGTCACGACAGGTCATCTGCAAGATAGGCTCGCCACCGCGCTCTTTTATCAGCAGACAGCCACCCAACGAAGGAAACCGCATCACCGAGCTTTGATGGTCGGTGACATTTATGGCATCAACCTTCTCTTTAAGCAAATCGATGTGATGAACAAGCTCTGAGGTATCTGTGCCCTTAGGTGGGCCTATTTCCGAGGTCACAATGAATTCACCAGAGTTGAGTTTTTCTTCGAATTTTGAATTAGCCATGGCTCTCTCCTGTGTTGCTAGTAGCTTTGCTTACTATTCTCTTCGGCCTTGGGATTGCTAGAAAGTTCCTTGGCGGGTAATAACGGCGCATCTTATCCAGCTGCTGCAATCTCTCCAGGCGCTTATAAATCAGCACCCAGGCGCAGTCCATCTCCTTGTTGGCTTCGCACTTGCCGTTTTTAGTGCCGGCGCAAGGTCCGTTAAGTATCCCCTTGGTGCACCTGGTAATGGGACAGATGCCACCGGTCTCCTCCAAACGGCATTCGCCACAGGCAGCGCATCGCTCATCCCAGACCCCCCACTCCTTGGCCATACCCATGAAAGAGGTATTGACCCCGGGCAGAACTGGCGTATCCGGATAGCGCTCAGCTATAGCCTGCACCCCGATACCACAGCCCAGCGAGAGAATGACATCCACCTCACCAACCTTGTCCTTAAGCATTTCAATAAATTCAGGGTCGCACTGCCTCTTCAACACATATTGGGAGAAGGTGTGATTTCCTTCACCGCTCTTTGTCTGCGCCACCCGCAAGGCACTATCGAGGAAAGCGACCTCACGCTCGCCTCCGGCATCGCAGACCGTCATACAGGTGCCACAACCAACTATCAACACTCTTTGGTACGGGCTGATCATTCGCCCTATTTCTTCCAGAGGTTTTTGCTCAGCAACTATCACCGTTTCACCTCCTGCATTATTATCGAGGCTAGGTAGAGCCCACTTATCTGTTCCACGAATTTGTCCAGCTCTTTGGCTGGGTATGCCCCGGCGCCGGCGGCAAAGGTATGAAGACGCACCGGCTCAATGCCAATCTGTCCCAGGGTTCTCCTGACCTTTTCAACACGCTGGTGAACCCAGGCAGCGGTATTTTCACGGGCACATTGTTCACCGCAGCCAGCGATGAAAACCCCCTCGGCACCCACCTCGAAGCTGCGGAACATATGCTCTGCCTCTACCTTGGCCACACAGAGGACTGGCACAATCCAAACTCCTGCCCTAGCCTCCCGCCACAAGCTGGCCAGAGTGCCCGTGCCAAAGAGCCCGTACCGGCAGCAGAAGCCAATAATGAAGGGCTTGAGCTTTGATTCTGCCGCTGACTTCAGGATATGCTCCAGCTCATCGCTTATACTCCGCCGGTCGTAGGGCTTTCGTAGAGCTATCGCCTTTGCCGGACATTCGGCTATGCATATACCGCAGGCCAGACACTGCTCAACCGGAATCTGGATGGTGCCGCTAGCATCAATGCGGGGCACGTGGTAGGGACACACCCTGAGGCAGGTAAGACAGGTGGCGCACTTATCCTGAGAGAGGATTTCGGCACCCATGCCGCAGCGCAGGCATCTTCTCGCCTCATTGATAGCCGTTTCCCAGTCGTAGACCTGCTCTTCGGGCTTGAAGCCCTTTCTGGCTTCAGGGGGTAAGATAGGTGGCTCAATCCGCCCTACCTTCTTTATCATCTCTATTGTCTCGGACGGGAGGTCACCGCTCAGCGTTTCCCCTTCCTTCCCCGCCGTTGGGTAGCGGTGCTGAAGATAGTCGTCGATGCGGCTTGCTGCCAACCTTCCTGCCGCCAGCGCTTCGGTGACTGTGGCTGGTCCGGTAACAGCATCTCCACCGGCGAATACGCCTATCCGATTGGTGGTTAGCGTGACCGGGTCAACCTGGATGGTGCTGCCCTTACCCATGCTGACGCGGAACTCCTTAGGGGTATGCGGTGCCTGCCCGATTGCTACAATAAGAGAGTCGTATTTCTCATCAAACTCACTGCCCTTAACTGGCTCAGGTCGGCGCCGACCACTGGCATCCGGTTCACCCAGCTCCATCCTTATACAGGTTACACGTAGTTTCCCCTTCTCCCTTTTTACCTTGGTCGGCGCCACCAGTAGCTTGGCGTCTATCCCTTCTTCAAGAGCCAGCTTCACCTCAGCGGGGTCAGCTGGCATCTCGTCCCGGCTGCGCCGGTAGAGAATGGTAACCTTCTTTGCCCCGAGACGTGCCGCAGTGCGAGCGGCATCAATGGCTACATTTCCCCCTCCCACCACCGCCACCTTATTCCCAAGAGATGGCTTGAGCCCAAGGTTTATTTCACGGAGGAAGGTTGCCCCGTCTATAACCCCGGGACTATCTTCTCCCTCTATATCCATCTTCAAACTCTGGTGTGCACCAATAGTTATGAAGATTGCCTTATAGCCCAGGTCAAATAGCAAATCAAGGGAGACCACCCTGCTACTTGTCCTGATTTCAACCCCCATCTGGGTCAGCCTTTGCACTTCAGTATCCAGGACTTCGCGGGGGAGGCGGTACTGGGGGATACCGACCCTGAGCATGCCTCCCAGCTCCGAATGGGCCTCAAAGATGGTTACCAGATAGCCCAGCTTCCTCAGATAATAAGCACAGGCAAGCCCTGCTGGGCCAGACCCGACTATGGCAACCTTCTCTGGATGGGTAGTTTCAGCCTCAGCATGAATCATCCTGTCGCCACCGAACTCTACGGCAAACCTCTTTAATGCCCGGATGGCTATGGGCTTATCCACCTGCTGGCGACGACAGGCTTCCTCACAAGGATGGGTGCAGACATAGGCACATATGGAAGGGAAGGGATTGCCGCTTCTTATGACCTGCAGTGCCTCCATTATCCTCCCCTGGGCAACCAGGTCAACGTATTCCCTGATGTCCATGTGTAAGGGGCAGGCTGCTTGGCATGGGGGGATGAGGCTGTGGTCAACATAATTTTGGGTACGGGATTGAGAGCTTTGAATCTTATCATTCATCGGGACAGTGCCCCCTTATAATCAAGCCTAGTTCCATGATACAGCGATGTCCCGTTGGGGCAAATAGGAAAGGTATGGGGATGAGTGGTGATTTACCTCTGGGGTTTGTACTAGGTAAAACCCCTGATTTGGGGGCGTCAGGAGAAGTAAAGAGGGCGAGTTGGCTTATGCCATCAAATGGTTATGACTCGCTTGCGTATGGCGAACTTGATGAGGTCAGCCTTATTGTGTATGTTCAGTTTATCCATCAGGCTGGTTCGGTACCATTCCACCGTCTTGGGACTGACCACAAGCATATCGGCAATCTCACGAGCGGTATACCCCTCGGCAAGCAGCTTGAGCACCTCCCGCTCCCTATCGGTCAACTGTTGGTAAGGGTCTTTTTCCCCTTCGGCGCCTCTCTTCACCTGAAACTCTTCCACCAGCGCCGTAGCTGCTGAAGGCGATAGATAGGATTCACCACGATAAACCGCCTGAATGGCGGTAGCGAGTTCGGAAAAGGCTGACATCTTAGTGATGAAGCCTCGAGCTCCCGCTTCGATCACCGGGACAACATAGTCAGTATCATCATACTGGGTCAATGCCAGCACCTTGGTTCCGGTGAATTCTTTTCTAATTCGGCGTGTGGCTTCCAGACCGCCCATGATGGGCATAGCTAAGTCCATGAGCACCACATCTGGGGCGAGCTCCTTCACCTTCTCCAGTGCCTCCATACCATTGGCTGCCTCGCCAACCACTTCTATATCCGTAGCTAGTGCCAGCAGAGCCTTGATACCATCCCGCACCAGCGTGTGGTCGTCAACTATCAGTACCCGTATCTTTTTCATCGGTTAGTTCCTTCGCTAGGTCTTCTACAGTCCTGTTCAATGGCACTTTGGCAATAAGCTTGGTTCCCTTACCCGGCTTAGACTTAACATAGCCACTGCCACCAAGCAGGCTCATCCTCTCCCTCATGATGAACAGCCCGGCACCCCGACCACTGCGGTCGACACTAGTGAGCTTGCTGACATCAAAGCCCTTGCCATCATCGGTGATGACCAACGTGCACTCGGTATCGTTACACTCCAGCTTGACCGAGGCATTCTTTGCCTCCGAGTGTTCTAGGATATTGCCGATGGCACCCTGGGCGACACGGAAAAGTGTTACTTCAACCTCAGGCGGCAGGCGTTGGTCGGTGCCCTTGAAATCAAACGCTACATCGATGCCATGCGACTGGAGATTGTCCTTGGCGTAGCGGTGAATGGCTGCCGGCAGTCCCAGCTCATCCAGCAGGGTGGGACGGAGCTCCTTCATGAGCTGTACTATCTCATTACCGATGTTAACCGCATAGGAGTGTGTCTTCTTGAGCTTCTCCAAGAAATCCGGGTCGGTAAAGCCTTTCAGTCCCGCCATGCCGATGATTGCCTGCAGGCTCAAGGTCAGGCTGGTGAGTGACTGTGCCGTCTCGTCATGGAGCTCACGGGCAATCCTCTTTCGCTCCTGCTCCTGGGCAGTCAGCGCATACTGAAGCAGGATTTTATACCTTTCCCCTACCCGTTCCAGCCGTTCATATAGCTTAGCCTGCGCGATGGCGGTGCCAAGATAGTCGCCAATCGAATTCAGGAGTGAGACATCATCAGTGCCAAACCGCCCCGCCATGTGGCTGAAGATATTGAGCACCCCCACTACTTTATCCCTGGCCTTAAGGGGGATGCTGACACAACCCCTGATGCCCTCGGTGCTCACCAGGTCTGGGCGAGCGACGCGGGGATCCTGGGAAATGTCCTCTATTAACATCGGCTCACCACTCTGCGCTACTCTGCCCGCTATACCATCGCCAAGAGCAACATGCCTGTCCTCAGTGTATCGGGGGGATAAGCCACGCTGCACCCGATAATACAGGGTCTTGGTCCTCTCATCCAAAAGGAGAATCCCGCCAACCGCCCCATTGATAAGTTCCAGGATATCATCCAGAGCAGTCCTTAAAACGGCATCCAGATTGTGAAGTATGCTTACAGCACTGGAAATATGGCTCAGGGTCAGCAGCTGGTGATGCCGCCTGACAATCTGCATCTCAAGGTTTCTTTCAGCGGTGACATCCCGTCTGATCTCCACGATTGCTTTAGCATTGCCAAGCTTATCCCGGAGTGGAAACGCTGTAACCTTGATGTAACGGGTGGTGTGGTGATTATGGAGTGGGTGGAGGATATCCACCTTTGTGCCGTTGTCAAGCACCTTTCTCAGCGGACATTCCCACAGAGGAAGATTGCAGGGCTTGTCTCTGCCATGGAGAGCTTGATAACAAGGTTTGTCAACGGGTACAGATTCCTGGTCTAATTTTCGCTGTGCCGCCAGATTGGCAAACCTTATCCGGTAATCACTGTCAATGACCAGTAGTTCGTCTTCAATACTGCTCAATACTACCTGCAAGGCCGGCAACTGCAGGTCTTCGAGGGTTCGTTCGCTTTCTGGCTTCTTCCTCCGTGTGACCACATCGATCCTCTTAGCTCTATTGTATGCAAAAGCCAGAAAAAAATCTAGCTGTAAATTGTCAGGATTGCCTTATGCAAAGTTTACCAGTATTATTTAGTGAATAGCATCCCTTCCCCCATCTGGATCCCCAGTAGCACAATATAGTGTCGTGTTTCCCGGTTTTTCTATTTTTGGTTGGCGCACCTAGCTCGGGAAGGGGAGACAAACGTGCTAGGTTATCAAATATAACCAAAGAGGCTTTTATTACATGATTAAACTGGAAAAACAAAACCACCCTAAATTCGGGTGGTTTTTCTAGAATTTAGCTTCGATTCTAAGTTTTGGTGAGCCGCACAGGACTCGAACCTGTAACCGGCTGATTAAGAGTCAGCTGCTCTGCCAATTGAGCTAGCGGCCCATGCTATCTGGACTGTAGTCCATTGCTTGTTTTGCTATCCTATTCTACTACTGCTAAACTCATCTACTAAGGTACTAGCATTTTCCAAAATTTCGTCTATCTCCTTGGCAGTAATTTTGCCAAGGTGAATACCAGCAATGACACACACTGGCCTTTTTATAGCCCTGCTTATCAAATAGGCAGCCTTCTGGGCTACAGCATCATCCTTATGACCAAGCCTAGTAATCACTGACACGGAAGCCCTTTTCTCTTTATGGTCATACTCCCCTACAGCTACAGCGCCAATATGAGCATTTTTATTGTAGATACAAACTACCAGATCATCACCCATATTATATGCTGAGAGATTAACCTTAGTTCTACCAGCTCCCTTAGCTAGTGTGTATTTATCCATATGGCATTATTCCCTAAAATAGGATTAATCTGTGGGGAGACCTGACCATCTTTGGAAGAGGTCATGTTCTATGTCGAGGATATCCAATACCTTACCTACCGTATGGTCAATAATGTTCTGAATTGTTTTAGGTTTATGATAAAAAGCAGGGACCGGTGGGAAGATAATAGCCCCCATCTCGGTTAGTCTCTCCATGTTTCTCAAATGACCTATATGAAGCGGCGTTTCTCTCACCAGTAGTACTAACCTCTTTTTCTCCTTAAGTGTGACATCCCCAGCCCTAATTATCAAGTTCTCAGTATATGAATTGGCTAGTGCTGACATTGTCTTTATCGTGCAGGGTGCAATTATCATCCCATCTCGCTTAAATGACCCGCTGGCAAGCCGAGCCCCGGTATCATTGATGTCATACGAAAAATTTGCTAGCGCCTTTATATCTTCTATCTTCCAACTGGTTTCATATCTAATATTTACCTCCCCTGCCTCAGAGATTATAAGGTGTGTTTCAACGCCCTTCTTCTTAGATAGTACCTCTAGCAACCTAATACCGTAGATTACCCCAGAGGCCCCAGTTATACCTACTATTAGAACCATTTTACCTACCTCGTCTCTCTAACTGGCGCCTGACGCCCCTCTACTGTACACCGATGAGTAATCGGGTGTAGTCCGGTGTAGCCGGGGCAACAGCAATGGTGAAACTGGGCGTATTTTGGATAAATGCCCAAGCAGTTTTTGCCACTGGCGTACATGATCTAGCGTCAGAGTGCCTAGCTTTACCTCCTTGGCATATTGAGCTGTAGCTCTTCCTGCCCTTCTACCAAAGACAAAAAGCTCTAATGTTGAGTTACCATCAAGCCTGTTTCTACCGTGCGTTCCACCGGAGCACTCACCGACAGCAAACAACCCTGGCACACTGGTTGCTCCATTGGTATCAATCTTAATCCCCCCATTTTGGTAATGCAAGGTTGGATAGACCAATATTGGCTCCTTGGTAATATCAATCTTGAAGCGGCGGAAGCGCCGAACAACAGTGGTCAATTCCCGAGTAGTAGTTCCCACCCCATGTATGAGGTCAATCATTGGTGTATCCAGCCATACGCCAACTCCCCCGGTTGGTGTCTTGATTCCTTTGCCGTGCTCCTGGCACTCCCGGATAATAACTGAGGTTACTAGATCCCTCCGTCCCAGGTGCAAAACAAATTGATCTCCATCAATGTTGACTAACTGTGCTCCGAATGTTCTTGCTTTTTCGGTAACCAATTGCCCGAGCATCTGCATTGGGTAGGCTACACCAGTAGGATGGTACTGCATACTATCTAGGAAAATCATCTCAGCGCCTACCCGATAAGCCAATACCAGCCCATCGGCAGTGGTTCCGTAATAATTGGTGGTAGGATAGCCCTGGATGTGCAGGCATCCTATACCACCGGTAGCCAAGACCACAGCCTTAGCTCGCACTAAGGTTAACTTGTCAGTCTCAAGGTCTATCAATATTGCCCCAGCCACTTGTCCCTTGTCATCCAGTATTAACTCGACACACGCTGAGAATTCAAGGTAATCTATTTGTCTATTTTTTATCTCATCACGCAGAACGCGCATTTCCTCCAGACCAGTGCGGTCCCGCACTGAGTGTATTCTCCGCCTCGACATACCACCTGCTGACAGTTCGTGCAACGAACCATCCGGCTCCTTATCCCAGTTGACACCCAACGATTCTAACCACTTAATAGCTGAAGGACCATCTTTTACCAGTACCTCTACCAATTCGGGCACATTGGTGAAGTGACCTCCACCCATGGTGTCTAGGTAGTGAATAGCCGGCGAATCATTAGGTCTATCAGCTGCTTGCGTTCCGGCTTGAGCCTGCACTGTATTGCCATCACCTAAGCGTAGCTTGGTTGTGAGTAAGACTTTAGCCCCGTTTTCTTGGGCGAGTAGTGCCGCTGATGCTCCAGCCCCCCCAGCACCCACCACCAGGACATCTACATCGTAATCAATGTTACTTAGGTTAACCTTGTCAGGGTTAATCCAGCTATTCCCCTCCAGTAAATCGGCTAGCTCATTAGGTGTGCGCTCACCCTTATTCGGTCCCACCTGCAGTTCACGCATGCCTTCCTTAACAAAGTCGGGGTGGTACTTGCGTAACAAGACTGTTCTTTCTTTGTCGGTGAGGTGAGGGTGTGTTTCCTTTAGCCGTCTCTCTCTGGTGGCTTCTACTTTGCGGATGTTTTCCTTCATATAAGCAGGATACAATTTAATTACCCCCGGTTCTAAAAAGGCTCTATCTCACGTTCAGCGTATAGATGGCGCAGTTCAGCCTCATCCATCCTTTTTAATCTCTCCAGTTCAGCATCAAAGGCACCCGCCTCTATCTTGGCTATCTGTTCCTCTAAGTGCTTGGCAGGGGGTACTAGATACCGACCATACAAGCGCCGACATAATAGGGCTATGTTATAGGGTGCCAATCCTTGGGGACATCTAACCGCACATAGACCGCACATTACACAGTCGAAGGACTTCTTAGCTACTGCGGCAATATCACCGTTTAGGGCATCAGACATATACCCCATCACATCTAGGCTCTGGGGGCAACTTTGAGTGCATAAATTACAGCTAGAACAGCTAACTAGGTCAGGATAAAGAGCCAGTATCTGTTCACCGGTTGCCTCTATCTCTTCCAGATTATAAATAGCCTTAGCCGCAGGGAAGAATGGTATCTGTACTAGGCACATGTCTTGTTCAACGGTGTTCTGACAGGCGAGGACAAACCTCAGCCGAGGGTCATTTTTGAGGTTATAAACGGTAGCGCAGGCACCACAAAATCCACTACGGCACCCACAACCACGAATCAATCTGTAGCCTGCATCCTCCAATGCTGCCAAGATGGTAAGCCCTTCTGGAACCTGATAAGGCTTACCCATAATGTAAATGTCAACCTTGTTTACTGACTTTTTGACTTTCAGAGTACTTTCCTTAGCAAATCTGGCACCTCTGGGGGGGTTTCCGCTATCAGTACTCCAACAGCAGCCAGGGCTTTTTTCTTCTCCTCCGCTTTTCCGGCAGCTCCCATAACAATAGCCCCGGCGTGACCCATGCGGCGCCCAGGTGGGGCACTACTGCCGGCGATAAATGCCACTACAGGCTTTGTCATCCCCTGCCTTATGGATTCCGCTGCCTCCTGTTCAAACGTTCCCCCGATTTCCCCAATTAGGACTACGGCTTCAGTCTCAGGGTCCTGCCCAAATAGCTCCAGAGCCTCGCTCATGGTGGTACCTAAGATAGGGTCACCTCCAATGCCGATACAGGTTGATTGCCCAATCCCTTGCTCAGTAAGCATAGCTGAAACTTCATAGGTCAAGGTGCCACTTCGAGAGATTACACCCACGTTACCCCGGGAGAAGGCTTCAGCAATCATAATGCCTGCCTTGCATTTGCCCGGCGAGATTACACCTGGGCAATTTGGCCCTACCAGATGGATATTCTTTTCCTTGACATAGCTCCGCACCTTGACCATGTCGAAAGTAGGAATGAATTCCGTGATGAGGATAATGGGAGAAAGCCCAGCCTCTGCTGCTTCAAACACGGCGTCAGCGGCAAATGGAGCCGGGACAAAGATTAGACTGGCATTAGCCTTCGTCTCCTTGACCGCTCGGCTCACTGTGTTAAATACCGGAACCTTGTCCTCCCATTTGGTGCCCCCCTTGCCCGGCGTAACCCCGGCAACGACATTAGTTCCGTAGTCAATGCAGCCACGGGTATAAAAACTTCCCTCTCCCCCTGTTATTCCCTGAATAAGTAACCGTGTATTCTCATCAATCAATATACTCATAATATAGCCCTCCTGGCAAGGGTCAATAGCAGTTTATCAGGCAACTACTTCCTTGAGGCTTCAGTCACCGCCGTTTCAATCGCTTCACGGAAGGTGTCAGCCCTTATTAGTTTAATCCCAGATTTAGCTATAATCTGTTCTCCCTCAGCGGCGTTAGTCCCCTTTAGCCGAGCTACCACGGGCACCTTTATCTCCATTTGTTTGTACGCCTCCACAAGGCCGGTGGCAATTACATCAACCCGAGCCATCCCACCAAAAATGTTGACCAAGATACACTTAACGCTCGGGTCAGAGGTCAAGATCTTAAAAGCGTTAACCACCCGCTCAGACCGGTTAACTGTGCCGATGTCAAGGAAATTGGCTGGCTTGCCCCCTACATGCTTAATGGCATCCATGACTGCCATGGCTAGGCCAGCGCCATTTACCACAATGCCAATATCCCCTTCCATTTTGACATAGTTGGCAATGTCCTCGCTCTCCGCCTTCACCTCTAGGGGGTTTTCTTGTTCTGGGTCGTGCAGGCCAGCGATATCGGGGTGGCGATACAGAGCATTGTCGTCGAAATTAAGCTTAGCATCAAGGGCTAAGAGACGACTATCAGTGCTCACGGTAAGGGGGTTAATCTCTGCCAAAGAGCAATCCTTTTCCACAAAAAGGCGATAAAGCCCAGACACAATCTGGGTAGCCGGTCTTATTTGCTCAGGGCTCAGGTTTAAGCCAAAAGCCAGCTCACGGGCTTGAAAGGCGCGGAACTCTAGTGTTCGCGACTCGGTATAAGAGCGGATGATTTTCTCAGGTGCCTTGGCTGCTATCTCTTCAATCTCTATCCCTCCAGCCTCACTCGCCATCACCAATGGCGTGGCTCTGGTCGAATCAACCACAATGCCCAAGTAAAGCTCCCGAGCCGACTCTATGGTCTCTTCTACTAGGACAGCACTTACTGGTACCCCTTCCGCTCCTGTCTGGTGCGTCCTCAGGCGTGACCCCAGCAGGCTAGCCGCTACCTTTTCTGCTTCAGCGGGGGAGGTTGCCGTCTTAATGCCACCTGCCTTGCCGCGACCACCGGCATGGATTTGGGCTTTCACTACTACCTTCCCCCCCAGGTCGGCGGCTATCTTTTTTGCCTCGGCTGGTGTTCTAGCCACCCCACTCTTGGGAACTGGCACACCGTACTCAGAGAGCAAACTCTTTGCCTGGTATTCGTGAATCTTCATGCTCCCCCTCTGCCTTAAATGCCTGATTCGGACAAGAACTTATGATATGGCCACTGGGGTTCCTTCGCCTTTTCAATCTGTGCCTTGGAAAACCACTTCTTAAGGTCGACGCGATGGTGCAATGGCCGGTCAAAGGCCCATTTCACATCAAAGGGCGATGTGGCATCAATGGCTAAACCTCCAGCAAATTTAATGGCAGCGGCAACCCACTGCTGCCCTTTCTCGGTTATTCTCGCCCTCTGTGCCGGCTGAAACACCTGTCCTCTACCACCAGCAGCCACCGCTTGTATATCCTCATCCGGCTCAACTCTGGTGCAGATAGCCCACAACACGTCCTCGGGCTCATATATATTTATGTCCTCGTCCACAGCTATGGCAAGACGCATGCCCATGGAAGCCGAGATAGCGGTGGCAAGGATATTCTTCTGGTATCCCTCTTCCCTAGCCATCCTCTTCCGCACCTGGAAGATTACACCACCCCAGTCACCAAAGCCTTTGGGGATATAGGTATCAATACACAGACCGGGACAAATGGACTCAGCCAGCAACCAGAAGTTAGCCTCCCTTGTCCTGGTGTCAATGTTGTGATCATCAATGCTGTGAGTGATAGTGGGATAGTAGATAGGTCTATCCTTTCTGTGCGTTACCGCCGTTGCCTGGAACTTATAGGTTCTATAGGCTCTCCCATAGTATCCCGGCCACTCAGGATGGAATGGATATACACCCTGCATTTGTTTTTCCTCAGCCTCAGGTGTTTCCCAGACATGCTGAGTGGTATCAAGATAGCCTTCAATCACGTACTCGGCTTGGGCAATAGCGTAGGCATCCACCGTCTTAGCCTTCACGATCTCTATTGGGCTGCCCTGGAGAAAGCCACTGACACCCAATTCATCACACCCCTTGGGGAGGAACATGTAGAGAAATCCACCCCCGGCAAGCATGGTAACTGCCGGCGGTACACCCAGATTGACGGTGAAGGGGATTGGCCCCTTTCCATACCACTCCTTGAGCACCATATCAGTGTGAGAGCCAGGAGAAATCTGGAAGCTTGAGTAGTCTTTCCCGCGGAAGCTCATCCGGTTGTAGCTAACATGGGTTCCGCCCCAGAAGTACTTGCCGCTAATGAAGGTATTACCTCCACCCAGGGTTCGCAGCGGGTCCCGTGGCGTCTGCTTGATCACCGGAACCACTGAATATACATCTATGTTCTTGTCAATGACCACTTCCTGGCAGGGAGCGTCCTTGACCACCTTCGGTGGTGTGGGGTGACGGATACCATCAGCAATCTTAAACTTAACCTTTTTATGCCCATCCACATCAAATATCTTGGCAATCCTCTCCCTTGAGGCATACATGTTGGTCACAACCCTCTTGTCAGGATAACCCTTCAAGTTCTCGAAAAGTATCGCCGCACCACCGTCAAAATGCTTTTGTATGCCGGACACCTCCAACTCAGGGTCCGTCTCCACATCCGTGACCAGTATCTCCCCCAATTCCTTTAGGTAATCTATTGTTCCCCTCAAGCTAGTTATGTCTTTTTTAGCCATTATTTAACCTCCTTCTTCTTTTTGGCTAAATTTATTTTATTTAAATACCCCTTCTTGCTCAAGCTGTTTGTATTCTTCTTGAGAGAAGCCAGCCATGTTGGTATAAACATACTCATTGTGTTGGCCAAGCAAAGGAGAGCTCATTCGCAACTGACTGGGCGACTTCGACAGCTTAAATGGCGGCAATTGAGCGTGGTATTTTCCTATCTCGGCGTGTTCTGTCTCTGCCCAAAGGTAGCGCTTCAGATGCGGGTCATCATACATGTCCTTTGGATTCTTGACCACCGCCGCTTCTACCCCAGCCGCTTGCAGCTTAGTCATGACCTCTTCCGCGGTGAAGCTCGAGGTCCACTCGCCTATCAATCTATCCAGCTCTTCCTCATTCTGCTTTCTGCTCAGTAGCGTAGCGAATTTAGCGCTCTTTGTCCAATCAGGGTCGCCCATAACCTGGCATAAATTCCTCCACTCCTCATCAGTGAATACGGCGATGATACACCATCTATCTTCACCTTGGCACGGATACGCTCCGTGGGGAGCAGCATACTCGCAACGATTGCCATTTCTCCCCTCAATGCGGTTGTTTACAGTGTAATCCAGCAGGGCTGGAACCAGGAACTGGATGCCAGTTTCAAATTGGGCAACATCTATAAATTGTCCTTTCCCTGTTTGGCGCCGGTACTCAAGAGCTGCAACCAAGGCAATCGTACCATAAGCCACCCCGATAAAGTCTATGTATGGACCGGCAAGAATTAAAGGATCCCGGTCAGGCCATCCGCTGAGATGGCTAAAGCCACTTAAGTGGGTCAGGTGAGAGCCCATGCCGGGGTGCATTGCATAGGGCCCTGTCTGTCCCAGGTTGCACGAGCCAAGCATTATAATATCGGGCTTGATCTTCCTCAATTCTTCGTAATCCAGCCCCAGCCTTTTCATCACGCCCGGGGTGAAGTTTTCGGTGACAACATTAGCCCAGTTCTTTACAATCCGTTTCGCCACCTCAACACCTTTAGGATGGCTCAGGTCAAGAGTTATGCCATACTTATTATGACCGTAAATGGGCAACAGCATACCCCGGTTTATCCCTGGCTTATTATCTTTAAAGGGTGGATACAACCGGTATTGGTCAGGTCGGGCATGTGACTCTATATGGACCACCTCCGCTCCGTAATCAGCCATGTAGGTACCAATGAGCGGACCAGCAACAATCTGCCCGAACTCAAGAATCTTCACATCCTCAAATATCCCTTTATCTTTCACATTTCTACCTCCTATCAAGGTGTCTATATTTTTAGCTTCAGCACCTCCTTTGCGTTCTCACTATAAATCCTCTCCATCGTCTCACCGGGTAGACCAAGCTCCTCTAACTGGCTAATCTTTATCTGTATCAAGCGAGTCCGAGCAAAGGGGTCATCCGTCCCAAAGATTATCCTCTCCGGACCGGCGAAATCATAAGCACACATGAATGACGATTTGGTGAACGAAGTGGCAGTATCATAATAAAACCGCTTAAAATACTCGCTCGGCAGCTTCGGGATATTTTCTCTGACCTCAGGGAAGCCCTTGAAGCCGTCGTCCATTCGATGGACAACAAAAGGAATGGTGCCCCCAAAGTGAGAGAGGATCAAATTTATGTCGGGGAACCTTTCAAAAATTCCGTCAAAAACCATCTTTGAGGCAGCTATGGTGGTCTCAAATAAGAAGCCAATCCAGGCACCCAGGTGATATCGGGTCATTATATCAATCCCAATAGGCACCGAGGGATGAAGATGAATAGGTAGCTTCATCCTATTGACCTCGGCGAAGAACGAAAGATACTCTGTTGAGGTTAGTGGTATTCGGCTTATATATGTTCCGGTGGCAATACCAATTAACCCCAAATCATTAATCGCTCGATTAAGTTCCTTTATGGCATAAGATGGGTTACCCAAAGGGACGCTGGCAAAGCCCTTAAACCGGCTCGGGTATTTGCGGCATAGGTTGGCGATAAAATCATTAGTCATCTGGGCTAGGTGGAGGTCAGCTTTATCACCAAAACTTTGGGGTGGCAACGAGGTTGACAATACCTCTAGGTCTATACCCAGCTCATCCATCTTAGCCAGGCGACTCTCTACCGAATCCCATGTTGGGACAGGAATGCCGATATTAAACAACACCGTTTCCGCATCTTTACCGCTCAGCTTCTCCAGCTCGTTCATATACTCAATTGAGTTAACATGACAGTGGACGTCGATTTTCATGTTCAACCTTTTCACATCATGCTATATGACATTTGCCTCTTTCAACAACACCAGCTCACTCTCAGATAGCCCCAGCTCCTTCACGTAAATCTCGTGGTTGTGCTCCCCAATGAGCGGAGCTCGACGTCGAATCTTGCAAGAAGATTGAGACAGTTTGGCCCAAGGTCCGGGATAGGTAATTTTGGTAGCCAATTCCGGATGCTCCACCTCCTGCCACACCTCCCTAGCCTTGAGCTGGGGGTTCTCCATTATGTCCTTGGCTGTCGACACGGGGTAACCCATTATTCTTCTCTTCACTGCTTCTTGAAGGAATTCCATCTTAGTAAGCCCGCGGAGGAAGTTAGCCACTGGCTCCATGATATGGTTGAAATCCTCTTGGGTTGCCGTAGCGGGGTCGAACTTCTCCCACTCCTGTGCCTTCAACCAGTCAGTAGCTATCCCTTTCTCATCCATCCATTTTGTTATCTCTTGGTTGGTGACAGCCCCTGACCTTGCTCCATATATAAGCCAGCAGATATAACCATCCTGGCAGGGGTATGCCGCCCGCATGACTGCTCCATGCACGCTGCGCCCGGCAATCGCATTTCCCACCCGCTTTGACATTGTGCCATCTGCCTCCCAGTAAAATGGATATGTATCTGCAGACCAGGCTATACTCGCCTGTGCCGAGACATCCACATGTTGTCCCTTCCCCTTAATCTGCCGGTAGAACAGTGCCATTAGTGTTCCCAGGGCGGCATAGGACCCAGCCCACATATAGGACACCGGGATAGTGATACGCACTGGAGGACGGTCTGGGTCGCCCAAGATATACATGGCGCCGCTCATAGCTGTGACCCCAATGTCAGAAGCCTTGTAATTAGTATAAGGGCCAGCCTCCTGCCCAAAGGGGGTAATAGAGGTCATTACGAGTCCTTTATTTATCTGGCTCAACTTTGAATAACCCAGCCCCAACCCATCCATGTACCCTGGGGCAAATGATTCAATAACGATGTCGGCGGTCTTGACTAGCTTTTCAAAGAGAGCATGCCCATCACTAGTCTCGAGGTTCAAGGTTATGCCTCTTTTGTTATTATTATAGGCAAACCAGCAAAGGCTCTTCTCGGGGTCGGGGATGTCGTGATAAAAGGGGCCGATTCTCCGTGCCGGGTCTCCCCCTGGTTTTTCCACTTTTATCACATCGGCGCCAAGGTCACCCAAGATCTTACCGCATAAGAAACCCTTCTCGTCAGTTAGATCCAAGACGCGGTACGGAGCGAGGATATACTCACTTTTCTGTTGCACGCTCATCAATAACCTCCAAATTAATTAGGATAGATCCCCTGTCTCACCCACAGGCCAGCACTTTACTATGCGCCACATTCTACCACAGTTTTCGCCGAAAAATCAATAATTTTGGCGAAAACTGTCAAAAAGTGCTGTCATCAAATGCCCTTCCACCTGCCATCTAGATGGGCAGCCCAGCGGGAAAGGACTTTCTTTCTTAGTTCCTCGCTGGCTAGATTAGTTGGTGGAAAGTCCCCGTACCACTCATATGGCTTGACTGCGTAGATAATACCGCGGGAGTTATGAAAGCTATCGGTCGGCTTTCGAATCCTGGGGTCAAGGGGGGTACTCCATGCCCTCTTGATAAAGTCTATCTCCACAGGCTCTGACCTTGTGCATATCGCCCACATTACATCATCTGTGTCATATGGGTTTATGTCATCGTCAACAACTACAACATATCGCCCGGCGTATGCGCCAGCTCTTGTCTGAGAAGCTACGTGCCCTACCTCGGCAGCATGTCCTGGATAACTTTGCTTTATGGACACAATGACGAACTGACGTGAACCACCATAAGGAGGACACCAAACGCCTTTCACATTAGGAATCCCCGATTTGAGTATCTCATTGTAGAGAAGTGCTGACCTCCATACGCAGCGGAAGAATGCATGGTCATTATAAACGCTCTTTGCCGGCGGGGAGCCGAGCACTATCGGGTCATTCCGATAGTATAAAGCGGCTACCTTGAGGAAGGGTTCTTCCCTGGCTTTACTGGCATAGGTGCCTGTCCATTCCCCAAACGGCCCTTCAAGCATAGTCTCCTTGGGGTCAGCAAATCCTTCAATGGCTATCTCAGCATTCGCCGGAATGGGCAAGCCCGTAACCTTGCCTTTTATTACCGGCATAGCCTTCCCCTTTACTGCACCCCAATAGTCTAGTTCAAAAACGCCAGCCGGGATCTCGCTAGCTGACAGGGCAAAGGCTAGAGGGTCAAGACCAAAAACCATCGCCACGGGACAAGGCTCTCCACGGGCAAAGTATTTGTCCCGGTGCATTCTGCCATGCTTTCCCGGCGAAATATAAAATCCCACGGTTTGGCTATCGTGAAGTTGCACCCGGTAAGTGCCCATATTCGGTTGGTTGGTATCCGGGTCTCTGGTGATTACACCGACTCCAGTGCCAATATATCTGCCGCCATCCAGCTCATGCCATAGTGGAACAGGAAACTTGCTCATGTCAACCTGTTTGCCTTCCTCCACATTCTCAAGTATTGGGCCGGAGCTGACCACCTTGGCTGAGAAATCAGCGGCATTCTCTTCCCACTCGCTCGCCTTTATCCTCAGGGTCTCAACACTCTCTCGGATACTGTTCTCTACTGGCAACCCGAAGGTGAGGTTGAGGAGCTTTATGTTCGTCAAAGAATTGGTCAAAATTCTAAATCCGTCGCTATAACCTTTGAACTTGTTAAACAGCAAGGCAGGCCCTTCATTTCGTGCATCTATTTGCACCATGGTTCCTACCTCAAGAGCCAGGTCGGCGCCCTCTATAGTTTTCAGCTCTCCAATCTTCCTCGCCAGTTCTATCCACTCTCGGAGGTCACCATAGTCGATCATATTACTAACTCCTTTCGTTTTTCGGTTTACTTCCATCCAGCCTACTAGGGATGTGAGGTCTGGGAAAACCACTCCGTTGGGATTTCCCTCCCTATTCCAGCAGCACGAGCCCGGTCATAAACCAATTTAGCCACCGACGCAAATTCTATCCCCAGCCCCCAGTTCTTGTTCAGCAGGGTGATTTGTGAAGGCGCCGTCCGCTGAGGCGTTCTCCCCATCATCAAATCGGAGAGGAGATAAATCTTATCCTTGTACCGCTGGAACCTCTCATCCTCTAGCCCGGTCCTCTCGCCCTCTCTTTCCGCGGTGCGGTGGCGACCCTCAAAGTTCTTAGTGGCATAGGTAAAGTAGCCTTGTGAACCTGAGGGGCTAGAAAAGACGATGAGGTCACTCTTGCTCCAAGCCTCGTCATCAAACTCATGGGCGCGAATACAGGTAAGATGCATCCCCCCTTCCACCCATTCTCCCCTTACTACTGTCCCGGAAGAATTTGTGGCGCAAGCCACGATGTCAGCTCCGTTTACCGCTTTCTGCGCCCTCTCCACTGGTATCACCTTGATACCCAAGTCTGCCCCCACCTTCTCAGCAAATAATTTGCGATGCTCCGGGTTAGGGCTGAAGACCTTTATCGTGGTTATCTTTCTCGCCGAAGCCAATGCCCAGGCTGCTGCCTCTGCCTGCCATCCTGAGCCTAAGAGACCGACAACACGACAGTCCTCTCGCGAAAGGTATTTAGCCCCGACGCCGGCGGTGCCAGCCACCCGCATCCTTTGGAGGTGACCATCAGTAAGGATAGCCAGCAATTCCAGGGTTTCTGAACTGTAGAGGAAAATAAGCCCCACGTATCGGTTCCCTGGGGCTGCTGGGACCTTCACCCTCCGGGCCGTTCCTCCAATTACGGGGTGGGTGATTAGGTCGGAGTTGATGCGCTGTGCCACCACCCCCAGGCGTTCCAGCCCACCTTCGATAGTCTTGAATGAATAATATGCCTCAGGTCGCGACACGACCATGAAGCTATCCCGGCGAGGTGCATTTACCACACTCCCTTGTGCCAAATCGCGGAAAGCGTCATCCAGAACGGCGATGCAATCCTTCATGTTAAGCACCTGAGCCACATCCTCGTCGTTAAGCACCAGAGTCATTTGTCCTCCTTTTGAGGCAGCATTCTTATGAGCTCATAGAGACGTTTACCGAGGGTTACCGCCTCTCTCAATGCTCTTTCATCCTTTCGTATCTCACCCGGGGCATGTCCGTAACCACTGGCATATCCGGCGATGATAATATTGTGGGAAAGTAAAAGACTATTGATAACTCTTATAGCGCTTAGTCCACCTCTACGGTTTGAGGACACGACACCGCCACCCACCTTATTGCTTAATCTCTTCTGATGCCAGAAGGCAAAGGTACGGTCGAAGAAGACCTGTGCCTGTCCACTCACGCTATGTCCCATGTGAACCGGGCTTCCGATGACAATCCCGTCGGCCTGCAAAAGTTTAGGATAAATATCCTGCATATCGTCTTCAATATGGCAGCGCCCTGCCTCGGCACAGGTCCAGCAGGCATCGCAAGGAGAAATCTTCATATCAGAAACTCTCAGGAATTCAACCTCTGCTCCAGCCTCATTCGCCGTCTTTAACACCTGCTGCACTAGGATGTCCGTATTCCCTCCCTTACGGGGGCTGCAACTGAATCCAATCACCTTCAATGCCCTTGGCACCTTGGGACTCCCTTACTGACTTGGCTATAAATCCACCACAAAGCATGAGGCAAAGTTTTTGCTTTGCCTCATGCTTTTAGGAGGGGTAGTTTATTCCCCCACTTCTTAATTATCTTGGCTCGCAGTTCTTCACTGGCTTTGTTGACTGGCGGAAACTTGTCTCTCCAGTAAAAAGGCTTACAGGCATCTATGACCATGGTGCTATGGGTAAAATCGTTTCTTTCCCTCTTGTCCGGTGGCAAAGCCGGGTCAAGCCTGGTGCCCCAGCAGCCATTAACTATAGCCACTGAGGTATCGAAATTAGCCCGGCTAACCACGGCCCACATCACCTCATTGAGGTCGGTTGGGTCTATATCCTCGTCGACTACTATAACTAGCTTGGCCATGTATCCTCCACCATGGCTTCCGATAGCGGCGAGGCCGGCTTGCATGGCGTGTCCACCATGGTCCTGTTTAAGCGATATGATGGTTATCATTCTTCCCCCGCCAGCTTCATGCTCCCAAACGCCTCTGATACCACGAATGCCAACCTTTTCTAGGTCATTCCATAGAAAGGGGGTTGTCCGCACTTGAACGGCAAAGGCATAGTTAGGTGGCTTTATTGGAGGTGCGCCAAAGATGATAGGCTCACCCCTATGATAGAGCGCCTTCACCCGTACCACCGGCTCTTTTCTTTCACCTCCCCCGTAGTATCCGGTCCACTCCCCAAGAGGTCCTTCAATTCTCGAATCAACCCCCGGCGGCAGATACTCACCCTCTATCGCAATCTCGCTATTGGCGGGCACCGGAAGCCCGGTGATTTCTCCCGGGATAACCTTTATCGGTTCATTCATTAAGTAGCCCGCCCACTCAAATTCAGAAATGCCCCAGGGAACATGTGACGCCGCACTCAGGAACAAAATCGGGGAGGGTCCAAAATCCATGACTACAGGACAACTCTCTCCCTTTGACCAATATTTTTGGCGGATTACGGCATTATGCTTACCCGGAGAAATATACAGCGCTAGAGTCTTTTCATCATGGACCATCACCCTTTGCACGCCAACATTCACCCATCCCTCATCCGGGTCCCTGGTTATGATAGCTACGCCGGTTCCAATGTACCTGCCGCCGTCGTGCTCATGATATCGGGGCACTGGAAACTCATAAAGATTGATATCGTCGCCGTGGTGAACATTCTCCATGACGGGACCTGTCTTAACCTCGACTGGCTTAACTGGCTTAAAATCTATAGCGCGCCATTTCTTAATGATGTCCAACCTACCCGTATCTGGTGGCATGCCAATAGCTGTGGCAAAACGCCTTACCGTGGCGCAGACGTTTGTTGCCACCCTGTATCCTTCTGGGTAGCCCTTGAATTTATCGAAAAGGAGTGCTGGCCCCCCCCTTTCCGCCAGCAGCTCGGTGATGGTTCCCAATTCAAGGTCCCAGTCCACTTGCTCCAGCTCTTGCAGGTCACCATCCTCTTTAACTTTTTGTAGGAAGCTTCTTAGATCCAGCACCTTTTTACCTCCTTAAGCTACTTCCAGATTATGATAGCCTGAGCTAGACCTTCCCCACAGCTATTTTATGTATTACAGTGTTGCCCCTTATGAGGAACCATTCACCGGTAACCAATCATAGGTGCGTTTGAAAAGCTCGACCTCAATAACCGTATTGTTGGCTTTTATGCCATCCACGTTAGATATTTCTGTCCTGACAAATTTGGCCAGGTCTCCAATTGCGGGACACAATATCCAGAATACCAGGTTATAGTTGCCGGTACACTGGGCGAGATAATGTACATTTCGTTGTTTAGCTAAGCGCGCCACAATTGCCTGCAACTTTGAAGGTTCAGCTTGCAACATTACGATAGCCCTGACTCCCCAACCAATCTTTTGAAGGTTTGGAACAGCGGCAACCTTTATCACTCCCTCGTTCTGCAGCCTCTCTATTCGTCTGCGTATCGTTGATTCACTAACCCCCAATTGCCTAGCCAGCTCTACATTTGTTTGGCGACCATGAATTTCCAACTTTTGAATTAGACCCCAGTCGAGTTCATCCAGTGTTATTTTGCCCTTGTTCGCCTTCACCTTTGTGAAGTACCTCCTGGTTTGCCACTTCTAGTCCTTGGTAGCATGTCAAAGGGCTGACATTTTCTCGGGACTATCCTTTGCCGAAACCAGCCGTGGGCTGTATAATAAACTATTTTTCTGAGTCTGTCAATCAAATAATGATAAGGCGGGCTTCCCTCCGTGACTATAATTTCAACTATTATCGTCAAAAGTATTGACTTTTTGTCGAATAAATGCTAAAAAGAGAAAACCTGGTGAGTAAGGAGTAACCGCTTCCATTTTTATCGCCTCCAGGGAGACGATGAACGAAGGGGAGAGGTTAAAAGTGGCAGAAGATGAAATAAGGTATGAGTACTGGCAAAAGGAACGGGTGTTTGTCCGGTCGGTGGAAGGGAAATACGATGAAATTTTTAGAAGGCTTTACGCTCAGCCCAGAGTCTTTAAAAGCAAAAAAATCCGTAGCATGGGAGGCCCGGTAAACTTCAACAAGTTTGTTATAAGCCCTCAGATTACTTCAATCCCTATAGTCACCCAGGCGATTGAAACGCATATTTTAACCGTCGCCCCAGGTGGTAAAAGTCAAAAACATGGCCACATGAATAGCGCTGTAGTGTATGTCTTAGAGGGAAGGGGATATGATATCCATGATGGCGAGAGGCTGGACTGGCAGGCGGGTGACGCCTATATTGTAAAAGACGGTTGTGTGCACCAACACTTCAACTCTCAGCCCAACCGTCCGGTAAGAGCCTTAATAATAAAGTCCAAACCTCTTTTCCTGTTCTTTAACCTGGCATTCCAAAAGACGGTAGAAGAGCCTCCGGATAAGGCGTCACCAGGATGGGAGGGGTGGAATCCAGACACGGAGAACTAGGGAGCGGACGTAGGAGGTTTAGATAACTTAGTATCGGTAAAATATTCTAGGGAGGTGTGCAGTGCTAGAGGCAATCCTGCAGGGCATGTCAAATGTCGTTAGCCCGACCTTTTTCCTGTGGATATTCCTTGGGACTATTATTGGTCTCAGTGTAGGTATCCTGCCTGGACTTGGTGGTGCTGCTACCTTGGCTATTCTGCTGCCATTGGTTTATAAGATGGACCCCGTTCTTGGCATGGCTTTTCTGCTATCCGTTCACTCTGTCGTCTTCACCGGTGGTCTGGTAACCACCATCCTGTTTGGCATACCTGGGGAAAGTACCACTATTGCTACCCTTTTTGATGGTTTCCCGATGGGTAAAAAGGGCCAAGCCGGTCAGGCTATGGGGGCTGGTTTTATGGCTTCTATCTTGGGTGGTATTTTTGGTGCCTTCTGGATGGCAGCACTAATCCCGGTAGCGAGACCTATAGTTCTAGCTTTCGGCTCCCCTGAGATTTTTATGTTGGCGCTCCTGGGTATTTCCTTTGTAGCCGTGCTGGGGCGTGGCTCTGTTATCAAGGCATTGATTTCTGCTTCCTTTGGTCTGATGCTGTCTTTTGTTGGCTTTCACACCACCACCGGCATATTGCGCTATACCTTTGGCAATCTTTACCTTTATGAAGGCTTAAAGATAGTTCCGGTTGCCATGGGGATATTTGCTGTGGCGGAAGCAATTGACCTGATGCGGACGGGTACTACCATAGCCAAAGTGAAGGCACATGCAGTCAAGATTGGCGAAGTAATTGAGGGAGTTAGGGATTCGTTTCGTCATTGGTGGCTAGTAATACGCTGTAGTGCCATTGGCACTACACTGGGGCTTATCCCCGGGGTTGGTGCCGGTGTGGCTCAAATGCTGGCTTACGCCCATGGCAAACAGACCTCAAAGCGTTCCTCAGAGTTTGGTACGGGGTGTGTGGAGGGAGTTATTGCGCCGGAGGCGGCTGACAATGCTAAGGAAGGCGGGTCGCTTCTGACGGCTCTAAGCTTTGGTATCCCCAGTGGTGTGGGTATGGTGATGGTTTTGGCAGCCCTGATGATGTTGGGGATTGACCCCGGACCGGAGATGTTTACCAAGCACCTGGACATGGTCTGGACCCTGGTCTTTACCCTTATTATAGCTAATGTTATTGCCGGTGGCATTGGTATACTGACGTCAAGAGACTTGGCCAGAGTGAGTTTCCTCAGAGAGAGCATCCTGTCACCAATAATTCTTCTTCTGGTAATCCTGGGCGCCTATGCTTTTCATACCAATATATGGGATGTGTTAACGTCCTTTATTTTCGGTGGCATCGGCTATCTGATGAAGAGCTTCGGCTATTCCCGGTTGACGCTGACCATGGGTTTTGTCTTGGGGATATACGCTGAAAGGTATTTCCTCATTTCTACCGCGGCACTGGGTCCTGGCTTTCTTCTGGTTTCACCCATCGCTGCCTTTTTGGCTGTTGTTACCATCTTTGGTCTGGCTTCAGGCGGATTAAGAGTGTTATTCCAGAGGTTACGAGGCAGGGCAAGAAAAGGAGGGTGAAGGTTATGTGGGTCAACCTTATCTTTACCATTGTCTTCTTCCTGGTTTTTGTCCTTTTCTTAATAGCTACGCTGGCATACCCGGCCAAGGCTAGCGCCTTCCCACTGCTGGCTATTATTGCTGCCCTGGTCTTGCTGGCTGTTCAGATTTTGCGGGAGGGTCTTGCCTTGAGAAGGCAGAAGAAGATTATAAAGGCGGCGGAGTCCGAGGAGGTTAAACCTCGTGGATATTTAGTTGTAGCAATGTGGTTAGCCATCACCGTGGTGATGTTCTTCTTATTAGGTTTTTTAGCTACGGTTATCTTGGTTCCTTTCCTTTATACGCGACGCCATGGTGAAAGCTGGTTACTGTCTGTGGGTTTGTCCTTAGGCTGCGGCTTATTCTTCTATGCCCTTTTTGCCTTGTTTCTGCATGTGCCGATGTATAAAGGGCTGTTGCTATCAGCCATCCTTGGTTAAAATTTGTTGGAAGGAGGTGACCTCAATGTAAGTAACAAAGAGGGGTAACTTAGGGTAGATGATGAACATAAAGGAGGCAATATCATGTCGAAGTGGTTAATGAGGTGTTTATTCCTGGGGTTGATTTTAGCGCTGGTTTTTGCTGGTTGCGCTAAGGGACCTCCGGCGGTGGCACCGCAGGAGTTCTATAAAGGCGCCACGCTAAACTTTATTGTTCCCTATGCCCCCGGTGGCACCTATGACCTTTGGGCGCGGGGCCTGCAGCCCTATCTGTCGAAATATACCGGGGCTACAGTGATAGTGACTAATATGGAGGGTGCCGCTGGTCTGGTTGGTGGCGGGTACCTTTACAACTCTGCCAAGGCGGATGGGCTTACCATCGGCATTTTACCTATGCCGGGGATGGTGATGAATGAGATGCTGGGTGCGGAGGGGGTTAAATACGAGCTGGCGAAATTTAGCTGGGTGGGGCGGGTAGAGGTGATGTGGCGGTCGCTTTTTGCTAACGCAAAGACGGGCATCAAGACAATTGCCGACATGCAGAAAGCGACAAGTGTCCGATTTGGCACCGTTGACCCCAGTTCGCAGTCCTCCTGTGAAGAAGCAATGCTCTGTGAAGCCTTTGGCATAAAGGGAAAGATTGTGCCTGGCTACCCGGGGAGCAAGGACTATATGAAAGCGGTGATTGCCGGGAAGGAGGTAGATGCCGCCAGCACCTCCCTATCGGGGTACGAGAGTGAGGTCAAGGCAGGCACCTTGAACCTGGTAGCTATGCTGGGTACGCAGAGAAACCCTGGATGGCCTGATGTGCCAACTGCTCTGGAGACACCCGGCTTATCGGCTCAAGGGAAGAAGTATTTGGAGTTGCTGACCGTTCTGGTGGATGCAGGGCGGGCGGTAGCGGCACCACCGGGCGTTCCTGCCGACAGGTTAGCCTTTCTTGAGAGTGCTTTGACACAAAGCCTGAAAGACCCAGAGGTCGTAGCATTTGCTGCGAAGTCAAAGTATGAGATTTCCCCCATGTCAAGCGCGGAATATACGGCACTGATAAAGAAGCTACTCCAGGCTGTGCCCGTAGCGGAGAGACCGGCGATCAAGGAAATAATTACGAAGAAGTATTTCTAAAGTCCTTATTAGCGATTTGAGGCAGGTCGGCAAAAGAGGAGGGGGGATATAGTGCGGCTGGCGTATTCCCCAGTGGTAGGGGAGAGTTAATGCTGTCTGGCTGAGACGGCAGGTAATAGTTCATAATCTGCTCCAGCTTTTGAAAAAGGCAGCCTTATCAGAGGAATACGCCAGTGCGCATCTTAAGTGATTGTGATTTTTGTTGGTGGTTATTCATTTGAATATCAGCTGACATAACCCTGCATATCCTGGCCTTTTTTCCTCGCCGCAGGGTCTTTAGCCCATATCAGCAATACACCGGCGGCAGCGGCTATAAACGCTGGTATCATAAACGGCAGAAATGTCACCGTTAGATTGCCAGTATAGTCAGCTACATAGGTTACTGTTATTGGACCAAGAACCATTCCAATATCCCCTATTACGCGATAAGCTCCCATTGCTATGCCAAGGTTATCCTGAGGAGCAACATCAGCTGGCCAGGCGGCGATAGACCCCTGAAGACCAGTGGCGAAGCCATATAATGCCATAACACCAATCAGTTCACCTATACCCTCTTGTAACGGTATCAGAAGTATGGCAAAGCTGCTCAGAAACATACAACTCATGACAGGTATCTTCCTGCCAACCCTATCTGAGAGCCAGCCTGAAGGGAAGGCAAGCGTGGAGGTGATAACAGCGGCCACTGTTAGCAGCATACCGATAGTCTCCTCTTTTAGGCCTAGATTAAGAAAAGCGTAGAGCGGAACAAGCGTTGACCGAACACTACTTCTGGTGAAGAATAATGCGAAAACTGAAGAATTCACAAGAAGGAAGGAGGGATTCAGCAAGACATCACGAATATCTTTCAGTCGCATAGGTGGGCGTCTCTCCTGGGTATAAGTTGTTGTCTCTTTCAAAGGAAGCGTAGCTAGCAGACCTAGCATAGCAAGCCCACCATATATGAAGAAGGGGGCGCGAATGCCGAAGTAGGCGGCACTGTAGCCACCAATAGTTGGTCCAAAGCAGGTACCCGCAATTACAAGGGCGTGATATAGAGACATGAATCGTCCTCTATACTCAGTGCTGGAGAGCCCTGCTACCCACGCTATTGCTGAGGTGATATAAATGGCTGAACCGACACCTTGAATTATACGCCCTATGATTAACCAGGCATAGTTATTGGCCATACCGGCCACAACTGAGGATAAGGCTATTAACACTAATCCAAGCGTCATATTTTTTTTCCTGCCGAAGCGGTCAGCTAAAACACCGGCGGGCATATCTGTGACCAGACGCGCCAAAGCGAATGAGGAGATTGCCCATCCTGTAAGTGCTACGGGGATAGAGAATGAAAGTGCATACTGAGGTAGCACCGGTGAGATGATATTGAAACCTAGCATAACGAGTCCAGACACCAATGACAGGTTTAGGACTAGAAATAGCCGCTTTTTCATCGCAGGAACTTTTTAATCGCCGCCGCCAAGCCGTTATGGTCAACATCAAGGGTTATATGGTGGGCTACTGCCTTAACCTCATCAGGGGCATTGTCCATAGCCACCGCCAACCCGACCGAGGAAAGGAGGGGGATGTCATTGGTGCCATCCCCTATCGCCATAACCTCAGCCGTAGATATTCCCAGATGTGAGACTAATGCTGCCAACGCCTTTCCTTTTGATACCCCGGGGTCAACTACATTGATAAATTCAACTCCGGGGTAAGATGGCGTCCTTACCCCAGAAAAGTGAAGACGGTCATGAAAGTGAAGGGAGAAACTCCTTGCCTTGGCAACATCATCAGGGGTGAAGGTCATTAATTCCGCCTTAATAATCCTCTCTTGGTTTATCACCTTGGTCAAATCTATCACTATAGGCTCAAGGGCGAAGAATTGGCGATGAATGTCTGTAGCCTGTGTCTCCCGCTCAACAAAATAGCGTGTTGCTGAGTAAAGCTCAAGGTATATGTCATTTTGGCGGGCAAATTCAATTACCTCTGGCACTATTAGTTTATTGAGCGGTTGAATATAGACCTCTTGGCTCTGATTGGGATTACTGACCAGGGCACCATCAAAGAATATATGATAGCCGTCTAGTGACAACTGTTTAATAATATTTAAGCAAGCGCGAGGCACCCGTCCGGTAGATAGCGAAACCCCTACCCCCGACTGGCGGACTTTAGCCAATGCCTCACTATTGTCAACCGAGATGCTCCCGTCCCTGCCTAGCAGTGTGCCATCTACATCTACCACCAGAAGTTTATACTTCATTAATCTCTCTTTTCCAGACATTGTTTATTAACCTCACCCCCTTTATCCCCCTCTCCATTCTTGGAGAGGGGGAAGGAGATTTTAGAGAGGGGTGAACCCCTCTCTTACTCTACTCCCCCTTCCCTTGCCAAGGGAAGGGGGTCAGGGGGATGGGTTACTAAATAACCTTTCTTTTCAGATATTCGCGAAGCGTGGTCGCATTCCTCACCGCAAACGCTTCAGCATCATTGTTAAAATAGACATAGACTGATTTTACCTTTGATGGTAAGTCGGCTATTTTCCTTGCCCATTCTGCCAGCTCGTCATTAGAGTAACAGCTCCAGTAGAGCCCGGTGCTGCCGTGGAGCCTGATATAGGCAAAATCCGCCGTTGCCACTATCGGGCAGCTAAAATCGGGCATATCAAAGACACATAGCCCAACATTGTACTGGCGCATAATTTCAAATATCCGACTGTCAAGCCAGGACTCGTGGCGGAACTCAAGCCCATGCTTTAACCCTTGAGGTAGAATAGACAAAAAGGACTCCAGCCTGTCGTCATTGCGGTGCATACTTGGCGGAAGCTGGTATAAAAGGGGACCAAGTTTTTCCCCCAGGATTTTAGCCCGACCAACAAAGGTGTCAACCGGCTCCCGGCTATCCTTAAGCCGCTTAATGTGGGTGATAAAACGGCTCGCCTTTAGTGCGAAGATAAAACCGGCGGGCGAGGAGTCATGCCAAGCGGCGAAGGCTTGCTCCGAAGGTAGGCGATAAAAGCTGTTATTAAGCTCGACGGTATTAAAATGGCGGGCATAAAAATCAAGCCACTTCGCCTTAGCCAGCTTATCAGGGTAGAATAGGTGTCGCCAATGGTCGTAGTGCCAGCCCGATGTGCCAATGTAGTACCGCAATGCTCCAAACCTCGGTGTTAATCATTCTAGCATTGTGACACTAAATTTCCAAGCTTGAATACGCCCAGGAAATAGACTATAATCCCGACGAATGCACTTTATTGGCATAGACATAATTGAAATTGCCCGCATTGAAAAGGCAATCGCCCGCTGGGGGGAAGGTTTTCTCCATCGGGTTTATACCGACCCGGAATTAAGGCTATATCGAAAAAAGCCGTCCTCGCTGGCGGCGCGTTTTGCTGCCAAGGAAGCAGTAGTAAAAGCCCTCGGGAAATCAACCAGCGTCAGCCTTAAAGAGATTGAGATATTGTCCGAACCGAGCGGCAAGCCGGTGGTCAATCTCTATGGTAAGACACAAAGCCAAGCCCGAGGCTTGGGCTTAGGCGGGTTTGCTATCAGCCTTTCTCATTCTAAGGAATACGCCATCGCCCTAGTTGCCGGCGAGACTAGATAAAAACGGAGAGTCAAAGAGAGGCGAAGCCTCTCTTATATAATAAATCCCCCTTCCCCTTATCAAGGGGAAGGGGATAAAGGGGATAGGGTTAATAAATGATATCAAAAACTCTTTACCATAGATGATTAAGGTGATAGAATCTAAAAAGAGGGTAAAGATATATGTCCGGGCATTCCAAGTGGACGCAGATAAAGCGCCAAAAGGGGGCGGCTGATGCCAAGCGGGGGCAGCTTTTTACTAAGCTCGCCCGCGAGATTATTGTTGCTGTGCGGGAGGGGGGGAGTAACCCTGAGGCAAACTTCAGGCTGAGGCTAGCTATACAGAAAGCCCGCGATAGTAACATGCCGCTGGACAATATAGATAGAGCCATTAAGCGGGGCAGCGGTCAGACAGAAGGAGCCAGCCTGGTGGAGATGGTGCTTGAGGGTTACGGACCCAGCGGGGCGGCGATCCTGGTATCGGCGCTGAGTGACAATCGCAATCGCACCCTTCAGGATGTAAGAAATATATTCTTCCGCAACGGTGGCAGCCTGGGGGAGAGTGGCTGTGTCGCCTGGCTCTTTGACAATCGCGGGATGATTACAGTGGACACCAAGGAGCGGGATGCTGAGGCGCTAGCCCTGGAGGCTATTGATGCCGGCGCCGAGGATGTCAAGGTTGAGAATAATTATGTAGAGGTCTATACCAAACCAGAGGCGCTGGAGAAGGTCAGGGAAGCACTGAAGCAGAAGGATATACCCGTAGCCTCGGCTGAGCTATCCAGGGTGCCCAAGACCATCGTCCAGCTTGAGGAAAAAGCAGCCCTGCAAACGTTGAAGCTACTGGACAAGCTGGAGGAGCTGGATGAGGTGCAGTCCGTCTCCAGCAATGCTGATTTCCCCGACTCTATTCTGGAGAAATACCAGTCGTTGAGCCCAGCCCGATGAGAATCTTAGGTATTGACCCCGGTACAATAACCATGGGCTATGGTGTTATTGAGGCTAAGGATGATGAGGTAACCCTGGTTGATTGCAGTGCCCTAAGTGCTCCCCAGCCCTCCACCATCGGGGAGCGCTTAAATTATCTCCACCAGAGGCTTTTGGAAATTGTGTCACGCCATCAGCCTGATGCCGTCGCCATAGAGCAGCCATTTATGTCCAAGAATATAAAAGCAACGCTGGCAGTAGGCATGGCTCAGGCAGTAGCTATCCTGGCAGCAGCAAGTAAAGGAGTCCCAATCTATGAATACACCCCCGCCCAGGTAAAGCAGAGGGTTGCTAACTACGGGGGTAGTTCTAAGGAGCAGGTTCAGGCGATGGTCAAGCTCCAGCTTGGCTTACCTGAAGTTCCTCAGCCAAGCGATGCCGCCGATGCTCTAGCCGTAGCCCTCTGTCACCTGCGGGAAACACATTTAGATAGCCTCCTGGCTAAGTTGAAGGGAAATGATAGCTGGTCTTCAGGGCAAACTACAAGCGATAGGTAGCAACTGGGCAATTATTAATGTTGGTGGCATAAGCTTTCAGGTATACATGCCCACCTCCACCCTTAGCACGCTTGGCGCTGTTGGTGGAGAGGTGGAGCTACACACCCACCTCCACCTCAGGGAGGATAACGCCACCCTCTATGGCTTTGCCACGGCTGAGGAGCTGGGGCTATTTCAGACGGTGACCACTGTATCAGGGGTGGGACCAAAGTTAGCCCTGGCGATGCTGTCAGCGATGAGCGTGGAAAAGCTGACCATGGCTATTGCCACAGGCGGTGCCGAACTGTTATCTGAAATTCCGGGGATAGGCAAAAAGACGGCTAATCGGCTTATCCTAGAGCTTAAAGGGAAGATTGCCGCTGGCTGGTTAGCCCCCGCCGGGCTAGCCGAGGAAAACGCCGATGTCCTAACGGCGCTGACATCTTTGGGCTACTCAGTTAGAGAAGCCACCCGCGCCATCGCCACCCTGCCCCAAGACCAGAAACTCAGCCTTGAGGAAAAGATTAAGCTGGCACTACAATATTTTGGGGGGAAGTGATGAAAGCAAGCGGGTTTGATTTGATGGAGATGTGAGGGGGAAGTGGTATAATGTTTTGGGGGAAAGATGAGAGAGATAGCTGAGCAAGAGTATAAGGAATTCATCAGAGACCGCAAAGAGATTTTAGTAGATGGCAGCCATTTGGAGCTGATTGAGGGTAGCCAGATTAAACTCTATGAACCCAAAGACTTCTCTCTCGAAAAGACTACTGTATGGTCTTTTGAAAAACGTGGCGATTGGGCGACACACAGGGGAAATTATCGAGGAAATTGGGCGCCACAAATCCCTAGAAATATTATTCTACGCTATTCGCAACCAGCTGACTTGGTTCTAGATCAGATGGTAGGCTCTGGAACGACGCTCATAGAATGCAAGCTCTTGGGAAGAAACGGCATAGGGGTTGATATAAACTTAGACGCCTTAATGGTTGCTTACAATCGGCTAGATTTTACCTATGTCACGCCTACCGAGCAACCTGCCACCACACAAAAACTCTACCTTGGGGATGCCAGAAATCTGGATATGATTGCAAATGAGACTATCGACCTGATAGCTACTCATCCACCATACGCCAACATAATACCTTATTCTAAAGAACGCGAGAACGGAGACCTTTCGCGAGTCCACAGTATAGATGAGTTCATCTCTGAAATGAGCGGTGTAGCCAAAGAGTGCTTTAGAGTGCTAAAGCCCGGCAAGCACTGTGCTATTCTAATCGGTGATACCCATAAACATAAGCATTATATACCTATAGCTTTTAGGGTGTTAGGCGTGTTTTTGGATAAGGGATTTATTTTAAGGGAAGATGTAATTAAGGAGCAATGGCATACTCAAACAATGCGAGGGCGGTGGAAAGAGAGCTACAATCATGATTTTCTACTTACTTACCATGAGCATTTGTTTATTTTCCGAAAGCCTGACCAAAACGAAAAACCCGCAAAATTCAAAAATAGTATGAAGTGGGGTTAGCTAGAGTTGCTGAATTTCATTAAAATTGTACTGAAATCTATTTTAGTTTTTCAGAACCTTCTTGCTGTGGGGATGGGCGGTCTTGGTCATGGAAACGGTACTCTCATCTACACAACGCGAAAGGGAGTAGAAATTTTCGTAGAGAAAGGGAAAGAAACAACAGTCTCCTTACGATTTTAGGGTTAGATTTTGTGAACCTGGTAAAAGAGAGCGGACTCCTACACATGTACATTTAATTGTTGAGATGTATGTTAAAAATGCTTTCAATCCTAAGTTAACTCTTAAACTTAAGGACCACATCTTGGGCGTGTTCAGCAAGATCCAACCAATCAACTATTATCCACCACGATTGCAAATTTTCAAGCCTGAACATGTAAAGCCGTTTATTGATTTAGACAAGGTAGGAGAATTCAGCGTAGAATTCCTGCTTGTAACTACAGAGCTAATTATGATACAAGAGAAAACCAATTATCCGCGAGGTTCCTTGACTCAGAAACTTTACGCTGATTTTGGCGTTAAAGATAGGTTTTCAGTAATCCAGTCTGCCGTATTTCGGGGTTGACGCCTAGGTTGTAACCCCACCCCCACAGAGAGTCCAAGAGAGCCTTGCTCTCTTTTTTATTTCCTTCCCCCTCTCCTTCCCCAAGGAGAGGGGGAAAGGGGGTGAGGTTACCATATAAAATTTGGGTTCCCTGAAAAATCAAAGATTTTTTAGGGCTTAGAGGGGGTAAGGTTACCATATAAGACAAAGTGGGTGCTGGGGGGTGAGGTGGATAAGAAGCCTATGCTTACTTGCCCTCTTCGTACTTGAAGGAGACCCTTACCTTGGCGCGGTAGCTGATGACCTTCCCCTTATCAATCTGCATATCCAGCTCTTCGACTTCGGCAATTCGGAGGTCTCGTACCGTCTTCGCTGCTGTCTCTACGGCAATCTTGGCTGCATTCTCCCATGATTCGGTACTACTCCCAATTATTGTGATTACTTTGTAAGCGCTGTCTGGCATAATACCCTCCTTTCACCCTTTTAATCAGTTAGGTGCTATTTTACAGGGCAACTTTCTCATAGTCAATAGCTAAATTGTAACTGCCGCACCAAGAAGCTATACTATCTATAGAACCTATGTCACAGTTTGAAATTGTCTCTGATTTTAGGATGACCGGTGACCAGCCCCAGGCGGTGGAGAATCTGGTGGGGGGGCTAAATAGGGGCTTTAAGCACCAGACCCTGCTTGGCGTTACCGGCAGTGGTAAGACATTTACTATGGCTAATGTCATCGCCAGGGTAAATAGACCGACGCTGGTCATCTGCCACAATAAGACCCTGGCTGCCCAGCTCTGCACCGAGTTCAAGGAGTTCTTCCCCAATAGCGCCGTGGAGTACTTCGTCAGCTATTATGACTACTATCAGCCTGAAGCCTATGTCCCCCAGACCGATACCTATATTGAGAAGGAGACAGACATCAACGAGGAGATTGATAAGCTACGCCACTCCGCTACTAGAGCCCTCTTTGAGCGGCGTGATGTGGTTATTGTGGCTTCGGTGTCGTGTATCTATGGCTTGGGCGAGCCTGAAGAGTACCGTGGCTTTGTCTGTAGCCTCAAGCGTGGTGAGAGCTACCGCCGGGAAAAGCTCCTGCGCCAGTTGGTTGATATGCAGTACGAGCGCAATGATATTGACTTCACCCGGGGCAAGTTCCGTATTCGCGGCGATACCCTTGAGATTCAGCCTGCCTATGAAGAATTAGCCCTGCGCATTGAGTTTTTTGGCGATGAGGTTGAGCGCATTACCCAGATAGACCCGCTGACCGGCGAGCTGCTTAGTGAGCTGGAGTCGGTGGATATCTACCCGGCGAAGCACTTTGTTACCTCCCAGGAAAAGTTGCTGGCGGCTATTGAAAGCATAAAGCAGGAGCTGGAAGAGAGGCTAGAAGAGCTTAGACAGCAGGGGAAGCTGCTGGAGGCGGCACGGCTTGAAGCCAGGACTAATTACGATATTGAGATGCTAGGGGAGGCGGGGTACTGTACTGGGGTGGAGAACTACTCCCGCCACCTCTCAGGACGCCCCGCAGGCAGCCCACCATGGACGCTACTTGATTATTTCCCAGACGATTTTCTCCTGTTCATTGATGAATCACACATGACCCTGCCCCAGATTCGCGGCATGTATCACGGCGATATCTCTCGCAAGCAGACGCTAGTGGACTATGGCTTTCGCCTGCCCTCGGCACTGGACAATCGCCCGCTTAATTTCAACGAATTCCAGCATCGCATTAACCAGGTTATCTATACCTCAGCCACGCCCGCCGAGTATGAGTATGAGCACAGCCAGCGGGTTGTGGAACAGCTAGTCCGCCCTACCGGTCTCCTTGAGCCGACTATTGAGGTCAAACCAACCAAGGGGCAGATTGATGACCTCCTCGAGCAGATTAGGACCAGGGTAGATAGAGGGGAGCGGTGTCTGGTAACCACCCTGACCAAGAGGATGGCTGAGGAGCTGGCTGATTATCTGATAGAGATGGGGGTAAAGACACATTACCTCCACTCTGAGATTGAGACCCTGGAGAGGGTGGAGATACTGCGAGACCTTCGTCTTGGGGTCTATGATGTTGTTGTCGGCATAAATCTATTGCGGGAGGGGCTTGACCTGCCTGAGGTGAGTCTGGTGGCGATTCTTGATGCCGATAAGGAAGGCTACTTGAGGTCGGAGGGGGCGTTAATCCAGACGATGGGGCGTGCCGCCCGCCATATAGACGGGCATGTCATCATGTATGCCGATAACATTACCACTTCCATGAATGCTGCCATCAGGGAAACCCAACGCCGTCGCCAAGTCCAGGAAGCCTATAATAAAGAGCACGGCATCACCCCTCAGGGGATAAGAAAGGCAATCAGGGACATTACTGAGAGGGTGAAGGTTGTCGCCGAGGCTCGTGCCTCCTACGTTGCTGCTCCTATTTCCAAGGATGATGTCGCCCGCCTGATTAAGGAGCTGGAATCGCAGATGAGGATTGCCGCCAGAAATCTGGAGTTTGAGAAGGCAGCCTTGCTCAGAGACCGTATTATCGAGCTTAGGGGGTTAAACCCCATCTTGACGTCTTAGTCAATACGCGGTATTATTTCGCTAAACAAGCGAGGGCTATCTATGGGCTAGCATAGCCACGGCACAGTTGACTTCCATGTGTGGTGTCGAAAGGGGGGAGACGGAAATGGACTTGAGAGAGTATATTGCTCAGCTGGAGGATATTGGTCAATTGCAGGTAGTGGAGGGGGCAGACTGGGACTTGGAGATTGGTACCATCACCGAACTCATGGCGGAGAAAGGTGGTCCGGCTCTCCTTTTTGACGGGATAAAAGGCTATCCGCGAGGCTACCGTGTCGTGGCCAATCTCCTCAACTCGCCGAAGCGGCTGGGTACTGCCCTTGGCATGTCACCTGATCTTCCCACGATGGAGCTGGTTGGTCTCCTCAAGCGGAAATTCAATGAGCTGAAGCCTGTCCCCCCGGTGGAAGTATCCCAGGGACCAGTGCTTGATAATGTCCGAGAGGGCGGCGAGGTTGACATGCTCCAGTTCCCCGCTCCCCGATGGCATGAACAGGACGGCGGTCGTTACATAGGCACAGGTGATATGGTTATTATGCGTGATCCAGATGGCAACTGGGTCAATGTGGGTACCTATCGGGTGCAGCTTCATGAGCGGGACACCCTTGGGCTGTATATCTCGGGGGGGCACCACGGTAAGCTCATCCGCCAAAAATATTGGGCGCAGGGGAAGAGCTGTCCCGTTGCTGTGGTACTGGGGGCCCACCCGGTGATGTGGGTACCAGCTTTCCTCGCTTTCCCATGGGGCAGTTCGGAATGTGATGCTGCCGGTGGCCTTCTGGGAAGACCCATCGAGGTCATCAAGGGGGAGTATACCGGGCTACCGATTCCGGCCTATGCTGAGATTGCTATAGAGGGCGAGTGTCCACCCCCAGAAGTGGAATCCCGGGAGGAGGGGCCTTTTGGGGAATGGACAGGCTATTATGGGTCAGGAGCGCGCAATGAAGCCGTCATCAAGGTGAAGCGGATAATGTATAGGAGTGATCCCATCCTGTTGGGTTCTCCCCCCTTGAAACCACCGTCCTCTGGGTCCGCCAGCTATGTGTTCCGCTCAGCCAACCTATGGCATGAGCTAGAAAAACTGGGCATCCCAGACATCAGGGGCGTCTGGCACCTGAGGGGCGGCGGCTCCAGGTACTTTTCTGTCATCTCTATTAAACAGAGGTACACCGGCCACGCCAAGCAGGTCGCTATGGCCGCCATGTCCGGGCCTGAGGGTGCTTATCACGGCCGCTTTGTCATCGTGGTTGATGATGATATAGACCCCAGCAATGAGCAGGATGTATTGTGGGCTATGGCCACTCGCTGTGACCCGGCAACAGCCATAGAGGTCGTGAGAGACTGCTGGAGCGATAGGCTTGATCCCCTGATACACCCGGAGAAAAAGGCAAGAGGCGAGTTTGCCAATTCCCGGGCTGTAATCATAGCCTGCAAGCCGTTTCATTGGATAGATGACTTCCCCACGGTAAACAGAGCCAGCCCGGAATTAAGAAACCGCACCCTGAGCAAATGGAAGGAACTATTTTCTAAGAGCTAACCTGTCTTGAGCCCAGGCCTGCTTCTTCATTTATAGGCTAGTGTTACCCTATGAGCCATTTTTCTATGGGCAAGACAGCCCTAGGGAAAGGCATATGGACTATCTGGTCAAAAAGCCCCCACAGGAAGCCCACGCTGGCAACAGCTAGTATCAAAGCCATCCACCATCGCGAGCCATGCCGAAGAGCATAAAGGAAAGGCCAAAGGGCGACTGTGATGTATAAGCCGAAGAGCCAAACGCCCACGACGAAGCCTCCGAGCCAGAGCCAGATATCGAGGGCGCGTAGTGGGGCCTTGGCTAGCTTCTGCTCTTCAGTCAGCTCAATATCCATGCCGGAAGACACCGCCTCGTGTTTTAGCCTGAGCTCCATAAATAGCTGGATGACGGCAAGGAGCCAGCAGCCAATCCCGATGGTGAGTACCAGAATTGATGCCCGCAAAGGCCAGCCCAATGCTGTCAGGATGCCAAAGCCAAGAGACGTGATAACCACCAGTGTCAAGAAGGACTGTGGTCTGAATCTCATCCTAGTCCCCCTTCTCCTTTACTCCAGCCTCTCTCAGTGCTTTCTTTTCCGCTTTCTTTTGTCGTGCCTGGAACATGGGTAGTAAGATAGCGGTGGCGATAATGACCAGGAAAAGGATGATAACGCCCGGGCGGTACATCCATGCCAATCCATACCTTGCTGAGGATAGCCAGAGGTACTTCTCCATAGGTTTGCCTAAGACGAGACCGAGCAGGAGTGGTGCCCTGGGCCATTTGAACTGCTTCATAAAGAAGCCCAGACAGGTGAAGATCAGGAGCAAATAAAAATCTGTCATGGCGTAGTTGGCGGTGTAGGCGCCCAGCAAACATAGGACGCCGATTACGGGGACGATGACGCGGGCTGGCCAGAAGGTCATCTTGGCGATTGGGTTAGCCAGAGCCAGAGCACCCACGCCACCGATTACATTTGCGATAGTTAATGTCCAGACAACAGAAAAGGTCAGGGGGAGCTGCGTGGTTAACATAGTAGGTCCCGGCTGAATGCCCACAGCGATGAAAGCAATGAGTATGAGAGCTACAGTGGTACTCGTCGGAATGCCAAAGCCAAGGGAGGTTATGTACTGGCCTGCGTCCACTGAGTTGTTGCCGGCCTCTGGAGCTATGACTCCACGTATATCACCTCTACCGAAATTGCCGTTTTTCTCCGTCTGGACGGCATGGCCGTAGCATATCCAGGATACTGTGGGTCCGCCCATCCCCGGGATCATGCCAAACAGGGCTCCGACGGCAGAAGTACGTATTATCAAAAACCAGTGCTTGAAGCAGTCTCTCACGCCGTCCATCATCCCCTTTCCCATTTCTGGTGCCTCGGCAATGCTGGTTCCTGACATAGCCAAGGCGATAACCTCTGGCATGGCATAGACACCCATCGTCACCAGAATAAGGTCAATGCCATCCCAGAGAAAGGGCTGGCCAAAGACCCATCTCTCAGTGCCGGACTTCTCATCCAGACCTATCATCATAATCATGATGCCGACGCCAGCGGCAATCAATCCCTTAAGCTTGGCTTTGCCGCCGAGCATGGCTACCATGCTTACGCCCCACAAGGTGAGCATAAAGAATTCAGGGGAGCCCATGCTAAGGGCGATGGGGCGCATAATAGGCAGCGCTGCCGTCAAAACAATTGCCCCGAAAACACCGCCCATAACTGAACACCACACGGCAGCGCCGCACGCTCTAGCCCCCTGCCCCTTCTTTGCCAGGGGAAACCCATCGAGTATCGTGACAGTGGATGCGGAGCTGCCAGGAATACCGGTGAGTGATGAGGTTATGCCGCTAGCGGTGTTGGCGACAGCGTGTATGCTGACCAGTAGGGTAATGGCGGAGGTGGGGGGCATGGCCATGGCGAAGGGCAGGCACATAGCTACGAGAGCTGAGCTGCCAATGCCTGGGAGGATGGCAACTATGCTTCCCAACACAATCCCCAGGATCATTATTGTCATGGGCAGAGGTTGCAGAACCATGAGTAAGCCCTGGAGAGATGCTTCCCACATTTCAATTACCTTATTTAGTTTCTTATATAGAGCAGCGAAGCTGGAAGTTAAAACTCATAATATCAACACACTACTCTTCCTGTCAATAGGGTGTGCTTATTCGCTACCTTGACTTCTTGACTTTAGGATTCATTATGGCTATTTCCGCTTTATCCTTATATTCCTAATAACAAACCCCTCCCCAAACCGCTGTTTTCTCCAAAATCCGTGCCTCTTACTTCTTTATGCCAAACTTAACCTTCAGCTCCTCCGCATAAGCCACTGCCTCGGGTGGTGCACCCACTGCCTCCTTTATGAGACGTTCTGTGTCCTCGCCAACGCTTGCTATATACTCTTCGCTCACTATATTCTTCATCTCCTCGATAAACTTCGGGTCTTTGCACACCTCGGCAAAGGCATTGCGGAGTATGGATACGTACTCGTCCGGAGTATTGGGAGGAGCGCTCAGGAACTTGTCTACCATCGAGGGTGCTATCCAGACTAGAAAGGCTTCCCAGGGTAAGCCAGTTGGTTTCTTATCGCCCAGAGTCTCCTCAAAAGTGGGAACATCAGGAAAATCACTACGGCGTGCGAACTCGCCACCCCTGTAAACTCCTGTTTGGCAGAGGGCAACCGCCGTCCCCCCACTTATTATGTTGTTGATGGTGGCGCGGTTCTCAGTAGCTGTTATGTCATTCTCCCCACGTTCGAAAGCCAGCGCTAATTCAGCATCACCGCCATAGCCGAGTATCCAGCGTACATTCCAGCCCAGGAACTCCCTGCCCCACATTAGCATAGACTGCCAGGTTTCCTCCCCAGCCTTCGAGCCACATACTACTGGCTCCGCATTGGGGTCAGTCAGGCGGGGCAAGGCTTCCTTCCTAATCATAAGTATTGACGACCCACTACGGCAAATGTTCCCAATGGGTCGGTACTTCGTTATGTCATACTTAACTACCTCCGGGCTTCTTATCTGCAGTTGCACTGTAGACGAGGCGGTCTGCAACAGGGTAAGCCCATCGGGTGCCGCCGTCTCATAAAAGATGTTATTGGCAACAGAACCACCTCCCCCTGGATTGTTGCTTACCACTATGGTAGGATTTCCAGGTATATACTGGGGCAGGAAGCTAGCAATTATCCGGCCGGTGGTATCGGTGCCGCCGCCAGGGGCAGAAGAGACAACCATCGTAATGGTCTTCCCCTCATAATAAGGTGCTTCGACAGGCTTCGGAGCACATCCCACCAACAATCCAGCCACCAAGGTAGTAGCTAACAGACAATATACCAATCTCTTCATCTTTCCATCTCCTTTCTGTTGTCTTGTTAGTGTGTTTATTCTTTGCTTGCGCCATACCCTGGGAAAAGCCCAGGACAAATCCCCTTCACTGGGCGCTGACCATCATCTACCACCCCCTTTCATGTCCCAGCCTTGGGATTTATTATAAGTCAGGTCTTCCATTTATTCAAGGTTTGCCCGCAATAGAGAGGACTCCATCGCTGAGCAAGGAAGCTTCCTCAAGTCCTTTATAGGAGGGGGTGGGGGGATGGGTGCTAATATGGTAAAATGGCTTGAGAGTAGATATGAGTAACGAAAAGATAGAGACAAGACAGGAGCGCCGGGAGAAGAAGCTCAAGAAGAGGCGGGAGAGAATCCGGAAGCATGGCAAAGGTCTGGCGAGGATATATAGAGATGCCATCCTCAAGCGGCTAAAGTCCAACAAATCTAAGCCATAATCTAAAATCGCAATTTGTAGACAATTCCTTAATTATGTTATATGCTATTATTAAAGATGCGAAGTATCCTGTTGGGGGGCCAATATGAGACGAATGGAAATTATACAAGCTGCCCAAAAAGTCCTTGATGCTATTCGAGACAGTCACATTTTTGAAGCCTTTGAGAAGACTCTACGTGAAGGTCCACCGGAACGGGAAGCCTTTAATGCATATCTAATGTCTAGATTGCATGAGTATTCCCTTCTGGCTAAAGATTATGGACCTATTGAGAAACAAATATCTGACATTCTTCATTTGACGGCTATGACTAATTCAGAAAAATGGTCAGATGTTGTTTATACCAAAGAGGGCAGTTACGGGACTATCTTCGTATGGAATAGGTATTTATCCTTTGCCGTAAACTATCTTCCGTTATTTTTGGAATTACTTAAGCCTGATTATTTAGCTATTACCCAAAAAAGCCCGGAGCAACTCCCGGTTGAACTTAAGGGGAAGGCACTATTAACTGCAATTCTTATTGAAGATAATAATCATCCACCCACAACGGATCGCATAATAGACCTTCTATCTAGTATATCCTCGCTGTACGAGGTTTCCTCTACAATACTTAAACACCCTACTGTTCATCTGACTATGATTGGCTGTGATTCGGGTAGTGAAAAGACGTTTGATTTCCTTGGCGCAACCAAAGTCATACAAATGGTTAAAGAAATTATTCTTTCACTTTGGGATAGAATTATGTTCTTCCGCGAACGTCAGATTGCTCAAAGGGTTGAATTAGTGGCAAAGTCACTGCCTGTTATTAATGATATTTGGAACCTGGAAAATGAAGATAAGATTGGGCATGAAGAAGCCGAATTGCTTCGTAGAAGATTGATTGATTCGGCACAAAAGTTTATTACATGCGGGACGGTTATATCTGAAATGCTTGAGAGAAGCACCTTTGACCCTCGTGAACTTATGATGCCGGAACCTAAACTTCTTGAAAGAGGTGAGACTGGAAGCAGATAGACTATTCGGCTAACGTTTTTGCTGATGCTGTCTCACCCCAAACTATCCCCCACTCCCCTCCCCCTCTCCTTTGACGCCTTCCTCCTCAAGCTGCTCCATGAGACGAGCTGCCCTGGGATAGCCAATGCGTAATTTCCGCTGGAGAAAAGAGGTGGAGATGTGGGGGTGTTCTCGCGCCAGTTGTCTGGCGGCGTCAAGCAGGGGGTCTTCAGGGAAGCCCCCCTTTCTGGCACCAGTTAGGGGTAGGGCAAGCTCTTCAACTCCCAGCGTTGTTACTTCCTCTCTCCGCTGGCTGCTCCAGAAGTAGACCAGCCTTTCCCTCTCGGCATCGGATACATAGCAACCCTGCAGGCGCCTGGGCTTAGCCGCCTCGGTAGGCATATAGAGCATATCCCCCCGGCCCAGCAGCTTTTCCGCTCCCCCCATGTCAAGAATGGTGCGTGAATCCACCTGGGAGGTAACAGCAAAGCTAATGCGGGTGGGGAAGTTAGCCTTGATTAGTCCCGTGACCACATCTACCGATGGTCGCTGGGTAGCTACGAGAAGATGAATGCCGGTAGCCCGGGCAAGCTGAGCCAAGCGGCACAGGGTATGCTCCACTTCATCAAAGCCTGCCATCATTAAATCGGCAAGCTCGTCAATAACAAGTACCAGGTAGGGGAGCTTCTCATCCCCCTCCTTGTTCTTGTTGTAACCCTCAATGTTACGGGCACCGGCGGTAGCCAGTTTCTGATACCGCTTATCCATTTCTTGGTTGAGCCAGCGCAGTGTACTTATGGCTTTTTGGGTATCAACTATAACCGGGGTCGCCAGGTGAGGTATGCCGTTAAACACAGTCAACTCCACCCGCTTCGGGTCAATCATAAAAAACTTGACATCATTGGGGGTGTTATGTACCAGGAGGCAACAGATAGTAGAGTTTAGACAAACAGTCTTGCCACTTCCCGTTGCCCCGGCGATAAGCAGATGGGGCATTCGGGATAGGTCAGCTGCCACCGCCTCGCCCCCGGCACCCTTACCCAGTGCCAGAGCCAGCTTGGACCTTGACTTTAGTTTCTGAAAGACACTGGTTTCTATTACCCCCCGCAGACCGACCAGACCTAAGGTGGTATTGGGCACCTCAATCCCCACCACTGACTTACCTGGAACTGGGGCTTCAATCCTGATGCTGGGTGCCGCCAGAGCCAGAGCCAGGTCGTTGGCGAGAGAGGTAATCTTCTCCACCTTGACCCTGGTCTTAGACACCTCCTCCAACCTAATTTTGATATTCCCATCCTTATCCCTCTCCCTAATCTCCCTTGTCTTCCTATCCCAGCCCGGCTCGACACCAAACTGGGTGACTGTTGGTCCAGCATTTATCTGCACCACCTTAGCCTCAACACCGTAGCTAGCTAATGCCTCTTCAATCAGCTTTGCCCTCTGCATGTTATCAGCCTGACCAAACTCAACCTCAGGGGTGGTATCCAGAATGTCAATAGGTGGTAACCGCCAGCCGTCAACGGTAACCAATGACGGTGATTCGCCATATTTCTTCCACACCTCCTGGGCTACCTGCTTGAGTTCCTGCAGAGCCGCCGCCGGGGTAAGCACCGGGGGTGCCGCCTCCTTGGTCACTGGCTCCTGAGGTATAGTTAAAGGCTTTTCCGTGGTTGTAGGCTCAATATAAGTCACCGGTCGGGCAGCACGCTTCTTAAGCTGTCCACTTGTCCAAGAGATGAACTTAACCAGAAGACGCAGGGAAAGTCCGGGGGCAACGAAGATAAAGCCTATGACCGCCAGCCCAAAAAGCCGAAGGGCACCAACAAAATCAGGATTTTTAATTATATTCTGACCAAAGCTACCCCCAAGCCGGAAAAAAGCCATTATCCCCCAAGCCACCAGGGTAAAGGCAATACCACCAAGCCACTGGTTCCAGTGGTAGATAGCGGATAAAACCTTGCGCCGCAACATAATCCCAACCAGTGTGCCAAGGGCAACGACGATAAAGACAAACCCCCAGCCAAAGAGGGCAAAGGTCTTGTTTGCCAGCAAAGTAATATTGTCCCACTGCCAGTAGAGCAGAGCGACGAAGATGACAATGAGTATAAGACGGCGCACCGGCGGCAGCATTATGAAGTGCCAGAACTCACTCCACCCTGACTTGGTGTTAGCTTTCCTTTTAGCCATACAACCCCTTACACCTTCACATCTTGGTAGATTATTACTAACCTCACCCCCTGTATCCCCCTCTCCTTTTAAGGAGAGGGGGACGAG
>Ga0315312_1000257_pt1 | contig 76689 bp, 92 predicted proteins | sample TDP7_MG_FD_203629 | JGI IMG/M metagenome (GOLD analysis project Ga0315312, IMG submission 203629) | Freshwater sediment microbial communities from Lake Towuti, South Sulawesi, Indonesia - TDP7 | ecosystem: Environmental > Aquatic > Freshwater > Lake > Sediment | place: Indonesia: South Sulawesi...
TAGATCGGGCCGCCAGCAAGGCGGGAGTGCCCATGGCGGTGGCGCGAGGACAAGTCAGTAGGCTCCAAATCCTAGGTTATCTGGACAACCGATTAGCGCTGACAGAGCGAGGGCGAGAAGCCTTGGTATGAAAACTCTCGGGTTGCGTCTTCAAAATTAGGTAATACCTGTCACCGATATTCAAGGGTAAGTAAGTCAAGTGGGGAAGGCTAGTGAAAGAGAAGGGAGTAAGTTCAATAGTCGCAACAGTTGCATTATTCCCGCTTTTATTGTGTGCTGTGCTCCTTTCTATATTGCCGGGTGCATCGTCAACGCCAGAAAATACGCCTTATGAACACGTCATCCTAATTGTGGTCGATGGGGTGAGGCCTGACGTACTTGTGGGAGCGAACACTCCCAACATTGATAATCTTACAGCCAGCGGCTCCTTCACTTGGAATGCTTGGACGGTTAGACCTTCTATGACGGTAGCCGCCATTCCATCGATCTTTACTGGGGCGACGCCGGAGGTCCACGGAGTCACCAGCTGGGAAGGCGCGATATATGCCGAGACTTTTGTGGAGGTGTTCGAGGAGGCTGGCCTACCCTGCGCGATTGTGGGCGAGGACGCAATTCTGGGCGGGTATTCAGCCACATACTGCACGGGCTACTATTACCATCCCCGAGCAGCCGAACACTTCATGACCATGGCGATTGACTTGCTCCGGGAGAACGACTTCTACTTCATAACCGTTTACGATCCTACGCCCGATCACATGGGGCACGAGTATGGGCATGGCAGCCCCCAGTACCGCGAAGCCATCGAGGACGTGGATTACCACATCGGGAGGCTTGTGGAGAATTTGAAGGAGCTGGGCGTCTACGAGAAAACGCTGATCGTGATCACCACGGACCACGGGATGACGGGTCAATCGCACGGCCACGGTTATACGACGGACATGCGCATCTTCTCCGTCTGGCACGGTCCCGGGGTCAAGGAGAATTATCAAATGGTCGACAACGTGTACATCCCGGCGAGCGCCAATTACAACGAGACCCACGTTGCGCACCACATCATAGACATCGCTCCCACCATGACCGAACTCGCGGGGGTGAGGCGCCCGCGGAATGCCGAGGGGAATGTCATCACGCAAATATTTGCAGAGGGGAATATCTCACCAGAAGCATCGTCCAATTTCCCATTAATACCCGTGATTGGGGCGGCGGTGGTCGCGGCGGTGATCATCGGCGTGATCCTAGTGAAACGCCAATTCTAACTTTTCCTTTTTAGCGTTCTTATTGTGTAAAGCCATTTCAACCCAAAACTTTTTTCGCCGCCCTCCTCACCCGGCCCACGTGCCTAGGTTCAGTGACGACCCGCAACAGGTAGCGGGGGGCCTGCCGCTTCTCGATGGCAGACGCTATGGGCGAGAGCTCGGAGAGCTTTTTCAGCTTCCCCTCCGAGAGCACGGGAATTTCAACCTTCGCCAAGCGCGGCTCCGAAATTATTATGTCAACGATCGGGACATCGAGGATGACCTGTCCGTGGGGCACGCCCGCCTCATCCGCGATTTCATCCTGCAGCCCGCGGGTGTGGCACCACCGGCCAAAGCGCCGGAGGTATCCCCGCTTCTCGGCTTGCGTTAGGTCGCGGCGCTCCTCGATGTATGCTGTCTTGAAGAGCTGGCGGTATCGGAGGCGAAGCGCGATATCCTTGGGATACCCATCTAACGAGTAAAGGTGCTCCATCAGCTCGGCGTCCGCCATCGAGTAAAAATTATTTTTGGTAATTGGCCCCACTTTCGAAATCGCGGAGTCGACGGCGTTCACCAGCATCATCTCGGCCGCACGCACAGTGTGGTGAAAGTAGACCGAGGTGAACATCAGGGATCGCGCGGTAAGCAGCCCCTCGACCGCCTCGATCCCCTTGCTCAGGATCGCGAGGCGCCCGCGATGCACGCAGAGGGTGCCCATCAAGCGGTCGACGTCTATCATCCCGAGGGCCACGCCCGTGAAGTGGGCATCGCGGAGCAGGTAGTCCATCTGGTCAAGGTCGATGTCGCTGAAGATGAGCTGCCCGAGGTACCGCTTGCGGTGCTTTCCCAGCAACAGCCGCGCGACCTCCTCCGGGTCTATTCCGTGGCGCTCGAGCACCTCGACCACGCTCGGCACCCGCAGCTCCCGAAGGCGTTCGAGCTCACCCGGCTGGCAAAGGCTGAGCTTGCCCTGCAGGATATCACCGGTCAGCTCCATGTGGTCCTTCCCCAGGTACTCCTTCGTCAGGTACTCGAGGGTGTGGGAGTATGGGGTGTGGCCGACATCGTGGAGGATTGCGGCAGCGAGGAGTAGGTTCAGCTCAGGCCCGCGCAGCTTGAGTTCCTCGTTCATCCGCTTCAGGAGGTACGCGACGCCGAGGGCATGCTCGAAGCGAGAGTGATTTGCGCCCGGAAACACGAGGTTGGCTAGGCCGAGCTGCCGGATTCCCCGGAGTCGCTGGACCTCGGGGGTGTCGATGAGCTCAAGGACGAGGCCGCTCAAGCGCATGCTGCCGTGCACCGGGTCGTGGATTGTCTTCTCCTCGAGTGCCATGGCCTCAACCAAGCTTGGTGTGCGTTGGTTGGTTAAAAAACTGCTACCATTTTACGCATGATCTTGCACCCTCCTGTTTTGCCCCTTTAATAATCATTACCGTCTATATTCCCAATGAAGACGATTGGATCTGTTTGGGAGAGGAGAAGATGAAGGCGGGAATTTGCCCAATTTGCGGCGGCGAGATGGCAGACAAGAGCGTTGACGTAGTTGATACTATCAATCGAAAGTTGGTAATCATCCGAGGCATCTCCGCGGAGGTCTGCGTGCGGTGCGGTGAGAGGCTGTACTCCCAAGGCGAGATGAAGAAGATGGAAAAATTACGGGAGAGGATTCAGGATAATTCGGTGAAGCCCATCACTGTCGAGGAAGTTGCGGTTTTCGCTGTTTAGGGTATTTCCCCCGACTAACGACAAGGAAAGTGTCATGATGGTTGGAAAATATCTCAAGAAATGCCCGATTTGCGGAGGAGCGGTAAAACGTGCGAGGGCACCCTACCTCATGGGGCGAGTAGTTATTGAACCCCAGCTGGAGGTCGACAAATGTACCAGATGTGGGGAGGAATTTTACGCGGCTGAACAGGTCGCTCGGGCGCAGGAAAAGGCAATCAAACTCGGGATTTGGAAGCCATGGCAGGGCATCCCCATCACGAAGGGCAAGAAATCAACTACCACTCGTGACAGGTAGTTTATTCGATCAAACTCGAATCACTTTATTTTTAATATCGCAAAGCAATCTTGGTTGATATCATGGTGACCCAGTTTAAGATCGAGAGATTGAAACACAAAGGAGTGCTCGTCCCGATCTACGAACCCCAGGGCTTTTCCATCCGCTACAAGGGCAAGCGAATCAAATTGACCCCGGAGCAGGAGGAGATGGCGCTCGCGTGGGTCAAGAAGCTGGGAACCGCCTACGTGGAGGACTCGGTCTTCGCCAGAAACTTCGCGGGCGACTTCTCGAAGGCCCTGAGTCTTGAAACCCCGGCCAACATGGAGGACTTCGACTTCTCGGAGATCGTCCGATGGGTGGAGGCCGAAAAGGCGAAGAGGGAGGCGATGTCGCGCGAGGAGAAGAAAAAGCTCGCTGAGGTCAGGAAAAGGGCCCGGGAGGAGAACAAGCAGAAGTATGGGTATGCCGAGGTGAACGGCGAGCCCGTCGAGATCGGCGGCTACACCGTGGAACCCCCCTGCATCTTCATGGGGCGCGGGAAGCACCCGCTCCGGGGCCGGTGGAAGCCGAGGGTCAATTACGAAGATATCATCCTGAACCTGTCGCCCGACGCCCCGACCCCAAAAAACCCGAGCGGCGGGCGCTGGAAGGAGAGCGTCTTCGATCCCCACGCCCTCTGGATAGCCAAGTGGGAGGACAAGCTCAGCGGGAGGCTCAAGTACCTGTGGATAGCCGACACCGCGCGCTTCAAGCAGGAGCGCGAGATCGAGAAGTTCGACAGGGCGCGAGAGCTGGAGGGGCTTGTCGAGAGGGTCAGGCGGCACATCGAGGGGAACTTAGCTTCGGAGGACCTAGCCCAGCGAAAGGTGGCGACCGTATCCTACCTGATAGACAACCTGAAGCTCAGGGTCGGCGACGAAAAGGACAGGGACGAGGTTGATACCGTTGGCGCTGTAACCTTGAGGGGCTCGCACGTCAAGATAGACGGCTCCGGGCTGGTGAAATTCGACTTCTTGGGCAAGGACTCGGTGCGATGGCGCAGGACCATCAAGCCGCCGACCCAAGTCGTGGACAACCTGAGATCTTTCATCGAGAAGCCCAGGACGCCCATTTTCTCGGGGGTCCGCTCGGAGCACGTGAACGCCTTTCTGGGAGAAATCATGCCCGGGCTCACTGCCAAGGTCTTCCGAACCTATCACGCTTCGAAGGTCGTCAGGGAGTACCTGGCGGATTCCAAGGTACAGCCGGAGGACCAAGATTTCGAGAAGAGTTACGTGGCCAAGCTCGCGAACCTCCAGGCCGCGATCGCCTGCCACCACAAGCGGAAGCTCCCGAAGAACTGGAGGGAATCCCTCGGGAAGAAGGTAGACCGCCTGAAGGCCCTAGAGACGAGGCTGAAGGAGGTTAAGGGAAGCCCCCGCTCCTGTGTGCGCGCAAGGCGGGTAAAGAGTCTTCGAGGGCGGATAAGGGCTGCCGGGCTCAAGGTGAAGCTCGCAAGGGCCACGCGCGACTACAACCTCGGGACCTCGCTCAAATCCTACATCGACCCGCGCCTCTACGTCGGGTGGGCGAGGGAGGTCTCGTACGACTGGAAGAAGATTTACCCCAAGGCCCTCCAGCGGAAGTTCGCTTGGGCCGAGGATGTCCGGGAAAGCGGTTTTTCCAAATAAGTAAAATAAACCCCAACCGGATTTTGCTCCTTATAAACAACTCCCACCCAAAGCCTTGGCGGGAGAGATGAAGGAAACATTTGATACAAATCCTGCTAATTATATAAACTTATATAATCAACAATTTATGGTTGAAAGCGTGCGAAGAAGACCGAAAATAATCCACTACCCTCGGCTGGACACGGTCATGATGATCGAGGACGCCATCAGGAGCGCCAAGGAATACCCGACGAAAGCCGAGCTGCTCAGGGGCCTGCCGAAGAAGGTGATGTACCAGACCTTTAACTTGGTTCTCGAGTACCTCCAGAGGTCAAACAAGATAATTGTGACAAAAGATGGTAGGATCATCTGGGTGTTCGCCGACAGTGAAAAGCTGAGGAGATTGCTAGCGGAGAGCAAGAAGGTGTAGTTTCTGTACGAAGTGCATTTTTCGAAGGAGTTCATTTGAATCACAAGAAACACGATAAAAAATTCGGGTATCGCACCACTTAATTTCTGCTTGCTCGGACGCGACGAAATCTGAATTTGAACAGTGCCATCGCCCCTAGGAACCCGAAGAGGAACCCGACTCCGTGTGCCCAAACATCGACCCTTGGCCCGGTCCCAAGAAAACCTCCTGGATCCGTGAAGATGATGAGCAGGAAGGAAATGATGAAGGCGATGCACGTCAGAGCCGGGAGGATGGTCAGGGATATCAGGTCAAATTTGAATAACCCCCACTTTCTCCGCTTGCGGGCCCATCGGCGGCGCTCCCTAACAATGGCGCGCACGTGAGTGGGAAAGCTCCGGAGAGAGGCCGCGAGGAGGACACCGAGGGCCCCGTAGACGATACCCGAGGCGCCCCATGAGTTGAAGTTCTGGTCCCATAGTAGCAACGGGTACTCGGTCGCGTTCGCTGCGAAGCCCGCCACGAACACAAGCCAGAGGAAGGCCCGGCTCCAGCGCCGGCGGACCCGGACGGGATTAACCCGGCTCACGACGACGAAGAGCCCTATGGCGAGCACGAACCCCTCTAGGTTGCTGACGAGGTGGCCGAGGTCTTCGTGGGTGAAGGCTGAAGTCAGAATCCCCCAGGGGCGGTCGACTGAGAGCCAGAGGACCTCGAGGAGCGGAGGGTGCAGGGAGATCAGGCCAAAGAGGGCGAGGTTCAGGAGGGAGAACAGGGTGAAGGCTATGCCCACGCTGCGGAAACCAGCAAGGTAGCGGGAAAGGTAGGTGTATTTCTTCATTTTCTCGAAACGAAACACTTTTTCAAGGTCAATCGATCACCGGCTTTTCGCCGTAAAGGGCCATGGAGTTGGTCATAACATCCAAGTAGAATGCCCTGTTTTCCCTGGAAACCCGTTTCCACCCGGCCACGTCGTAGACCTGCAGGCTGGCTTCCCTGCCGAGCTTCTCGGATAGCTCGCTCGCCTTGATGCCGCATTTGGAGGCTATGACCAAAAAATCGTAATCGCTCTCCGGATCGTCCTCTCCCTTCGCGGCGCTCCCGTAAAGGGATATGGAGGTCAAGCCCACGGATTTCTCCTTGATCAAATCAACCACTCTCGCGCCGAATATCTTCGATACGGTATAGGCCTTCTTCATCTCCTTGAACTCTGGGCTCAGGTTCGCCTTGAAATACGTCGCGTTCCTCTCGATCCTTTTCATCAACAGATTTTCCCTGACCAGGAGATTTGTGGCCCGCATAACGGTCGCCGGGTTGCGCTTGAGCCTTCGGGCGAGTTCACGCAGGTACACCTCTTCCCGAGGGTTCTCGAAAAAATATGCTAGCACCTCGAGCTCCTTTCGCTTGTACAACTGTTTCATAATTTAAACAAGTGTTTCAAAATTTAAATAGTTTGGGGTTGACAAGCTGAACCCACGTTTTGCCCCCTTATTAATAACTCCCGCGCAAAGCCGTGGCGGGCAAGTTGGCAATCGCCGAGAGGGTAAAAGCATCGTTGAGGACTATTATCTGGCGCAGGCACGCTCGAAGGGAGGCGGAGGACGAAAACATTAGTGAGTCCATGCTGGAGGACGCGCTAAGAAAAGAATTTGTCTTGGTCGAGCTTTATCCCCAAGACCCCTACGGTGAGAGCGCGTTGGTGCTCGTCCTCGTTAATAGAAGACCCGTACACGTGGTCCTGTCCCCGAGGGAAAGTTTTTGTTATCTCGTGACCGTATATGTACCAGACCCAGCGAGGTGGGACACGACTTTCACGAGGAGGAAGGGAAGATGAAAGCATACCCATGCAGGTGCGGCGGAAAAACGCGCCTCGAGCACAAGCAGGAACGCACGGGCGACATTTCGATCAAGGGGGTGCCCGTACTTGTTTGCACCCGGTGCGGGGAGGAGTGGTATCCCCCGGGAGTCGCTACGATGATCGAGGGAATCAGGGAAGCCGTGAAAAATCTGGACCAAATCGAGGTGTCCGCCGAGAGGGTCAAAGCTCCGGGCGCGTAAGTTAGCGGGTTGGTGGATGTCATGGAAGCGAGGATAAAAAACGTTGAGGACATAGATATCTTCTACGACAGGGATCGTGACGTGCTCTACATCAGTTTCGGAGGGGTTCGGGAGGCGGATGACTCCGAGCTGACGGGCAACGACGTGGTAGTCAGGTACAGGAAGGGCGAGGTGGTCGGCGTCACGGTGCTCGAATTTTCCAAGCGGGCCCCCATTGAAGTAGGAGAAGGCGCGAGGGCCCCGGTCACCGCTTGAGGGCATGTAGTTTCGATGTTTTATTTCATTTCAAGGCTTCACGGGACGTTTTCCGGCTTATAAACGACCCCCACGCAAAGCCGTGGCGGGCAGCGTGCCAACGGATGAAGATGTTTCGATGCTTTCGCCTGCGCGGACTGAATCTAACCCTGAAACTTTAAGTATATCAACTGATATAACTAATATGGGAACCGTGATGCCGCGGAAAGCTCACCCACTGAGATACCCGCGACTGGACACCGTCCTAATGGTGGAGAGGTTCGTCCAGAAGCACGACGGAGAATTCAAGAAGAAGCAGCTGTGGGAGAACCTGCCGAAGCGAATGATGTACCAGACCTTCTGCCTCGTGATGGATTACCTACTCTACTCGGGAAAGGTATCCGTGGACGCCGAGGGGAAGATCGGCTGGATTTACTACCCCGAGAAGGTGAAGCAGGATCTAAAATTTAAGCACCTCTTCTGGGAAAAGCCGCGGCGGACCGGGTCCTAGATGCGAGTGTGCTCGCGGGTGAAGTTTGTCGACGAGAGGGTAAAGCGGGCCTATTACTCTCTCGAGAAGGGGGATGCGGCGGAGCGGGAACTCTTCAAATGGCTTACTAGGGCCTTCAGCGACTTGGAGGGAAACGCCTTTTGTGGGATTCAGATTCAGAAGAGGCTGATTCCGAAATCGTACCTGAAAAAGTACGGGGTGGATAACCTCTGGAAGTACGACCTACCGAAAGGCTGGAGGCTGTTATATTCCGTCAGGGGGAACGAAATCATCGTCATTTCCATAATCCTGGAGTGGCTTTCCCACAAAGAATACGAGAGAAGATTAGGATACTGAATTTTCATCCAACTAAAGTTATGTTCAAGGGCACGTAGTCTCGATGTTTTTCTCATTTTAAGGCTTCACGGGACGTTTTCCCCTTATAAACAACCCCCGCGCAAAGCATAGGCGGGATCTTTGGGGCCGGTGAAATTGGTCCTCGGCATGGTAGACTTTGCCTTTTCAAATTCCTTTCGACGCATAGGCTGCAGCCCGGCTCTACAGACAAACTATATATGGCTATAGCCGCTATAACAACTAAATGGGATGGGAGATGGTTACGACTATTCAAGTCCAAGAGAGCACACGAGATTTGCTCAAGAGTATTGGGGAGAAGGGGAAGACCTACGACCAGATCATTCACGAACTCGTTGAAATACGTGAGGCATTCATAGACGATCTTTTAAAGACCCTCGATGAAGGCGAGTTCATACCACTGGAGGAAGCGATTCGTGAAGTTGAACGTCGAAAGAAAGCTCTTAGGTGATCTGGAGAAACTACCCTCAAAGGATTGGGCACTGATTCGAGGTAAACTCAGGGAATTCGAGAAAACAGGCAAGGGGGACATTCGAAAGATAAGGGACGGGCTTTTCAGGCTGAGGATCGGCAGGTGGCGGATTTTTTACTGGCAGGAGAAGGATGAGGTGTATATCCTCAAAATCCTACCAAGGGAAGTAGCATACCGCCTCGACGTCATCGACGAAATGATTAGGAGGATTGCTCGTTTAAGGGCGGGCAAGAAAGGATAGGCAGCCTCAAAGTGAGGACGGAGGCGGCACGTGGGACTCGTGGACAAAATCAAGGGGGCATTCAAGGCCTCGGGTCAAATCACGCCAGCTTTGTCTCCCTCAAGTATTTACAGATCAACCGCACGAACGGCTTCAGGTTGCCCTTGATTGCGGCTTCGATGGCCCCGTAATACTCCCCCCTCTTGTGATAGGCGATCGCTATCGGCGGAAACCCGTGCTTCATCAGGATGAAATTCAGCAACAGCCTGCCCACCCGTCCATTGTAATCGACGAAAGGGTGAATGCGCTCGAACGCCGTGTGCATGTGAGCCGCAACGATTACGGGATGGTATTTTTTCTTGTTTCCCCGGTACCAGAACATCAAGCCCCTGAACTGCCCTTCCACGTCCTCAGGCTTGGGCGGCACGTGGTCCGCACCCCGGATGAAAACTTGGACCTTCCTGAACGCGCCTGATTCCTCATGCCTCAGGATCCCGGCGCTCATGATCCGGTGCAGCTTGCACACGAATGCCTTGCTCACCTCACCGCGATAGGCTATCGTCCAGTCGAATGCGCGCCTGTGGTTTTCAACCTCCCTTACCTCCCGCATCGTTTTGTCGGGTGGTGTCAGCCCCTCAAAAAGTATCATCGAAGTTTCCTGCAGGTTCACCGTCGACCCCTCGATGGCGTTCGTGTTGTACGTAAACGTCGCCAGGAACCACTCGTACCAACGCCGTTTGACCGCAGCCGACATCGTCCCGCGGGATTTTTTGTACGCGGCCCTAACCTTTTCGAGATTGGTGGCCTGTTTCCCCGTGAGGAGCCCAAGCAGCGGGTCCACAGATTTGAGGTACGTTACGACCTTCCGATCCAAAATTTTAGAGTATTTTCCCGCGAGTTCGTCTAGGGGCCTTTTGCTCAATTCCCCTTTCCCGACGTAGATCGTGAATTTTTTCCACGTCCTGCCCACCCGCACGGTCTTGACGAGGTAAAAATACTTCTTCCCCTTGATGGTTTTTTCCAGCATGTAGGGCATGGAACAAGTTAGGTACCACGCATATTTAAGACTTTCTTTTACGTGTGGTACCTAACGATTGGTGGGTTAGTGTCCTGCTGGATGACCACGTTGGGCCGCCGCTTCCACAAAAAGAGCCTGTGGTTTTTCCCACTTCTGCGGAGGATCTCCGAGAGGGAGCACGAGGGCAACGCCGGAAAGCTCGGCGGGGGACTTAATTTTGTAATCGGGCGCCGGGAGTAGTGGCTTTAGCCCCTTATAAAAGGCCTCCACCCAAAGGCTCGGTGGTGTGCGGGATGCCCGAAAGGCGAAACGAAGAAAGTTACATTAATAAGACAAGTAATACAGATAATACAATGAGGGTTATCCTCACCAAACACGCGCGTGAGCGAATGGTCTCGAAGGGGATATCGTTGGAAGAGGTAAAAGAAGCGATCCTGAAGGGGAGCAAAAGGATTCAAGATGGGAAGATCGTTGCGGCGTATCGATACTTCGAGGTAGTTTACAAAAGAGTGGATGAAATATTCGTCGTCGTCACGGTTTCGCCGAGGTGGTGAAAATGTTAAAAAAGTGTCCGATGTGTGGGAAGGGTTCCCTAGCCCGGAAAAGGGTGGATGAAACGATGTTCGGGGTGAACTTGGGAAAGTTCCCGGCGTGGGTCTGCGATCACTGTGGGGAGTCATTCACCGATGAAGCCACCACTCAGGCGATCGAGGATAGCGCAAAGCGGAAGGGGATCTGGGGGCTCGGCAAAAAGGTAAAGGTCGTTAGGTCTGGGAACTCGCTGGTAATCCGGATACCCAAAGAGGTAGTTGATTTCATGGGACTTGAAAAAGGCCAGGAGCTCTTTGTACGCCCCGAGGGCAAGTCCAAGGTCGTGATCGAAGCTTAGCTGGGCCGAAATACGCTGAACCCCTATTGAATACATCCTCAGGGAGATCACCCGAAAAGCTCTTCCCTGAATTTTCTGGCGTCGGTTTTCACTCCCCAGCTTTTCGGATGTTTGATTGTCTCGACGAGTGGATCCCGGTCCCATATCGGCGTCTTTTTCAACAGCCATCTCCATAGGGGTTTGAATGCGATTGTCTTGCCGTCAGCCATTTCCTCACCCTCAAGGTCCCTCGTTATTACCAGCCCTTTCTTCAGCCTGAACTCCTTCATCGCCATCAGCAGGGGTTTCACTTCTCTCTCCTTTACATCCGGGCTGGACAAATCGTAACAAACTTGAATCAATTGTCTCACACTGGCCCCTTCCTTCACCGCAAAGTCCACCTCCCTCCCGCCTCTATCTCTCCAGTAAAAGATGCCCCTCGTGGGTTTCTCGGAAGCCCACCTTAACAGCTCGACCGCGACGACGTTTTCGTAGAGTTTGCTTGGGTTCTTGCTCAGCTTGAACCCGATAACGTTCACTAGGCCGTTATCCACGCAGTAGATCTTCCTGGGATATTGCAGTTGGTCCTTGACGCTATGGGCAAAGATGGAGACATCGAAGAACAGGAAAGCATCCCGCAGGTATCCGAAGTAATTTTCGAGAGTTGGGACGGAGATTTTTACCCCCCTGCTCCCCAGCATCCTCGAGAACTTGCTGAAGCTGATCAGGCTCGCGATGTTGCTACAGATGTAGTAGGCGATCTCCTCCATCACCTTCGGTTTCCTGAGGCTGATCCTTTCGAGCACATCCCTCGTGATTATATCGTGAAAAAGTTGCTCCAGAATTCTCTCCTTCTCCTGGCTGAGGACGACCTCCGGGAACCCGCCGAACTCCAAGTATTCGTCCAAAAGCTTTTTTATCCTCGCCCTGTGCTCCTCGGTGAAGTACTTCTTCCCGGCGTCGAGGCCCTTAAAATTCAGAAACTCTTCGAAGCTCAGGGGGAAGACCACCATGGTGATGTGCCTGCCGGTCAAAAGCTTGGCGTACTCCTTGCTCAAGAGCGACTGGCTGGAGCCGCTCACAAAGATTTTTATTCGCCCTTTGAACTCATCTTGGATGCTCCTGACGTATTTTTCCCACCCCCCGATGCGCTGAACCTCGTCCAGGAAGAGGTACAGTCTGCCGAGCTTGAGCAGCTCCTCGGAGTGGATGAACTCGACTAACCCGTCGAAGTACCCCTCGTCAAGCGGCAGGAGGCGCCTGTCCTCGAAGTTGATGTAGATGGTTCTTTTCGGGTCCACGCTTTTCATCAAGTCCTTCATGGTGAGGAACATCAGGTAGGTCTTTCCCGACCTCCTCACGCCGACGATGTCGTTCACGAGGTCAGTCTTGGTTTCGGGGAGCTTCTTCCTCTCCTTCGCCTCCGGCAGCCCCCGCTCCCAGACCCTGTAGACGGCCTCCCTTATTAAGTCTACTTTAGGATTTTTCATATTATCATAAAGTATATTTAACGATTTTACCATAAAAACCTATTGGGCTAGGGATTCATAGGGCTCTACTTATCTCCAAGTTACATTGTGCTTGTTCCTCCCTTCACCTGCCGCACCAAGGCTAATTAAAACATCCCAAAAGTAAGGATGGAGGCGGCACATGGGACTCGTGGACAAGATCAAGGGGGCATTCAAGGCCTCGGGACGACCGGGGAAGCCAAGGGAACGACCACCCAAGCCCCCCGAGGAAAAGCCCCATCGCTGCATAACGTGCGGGCGGAGGATCTCCGAGAGGGAGCACGAGGATAACGCCGGACAGTGCGACAACTGTGTCCTGGAGGATACCGGGACGGCCATGATTTACGATCTGGAGGAGTGACCACTGATAAATCTCGCACACCTAAACTAAGCCAATAGAGTCTACACCAGCTAGTCTACCTCTCCAGCTTCTTGACCTCTTTATACCCCCATTTTGCCCCTTTAAAAAGAACCTCCGCGCAAAGGCGCGACGGGCAGGATGGGTGAACTAAAAACAAGATGTTTAAGATGTGGCGGCAGGATTTTCAAGGACATTTATGATGGTGGTAACGGGGAAGGGGCGAGGATCAAAGTTGTCAAACTAATATGCGAGAAGTGTGCAGAAATTGTATTTGTTGAAAGCAGGGGTTTGCCGAACATTTAGATAAGAAGGGTCTCCACGAGCTAATAGAGTTCCATTTTTTCGTCCATTAAATCAATTTTAATTTTGGAGAATTTTGATTTATAGCGCACGGTTCTCTTCTCATAAATTTTCTCAGCTAGCCCAACCAAGACCAGTCTTTCAAGAGCCTTGTACACAGATTCTCGGTATTTAATCGGAATACTTCTTCTTTTCAGCTCTTCATGAACTTCAATGACTGTTTTCGGTCGCTCAGCAATGATCCGCAGAATTGCTCTTTCCGTTCCTAAAGAGAGAACTTTAATTACTTTACTAAAATCCAGCTGGGTCATGAATAAAGCAAAGTTGTTGCCTGTTTTATTCATTTGTTGCCTACTAGGCTACAAAAATTAACATGGTCAATTTTTGGTAGATTAGAAAGGGCTGACCGTGGCAGTATTTTTTAGATTGCTGGATACCGAGAGGCACGTTGTTTTTTGTCCCATGAATTTTGTCGCAGATACATATATGGGGTGCCCTCATGCTTGTTGGTACTGTTATGCGCCCTCTTACGTTGTGCGTTTTCAAAAGTATGATGGCAGCTTCCAAATTTTTAGGAATTTTAGACGCCGGTTTAAAAGCGACCGAGATTTCAAGAAAATTGAGGACGCAATCGAACGTGGGGAAGTTAAGGGTATCTGTGATAAGAAGCAAGAGAATTTTGTTAGGAAAGCTATCAAGCATAAGCATCCGCTGCGAATAGGATCGGTTTCAGAACCCTTCGGAGTTCCTTTGGAGAATCAATATGGAGATACTTACAGGGTATTAGAGATCCTGATTTCTCATGATTATCCATTCGTTGTATGTACTAAGAGCCCATTAGTGGCCACGCCAAAATACATCAATCTCTTAAATTCAACAAGAAAAGTTGCTGTGCAGGTATCATTAATATCATTAGATGATAATCTTCTGAAATGTTTAGAATCCAGAAAGGACGGCAAAACCCCATCTGCAAAATCACGATTGGATGCGCTAAAGAAGCTATCTGAGGAAGGAATTTTCACTATTTGTAGAGTTCAGCCGATGATCCCGCAAGTTACAGAACATGGTATGAAAGACTTAATTTACGCACTAGCCGAGGCAGGTGTAAAGCATGTAATCGTGGAGTTTCTCTGGTTTCCATTAGGACAAGCTGAGGATATGAGTGCTAGGTTGAAATTAGCTTTAGATGCGTACCGTGAGGCTGGTGGAATAATCGGCAACACTTTAAAAAAGTATGACAATGACCTCTATACTTTCTATCGATCTTTTAATGACCACTGCAGAGGACATGGCAGAGTCTTCTTCTCACGAAAACAGATGGCTCAACTAATGCCAAAGTTTGCCGAGATGGTTAAGGAAGCCAACAAGGAATTTAATAGTGACATGAAATTCGGATCTGGAAATGAAGAGACGCAATATCTGAACTTTACAGATAATTGTTGCGGGATTGACCGTATCCAAGGATTTTCAGGATATCCCAAATGCGCAATTCAAATGATGTTGAAAATAGCAAAACAAAAAGGAAAGGTTACTTTATCAGAAATGAAGCAGTTTTACAATCCAGATCCAGAAAAATTTGAAAAGGTTTGGAAAAAGAAATGCAAAGGACGGTACTTTATCGAAGATAGAGTTTTTAAGTTAAGAGCCGAGCCCGTAGATGATCCCTCTCAAGTACAGTATGTTTATGACGATACCGCCGTTCCATGAGGGAAGCGCTTGAGGTATATCCCTTATATCAAATATGTTTTGGCTAAAGACACAAGATTTGAAAGAGATAGCAAAATTTTCTTCGACCCCGATGGTGAGGTTGCAAAGGGATCGCCTTTAATCAACTATGGGTGGGGGCCATCAGGATTTAAGGAGTTAATTGAGGCATTCTATGTTTCTAAACATGGGAATAAAAAAGGGTTCAACAAGTATTACGAAAAATACATAAAACCGTGTAAAGGCGATATTATCCCTCAGCTGAGGGCAGATGGGCTCATAAGGGAGAAACTGCCCGCTTTCATAAGAATGGAATTAAAAGAAAATGTCATAATCCCAGCACTTCTTGTGAATGTCGACAGAATTTATTTTAAACGCTGCGACGATTGTGATCAGTCTTTCAATAAAAGCGGTTTTCCTAGAGATCTAGGTGAATGTCTTAGCCGACTTAATTTGCTAAGAGCCTTTGAACAAACATTTCAATGTACTCGTCAAATCTGTGAATGTTTGTGCGATAACTACAAAAATTGTATTTTGAGCTATACATCCACAGAAGGCGATCTTAAGGTCGAAGGGAAGAAAATTATGTGTCTTATCGAACTCTTCGAGCAATTAACAAATGTTTCTTTAAAAATCTCTAAATATGAATGTATGCCTAAGCCAGGATTAACTCTAAAAAATATATCAAACTATATCGGAAGGTCGAGAAATCGCAAGAAATGTATTGAGCGACAATTGAGATTCGATTTCAGGCCCTTAAGAAATTATTTCTTTGATCCGAAAACGTGGAACCAAATGGAGAAAATGAGATATCATAGGGGGATGCGCCATAATTTCGATGCGTTGCCGATTCAAGTTTTACCAAATCTTCTCCGCGAAGAATATTTAGATAGCACAAAACTAGTAGCCCCGCTAAATCGAGAAGGGGTCTTAGAATGCTTTCTAAAAATTTCGGATGTAAAATTTGAGATTTATCATACTTTGAGTAAATCTTGCCCGAGATGTAACTTAACACACCAAATAACAAACCTACCGATAAAAGCTATGTTCAGAGATCAAGACGTTTACATGCATGAAGCAGGTTTCAGCGAATTGCTGTGGGAAACACTATGGAAGAAGTATCCACAGGAATTCTGTGAATCTTTTGAAAAAAGCCCCTCCATCCCAATCGGGAAGAGTCCCGTATTAAAACGTAATTTGAAGGTCCAAGAAGTGCAACTTTCGAGTCCATTTGGTTTGCACGATTACGACTTTGCGATTGATATGAGTCGTCTGCTTGGGCGTGCTGGTCAACTCATTCTTTTCGATTTGACTACTGGACTTTGGAAAAAAAGCGGCCTTCATGAAGGAAGTAGAACTCCACAACAATATTTAGAGATGTGGAAGGAAATGTTATTTAGAATACCCTCAAAAATGCTCAATGTTGTGGCTACTTGGTACATTGTAGTCAATAGCACCGAAGGCGCATTTTTTGATGAAACTTCGCCTGATGGAACTACGAATATGGACGAGCTTATCGAGAAAGTCGTCTCAGGTAATCAACACCTGGTAAAAGTGTTAAAATCACCTGCCGATATTTTTTCCCTAGATCCGGATGTACATAAACTTGTTGTTGTACCAATTTTCAATACCACACAACGAAAAGGTGAGGCAAGAACAGAATTAAGGAGGTTAGAAAGGAAGCGGTTTGATCAGCTTTTAATAACACAAATCGTCGATTTATTAATAGGCCAATAAGAGGTGATTGCATGCTAAGCGATAGTAATACTATGATTAGTGAGCTGAAAAGCAAAGTAAAAGAATTTATACACGTTCGAGCTTGGGAGAAATATCACAACCCGAAAAACATTGCGGAATCGATATGTATTGAAGCGGCAGAACTTCTTCAAAGATTTCAATGGAGGACGCCTGAAGAGACCAAAACTTGGAAGGGCGACATCAGGAAGTTGGAACCAATCAAAGAAGAAATTGCTGATATACTGATTTATTGCTTAAGCTTTGCAAACGCACTGGACATAGACCTTTCTGAGGCTGTTCTGCACAAGATAAGAAGAAACGAGGAAAAATATCCCGTATTAAAGTTTCGAGGGAAGGCCCATATTTCGTAAAAGATTAACTAATTATTTCATGGGAATAGCGTAGTTGAATTTATTTTTGTAAAATTGTCTCATGCTCAAATCACTCTCATTAATATTTTCAAAAACTGGTAATGACAGTTGAGCGGGAGTAAGGTCAATAGCATATTTTCTATATTTTTCAATATTTTCCCGAAAATACTGTCTTAACCAAAAAGCTAAGACATCGCCCAAAATCGTCTTTCCCGTTGCTTGTTCTTTATATCTCTTGACCGTGTCAGACTCCAAAATGTCTATCGCCCTTCTACCATACTTTCTAATAACATAGTCTGAAGATTCCTTCTTGATTTCCCTACCCAACTCTAATTTGTCTTCCCAAGTAAATGGTATGGCTTTTCTAAATCTTTGTTCATCTTTTGTTAAATGGAGCTTCTCATGGTATATCGATTCCTCAAGGGAAATATCGTGCACTTTGCTCAGATAGTTTTCGGTCCAACATATTGCCCTGAAGTAAGCAAGCTCCTCTGGGATTGTCAAAAAAGCAAAAAAAGAATAAGTAGGCTCGTAGACTGGAGGATATCCACCAAGGCAGGGCATTTGAAGGTGTATAACATTAGGGATATCCCACCCAAGTCGACCAAGCCTGTCTTTACCTTCAGGGGGCAATTCATTCAAGAAGTCCGTAGAGGTGGGATAAACCAACCGTACTTCAGGTGAGGCGACTTTATCCGGCAATATTGATCGCTTTACAATTTCCTCAAATTCAGGAGGCCCGCTTTTAATAGAATCACTTCTCAGAAATCGCTTAAGATAGATTCCCTTTGCTTCTGGATACGCCCATTCAAGATCTTCCTCACTTTTTATTCTATTGAACAGTTCCGACATTTCAATTATGTAATCTCTCTTTTCAGGATACAGGTCTGTAACTTCGTCTAGGGTAATGGCGCCTATTGCGACCCAATAGGCTGCTTGATTATACAGGAAATGAGGTCTCGCAGAAATAGTAGGGACGATATCCCATACCTCTCTTCGGGTAGTTTCGAAAGCGTGACGTGCATCGGTCAGCAACCACTTCTGGTACCAAGCATCATTTATGAACTGTATTTTATCTATAACAATATCTATCAAGAAGCTAGGGAGCCAGCCGTAGTTAGCGGCATCGACCTTCCACTTTAAATTCCACTTAAAATATCGTTCATGAGCTTTTTCGTGTTGTAAATTCTTTCGCATTACCTCTTTCCAGTCAAGTCCAGCTTTCACTAAACCCTCAATTACACTTATGAGAACTTCTTTGTTTACATAGATCACCTTCCTTTCAACGCTAATTCTTAGGGGCTCCACTTTCTCTACGTACTCAAATTTATAGGGTCTGGATTCTCGGGACATAAATTCCCAGATTTCCTTTTCCAGGGGCAAACTTTACCTCCTTTTGTTCCATCAACCGTAATGTCAGTTTACGGTAAAAAGTGCTTCCCAAGCTTCCGGATACTCATGTTACTCCTCTTCCTCCCCCCAGCCCCAGTAGTCCTCCTCGGCCTCGAAGACCTCCTCGCAGTCGGGGCAGACGCCGAGCTCCTTTATCGTGGGGTCCTTCTCGGCGCACTCCCGACAGTATGCCTTGCCGCAATCGTAGCAGCGGCGCAGCTGGCTCTGGAAACTCCCGCCCGCAGACCGAGCACTCGGGCATGCCCTTGCTACCACCACTCCGTTCTTTTTATGAATCCTTGCCGACCACTCTGCCCGCTTTCCTTGAAATGACCTCCGGCACCCAGAGCTCCTTCCTCTCGTATTCCACCTGGTTGAGCTTGAGGATTTGCTCAATATCGTCCGCATCCTCAGGATCTACGATGAGCGCGCTCCTCAGCCTCTCCGCCTTGGCCAGCTCCAGTGCCCTATAAAACCTAACCTTCCTAGGGTCCGACTTTCCCCCGACCCTGTACTCGAACAGCACCTTGGGTTTGAGGATATCCCCACCCTTTAAAACGAGAGGCCTCCCCCAAACCACTATCCCCTCCCTCGAAATATTTCTGATGAACCCCCGGTCGACATCGCGAAGGTTTGTGAGCATGAGCTGGGGCCTCCGCTCGCATTTTGCCGCTGCGAACGCCCGCCCGACCTCAGCCGTCGCCAAGCGAGCCAACTCCGTCCGCTCAGGATCCTCCTTCGTGTCGAAAACTAACAATATGTCGACGTCCGATCTCCGTTCTTCCTCCCCCTTTGCGACGCTGCCGTAAATTACGAGCTGGCGCAGCTTGGGGATGCGCTGCGCGGCATAGAAGAGCTCCGAGATCAGCCCTTTGAACTCCTCGCTCACTCCACCCATCCTTTGACCTCCTCTAGGAGCTCGAACATTTGCGAGACCACCTCACCATTACGCTTCTTGCCATAGAACCTACCCGCGCGTAATCTGTCGATCGACTCGAACACCTCGGCCACCCTCTCCTCACCGCGCCTCCTGAGCAGGCCGGAATCATCAGCGTGATGGTCGGAATGTCATTTGTATTTTCGCTCGAGTCCGCATGCGATGTAGTGATGTGCCGCCCCGAATAAAATTTCGACTATAGCCTTTGCATGCCTGTCGGGGTCGCTTGAGAGCACCCCCGCACTTTCCTCGAGTTCTTTGGCAGTTTCCAAGTGTCCCTCCGCCAGCATCTCCCCACTCATACTTAAGTAACAAATAAGATAAATAAATACCTTCTGGTTATTTAAGTTTTTGAGTTACTGAAGTTACAAAGGAACCAATAAACTAATTATTTGATACTTTTTTACGAGATTGTTTCCCGCTCCTTCTCTCCCTTATTCCCAACCCCAGTAGTCCTCCTCGGCCTCGAAGACCTCCTCGCAGTCGGGGCAGACCCCCAACTCCTTTATCGTGGGGTCCTTCTCGGCGCACTCGGGACAGTATGCCTTGCCGCAATCGTAGCACCTGATCAATTGAGTCATCGGGATACAGACCACAATGTTTTGCCTAACAAAATAGGGTCATTATAACGTACATAGAATTTTTACGTATTTAGCCCCTATTGGTATCCGGATCCATTTTTCATAAGGCACAGAAAATTAAGTTAGGTTTTCAAAACTCTATTGATGTATTCAACTATTTCCCTGCTTTTTGCTGGATTTAGCGAGATTGTCGCACCCCCCTTATGAGTAATGAGATATCCCTCCTTGACTAGCTGATTTACTGCGTGCCGAACCCTCTTTCCATCCTTCTTAACCTTCTTGCTAAGCCAGTTTACAAGGGTGACCAAGGGAAGGTATCTGGCACCCCAGCAATTTCTTCTAAGCAATCTGTTCATCACGTCTGCTTTTATTTTCTCATCACCGAACTCTTTCATAAAGTACACTTATAATACCTTTAGAAGTACGTATTTAAATACTTTTAATTTCAAAATAAATTGTGGTGGTAAGAATGACTGAAGAACTCTACACAGAAAAAGAATACGAATCCATTTTATTGAGGGCGTTTGGAAACTCTCCCAAGCTAAGGATAATAGACTTCTTCTTGGACAACCCGCTTTTAGACTTCACGAAGAAAGAGGTAGTTGAGGCTTTGGGGATGAGCAAGCAAACCTTCTATAAGTACTTTGAAGATCTCGGGGACTTGGCTTTAGTAAGAGTTTCAAGGAAGATAGGAAAGGCAAAACTCTACAAGATAAACTTGGAAAGCCCGATGGTCAAGCTGATCAGGGAATACGAAACTGAGACCTCACTGCAGATGGCAGAACAAGAGAAAGCCAAAATGCAGAAGCCAGCCCTTGTGAGAGTTAGATAGTCTTACAATTCGAGCATCGCGGTCGTTCTTACTTTTCTGCGACTTATAAGATTCCCTCTTCCTGCAAGTGTTTTTCATCCCATTGAGTGTCAAAGTCGATTTTTACTGGGCTAAGTTTTTGTCCATCCTGTCGGTCAAGATATCGAGTTTTTCGAAGGTTCTGGCCTTGAAGTCTTTTACATCTTTGTCACTGTTTTTGAGACTTTTGCCAACTGATCTTGAAATCATAGTTGCATTGAATATTATCAAATAAACACTCTTTTGATGAATTGTTAGTGCCATTGTTTTCCCATAGTTGCTGAAGTTACAAAGGAACCATTAAACTAATTATTTGATACTTTTTTACGAGATCGTTTCCCGCTCCTTCTCTCCCTTATTCCCAGCCCCAGTAGTCCTCCTCGGCCTCGAAGACCTCCTCGCAGTCGGGGCAGACCCCCAACTCCTTTATCGTGGGGTCCTTCTCGGCGCACTCAGGACAGTATGCCTTGCCGCAATCGTAGCAGCGGCGCAGCTGGCTCTCCGGAAACTCCCGCCCGCAGACGGAACAACTAGGCATTTCAGAGCCCTGTTTTTCGGCTAGCCAATTGAAAATAAATGTATTGCGGTCAGAAGGGCCACGCCATCAACCCTTCAGTCGATTCCCGATCAACGCTAGTCAGTTTGAGGTTTTGTTGGGCCTTGCTCACTTGACGAAAGCCACCACCCGCACGAAAACCGCTCCCAGCCCTTAAACAACCCTGTTTTCGAGTTTGGGGATCAAATTACGATTAGCCTCCAAATCCCGCTGAAATATCGTTAAGATTAGCCATTTTTTTGCCGATATATCGGTAACGGCTTCAATCAAAAAGGACGCTATAATGTACATAAAACTTAAAAATAAGTACATCATAATGTACTTATGATGAAATGGAGAGGAGGAAACTCGAGGAGTTCAACGAGTGGTGGTTTACCAACCGAGTTCCAGCGGAGCTGTTGCGACCATTTAAGAGGGGGCTCTTTGGCGAACTGCTCAAGCATCTCGAGCGAAGGCAAGCTCTGGCCATCACCGGCTTGAGGAGGGTTGGGAAGACCACCCTCATGTACCAACTCATCCAGCAACTGTTGGAAGGCGATGTGGAGCCAACGAACACACTGTATTTCTCCTTCGACGAGGCGGTGGGCGAGCTGGATGACGTTCTCGAGACTTACCGCGAGGCCTACGGAAAGGACTTCAGGGAGGCTCGGATCTACGTTTTTCTGGACGAGGTTCAAAAGCTGGCAAACTGGGCGGATCAGGTCAAGAGGTATTACGACCTTTACCCAAAAATCAAGTTCGTGGTGAGTGGGTCGGAGAGCCTATTCGTGATGAGGGGTTCAAGGGAGAGGCTTCCTGGCAGGATGTATGAGTTCTTCCTCCCCACCCTTTCATTCGGGGAATTTTTGGGGCTGAATGGCGTGGAAGCTCCGAAGGTGCCCGAACTCAAGCGGAGGCAGTTGTTCAGGAGATATGTGGAGCACGGGGGCTTTCCTGAGGTGGCCCTCGAGGAAAATATAGGTGAGGTGAGGAGGTACGTGCGATCGAGCGTCATAGACAAGCTCATCTTCAGGGATATCCTCACGCTTTCCGGCATAAGGGATGTAGAACTCTTCATGAGCATGCTGGAGATATTCGCGGCGAACCCCGGAATGTACCTCGAATACCAGTCGCTCGCTCAGCAGCTTGGCAGGGATCGAAGGGTGGTGCGAAATTACATAGCATGGCTGAGGGAGGGATTCTTGGTAAACCTGCTCGCGAATTTCAGGAGGGGCAGGGCGGCGAGCCTGAGGAAACTCAAACGCCTTTACCTAGCGGACAACTCCATAATAACTGCTTTCCACGGGGCAGCCGACGAGGCGTTCTTCGGGCGGATGGTGGAGAATGCGGTGATAAACGCCACTGGAGCGAGGTTTTTCTGGAGGAACAGGCACGATGTCGATGCGGTGGTGAACGAAACCCCGATCGAGGTGAAGTATCAGCTGAAAATTTTACCCGGCGACTTGAAGGGCGTTCTGGAATTTATGAGGAAATTTAAGGTGAAAGAGGGCATCGTCGTAACTAGGGATGAGGAGCGAGAGGTAAAGCTCGCCGAGGGCAGGGTGAGATTTATCCCCGCAGATGTTTTTCTGCTCTCCCCCATCTCCAGCGGCCCCCTGTCCTGATAGACTCCTCGCGGTCCGGGCAGACCCCCAACTCCTTTATCGTGGGGTCCTTCTCAGCGCACTCGGGACAGTATGCCTTGCCGCAATCGTAGCAGCGGCGCAGCTGGCTCTCCGGGAACTCCCGCCCGCAGACGGAGCAACTGGCCATTTTGAGTCCTATTTTTCGGCTGGCAATTAAAAAATAAATGTGTTGCGGTTCAGAAGGGCCACGCCATCAACCCTTCAGCCGATTCCCGATCAACGCCAGTCCAGTTTGAGGGTTTGGTTGGGCCTTGCTCACTTGTCGAAAGCCACCACTTCTCATTTGGCTAAATTTATTATGCTAAAACAACACTCTTTATATATGATTATCACATTAATGTAATAAATAATGGGATTAAGATGGAACTAAGCAAGGTCAGAGCGTTGAAGCTGCTGGTGAGCGGCACCCTAACCGTCCGGGAGCTGGCGTCGAGCATGGGGCTGAGCTACCCCAGGGCAGCCGCGATTGCGAGGGAGCTCATTGAGGAGGGATACTGCGAGAAGGTCGGGGGGCGGGTGGCCGTGGCCCCAAACGTCAAGGGAAGCTTGTTGAAGGGGCTCGCAGACAGGTACGACCTCGAGGCGCTTTTGGGGGGCTCGAGCGAGAGGCTGTTGCTCCCCCTCTTAAAGCCCTTGAGCTTGGAGGAACTCCGGCGAAAGACCGGGCTCGCCCAGTCCACCACCTACCAGACCCTGAGGCGGCTCATGGCATTGGGAGTGGTTCGCAAGCTCGACGGCCTTTACGCCCTGAGCGACGACCCAGACCTGAAGACTTTCTTGGGACTGCTGGAGCGCGAGCGGGAGGCTGCGGGGCTCGAGCCCTACGCGATCTTGATCTGGTCGAATGGATTCAAGCTCAAGAAGGTCCCGGCAGGCAAGCAGGCGCGGGGGAGCTTGACGGCATTCTCGTTGTTCGGGCGGTACGGGGTCGAGTACACCTCCCCCCACGATTACTACTTCGAGCCCGCAAGGGAGGTCTCGATCGAAGAGGTCCTCGTGCACGCGTTGGCGGTCTCCGAGGGCAAAGCTGAGGGGACCATGTGCGCCGTCTTTTACTTGAAGAACCTCGGCAAGATAGACCCGGCGAAGGTCAAACCGCTGGCGAGGAAATTTGGGGTACTCTCGCTGTGGGTGGACCTCCAGAACTACATCAAAGGGCTGCAAGTGCAGAACGTCGAGGCCTTCCTGCCTTGGGACGAATTCGCCGATAAAGCGAGCCTCTACGGTGTTCCGGTTTCGCTCCCCCCGGAGGCGGAGAGGGGGATCGCAGTGCTTCGGGAGCTGGGCGAAAAGCTTAGCACATCCGTTCACGCGTACCTGTTCGGCGGCGCGAATTTGCTCTTGCGCGGGTTAAAGAAGGCGACGAAGGACTTGGATGTGGTCGTGGAGGACGAGGGGGATTTCTCGAAATTGCGCGGTGCCTTGCTCGCCTCAGGTTTTAGGCCGCTTGGCAAAAAGGAGCTCTCGCCAAGCGATCGGAAGCTCAACCCCAGCGGCATATACGTCGCCGAGGGTTTGCCGAGGTTCGACCTGTTCACCAAAGTCATCTGCAACGCCCTCTTTCTGACCGACGAGATGAAAAGTCGGGCGGAGACGAGGGCGTTCGGGAAGCTGGTCTTGCACCTTCTGAGCCTCGAGGATGTGTTCCTGCTGAAGTCGATCACTGAAAGAGAGGGCGACCTAGAGGACATGGCGACGATCATCAGGCGCGGCGGGGCCCTTAGGTGGGACGAAATCTTGAAGACTTACCTCACGGAAGAGGAGGTGATCAAAAAACACTTCTGCTTTACGATGCTCGACAACATCGAACTCCTGCAACGAAGGGAGGGCATCGACGTCCCGCTTCAGGGGCTGCTGAGGCACTGCATCGACATCAGTATCCTGCAGGCGCTCGCCTATGGCAGAACGGATGTCGAGGGGGTCCGCGAGCTGATCGATTTCCCCGAGCACGCAATCAGAAATAGGGTGGAAAAGCTCGCGAAGGAGGGGAAGGTCCTGAAGGGTAGAAAGGGTGGACGCCTCGTTTTAACACTCACGAACCGTGGCAAGGCTTCGTTGTTTCAATCGTAAGTCGTAATTTTCCTAAAGAGATTTATTTATCATTTTAGCTTTTTTACCAATTCGTGGCACCCTAAGAAACCGGCTTTGAGGAGTTCACCCAAAAGGTTGGCTATGCTAGCAGTGGTGCTAGTTACTAGCGGTGGTGCTAGTTATATTTCACGATAGGTAGGGACGGATGCTGTTATTCGACGAAGGGCACCGCGCGAAGAAGTAGACCCGGTATCAAAATCTCGACCTCAACCAGTCCCCAAAGACGTTATCCTGGAAGCGATACTCCCCGCGCACCTCTTTAACCGATTGAAACGGTAGGGATTTAGCCACCATACTATCAATCTCTGATATAATCAAAATCTGATTGATTTCCCTAGAGACGTGCTCCCAACCTATCGCCCCCTGTATGCCCTGCGCCTATGCCTCACGTACTGAACCTCCACCAGCGCCTCGCTTTTTATCCTATAAATGATCCTATAATCCCCAGCCCGCAATTTCCAACATCCCTCCCATTCCCCATGGAGCTCATCGCCCGCCCTGACATCATCGAACAATCTATCTATCGCCAGCTCCACCCGCCGTTGCACGTCCTTCGGGAGTTTTCTTTATCTCGCAACGCCCTTCGAGTAAAAGTGATTTCCACCATTTTTGACATCCATCGCTGGACTAATGAATTGATTTCATCTCTCTTCTCAAACGTGGCGGCGGGTGTCCGAATACTTCCTCGTAGGTGTAAATCCTTCCAGCCGCCGAGTCCTTCTGGGCTTCCCGGAGCGCCAGCAGGGCACGAGGGTCCGCCATCTCCTCAAGGGTAGCCATTATACTGTTGTACTCTTTCGCCCCGATTACCACGGCGACCGGCTTCCCCTTTCTGCTCACCACGATTTGCTTCCCCGCCTCAGCCTCACGAAGCAGGCGAGGCAACTTTCGATGTGCTTCCTTTACCCCAACGGTCCTTTCGACCATCTGAGATCACCATCAAATATTCTCACTTCCAGGTATTTACCATGGTTTATACTAATGTTGATACTTGCTAATGTTGATACTTGGAGCGGAATTGAGTCAAGAAAGGTTGTTAGTTTAATGACAAGAGATTAATATACCACTTGTCATTGCAATAACAAGGATTGACCGAGCGGCCTTTTTTCGCGGCACCTGATTAATTGCTCCTGGGGCGACCCCCGCCCGATTGTTTCATATTGTATAGAAAAGCTTGAATAAATACCCCAATTTCTATATTTTATACAAATTTATCCTCAATTTTTAGCTATTTTTCTAAGGGAGTGAATCAACCTGTTGACTTCTTCCTCGGTGAAACCGGCCTTCTCAGCTGCTTTCCTTGACTGCTCCAGCAAGCGTTTCAGCCTCACTCGCTCTTTGGAAAGCTCCAGCTCCCTGAAGGCCCGCCTCTTTTTCAAAAGCCCCGTCATGTCTAAAACATCTCCACTGGTGAGATATGCCCTAACTCAACTTATAAGCTGGCGCCCGGTTTTCATGCTTCGCGGGGCAATGTTTAATCTTCCTCGACGAAAGCAATCCCCTTTCGCTTCCGAGGCAACCCCCAGGCGAATCCTGCCCAATTATTAAAGAAGAAGCCAGAAATCAGTTGGGAACCCCATGGGCAAGACCCTCATCGTGTGCGAGAAGCCGAGCGCGGCCGTCAAGATAGCCTCCGCCCTCGCTGCGAGGCGACCGAGGAAGGGGGACTTCAACGGCGTCCCCTACTACGAGTTCGAGCGCGGCGGCGGGCGGATGGTCGTCGTCCCGGCGCTTGGGCACCTCTTCACCCTCAAGAACCTGCGGCCCATGCGCGATTACCCCGTCTACGATATCGATTGGATGCCCACCTATGAGGTCGATCGTAAGGCAAAGCGCTCCCAAGTCTTCGTCGAGGCAATCAAGGAGCTGGCCAAGGATGCCACCGATTACATCAGCGCCTGCGATTACGACCTTGAGGGTTCGGTCATTGCTTATAACGTGCTCAAGTATCTGTGCGGCGAGGACTCACTGAATCGCGCGAAGAGGATGAAGTTCTCCACCCTCACCGCGCAGGATCTCCGCCAGGCCTACGAGCAGCTGATGCCCCACCTCGACTTCGAGCTCATCGATGCAGGGGTCGCCCGCCACGTGCTCGACTGGTACTGGGGCATGAATATTTCGAAAGCGATGAGCGCGGCCGTCGAAGAGGCAAACAAACGGTTCGCAAAGCTCTCCGCTGGTAGAGTACAAACCCCCACCCTGAAAATTCTGGTTGAGCGCGAGCACGAGATAAAGGCCTTCAAGCCGGAGCCTTTTTGGGTCTTGAGTTTACTCCTCGAACTCGACGGCAGGGAAATCGTCGCCGAGCACGCCACGCCACGCTTCTTGGATAAGTCGGAAGCTGAGCGTGCCTTCGCCGCCGCCAAGGGTAAACCAGCAAAAGTTTCCGCGATTCAGACCCGCAAGTACCGCCGCTCCCCGCCGATCCCGTTCGACCTCGGACTTTTGCAATCGGAGGCGTACCGCTGCTTCGGCTACACCCCGATGCGGACGCAGCAGCTCGCGCAGCTCTTATACTTGGCCGCTCTCATTAGTTACCCGCGCACCTCGAGCCAGAAACTACCGCCGACTATCAACTACGCCAAGACCATTGAGCAGCTCGGTGGCATCTCGAAGGAATACAAGAAGATCGCCGATGAGCTGCTCGCCTTCCCCGAGCTGAAACCAAACGAGGGCAAAAAAACAGACCCCGCCCACCCAGCATGTTACCCCACGGGCGAGAGACCCGATAAACTCGCAGGACCACAGAAAAAACTGTATGACCTGATCGTCCGGCGCTTCTTCTCAGTATTCGGGAAGCCGGCGCTCGCTGAGGGCATCCGGGTCGAGCTCGACGTGGGGGGGCAGCCCTTCCTCCTGCGGGGGAGGCGGGTGCTGGAAGAGGGGTGGCTCGCCTACTACGGCAGCTACGGCGCTACCGAGGAGATAATCCTGCCGCAGCTGAGCGAGGGGCAGGAGCTCGCGGTGAGGGAATTGAAATTCGAGGAGAAGGAGACGCAACCTCCACCCCGCTACAATCCTGCTTCAATCATCAAGGAGATGGCTGATCGTAACCTTGGCACAAAAGCGACAAGAGCCCCTCTACTACAAAACATCTACGAACGCGGGTACATCTTCGGCAACCAGATCACCGTCACCGAGCTGGGAATCGAGGTGATCGACTCCCTCCTCAAGCACTGCCCCGAGATCGTGAGCGAGGAGCTGACCGCGCAGTTCGAGCGCGAGATGGAGGCGATCCAGGAGGGGAAGCGCGACAAGGAGGAGGTGATCGAGAAGGCTAGGAAGGAGCTCGACAAACTCCTGAAGAAATTTAGAACGCACGAGCTCGAGATAGGAAAGCAGCTGGGCGAGGCCTACCGCATCACCCGCCAGAAGCAGCGCATCATGGGTAAGTGCGCGAAGTGCGGCGGGGATTTGAAAGTGGTTGTCTCACGGGCCACCCGCAAGCGCTTCGCCGGGTGCTCGAACTACCCGCAGTGCGATAACTCTTTCCCCCTGCCCCAAGCCGGGTTTATCATCTCGCTCGGCAAGACCTGCGAGCAGTGCAGGGCCCCGATGATTCAGGTGAACCGCGCCGGGATGAGGCCCTACCGGATGTGCCTGGACCCGAAGTGCCCGAGCAAGGCGGATTGGGGCAAGAAGAAGCGGGCGAAATCAAAGGAGCCGGAAAGCAGCTAGGATTTTGATTTCCCGACCAGGCCGAAGTGCGCGAGCATTGCCTCGAGCTGAATCCGCTCGTTCGCCCCCTCCCGGAGCCTGAAGTCGAACTCGCCCACCCGGTCCATGAGCTCGATCTTCGCGCGCTCGGGAAGGTCGAGGTTAAGAATTTCCCGATGGACCTGTTCCAGGATGTCCTCCCCCGCCAGCCCCTGGGCGATGAGCAGGTAGTAGAGCTTGCCCCTCGCCTCCTCGAATTTACCCGCGAGCGCGAGTTGAAGCATCTGCTGGACCTCCTTGGGGCGCGCGACAGCACTCACCTCGTAGATTACTTTCTCGTCAACTTTCCGCTTCAGCACGCTCGCGGCTTGGAGCACGTTGATCGCCCGCCGCATGTCGCCCTCGCTGACGTAATTTATCGCCTCGACCGCGTCAGGGGTTAGGGTGAGCTTTTCGCCGCGGGCTATACGCTTGAGCATCTGGGCGACTTCCTTCTCCGAAAGGCGCTTGAAGCGAAAGATAGCGCAGCGCGACTGGATCGGTTCGATGATGCGACTGGAATAGTTGCAGGCGAGGATGAACCGGCAGGTGTGGGTGTACATCTCCATGGTGCGCCGCATCGCGTGCTGGGCGTCGGAGGTCAGAGCATCGGACTCGTCCAAGTAAACGATCTTGTAGGGGACGTCGCCTATAGGGCGCGTGCGCGCGTAGTCCTTCACCTTCGTTCGAATGGTGTCTATCCCCCTTTCATCCGACGCATTGAGTTCTAAAAAATTCTGACGCCAGCCATCGCCGAAGAGTTCATGTGCAATACAAAGAGCCGCACAGGTCTTGCCAACGCCCGGGGGACCGGTAAACAAAAGATGAGGCAAAGATTTTTTCTCGACGAAGGTTTGAAGCCTGCTCACGATCTCCTGCTGCCCCACCATCTCCTCGAACTTCTGGGGGCGATACTTCTCGACCCAGATTTCCTCTGCTTCAACCATCTACTTCTCCCCCAGCTTCTCCAGCATCAGCTTCTTCGAGGCCTTTCCGAACGACTCGAGCAGGCTGTCGAGCACCTTACCGACCACCTCCCGCTCGAACTTCCTGCGGCAAATTTTAACTTTATAAATGTACTTCAGGCCCCCCCGCCCCTTGCTTACGGTCGAGGTCAGCAGGCCGCGCTTTCGGAGCGAACTCATGACCGCGTTGACCTTCGAGCGGTTGACCGAGTGCTTGCTCTTCAATCGGGTGTGAACGGTGCGGACGGTGGCGCGTTTTTCCCGCCACATGATTTCCATGACCTCGGATTCAAGCGGGCTCAAGACGGTTTGCACCCCTGGCTTATGTGGATTGTACTCGGTCCAGCTGAACAAGTTCACCACCAAAAACAAACCCTGAATTGACTTACTTGGATAAAAATGTTCGCCCGTGATATTTTTAGGTAAAAGCTCGAATTAGGTTCGGGTAAGTCGAATGATCCAACCCGCTGCGAGAGCATACGATGCGCGCAAATCCGAGTCAGAAATCCAGGCTTGGTGGCAAACGAGCAACACCTACGAGAAGGTGAAGGAACTCCGCTCGGGTGCCCGCCCCTGGTACTTCCTCGACGGTCCCCCCTACGCGAGCGGGGCCATCCACCTGGGGACCGCCTTGAACAAGATAATCAAGGACGCCATCTTGCGCCACATGAGCATGCGCGGCTACAACGTCCTCCGGCAACCGGGCTGGGACTGCCACGGGTTGCCAATCGAGGTAAAGGTCGAGGAGAAACTCCAGGTCAAGACCAAGAAGGAAATCGAGCAGCGGATTGGCGTCGAAAAGTTCATCGGGGAGTGCAAGCAGTGGGCCCTCGACCACGTCAAGCTGATGACCGAGCAGTTCAAGAGCTTGGGCGTCTGGATGGACTGGGACGACCCCTACGTCACCTTCACGAACGATTTTATCGAATCGGCTTGGTGGACCCTGAAGCGCGCCTACGACCAAGGCCTCATGCAGAAGGACCTTCGGGTGATTCACTGGTGCCCCCGCTGCGAGACCGCGCTGGCGGAGCACGAGGTCCGTGGAGAGTACTACGATGTTCAAGACCCATCGCTATATGCTCGCTTCAAGCTCCGAGACAAACCGAACGAATACCTGCTCGTCTGGACCACGACTCCTTGGACCCTGCCCGCCGACATGGCGGTGTGCGTGCATCCCCAGCACCCCTACGCGAGGGTCGCTATCGGCAACGAAATTTACATCCTCGCTGAGGCGCTGGTCGAGAAGGTCATGAAGGAGCTCGGGATCGAAAAGTACCGGGTGCTCGGTACAACGTCGGGGCAGGAACTCAAGGGCCTGCGCTACAAGCAACCGCTTCTCAAGGAGGTGCCAAAGCAACAGGAGCTCGTGCAGCACCACCGCGTGATCTGCGGCGAGCACGTGACGCTTGAGGAGGGCACGGGCTGCGTCCACACCGCCCCAGGGCACGGAGAGGAGGACTTCTTGATTGGGGCGGAATACAACCTGCCCGTGTTCAGTCCGGTTGGTCCCGATGGGAAGTTCACTCAAGAGGCCGGAAAGTACAGTGGAATGTTCGTGAAGGACGCCGACCGCGTGATTCTCGAAGACCTCCACCATAAGGCTGTGCTAATGAAGCACGGAGTCATCACCCACGCTTATCCCCACTGCTGGCGCTGCCAGACGCCCCTCCTCTTCCGCGCGACCGATCAGTGGTTCCTGCGCGTTTCCGAACTCAAGCAAAAGATCCTCGAGAAAAATGCCGAGCGCGTGCGATGGGTGCCCGACTGGGTCGCGACGCGCTACGCGAACGGGGTCGAGTCGGTCGGGGACTGGTGCATCTCCCGCCAGCGCTACTGGGGCATCCCCCTTCCAATCTGGGCGTGCCAGCGATGTCCTGAAACAATTGTAATCGGCAGCTTGGAGGAGCTGAAGAGCAAGGCGAAAATGGAAATCGGTGAGATAGACCTACATCGCCCCGCCGTCGACCGGGTCACGTTGCGATGCCCCCGATGCGGGGCCGAGGCAAAGCGGGTGCCCGATGTTCTCGACGTGTGGTTCGACTCGGGAATTGCCTCCTGGGCGAGCCTCGGCTATCCCCAGCGGCGAGAACGCTTCGAGCAGCTCTGGCCAAGCGAGTTCATAACCGAGGGCGAGGACCAGGTGACGAAGTGGTTCTACAGCCAGCAAGTAGTCTCAATCGTCGCCTTCGACAAGGTGCCCTACAGGGTCGTGCTGATGCATGGGTTCGCCCTCGACGAGCACGGGCGGAAGATGTCGAAATCGCTGGGCAACGTGGTGGACCCCCAGGAGGTCATCGATAAGTACGGGGCCGACGTGTTGCGCTTCTACATGCTCTCGGCGAACCCCCCTTGGGAGGACCTCCGGTTCAGCTGGAATGGAGTAGATATCGTCGCGCGGATGCTGAACGTGCTCTGGAACGTCCATGTGTTCGCCACCACCTACATGGCGCTCGACGAGTTCGACCCGAAAAAGATCGATATTGGGCGGGTGCGTGAAAACTTCATGCCCGAGGACTCGTGGATGATCTCCCGCATAAACAGCGTGACGCGGGATGTCACAAAAGCGTTCCAAGGGTACGATCTCCATCACGCCACCCGAACCCTCGCGTCGTTCGTGCTCGAGGACCTCAGTCGATGGTACGTGCGGCTCGTGCGCGAGCGCGTCTGGATCGAGCGGGAGGACCCCAGGAAGCTCGCGGCCTACGTCGTGCTCTATCAAGCCCTCCACACTTTGATCAGGCTGCTTTCGCCGATCATGCCCTACGTGGTCGAGGTCATGTACCGCGACTTGGTCAAGGCCCTCGACACAGGGGCGCCGGGGAGTGTGCACATGCTCCCCTGGCCATCGATAGACGAGCGGGCGATTAATGCAGAGCTCGAGCGCAGGATGAACATCGTGCGTGCATTCGTCGAGGGAGGTGCAGTGGCCAGACAGCAGGCACAGCTGAAATTGAGGTGGCCCGTGAGCAAAGCCGTTATTCGAGCATCATCATCAGAGGTAAAATCTGCCCTTCAGGGGCTTCAGGGCGTGCTCCAAGGTCAGCTTAACTGCAAGGAACTCGTCCTGCTTGGGCCGATGGAGCAGAGCGATGAGTCTCGTCTCGTTGCCAAACCTGATGCACAACGCCTACAGGAGAGGCTGGGAGAACTCTCGGAGCCCGTCATCGATAACCTTCAAAAGGCCGATGTCTTTCGCCTGCGCGCCGAGATGCAACGGAATGGATTTTTGGGGCTGCAGATAAGGGGGCAAAAGGTCAGCGTCTCGTCCGAGGAGCTGAGCTTCGAGGAAGAGCTACCCGAAGGTTTCACCGCGGCCTCCACGGAGTTCGGCAGGATAGCGATTGACACTAGGATGACACCTGAGCTGCAGGCCGAGTGCTTGGCGCGGGAGCTCGTCCGACGACTGCAGACCATGCGCAAGGAGCTGGATCTAGCGATGGAAGAGAGGGTCGATGTGGTGGTTGGTACGGAGGTGGAGAGTTACATCAAGCTCCTCGCAACCCAACAGGATTACCTCTCGCGGGAGGTGCGGGCGCGAAACCTCCGCATCTGCCGCGCAGGCGAGGTTGAGGGACCAGGCTACGTTAAAGAGTGGAACGTAGACGGTGACCACTTCAAGCTACTCGTGAATCGTCTGCCCGCCTAGCAAGGTTTCTTTTTCTTTTCACGCTTCGCCATTTTTACCTACTCCTCGCGGCCGCTACCTCTTCCACATATCGGAGGACGGCTTTCTGATACTTCCCAACTAATTTTTTTCGGATGCGCCTGAGGCGTTTTATCTTGACGTCAAACTTGCGGACCGACACGGCCGTTGTCGTAACGGGCGCCGCTGGGGCTCCCACGAGCAAGGGGGTTCCCACGAGCATGGAGCTCCAGGTCAGCTGAACCGGTCCAAAAAGTTCGGCAAAGAAGTCGGTATTCATCGCCACGATCGCGAATAAGAAAACCGAAAGGCCGAATATCCATGACGCGAAGCCAAACTTCAGCATGTTCTTTGTATACGACCATCTATTCTCCTCCGCGCGACGAAGCTCGCGATCGGTTTTCCGGAGTTGCTTTTTTACATCCTCGAATCTTATGAACGCCTTCGGCCCCCTTCGCCTCTTGGGCAATGCCTTACGCCCCTTCCGCCTCTTGGGCATGGTCCCCTCTTTACACTATCATAGCGAATTTATAAACTGCATTGTCAAGTTTGAAAGGGAAGGCAGATGAGCAAGACTTCCGAACTTTCTGGCTTTTACAAACTGAGTCCGAGGGAGAGGCTAAAGATTGTGCGGGAGTTTGCGGGGCTGAGCGAGGAGGAGGCTGAGCTCCTTCACAAGACCGGCGCGCTTGAGCTCCAGCAGGCGGATCGCATGATCGAGAACGTGGTCGGCACCACAGAGCTGCCCCTCGGCATGGCGACCAACTTCCTCATTAACGACAGGGACTACCTCATCCCCATGGCGCTCGAGGAGCCCTCGGTGGTGGCTGCTGCCTCTAACGCCGCAAAGATGGCACGCGAGCGTGGAGGTTTCCACACCGAGAGCACGCCGCCGATCATGATAGGGCAAATCCAGCTCGTCGACGTTGAAAACCCCACTGAGGCGGGGGAGAAAATCCTCGAGGCCAAGGAGCAAATCCTGGCGAGGGCGAATGAACAGGACCCGGTCCTCGTCAAGCTCGGAGGTGGCGCGAAGGACGTCGAGGTGCGGGTGCTCACAACCCACCTCGGTCCGATGACGATCATCCATTTGCTCGTCGACGTGCGCGACGCTATGGGTGCAAACGTCATCAACACCATGTGCGAGGCTGTAGCGCCCCTTATCGAGGAGCTGACGGGGGGCAGGGTTTTTCTCCGAATAGTTTCAAACCTCGCCACCTACAGGCTCGCTAGGGCAAGGGCTGTCTTCGCGAAGGAGGCTCTGGGGGGTGAGGAGGTTGTCGATGGGATCCTCCAAGCCTATGCCTTTGCTGCAGCCGATCCCTACCGATGCGCCACGCACAACAAGGGGGTGATGAACGGGGTCATCGCGGTTGCCCTAGCGACGGCAAATGATACTCGCGCGCTGGAGTCTGGGGCCCATGCTTACGCTGCAATTGGTGGCTCCTACAAGCCGCTTACCCGCTGGGAGCGAACCGCCGATGGGGACCTTCTGGGTAGGATCGAGCTACCCGTGGCGGTTGGAACAATTGGGGGAGCGACGGCGGTGCACCCCATTGCAAAAATTTGTAGAAAAATTTTAGGTGTGCGGTCAGCACGTGAGCTGGGAGAGATCATGGCGGCGGTTGGACTGGCACAGAACCTCGCAGCGATGCGTGCTCTCGCCACAGACGGTATACAGCGAGGCCACATGAAATTACACGCTAGAAACATAGCTGCGATGGCTGGAGCTGAGGGCGAACTCATAGATATAGTGGCTAGAAGAATGGTCATGGAAAAGAAGATAAGGTTAGACCGGGCGAAGGAAATCCTGCAAGAGTTGATTTGAGAGAAACTTGCGAGCTTAATCGATTGTTAAAAGACTTTCGAAAAATCTTGACAATCTTTCTGCTTTCAGAACTTGGCTTTTTTATCCTCTTGAAGCTGTCATCCGCTTTGCATGTCGAGGTCGGATTTTCTTGTACTTCTTTGCCAGTAATTCGCGCCGAATACGCTCGAGGCACTTTATCTTGACGTCAAACTTGCGGACGAACACACCCGTTATCGTCACGGGCGCTGCGGGGACTCCCACGAGCAAGGAGGTCCAGACCGGTAGGGGCCCAAGAAGTTCAACGTTCACTATCACTATGGCAAAAAAGAAAACCGAGAGACCGAAAACCCATGCCGCCAATCCAAACTTCAGCATTTTCTTAACATACAGCCGCTGAATCTTCTTCGTCTGATGAAGCTCGCGCTCGTTGATTTGGAGCTGCCGCTTTAATGCGCCAGTCGTGCGGAGGAACTCCTCCCCACTCAGCTCTTCCAACTTTCGCACGACCCTTAGCTCCACAGGTCGGAGGGCGGCTTTCTTGTACTTTGTCATTAACCCGTGTCGGATGCTCTCGAGGCGCTTTGTTTTGACAGTATGCTTGCGGATGAAAACGGCCGTTATCGTCAGGGGCGCTGCGGGGACTGCCACAAGCAAGGAGATCCAGACTGGCGGGGCCCCGAAAAGTTCAACATTCACCATCACAATCGCGAAAAAGAAAATAGAGAGTCCGAAGACCCATGCCGCCAACCCAAACTTCAGCATTTTCTCAATATACAACCGTTGGATATCCTTCAAGTGACGAAGCTCGCGCTCGGTGATTCGGAGTTGCCGCTTTATACCTTTGGATTTTCTGGTTGTCCTCCCTTTCTTCGGCATAATATCCTTACCTTGTATTTTCCAGCATATAATGAGGGGTTTGAATGGTTAAAATGTTTGAACCTACACTTGTACCTACAGAAGAATTTCAGGAAAATCTACTTATCCCCGATTTTAGCCATTGGCTTGATTGGCTATCCGTCGCGCTATTCAAGTTTCGCCGCGGTCCCATATGCCCACATTTCGGGAGAGAGCCCGAATTCATCGTCGGTAGCATTTAAAGTGCTTGTGGCTCACGGGGGTGGAATCACGATGGGCCCGTAGCTTTTTTCTTCATGATTTATTGCGCCAGCCACAGAATTACTAAGCTAGTAAGTCCATCCTTGCTTTGCCCGGACGAAGGATTTTTAGACACAAAATGATAACCCATAGATAGTGCATCATTTATGAGGGAGGTGAGGTGGTGGAAAAAATTGGAAAGATAAGAAACGGCATCACGATCGACCACATAGCCGCGGGAAAAGCCCTGGATGTGATGAAGAGCTTAGGAGTAACCCCTGGAGCCGGAAATCCGATAATCATTGTTATGAACGCAAAGAGTGAGAAGATGGGCAAGAAGGACATCATAAAGTTGGAAAACGTGGTGTTGGACCCAAAAAAGGTTGTCGACAAGATTAAGGCGATTGCTCCAAGAGTCACGGTTAACCTCATCAAAGACTTCAAAGTAACTCAAAAAGTTAAACCCTGAAAATAGTTCATCGCCGGATCCTCGCTCTCCTTCTCAATAGTTCTTGGTAATTGCTTCTCGCACACGCCCGCCCTTTACATAAATGCCCACCTTCTCCAGCCCTTGAACCACGTGGGAGAAGGGTATCAAGTATTCGAACTCGAGCCCCTGCACCAGGCTTCGATCGATGGCTGCCAGCCGTTGCTTGAGCCCCCCGAGCTTTTCCTCCGGCGCGAACTCCCGCATGACCGCGGCGTGAAAGCTCGCACCCGCCTCGAGCAGGTTTCGAAGCGCAGCGAGCTGTAACTCAAAAGCTCCGGGCTCTGCCCCCGTGAGTTGCGAGAATTGCTGGGGGTCGCACCCCTTCAGTGACACGCGAACGTGCAGGTTTTCAAATTTCGCAAGGGCTTGAGCGTAGTTGGCGTCGGCCCCTATCAAGATCCCGTTCGTCTCGAGGATGAAGGAGTAGTTTGTCCCTTCGACGAGCTCGAGCAAGTGAAGCAAGTGTTGCCTACCTATCGTTGGCTCGTTCCCGCTTACCCTGAGCTGAGAATACCCATGTTTCTTGGCGATCACATCGAGCCTGTCGAAGACCTGTTCGGGGCTATAAAAGTTCCCGACCCGCTCGGGATTCTTAAGTGGTGCCTTGCTCCAGCAGAAGACGCAGTGCAAGCAGCACCCCACGCAGTCAGCAGTTGCTATGCCGCCGTAAAATCTTGCAGCGCGTACGCGGTAGTATTTGCGTTCATCGCCACGTACAACCACTTCTTCCAACCGTTTGGCCAATTCGATTGGGTCATACATGTTTTCATCTGAATTTTGTCATTTGAGCCTGAATACTTTCACCCACCTCTCCTCAAAAATCCCTTTAAGCATGAAGCGAACAATTCTCTCGGAGGCCGGATCGTGGAGCTAAATTTCGAACAAATGGTCCAAGGGATTCTAGCTCAAGCTGAGATAAGCCATGACGAGCTCATGCAGCGCATCCGGCGGAAGCAGGATGAGCTCAGCGGTTTTGTGACCCTCGAGGGCGCGGCCAACATCGTCGGCCGAGAGTTGGGAGTTGTATTCGAGAAGAAGGAACCTGAAGTCCGGGCGCTGCGCGTCGAGGACCTCATTCCTGGGATGTCCAAGGTTGACCTCGTCGCTCGGGTCCTCCGCGTCTACGAACCCCGCGAATTCCAGCGTCAGAGCGGCAAGGTCGGACGTGTGGGAAGTCTGTTGCTTCAAGATAAAACCGGGCAAGTCAGGATCACACTGTGGAACGACAAAACTTCGCTGATCGAGGGGGACAAGGTCGGGAAAGGAGATGTCGTTCAAGTCAAAAACGCCTACGTGCGCCGGGGGTTGGACAAGCAGCCCGAGCTCAGCCTAGGGTTGCGTGGCTCTTTGCTAGTGAACCCAGATGATTCGCGCGTGTCGGACCTCCCGCCACTCGTCGAAACGAAGGTCAGAGTTGCGGACCTCAAACCGGAACTCGGTGAGGTGGACATCGTCGGCAGGGTGGTGGCGACGAGCGATATCAGGGAATTTGAGCGCCCCGATGGAAGCACGGGCAAGGTCGCAAGTCTCATGCTCATGGACTCGACAGGCCAAGTGCGAGTCGCCCTTTGGGACGAGCAGGCAGAACTCGTAAAGGACTTCAGGCTTGGGACCGCGGTGAAGCTCGAAAACGCCTCGGTGCGGCCCGGGTTGAGGGACAGGTCCGAACTCAGCCTAGGCTCACGGGGACGCTTACTCCAGAACCCACCCGAGCCGGAAGTAGCTGGGCTGCCCAAGCTGGCCGAGAGGTTGCTCAAGCTGGAGGAGCTTGAGGTAAGCATGCCGACGGTCAATCTCGCAGCGAGGGTCAGACGAAAACTCCCGCTGCAGGTGTTCAAAAGGGACGATGGGACCACCGGAAGGGTCACCAGCGTGATTCTCATGGATGGGACCGGCACCGCTCGCGCCTCCTTTTGGAACGGTGCGGCGGAGCTCGCGCAGAAGCTGGAGCCGAACGATATCGTGCTTTTGCGCAACGCTTACACGCGCACCGGCTTGTCTGGCAAGCCGGAGGTACATATTGGCAAAGTCGCGCGAGTTGAGGTGAACCCACGCGGTGTGACCGTTGGGACGCTCGAGCCAAGCCGCATAAAAATCGGTGAGCTCGAGCCGAACATGGACGCGCTTGAGGTAATCGGGAGGGTAATCGAGGTCACTCCGCCGCGCGAGTTCAGCCGGGCCGATGGTAGCAGGGGAAAAGTCGCGTCAATAACTATCGGTGACCAAACGGGTACAACGAGGACATCACTCTGGCACGAGCATGCGGACAGAGTAGCCGACATCAAGACAGGTGATATCATCAGGTTCATCAACTGCTACAGCACGCTAGGCCTATTCGGTCAGCCCGAGCTCCACCTCGGCAAGCAAGGGGGGCTCGAGCTAAACCCAGCCATCACCGAAGAACTGCCATCCGCGGATGTGATCAAGATGGCAATGCCGGTGCCCGAACGTACCAGCATCGCCGACATCCAGAAGGAGGGGATGAGGGTTCAGGTCCGGGGGACCGTGGTGCGGGTCTTCCACAGACGCCCGGTGTTCGATATCTGCCCCGACTGCGGGCGAAGCCTCGGGAGCGTGGATACAAGCTTGATGTGTGAGGAGTGCGGAAAAATTGTAACGCCCGAACATCGCGTCGTGCTGAGCTTTGTGCTCGACGACGGCACCGACAACATTCGGGTCGCCCTCTTCGGCAAGGTCGCGGAGCGCTTGCTCGGCATGGAGGCGCAACAGGTCTTCAAGCTCTTTAGGGACACACCTGACTTGGCCGAGCTCTATAACAAGTTCAAGCTTGTCGGGCGGGAGCTCATCCTCACAGGAATGACTCGCCACGATAAGTACTTCGACCAGCTCGAACTCCGAGTAAGCGATGTGCAGTTCCCGGAGCCAAAGCAGGAGGCGCAAGCACTGCTCAAAAAGATAAAAGTGGGAGGGTAAGAGGTATAGTGGAGGTACATTTTTGGCCGAGGAAAAGAAGCTCTCGATTGAAAATTTATCTGGAGTTGGCGAAGCAACAGCTGAGAAGCTCCGCGAGGCTGGATATCGGACGATCGAATCGATTGCTGTAGCTTCAGTAGCAGAATTGCACGAAGCTGCAGAGATCGGCGAGGTAGCAGCAAAGAAGATAATTGCTGCCGCCAGGGATGCCGCAGAGTTCGGCGTCTTCGTTACTGCCGACAAGGTCCTCGAGCGCCGGCAGAAGGTCGGGCTCATATCTACAAGCAGCGAGCAACTCGACACGCTGCTCGGCGGCGGGGTCGAGACTCAAGCGGTGACCGAAGTTTTCGGCGAGTTTGGCTCGGGTAAAACTCAGCTTGCGCACCAACTCTGCGTCAACGTCCAGTTGCCCCCGGAGCAGGGAGGGCTGGGGGGCAAGGCAATCTACATCGACACCGAAAATACTTTCAGGCCCGAGCGTATCCGGGATATGGCAATCGGCCTCAACCTCGACCCGACGAAGACACTCCATAATATCCTCTACATAAGGTCCTACAACACCGACCAACAGATCCTGATAGCCGAGAAGGCCGAGGAAAAGATCGAGGAGGAAAATGTGCGCCTAATAGTAATCGATTCCCTTACCTCACACTTCCGAGCCGAGTACATCGGTCGGGGTTCCCTAGCCAACCGCCAGCAGAAGTTGAGCCGCCACCTCCTGACGCTCCATCGAATAGCCGACCTCCATGAGCTAGCCATTTTCGTGACGAATCAAGTGCTGGCGAGGCCCGACATCTTCTTCGGAGACCCAACTCGACCGATCGGGGGGCACGTGCTCGCCCACTCCGCCACGACTCGCGTTTACCTTCGAAAGTCCAAGGGTGGAAAGCGAATCGCGCGAATCTTCGACAGCCCCAACCTGCCGGAGGCCGAGGCGGTCTTCACGATCACCGGGCAAGGGATAAGGGATTGAACTGGGTGGAAGTTTGATCAGGTTTGTTGCTGTCGATATTGACGGTACGTTGACATTTAGAAATCGAAGGCTTGACATCGCCGGCGTGAGTGCCCTTCGAAAGGCCGAGGATTCTGGTCTGCCCGTGGTACTCGCGACGGGAAACGTGCTCGCTTTTGCGGAGACAGCAGCGATCCTCTTCGGGACCTCAGGGCCACTAATAGCTGAGGATGGAGGAATCGTGTTCGACCCGGCCAGCGAGAGGGAGTATATGCTGGGCGACCGTGTCGAGGCTGACCGCGGGCTGGCCGCGCTGGAGCAGGAGCACGGCCCACTGCAGCAGACCCGAAGCTCTGCGGCACGCCTCACGGGCCTGACTCTTAAGCGCAAGATCAAAGCGAGGGTCGCCGAGGAGCTCTTCAGGCGCAAGGGGCTCGACCTGGTTGCCGTCGACTCAGGTTTCGCGATCCATCTCCGAAGCCCAAACGTGAACAAGGGAAATGCGCTCCGGAAGGTCGCCTCGCTCTTAAAGGCCTCGTTGGCCGAAGTAGCGGCTGTTGGGGATGGACCGAACGACATCGAAATGTTGAAGATTGCGGGGTTGAGCTTCGCGGTAGCGAACTCGATCGAAGCGGTGAAACGCGTATGCACCCACGTGACCAAAGAGCCCCATGGAAAAGGCGTCGCGGAAGCTATCGATAAAATTCTCAGCTTGCAGGACTAGCCTTCACGAGAGCTGCCGCTAGCCTCTTGAACTCCCGTGCGGCCGGCGAACCTGAGCGGAAAGTGACCACGGGCTCCCCGAACGCCACGGAGCGCCTCACCTCCGGGTCCTCGGGGATGGTCGCGAGAACCGGGAGCTCGAGCGTCGATGCAATCTCGTTGTTCGGAATGTCTACATGTCCACCGGTGGTTCGCGTAACGATTACTCCCGCTGGTTTCACGCCAAATCGCTCCGCGATGATCTTCGTCCTGAGCCCGTTGGATAGGGAGGCTATATCTGGCGTGACCACGAGGAATATCTCCTGCGCCATCGTAATCGCTACGACCGCGTCTCGGCCTAGACCCGAGGGGGCATCGATTAGCAGAAATTCGGATTTCCTCGCCAGCTCATCGACCACCTTCTTCAGGCGATCGAGCCTTACTCGCTGGATGCCGTTCAGCGATATTCCAGACGGCACGACCCTCACGCCATGGGGACCATTGCAAATCGCCTTAGAGAGCCTAGCCTCTCCAGCGAGCACCTCGTGCAGCGTCGTCTGCTGCCTCCCGAGACCGAGCACGATTGATAGGTTGGCCATCGTTATGTCTGCATCCAGGAGCGTGACCTTATGCCCCAGCTGGGCCATCGCCACCCCCAAGTTGGCGACCACGAGGGTCTTGCCCGTGCCCCCCTTGCTCGACGCGAAGGTTATAATGCGGGCCATTTGAAACCAAAATAAGTCATTTCGCCCGCTTAAAATTGTGTGGTAGGGTTGGTATTGTTCAGATAATTTTGGTGTCCAGCGATCTTGAATTTGTAAGCATCGCTGGGTTTAAACAAACCTCGGCCTCCTTATTTTTCTTGGTGGCGCTGGTGAAAGTTGGCTTGATAGCTGACCCCCACTCGAACTTCGCGGCGCTCGAGGCCGTGCTCAAGGCCATGCCGCGCGTTGACCAACTCATCTGCATGGGAGATCTCGTGGGATACGCCGCCGAGCCAAACGAGGTGGTGAAGTTGGCCAGAGCAAAGCGAATGCAAACTGTGATGGGAAATCACGATTATGCGGCTGTGACGCGAGATGTGCGGGGGTTTAACCCGTTTGCCGCCCAAGCAGCTCTCTGGACCGCTGAACGTTTACACAAAGAAAACCTCGAATACCTGTCGAACCTCCCGACCCGCCTCAAACTGACCTACGGGGAGCAAAGGCTTTACGTGGTGCATGGGAGCCCCCGCGACCCGCTCAACGAGTACATCTTTCCAGATACCCCAAACCGCGCGCTCGCCGAACTCGTCCGCGACTTGGATGCTGACATAATCATGCTCGGGCACACCCACATGCCGATGGAGCGTGTAATCTTTGGAAAACTCGTTATTAATCCAGGTGGCGTGGGGCAACCGCGTGATCGAGACCCCCGGGCTAGCTACGCGATCCTAAATCTGGGCAAAGAGGTAAAGGTGAGCTTTCACAGGGTTGACTACGATGTGAAAATCACGGCCGAAAAAATAGAAACTGCAGGATTGCCCAGCGAACTCGCGACGAGGTTGTTCTTCGGGTGGTAGTTACCCTGAGGGTGCCCCGGCTCCCGGTCGCGCCTTAAGTTGTTGAATTGTTAAAACACGCTCGTTGATTACGATGAAATCGCGTATCGACATAACGGCGCTGAAGGGAATCAGGGCGTTCCCGCTCGAGTCTCGAGGGATGTTCGCGAGCGTTTCTTTCGAAATGGGCCTGATCACGAGAGATTGGATCCTTCCGTCACGTTCGTCGAAGAGAATATCGTGAAGCTTCCCTACCTGCATCCCCCTGTCCGAGATCACGCCTATTGCCCGGAGCTTGCTCACCAGAACTTGGGCCAAATCAAACCCCTGCCTAACTTTGCATGTGCCCTTATAAAAGTTAATAGTGCATTCCCGTCGCTTCTTCAGCCATGCGCTTGCTTTTTCTCTCCGTGAAAGTTTCATATGCATTGATCATTTCAGGGGTAAGCGACGGTTTGACCAGTTCCATCGCCGCGCGGAAGTGCTCCATCCGAACCTCTTTGCCCTTTATGTCCTTTCTTAGCACGAGCATCGCGGCCTCGCGGCAGAGGGCGGCGATATCGGACCCGGCATAACCTTCGGTTTCCTTGGCGAGCAGTTTGAGATCAACATCCTTCCCAAGTGGCATGGTCTTTGTGTGAATTTTGAAAATTTCTAGACGGGCTTTGCTGTCGGGTGCGGGGATGAACAGCAGTCTGTCGAAGCGCCCGGGGCGGAGCAGCGCTGGGTCCACTAGGTCGGGTCGATTTGTTGCACCGATCACGACAACATTCTCAAGTTTCTCCAACCCATCGAGTTCGGTGAGCAGTTGACTTATAACCCGCTCGGTCACGTGGGAGTCCCCGAACCCGGAGCCGCGCCTGGGCACGAGCGCGTCGATCTCGTCGAAGAAAATTATCGCGGGGGCGGCCATCTTTGCCTTGCGGAAGGTCTCGCGTACCCCCTTCTCCGACTCCCCGACCCATTTTGACAACAACTCGGGACCCTTGATCGAGATGAAGTTCGCCTCGCTTTCGGTCGCCACAGCGCGCGCGAGCAAGGTTTTCCCAGTGCCGGGCGGACCGTAGAGTAGAATGCCGTGCGGGGGCTCAATCCCAACGCGCTTGAAGGCGTCCGGATATTTGATCGGCCACTCAACCGCCTCAACCAGTTCTTGCTTCGCGAGCTCCAGCCCACCGACATCCTCCCAGTGCACATCCGGGATTTCAATCAAGACTTCGCGCATGGCCGAGGGTTCGGTCCTCCTCAAAGCGTTTTCAAAGTCCTCCCTTGTTACCTGTAACCTCTCAAGCACCTCGGGCGGGATAATCCTTTCATCGAGATTTATTTCGGGAAGAATGCGCCTTAAAGCGCTCATAGCTGCCTCCTTGGCTAAAGCCTCGAGATCAGCGCCGACGAAACCATGAGTGATATCCACATAGTGGTCTAGATCGACATCCTTCGCCAGGGGCATTCCCCGGGTGTGAATCTGCATGATCTCTTTCCGTCCGTCGCGGTCGGGCACGCCTATTTCTATCTCTCGATCAAATCTACCTGGGCGACGAATCGCTGGGTCTAAGGCATTTACGCGGTTAGTCGCGCCGATAACGATGACTTTCCCACGAGCTTTTAAACCATCGAGCGCGGTACAGAGCGTCGCCACCACTCTTCGCTCGACCTCACCCGTAACCTCCTCACGCTTAGGAGCTATGGCGTCAAGCTCATCGATAAAAACGATTGAGGGAGCGTTCTTCTCTGCCTGCTCGAAAACCTCTCGGAGGCGAGCCTCGCTCTCCCCGTACCACTTCGACATTATCTCCGGTCCCGCTATATCTATGAAGTGCGCCTCAGACTCGTTTGCCACGGCCTTCGCTATCAGGGTCTTTCCAGTTCCCGGTGGACCATGCAATAGGACGCCCTTTGGGGGTTCTATCCCGAGGCGATCGAAGACCTCTGGGTGCTTTAGCGGGAGCTCGATCATCTCTCGGACGCGATCGAGTTCCTCCTTCAGCCCGCCGATATCTTCGTAAGTTACAGCTGGCACCATGACCTTGGCTTCTTTGATCTCCACCGCTCGGGGCAGCACTTTGATGTCCGTGAGATCTGTAACAAGCACTATACCTGATGGTGAAGTGTCGGTTACAACGAATTTCATTTCCCCCAAACCGAAAAATGACATTAACCCAATTTCCTCGAATGGCGTCGAGCTTATTATATCCCCCTTGCTCACCGGCTTGCCCAAGAGGCTCCGCTCTATCCCCCCACCCATCATCTGTAGCATAACGTGGGGATCAGCTGGCGCAATAGTAACGCTTCTCGCCTCTTTTACTTCAGCTTTTTGAACTGTTACCTTCTCGCCAATTGACGTACCAGCATTTCGCCTAACCAAACCATCGATACGAATAATATCTAGACCATAATCATCGGGAAAACCTCTCATAACAATCGCACCAGTAGAGCTAGAACCAGTTATCTTGACCATATCTCCTTTACCAACACCAAGCTTCTTTGCGATTTGATCAGGCAGACGCGCTACATTTCGGCCAACATCAGGTTGATAGCGATTCTCCGCGACTACGAGCTTCAATCCTCCCTCGACCATCCCATCGCCCCTCAAATCTCGACCTCAAACCTGTGCCAGACCAAGTGTTTACTGAACTCTCTGAAAATCTTTTCGACCATCTTCGCGTACTCCTCCTCGATTAAAAGGGTGCTCCGACTTATAAACTCCCAGACGTCCTCGGGGATTTCGTCCAAGATCCCAGCCGAGTGGCTCCTGCCGGCCTTCGTCGGGTAGTCGTAACCTCGGAGTGCCCGATAGAAGAGCGTTGCTGGTGAACCGCGTGTCTTGACATCCCAAACCAGCAGGATTTTTCGCATATTCTTCACTTGTTATATATATAACAAATATTCCCTATTTAAAGCTTGCGAGCGGCAGCGAAAATCTGGTTCTCAAAAGGTGAATAAATAGTTAACACCCCATATTCGCAGTTGAAAAGGGACCAAGATGAAAATAAGAAAAGCGAAACCAGAAGAAGTTGGCCAAATTGCAGATTTACAGCAGGGATTGATGCTTCACGAAAAGAAGATCGACCCAACTTATTTTGACATAAGTAAATATGCTAAGAAAAGATTTGTCGAGTTTGCAAAGAAGAAGATCGAAAATAGAAACAGTAGATTACTTGTCGCAATTGTTGATGATAAAATAGTGGGGTATATCTTTGGATGGATTAAAGAAAGACCACCGGTTTTTAAGTTAAAAAGAGTTGGTTACATTTCAGATTGTTTTACGATAAAGGAATTCAGAGGGAAAGGGATAGGAGAGAAGTTAGTTCAAAGAATGTTGGCTTGGTTTAAGACTAAAAAATTGAATTATGCTGAGTTGGTCGTCACATCCAGAAATAAACTGGGTTTAACTGTGTGGAAAGATCTAGGATTTAAAGAGTATAGAAAAATAATGCGAAGAAAAATATAGATCTATTCAAACTCAAAGAACTACTAAGCCTTTATTGAACTAATTTTAATATTAAAGCCGACAGCACCAGCAAGGTGTGGAGCGAACATGAAGCTAGCGTTCATCGACTGCAGCATCGCGGGCGTCTCGGGCGACATGCTAACAGCTGCGCTCATCGATGCGGGAGCTCCTGCGGGAAAAGTTAGAAAAGCGATGCTAAAGGCGGGTAAACTTTTCGGCGATATCGAGGTTGGGATCAGGCAAGTCCGGGTGAACGAGATCAAGGCGACGCGCGTCGAGGTCAAGACAGAGGACGAGGGAGGTCGAACCTACCGAGAGATTACGGGGGCGCTCCGGAAGCTCGTGTCACCGGAGCAGGTCAAGGAGGTGACCTTTGATGCGCTCAAGACTTTAGCCGACGCCGAGGCCAAGGTTCACGGCAGGCCGCTCAGCCAACTCATGCTGCACGAGGTCGGAGCTGCAGATGCGATCGCCGACATCGTGGGTTGCTGTACTGCCGCCTACGAGCTGGGGCTCCTCGAGCGCGAGGTCCTAGCGAGCGAGGTGGCAGTCGGAAAGGGAATCACCACTTTTTCCCACGGGAAGCTACCCCTACCAGCCCCCGCGACGCTTGAGATCCTTCACGGAAAACCGATCCGCGGCCTGGAAGCCAACGTCGAGCTCACCACCCCAACTGGCGCCGCCCTGCTGGTTTCTCTCGCCGATCAGTTCGTCGACGCCTACCCTCCCATGCGTCTCGATGCGGTTGGCTACGGCGCGGGTGCAAGGAGGCTTCCCTCGCCGAACCTTGTACGTGTGTGTTTGGGCGAGGCGAGTGGGCGCGGGCTCAAACTCCAGGAGATATCGGTGCTTGAGACAAACCTTGACGATGTCTCAGGCGAGGTCATCGGCTACACGATTGAAAAATTGCTAGCTGAGGGGGCGTTGGATGCGAGCGCTACCCCAATCCTAATGAAAAAGGGAAGACCCGGATTTTTGATCAAGGTGCTCACCAAACTCAGGGATGCCGACCGACTCGCGCGCGTGCTGATGTTGGAGACCGGGACGCTTGGGGTGCGGGTGTTGCCGTCAGTGCACCGCTACATTCTCGAGCGGGAGATCATGCGCGTCGATCTAAGTCTAGCTGGGCGTAAGTTCAAACCACGCGTGAAGGTGGCGCGAGAGCGGGGTAAGCTAGTCGGTTTTGCCACGGAGTACGAGGATGCGAAGCACATAGCCGAGCGAACTGGAATCGGACTGCGGGAAGTTATCGGTCGCGTCGAGGAAATTGCTCGAAGGAAAGTCAAGTAACTCCGACCACGCAATTAGTGCCAAGGACGAATATTCAAAATCCTATTATTTAGGTCGATCAGATATCAGAGTTCGGCTAGTGCGCCTGCTAGGAACGCAAGTAGCCCCAGCCCCATTGCTATTTTGCACGCGAGCGATGCCCTCCCAGCAGCTTCTGGCTCTTGGCTCCGCTTGATAATAGCTGCTGCGGCGATGAAAGCAAGGATTGAGGGAATTACGAGGGCGAGGTAAGCCCAGCCGAAGATCTCGAGCGCATAGGGTAGGGGTGAGATGGCCACGGCGGCGGCGATGAAGCCTATCGCCAGAGCGGCCGCCTTGCCCGCGTCGTGGCTGAGTGGGAAGGTCCTGAGCCCAAGCTTTTGATCTCCCTGTATGTCTTCGATATCCTTGATGAGCTCCCGCCCGACCGTCGAGAGCGCCGCCATGATTGCTAGGATGCCGACTACTGAAATTTCACCTACTGCCAGACCGCCGAATAAGAACGTCGATCCGACCAAGTAACTGATGGTCAGATTGCCAGCCAGACCGCGGCGCTTGAGCTCCGCGGAATATGTGAAAAGGACAGCCGAGTTTATCGCGGCTAGCGCAAGACAAGGTAGGTTTATGAGGGCTGCCAGAACTACACCGAGCCCAAACAAGCAGCTCGCAAGGACCACGGCTGTCCTCGAGCTCAGCCTACCGGATGGTATCGGTCGGTAAGGGCGGTTGACGGCATCGATATCCCTATCAAAGTAGTCGTTCACCGCGTTGCCAGCTCCGCTAATGAGAGCTGCTGCTGCAAACGCTATCCCAGCCGCGTAAGGCAGTTCCCCACTACCCGCGACTACGGCCCCTATTAGTACCGCCAAGCCCGCGAGCAAGCAGTTGAGGGGCCTGACGAGCTCGAGCATCGCTGGTTGGTGCGACACCGATTCACCTTTATAAATTACTTTCGGTGACCTCTCTCCCCCAAAACCGCTTAAATACTCCTCCAAACCTCTCAAGCGGAGTGTGAAAAATGGAAGTGGACATAGCTGAAGAAATTGGAAAAAAAGGAAAATTTGCACGCAGTCAGCTGGTAACCAATCTAATGTTTCAAGGGTCGGATAAAAAACTTTCGCCCGGGCGGCAGGTTTGCACGCAGTCAGCTGGTAACCAGTCCACGGCTGGTAACTGGCAGTGTGTGGGTTCGAGTCCCACCGTCCGGACCGCCGCGCGTCCGTGGGGCGTGGCGCGATTCGAATGTAATCATGAGGGGGGAATATGAATGGTTTCATTCGTTGGTTTCCCAAATGAACACCTCGGGTTCGAGGACAGGCTCGTGAACATAGCGGAGCGGATACGTGAACAAGAGGGGCAAAGACAAAAAGTTGCGGAGGCGCTTGCTGGACTAAGGGACGTAACTTTGGAGGGCGCAGAAGAAATTATCGAACCTTCCCTAGTGAAACTGATTGAGCAAGATGCGCTCACGAACCTGACGGTTGCAGGCGTGGACGGTGGGATGCTCGAGCAGCAGCTCCATGGCCTCGACCTCATCCTCTTGCGTGCGGTTGTTGCAATATTTCATTACCGCGACGCTGGGCTGGAGTGGGCTGAGTACTTTCCAAGCGAGATGCCGTTCCCCCGCCTGATCGATGTTGCGGAGCCGCTTGACGTCAAAGAATTTGAGCTCCTCGCCGGGATGGAACGTCAGCTGATCGAACTCGAGCACGCGACGGAGGCGATCCTAGCAAATGAAGTGAAACTCCTGTTACTGGATGGCTCTGTGGTGCCCCAGTACGTCGACCGCTTCCCCCACAACCAAAGCTTGCTCGAGCGCTACCACAAGCTCATCAATGCGTATGCGAAACTTTACGAAACCTGTGAGGAGTCGGGAGCCTTGCTTGCGGGCGCGGTCAAGGACAGCCGGGGCGGGCGTTTCATCGACATTCTGAAATGCAAGGTGCTGCCAAGCTTGGGTGGCCTGGGTCTCAAGCAAAGAGAGCTGGAAGTCCTCGAGCGCTCGCGGGACACCGTTCTTCTCGACCACGTGCTCAAGGTGGGAGAGCGCACCTTCACTTTCCGCTACGCCGAGAAGCCTGCAAACTACGTGCTTCGCGACCTCGATGGGTGGGCGGCGAAGATTTACGCATTTTACCTCAAAACTGTGCCATTCGACCGCCCGCTGCGCGTGGAGTTCGTCGATTTCAGGGCCGAACCCGCAAAAACTGCCAATCGCATTGCCTCATTAATTTATGCACTTTCCTCCCACCACGATGCTTTCGGCCTTCCCTCAGTGCTCATCGAGGCGGATGCTTGCGCCCGCTTGGTTGAGGAGGATCTTTGCATCGTGAGAGACAGCATCGCGGATCGCCTCGGTCCATCGGCATTGCTCGATTTGAGGAGACACCGGAGGCCATTCTGAGGTGATCGAGTGGAGTTAGGAACCGTGGTCGCGACCGTGGACGGACCATCGCCGAGCAAGTTCACCTTCGTAGTTACTGAGAACGGGTGCAGAATGCCGGTCAGGCAGGGGCAGTTCGTGGAGGTTGAGACCGAGGAGGGCCGGGTGGTAGCTTTCGTCACGAACTTGATCAAGACCAATCGGTACTTCATGCGGGCCGAATCGGTCAAGGAGTACGAGCGGGGAGGCAGGCCCTTGACGGCGATCTTCCCAGCCGATCGTTGGGAGTACCTCATAGCCGAGGCTCAGGCGCTTGGGGTGCAGGGGGAACAGGGGCTAGAGCGAACCACTTTTCCGCCATCACCCGGGCAAAAAGTGTGTGAAGCTAGGTCAGAGGCGCTAACGCGCTTCCTTGGGTTAAGGTCAGACGATGGGGTGGAGCTGGGCAAACTCAAGCATCACGAGTTACCCGTGAAACTCGACCTCACGAGGCTGTTGCGCAAGCACGTGGCGATACTTGCAATGAGCGGAGCGGGCAAGTCGCACGGGGCAATGGTGATGATCGAGGAACTGCTCGACCGCCTCCCCGAGCGCGGGCGCATAGGGATCGTCGTAGCGGATGTCCATGGTGAATACGTCGATTTAGCCAAAAGCTTCCCAGACCGCGTGAGTGTCGTCGGCGGCAAAGAACTCAAGATAGGCGTGCCGAACTTGAGCCCGTACCAGTTCAAGGAGTTTATGCCCGACATGTCTGGGATGCAAGCGCGCGAGCTCCAGCGGGTGCTTGGCGAGCTACGAGACGAGATGCGGGCGGGCAAGGGGCCATTCGGGTTAGACGAAATCATCTCGCGGGTTGAGGGAGACGAAGGCATTCACAGGCAGCTCCAGCAGGCTTTGCTTGGGTGGCTCTTCGACCTTCGCTCACTCGGTATCTTCAACCGCGCCGATTATCCAGACTGGGAAAGAGTGGTTGAGCCCGGAAAGGCTGTAGTAATTGATCTAAGCAGTATGGTCAGCTTGGGGAAGAAACAGATGCTTGTGGCGTACGCGGCGCGAAGGCTATTCAACGGACGAAAGCGTGGACACGTGCCCCCGTTCGTTCTCTGCTTGGAGGAGGCCCATCAGTTTTGTCCATCGAGTGAGTCCAAGAGAACGGCAATCTCCAGATCGATAATCGAAACGCTCGCTCGCGAGGGGCGAAAATTTTACGCCTCGCTCGTGCTCATATCCCAGCGCCCGGTGAGGCTCTCTACCACCGTTTTATCGCAGGCGAACACAAACGTCATCCTCCGCATCACAAACCCATACGACCTGGAGCACATCAAGCAGTCATCGGAGGCGATAACAGGGGAGGTCGCGGGCATGATATCCTCGCTTCCGGTGGGTGAGGCGTTGATCGTGGGTGAAGCCGTCAACCACCCGATCTTCGTGAGGATTAGGCGGAGGCGCTCGCGTGAGTCGGCGCACGGCGCCAGTTTGGAGGAGGTTGCGAAAGAGTTTGAGCGACGCAATGGTCAAGAGCGTGAGGACGCGAAGGCGTTCATGTAGGTTGCCCAAAGTGTGACTAATTCTTTATTCTGGTTTAGGAGGAAGTTCGATTTCCCTGACTTGATCGCCCAAAGGCTCGGGCAGGAATATGTGGGCGTAAACCTTCGTTGGGTAGCCGTCCTCTCCTAAAGTAATATCCATACCCATATCTGGGTTGCCGAATGATGGAAATTCGATGACCTCGGTTTGAGGTATGATCACATCCTCGCGGATTTTGAAATACCCTTTCAGCTTAGTCGGTGTATTCTCCAGTTCAACCCACACGGATTCAGGTGGCTCCCTCCAATCTATTGCCTCCGTCTTGTCCACCTCAACCTCGCACTCGATGTCAAAGATGTGCCTCTCTTGATCGAACCGTCCTCTCGGCAGGTTCACCGTACCTAGCCAAGCCCAGTTCTGTCCCACATACAAGGTCATACTTTTATCCTCCATCATCGTGACCCAAGTGTCCTCGTTTTCCCTGCGGAACGATAATTCGACTATCTGCACCCTGACTTCCTTGACCGTGACTCCCTCCATGAAGTCACCGTCCTCGTCGCGCATGTAAAAATCGCTGCGACCAAATGCGAAGCTGAAATAGGGGATTAAAAGCATGCCCAAGCAGATTGGGGATACTACGACCAGATTCTTTAGCTTCTCTAGCTTCTTTAGTTTAAAAACGTAAGCCGTCACTACGCCAATCACAAGCAGGGCAAATACGATGAGGCGATCAAAGAGGAGATGCAGGTAGAGTTCGTTGACTGCTGTCCCGAGCGCAGCAATTATGAAGACCATTAGGAGCAAATACCTTTTCTTGACCGTTTATTCACCGACCCTTAGCCAATTCTTTGGGGCCTTAAAACTATATAAAAATTACCTCTACCCCCCAATCTCCAACATCCATGTTCACAGCAGTCTTAAATCGTCCGTAGGCGAGAAATCCACGAAGGCAATCCTTTTTGTTCACCGCGTCCTTGATTTTAGCTACCTCTGTCACTCCTTCGGGTTCGCGACCAGCAGCAACGCTCGCTCGCACAGATCCCGCACGACCTCCGGCTGCAACACGTGCTGCTCAAGGTACTCGCGCAGGAGCGGCGTTAGGTCCCATGTTACATATCTGAAGGTCAGTCCTCCGGGATTCGTCTGCGCTTGGCTCAGCTTTCGCACGGCCGTCGTCATCGCCCGCAGGTTACTGCCGCGCAGTTTTCGAAGCTCATCAACTAAGCTCTCGAACGCGCGCTCATCGTTCAAGTTTTTGTGGAGTTGGCTGCCCACATCGCTCGCCAGCTCGCGGTAGAGCTCGAACACCTCGCGGAGCGCCAGACAGTCAGCGTGAGCATCGAGCTGCCAAAGCGTTTGGGCCCCCACGTGATTCCGCAGGCGCTCGACGACCCCATCATCGAAAGTCAGCAAGGGCAGCTTAAGGTGCGCCGCCAGCATCAGGGCTCGCAGGTCGGTAAGCGGCACCTCTCGTTCCACCTTGAAAAGCAGGCGCCGCGATAGTTCATCGAGCAGCTCCGGCAGGTAGACGACTACCAGCTTTCGGTCCCGCACGAACTGGCTCACCAAGCTGTAGCCGAGCGCCTTGCCCCGAACGGCGATCAGCTTGTCCCGTGCCAGCCAAGAGTAGGTCGCTGACGGCAAGTAGAGTTCGCCTCCGTCCAGCAACTGCCCTGTCCGCTCGAAGCTCGCGCGGTCGACCAGCACGCTCACGTCGCACACCGCTCCAAACTCCCGCGTTGCCATAATATCCCGCCCAGACTTTGGGTGGTGGTTCTTTATATGGGGAAAAATTCGCCCTTAATTAAGGGAGGTAGATGAACCATGGTGAGGAAGCTGGCCATTGTCTGCCGTGACTTCGAGGTCGAGGCTGAGCTCTTAGAAAAGCAATGTCCCAATACCTGCGACGCAATTTGGAAAGCTTTGCCGTTCGATGTAGAAGTGGAGATTTGGAAGGAAGAGGTCTATTTCGACATTCCGGTAAAGGTTGGACCGGAAAATCCAACGCCAAAAACTCAAGCGGGTGATGTCTCTTACTGGCCAGAGGGTCCGGGTTTCTGCATCTTCTTCGGGCGGTCGCAGCCCATCAGCCCTGTGAACACTTTTGCCAGGATAAAAAGTGGTGTTGAAAAATTTAGAGTCGCACGATCAGGAGATCGAATAACCGTGCACCAGGTCTAGGATACTTTCAAGTCGAGCACGACGTGATAAACTTTAGTGGCATAAGAGCGAATCGCCCTGTTCCCGAGCAGCTCCACCTTTCTCCCCTTTACTGCCGCGGCGGCGCGTGCAAACTCAAGTGAGGGTCTGAAAAGCTCGGGTTCCTTCCCAAAATCGTAGAGGTGCACTACGCCTCCCTCGGGCCTCAGCGCAAGCAATGCGACATCGTAGAATTCTCGGGCAAGCTCCGGTAATGGCATGAGTACCCGATCTGCTTTCCCCCTCAAGTGAGCTTCCACCACCTCCCTCGCGTCTCCCAAAATCGGCACCACTCGATCCCCAACCTTGTTGATGCGGATGTTCGTGCACATGTAGTCGAATGCAGCAGGGTTCTTGTCGATAGAGTAAACCCGTGATGCTTTGCCGCGCTTGGCTATGACAACCGAGTAGGATCCCACACCAGCGAACAGGTTTGTCACTATTTCCCTTGGTTTAACCAGCTGGGCAATGCGGAGACGTTCATGAGCCAGTCGAGGTGAGAAATATGCCTTAGCTAAGTCAACTTTGAAGCTACATCCACTCTCGTGATACATTGTTTCAGTTTTGGGACCGCCGGCTATGCGCTCTAACTCACGCGTCCGAAACTCACCCTTCACCGCGCTCGTCTGTCGGAGAACCGTTCGAACGTGGCGGTGGACTTGCATCAGAGCTTTGCCGATGAGGTGTTTTTTTGGCAGAAGCTTGTCAGGCAACTTAACCACCGCGATATTTCCAACGATGTCGAATGCGCGCCCCAGCTGCTTGAGCTCCTCGTCCGTCAATTGCCCCTTTAACGCCTCGCGCAGATTTCTCGGCATGCCCAATCCAACAACAGTTTCGCGTCAGACAAAAAGGTTTTAGGGGCTAGAGCATCTCCCTGCGCTTCGCCAGCCAGATGCTCAGAATGAATGGGACGATAAAGTATCCCAACATTACAAAAAAGCTTGTGGTCGGATCTGGGCTCCTCTCCTCCATCCCCGCGGGCATCCCTCCACCCCACGCCGCCGCGAAAGGAATTCCAAATACACTGGCAATCGAATCGCCCGCAAATCCAAGCATGAACCACGGTTCAATGCCTGCAAATATCAAACTGACTTCGATGACAGAAAAAACTAGCATGATTGTCAAGAGTGTGGCTATCGTGGCGCCCATGCTTCCCTTGAGCACTGAGCTGTAGAGAAATGCGATACCTAGCACGCTGTTGGCAAAAACCAGTGCAAGGGCAAGCGAACCAAATACCTCGATTGGCAACTGTTGATAAATCCCGACTAACGCTATCACCGTGGCGACGTAGGCCAAAATGACAATAAGGACTGTGACAGTAAGGCATGCGATATATTTCCCGATGACAAATGTGCTTCGCTTTACAGGATTTGGGAAAAGGATGTAACCGGTTTTGTGTTCGAATTCTGAAGCGATGGAGTCCCCAGCGAAGAACACGGCTGAAAAAATTGGTATGGTGGAACCTGCCGAAGTTACGAATAGCGCAAAAAGTTCAGGAGAATCAGAGAGGAGGGGAGCTAACTGCCCAGGGATATCCAACCCCTTGTAGAGCGCTATGACCAAGATCACGGCGAGGAGGGTAAGCACCAAAGCTCCGTAAAATCTCTTCCTCCGGAACTGCTTCAGCAACTCGTATTTTGTCACTATCTTCAGCTTCTCGAACTCACTCAAATGGTAGCCTCCGTGAGCTTGAGGTAAACACCCTCCAATGACGTTCGATACTTGCGTTTCAGGCGAGGGATATTATCATAGGCGAGCAGGTGACCGTGATCAATCAGCGCCACTTTGTCGCACACTTGAACAATTTCTGTAATGAGGTGTGAGGATAAGAAGACCGTTTTCTCCTTTCTCGCCTCCTTTAGGATTTCCCGCACCTCTTTCATGCCCCTCGGATCGAGGCCTAATGACGGCTCGTCGAGAATCAAGATTGGCGGATTGTGGAGCAGGGCCTGCGCCAGCGCTAGACGCTGCTTCATCCCCCGCGAGAATTTTCCAATCCTGACCTTAGCCCATCCTTCAAGCCTGACAATTTTGATGACTTCCTCTATCCTACTTTTCAACCCCTGCCCGCTCATCCCCCGAAGCCTTCCTAGGTATCTGAGGGTTTCCTCGGGGGTCAGAAAGGGATAGAACTCTGGCGTTTCCAAGATAGCCCCTATCATCGAAATCGCTCGCTCGCGCTCTTCCGCAACGTTGACGCCGTTGATGTAGGCAGTACCTGCGGATGGGCGAAGGAGCCCGCACAGGAGTTTGAGGGTGGTGGTCTTTCCCGCGCCGTTTGAGCCGAGCAACGCGACATCTTCATTTTCCCTTACCCTCAGCGAGAGGTTGTCGAGGGCGAGAAAGCCGTTGTAGTACTTGCTCAGCCCCTCGATGACAATGGATTCGCGCATTCTTTCTAGCTCCTGTCTTCACCTCATTTTTTAGATTATTTTATTTAAAGGTGTTCTAAGATTGTTTTTATCAAGGATTGCGAAAGGCTAAAACGTGGGTATGAATTGAGGGAAATGGTGATGGAGTGGTCGAGCTACACGGGCGGGATCTGATAACGACGCAGGAGTGGTCGCGCGAGGAACTAGACGCGACGTTAAAGCTCGCGAAGGATTTGAAGAAAAAGTACTACGCGCGCCAGCTTCAGCCCCTGCTCAAGGACAAGACCTTTTTCATGCTCTTCTACAATACCTCCACCCGCACCCGTGCATCCTTTGAGGCGGCGATGACAGCTCTGGGAGGGCATGCGCAGTTCGTGGATGTCACCACGACGCGGGCTGGAGAGGGGGAGCTGCCTAAGGATATGGCACGAATGTACGAGCGCTACGGACACGGGCTAGGTATTCGCATCTTGGAATCGGCGGTTAACTACGTTTACGGCAAGGGTAATGCGATGATTCGAGAGTACGCGGAGCACTGTGGGGTTCCGGTGATTAATATGGCCGATGATGTTTATCACCCCTGCCAAGGGCTCGCCGACATCCTCACCGTCCAAGAGAAAATTCCGAAATACCAGGGGAAGCGCTACGTGATAATGTGGGCCTACTCGGATAAAGTTCGATCATGGGGAAGTGTTCAGGAGGAGGCGTTAATAATGAGCCGCTACGGGATCGATGTGTCAGTTGCTGCACCTAAGGGGTTCGAGCTTGACTCAAAAATCATGGACATTTGCCGCAAAAATGCCAAGGCAAGTGGTGCGGAGTTTGAGATTACCGACGACCTCGAAGGTGCACTCGAAGGCGCCCACATCGTCTTCCCGCGGAGTTGGGCCTCCCACGCGTGCGTGATGCAGGGAATGGACAAGTTCGGCAAGGACAACGAGATCAAGCTGCACGAAAAGCACCGCGACTGGATTCTAAATCAAGAGTTCGTTGACCGGATGGACCCGAAGTCGATCATCATGCACGTGTTGCCCGTATTTCGAGAGCAGGAGGCCACCGATGAGGTCATGGACGGCCCCCACTCGGTTATCTATGACCAGGCGGAGAACCGGCTGCACGTGCAGATGGCGGCGCTGGCGCTGACGATGGGCGAGGGCGCCTAGGCGATCGCATGTTGTTGGTCCACCTCTCCGACCTGCACTGCGGGGCGGACACGTTCTCGCCCAAGATGCTTGAGACGGCGATAAGGGAGATAAACGGCTTAAAACCTGATGCGATCGTGATTACGGGCGACATCACGAACATGGGGCTCATCGATGAGTACAAGCTCGCGGCCAAATACATAAAGAAATTCAGGTGCGATAGAGCCCTAATAGGGAGCGGGAACCATGACTTCGAGCACACGGGTTTTCTGCTCTGGGATCACTTCTTCCCGCCGCCCGAGATGGTGACGTTCGAAAATTTCATGATCAGCCACCTCAGGACCGCTAGGCCCGATAGGGATACGGGCGAGGTCGGGCATCGCCAGCTCGTGTGGTTTGAGGAAGTCCTGAAGAAGCATAGGGGTAAGTTCAAGATAGTTGCCCTCCATCACCACCTCGTGCCCATCCCTGACACGGGCACAAGGCCGAACATCGTCGTGGACGCCGGGGATGCGCTAAGGACCTTGATAGCCGGCAAGGTCGATTTGGTCCTATGCGGGCACAAGCACAGGCCATGGAAGCTGAGGGTCGAGAACTTGCCAATAGTTCATGCGGGCAGCGTGTCTTCAAGGAGATTTAGGGGGTTCTTCGCGAACTCGTACAATATCATCAGGGTCGAGCGGAGCACGATCGATATCGAGCTGAAGATAGTCGGGGGCAGAAGGGTAAGTTTTGAGAAAATCCTGAAGGGCTACGATGCGATCCACTCGCCCCCATAAGCAAGTTCATGTACTAGCCGAAACCTCAAAAAAGGAATCGGTTTCAAAAAGTAAAATCTAATCCCTAACTGCTTTTAAACTCGCCAACGATTGGTATTTCACGCCCGCAGCTTGGGCACCTACAACCTCTCAGATCTATTTTTACAAGCTCGAGCCCGTAGCGCTCGATGAGGAGTTCGCTGCAGCCCGGGCAATAGGTGTTCTCGTACCGATGCCCGGGAACGTTGCCGACGTAGACGAATTCAAGTCCCTCCGATACAGCAATGTCGTGAGCTCTTTCAAGCACGACGACTGGTGTTGGAGGCGCGTCGAATTTGTATGCTGGATAATAGGCTGTGAAGTGTAAGGGGGTTTCTTCGCCCGCTTCTTTCAAGTGACGGCGAGCGAGGTCGCGGAATTGATCTGCGCTATCGTTGACCCCTGGGATAACGAGATTGACGACCTCCACATGCATACCCATTTTTTTGGCTTCATGCACGTTCCGCCAAACGACCTCAACATCCAGCCCGCAATATTTTCGAACTGCTTCGGCATCGCCTTTGACATCTATGCACAGAGCATCTAGCCCGGCATCGTATAGCATTTGCAACGCCTTGAGCGTCATGTAGCCGTTGGTAACGAATGTGTTTTGGAAGCCTTTCCCGCGCGCGAGCTTGAAGACATCAAGCGACCATTCAAGCGATAGGGTCGGCTCGTTGAACGAGATGCTCGTGGATTGACACCTATATTTTTTCACGAGCTCAACGAATTTTTCTGGAGCTATGTACTCGCTCCGGGCTGGGTCTGGTGGAAATTTGGTTATGTGGAAGTTTTGGCACCAAGGACATAAGCTGTTACACGACCAGCTCCCGACCGTTAAAGCATGGCTACCAGGCCAAAAGTGGTAGAAGGGCTTTTTCTCCATCGGGTTGGCTGAAATCCCACTCGAAAGACCGTACTGCAGGGTATAGAGTTCGCCATCTAGGTTTTGCCGGGTTTTACAAAATCCGAGTTCGCTTGGTGGAATGATGCAGCGCCTCTCGCATGTGTTGCATTTAACCCTTTTTTCTAGTTTATCGTAAAGCAAGGCTTTCTTAATCCACGGCCGTTTCAAGGATTCTTCAGATCTTGTCGCTGCGGGCAAAATTACACCAAATTAATTTTTGTGTCTATTGCTAGAATAATTTAGCCTAGGACCACCGGTTTTTTGCCCAAGTACTCTGCAGCCGTTAGGACCTTCTTCCGCCGGTGCTTACCCTCTTCCCAGATCTCTCTCGTCCACTCTTTGAACTTCGGCTCGCGGGGCAAGTGGTGGTCAAATATCATCAACTTTACGTCACTTTTCTCTAGGATCCGCATGACGTTTGTTACTACGCGCCCCATGGTGGTTTTCGTGAGCAAATAACCCCTCATATAAGTCATGGGGCCGTCTAGGATCAGCACATCTGGATTTTCTCGAATGATCCAGTCTGCATAATCCTCAATAATCGGACCGTCCAGGTCGGAGGAATGAATCAGTTTCCCACCATCTCGCTCGATAATTGTCGCAAACACCCAACCCACGCGTGAGAACTCGATACCGTGGAAAAGTGGAGGAGTGAACCTAAGCTTGGTACGCCCAAATTTGAATTCCTTACTTTCTGGAAACCTTACTTCAATATTTTTGAACTTCAGTTCGGGGATAAACTTTGCAGAATTCCAATTTTTGACCCGGTTCTGGAACCACTTACGCCCTTTTTTGAACAATTCCCTCCGGCGCCGATTGTAGTCGCCGAAATCCTTATCGCGAGCGCTGGGGATGTCCTCGAGCGGGTCGCCGTAGATTTTTGGCTTGCGCTCCCGCAGTACCTCCTCAAGCCCGACCCCACCAAACGCGCGGCAGAGGTTATCGAAGAAGTGCTCGGCCCGTCCTCGCTGGGAGTCATTGATGCACTCGTTCGGGTTCTTCGTTAGCAGGAGCTTCCCCTTGTAGAGCCCGCGGTCGAAGTCGGTGAAGTGGTCGTAGTGGTAGTGGGAAATTACCACAACATCCGCCTTGCGGCTCGCACGTTTGATAGCAAGCCTCCCTTGGGCCTCCCAATAAAGCTTCTTTGCCCATGAGGCTGGGAAGCTCGGCTGCATCACCGCTACCCCTGGGTCGATAAGCACACTGACGTCAGGTGTTTTGACTAACGTGCACGACGATTTAGCCCCTAACGAATCAAACCAAACTGGCTCAAAATCAAGCTTGCCCATAGCTCCCTATTAACTTAAACAACAGATGTAAAAACAACTTACTCAGAACGGGGCCATGATCACCCTTATCCAAATTTAATAAATTTTGTCGGCGACTTTTTTGAGCTCTTCCCGCAACTTCTCAAAACCATTTAAGTCGTTTCTCACAACGAGCACTGGCGCCTCGATGTATTTTGAGAGCTCCTCGTGATCATCATGTTTGTAAGTGATCTCCATCTCCTCTTTTGAAACCAAGTGCGCATCCAGTCCTTTTTCCATCTTGGCCCGCCGAACATTTCGCTCCCAGCACACGTTCCATGGACAGTCGATGTAGACAACTAGTGAGTCGCGTAACAAATTAGAATTAAAGTGTTTGAATGCCCGTCGATAATCGTCGCGCGAAAACTCGATGAATAACAGTCGGCTCGGCGATTGTAGCTTAAGCGCCTCTTGGTTCAGCGCCTTCGAGAGCTCATCCCAAACCGCATCATCGATAACCTTCACTCCTCCACCTGGAGCTGGGCGATGCCTTTTGTGTTCAACATCTGTGTCGAAGATGTGTTTCAAAAATGGAAAATCGTCGACACGCTTGAACTTGCCTTCATAGCCTCGCGCTCGAAGCTCTTCCTCGAGTATTCGGTAGGCGACCGACTTCCCGCACCCCGGCCTGCCAATCAAAAAAACATTTGGCAAGGGCTCACCCAAAGATTGTCCTTAAAAACCCGTTCTCACCCTGCATGATTTCATTGCGGCGTTTCGCCTGCTCCTTTGTCGTGATCGCGGTTTCGACCACGATTAGCTCGGCGCCCTTATCCCTGACGAGTTGCGCGTAACGCACGAGATTCTCTCGCTTGAGCAGGCCCAACCCCTCCTGCAGCGGTGGGTGAAAAATGCGCTTGCCCGGCACGTAGTCGTTCAGGTGTACTTCTTTGAACATGCCATTGGGGATTTCCTTGATGATTTTTTCCGGTGGATTCGGCACCAGCTTACCAACATCCAAGCGGGTGAACCAGTGCCCGATATCGAAGTTGAAGTAGATTTCTATACCATGCCTTCGAACCTCCTCAACCACGTTTGAGATTTCCTCGGGCTCTTCGAACACGTTGTCAAAAGCCGTGTTGTTCTCGAGATGGAGCACGACTCCTCGAGCAGCCGCGAACTCTCCCAGCTCGAGAACGCTGCGTACCAAGTTAGCCCGAATCAGGCCGAGGTACTTGCCACTCGCATGGTAAAATGGCACTACCCCCGGATGAAGCACGCAATATTCACAACCTACGCTTGAGGCGAACTCGAGGTAGCGTTTGTGGAGCTTAACTGCCGCCTGTCGGTCGATCTCATCGGGCGCGCACACATTAGCGCCGACGTAGTTGTATGGCAGATGAAGGGAGAGGGATATGCCGGCTCGCTCGGCTGCGCTTTTGACTTCTTGCTTGGCTTTCCCAGTGAGGGTGAGGTAGGGGTTCGGCACCGCGCCATCTAGCTCCACGTGATCAAGACCTGTCGCCTTGGCCACCTGAACCTGTCGAGCGATATCTCCTTTCGCCGTGACCTGAACGGTCGCGTCCATGTCCGCGATGCTAAGCTCACCGGCCTCGAGCCTGCGCTTGTCCTCCTCCCCTAGGTACTCGAAGTAGAGGAGGTTCGTGAAGTTCCTACCTAGCCGCATTTGACCACGAAGTCGGTTCTAGGCTGCAAGGTAAAAACCTATCTCGTTTCCTCACTAACATAGTCCAGCCAAGACTCGTACTTTGGATCCTTTCCGCGTACAGCGTTGAAAAATATGTGCTGAAGCTTCTCCGTGATCCTCCCGCGCTTCCCGCCTCCGATGGACTTGCCGTCGACCTCTCGAATCGGCGTCACTTCGGCTGCGGTGCCAGTAAAGAAGGCCTCATCGGCCGCGTAGAGCTGCTCCCGTGAGATGTCCCGCTCCTCGAAGCTTATCCCTTCATCGCGGGCGATTTTTATTATCGAGTCTCGAGTGATGCCTCCGAGTGCACCGGAGGAGAGCGGCGGTGTCACGAGCTTGCCTTTTTTCACGATAAAGAGGTTCTCCCCTGGACCCTCTGTGATGAAACCATCTATGTTAAGAAGGATGGCCTCGTCATAGCCGGAGTTGAGCGCATCAACCTTCGCTAGAATCGAGTTAGCGTAGTTCGCCACCACCTTTGCCTGGGGCGGAAGGATGCGAGGATGGATTCGAAGCCAAGGGGAGATCTTCGCCCGGATTCCGCGTTCGAGGCCCTCTTCACCCAAGTAAGTGCCCCAAGGCCAGACCGCTATCGCCACGTTTACCTTTGACCCCTTCGGGTTCAGCCCCATGACGCCGTAGCCGTAGAAGGCGATAGGACGGATATAGCATTCCTCGATATCGTTCGCCTTTATCGTTTGCTTGACCCCTTTTACCAGCTCCTTCATCGAATACGGGAGTTTCATGCCAACGAGCTTTGCCGAATCCTCTAACCTTTTGATATGATCCTTAAGTCTGAAGACCGCTGGGCCCTTCTCGGTTTTGTAGCAGCGGATACCCTCGAAGACACCCAAACCATAGTGAAGGGTGTGGGTTAGCACGTGCACGTTTGCTTTCCGCCATGGAACGAGCCCTCCGTCCATCCAGATGAGCTTTGTCGGTGTTAGTTCCATATGTCTCACAAAACGATTTTCCCGCTGCTTTATAATGATAGTGTCGTTTCAATGGATTTTTTATATGGAAGCGTCACCCTTCGGTTCCCTTACTTCACTACATCAGCAAGAGCCTGAAGCATCTGATCCACATCCTCGAGGCGGATATATCCCATGTTCCCTATCCTGAAAGTCCGCTTCTTTAGCTCCCCATATCCCTTCGCCAGCTCAAAGCCACGCTCGCGCATCCGCTCGTACACTTCAGGCCCGCTTACTTGCTTAGGAGCATTCACGCAGGCCACAGTTGGGCTCTCGTATCCCCGCTCGGGAAAGAGGGAAAGACCCAAGTTCTCGATTCCCTCCTTAATCCTCCGTATACGCTCAGAGTAGAACGCCAAGTGTTTCTGCTTGCCACCCTCGGCATCGATCAGCTCCAGCTCTTTTTTTAAGGCGAGAATTTGTGGGATTGGTGGGGTCATGTGGGTGCTGCTCTCCCTCTCTTGGTACTTCTCGTACAATTTGAAGTCGAAATACCATCCCTTGTTTCTAGCCCGCTCCGATTGCTCGAGAGCTTCCTCGCTCAGGCTTGCCATAGCCAACCCCGGTGGAATCCCGAAGCACTTCTGCGAACTCGCAAAGCAGACATCTATCTTCCACTTATCAACCTTGAGCTCAACCCCACCCATTGCACTCACTGCGTCGACGAAGAGGAACTTCTTGTGTTCCTTGACGACCTTGGCGAGCTCAGGGAGCGGATTCAAGAGCCCCACGCTCGTTTCATTATAGGTTACCGCAACGGCCTCGACATCAGGGGCCGAGGAAAGCTTCTCATCAAGGAGTTCCGGGGTCGTGGGCTGGCCCAACTCTGGCTCAAGTCGCTCGACAATTTTTCCGTTTGACTCTCCCACCTCAACATACCGCTCTCCGAACGCCCCGTTGATGCAGCACAGCATCTTCCGCTCTACACAGTTTCTGACCGTGCCCTCCATTACGCCAGAGCCAGAACTCGGGAAGAGGAAGACCTTTTTCTTGGTTTCTAGGAACTCTTGAAGTCTTCGGACAGTTTCCTGATGCAGTTCCATGTATTCCTCACTGCGGTGACTGAACATCTGGCGCTTCATCTCTTCCAGAACCTCGGGTCGGCAAGCGACTGGTCCCACCGTGAAGAGCTTCATGCCATCAACCATCTCGCATTGAGTTCGCGGTGTAAAATAACTTGCCCTCCAGAAAGTAAACAAGCTAATTTAAACCAACAATAGACCCTACCAGATCACATATGCTTCTTTAGATAGGTATCGACCATCTTAATCGCACAGAATTTTCCGCACATCGCGCAGACTTTTGGGTCCATCGTGGGTGGTCTTCTCCGCCTGAGTTCTCTGGCTTTTTCAGGGTCTATGGCGAGCTCGAACTGCCTTGTCCAATCCAGCGCCCTCCGTGCCCTCGCCATCTCGTCATCGCGCTCCCAACCTATGCCCTTGACAATGTCCGCCACGTGAGCGGCGATTTTTGTGGCCACCACGCCCTCCTTCACATCTTCGATGTCCGGCAGGCAAAGATGCTCAGCCGGACTGACATAACAGAGGTAGTCGGCCCCCGCCCACGCTGCAATCGCACCTCCGATTGCACCAACGAGATGGTCGTAGCCGGGGGCTATGTCCGTCACAATTGGTCCGAGCACATAGAAAGGCGCCCCCTTGCAGATAGTTTTTTCTAGTCTCACGTTCGCCTCGATGTGATCGAGCGGCAGGTGTCCAGGTCCCTCGACCATCACCTGCACATCTTTGGCTCGAGCCCGCTCGACGAGTTCCCCGAGCGTGAGCAACTCCTGAAACTGGGCCACATCTGAGGCATCCGCAAGGCACCCCGGGCGCATCCCGTCGCCGAGGCTGAGAGTAAGGTCGAATTCCCGCGCGAGTTCGAGCAGATAGTCGAATTCCTTGTAAAGCGGGTTCTCCTCATTGTTATTAATTATCCAAGCCGCGAGGAATGAACCACCGCGACTCACGACTTCGAGCAATCTACCGCTTCGCCTCAAGGCTTCGATAGCAACTTTGGTAACGCCGCAATGTACGGTGACAAAATCGACGCCATCTTCAGCATGCCTTCGAATAGCGTTAAAAATATCGTCTGAGCTCATGCCCACTATATCGCCCCGCTTAGCCACCTTGATGCCCGCTTGGTAGATCGGTACGGTTCCCACGGGCACATTCACGGCACGGAGGATACGCCTTCTTGTCTCATCGATGTCACCACCTATGCTGAGGTCCATCACCGTGTCGGCCCCATACCTGACCGCGATCTTTGCTTTCTCGACCTCCTCATCGATGTTTGCGTAGTCGGGCGAGGTACCGATATTAGCGTTTATTTTCGTTCGCAATCCCTCGCCTATGCCTAGGACGCTGACATTTTCACGTTCCGCGTTGCTGGGGATGATCAGCCTGCCCGCCGCTATACCCCGTAATAAAAACTCGACAGGCTTCCCCTCGGCTTTCGCGACCGCCTCCATCTCGGGCGTCACCCTGCCGCGCTTAGCCTCCGTCATCTGCATGACCTGACCTCGATACAAAGTGCTTACCTGAGTTGAAAAGGCTTTCATTTTTTAAGTTCGGAAGTTTAGTCATAAAACTGGAACTAGTTCCTTTTTCCTGCGCCAAATCTGCAGCAGGTGATGGGGTAGCATGGGGTTCAGCGTTATTGCTTTCCCCACCGATTTCGGGGGTGTTCGAGCTGGCGAAAAACATGGGCAACTTGGCCGACGAACTAAAGGTTAAAATTGGAAGCGAACTCACCATACAAAAGGTAGTCTGATGGTCCAAGTCCAACGTGGTATCATAATTGGAAGGTTTCAACCACCACATCTCGGCCACATTGAGGTTTCGAAGCAGATTCTACGCGAGGTGGATGAGCTGATCGTGGGGATAGGGAGCGCGCAGGAGAGCCACACGCTCGAGAACCCCTTCACGGCAGGCGAACGAGTGCTCATGTTGACCCGTGCGCTGGCTGAGGTTGATATCGACCTCTCGCGCGTGCACTTGATCCCCATCCCCGACGTAAACAACAATGCCGTCTGGGTTTCACACGTAATCTCACTTTCCCCGCCATTTCAGATCGTTTACTCGGGAAACCCGCTGGTCAGGCGTCTCTTCAAGGAGGCGGGGTTCGAAACGCGTACGCCGCCGATGTTCAAGCGCAAGGAGTACTGGGGAACTGAGATCCGAGATCGGATGGTGAAGGGCGGGCGGTGGGAGGAGCTCGTGCCGAAGGCCGTGCTAGAGGTCATGCGGGAGATTAAAGCTGTCGAGCGGCTTAAGGACCTATCAAAAACGGATTACTTGCTAAGATGAAGACTTCGAGATAGTTATCCCAAGCGTAGGCTCAAAATTAGGGATCTCATTTACCCCCAATTCTATTTCACTTATCTCGCTCAAATCCTCCAGACTGTTCATTTTCACCAAACCGTCTGAGATGGTGTAGAGCACATTCTCTATGTAGAGGGACCTCTTGACGGAACGGGAAGAATAATACCAACCCCACTCTAGCTGGGAGATGTCTTCCGAATGGGTTATCCCTCCCCTGAGTACCAAACCATCGGTCAAGGAGATGTCGAATACGTACGCGCCTTGCCAAGTGTATTCCCCGTAGGCATCGGGTGGAACTCCTCTAGGGTATTGTTCCTCGTTTATCTCGGCAAGCAAGATGGGAATCACGAGGAGGTTCTTCGACCTGCTGAACAAGAATGCCTTATGATCGCTCAAAGCGTAAGAATCAGTCCCCCTGTCACCTATCACATATTTCGATATTTCTATTGGGTTCTCTGGGTCGCTCACATCGAAGAGTGCTATTTTCACGCCTTGATACCACGCGAAGGATCCCATGTCCACGGTATCCTTGCCAACGCCTATCAGGTGGGTTTCATCGTAGGGGTGCAGGTAGTCGGAGTACCCTGGTATCTTCAACTCTCCAAGGACTCTCGGGTCGTTTGGGTCTTCCAGATCTATCACGAATAGGGGATCAATTTTTTTGAACGTCACGAGGTACGCCCGGCCGCCCATAAATCTCGCGGAGTAAATTCTTTCTCCAGGGGCGATTCCCTCCAATCTCCCGGCAATGTTGAGGTCTTCGTCGAGAACGTAAACATGGTTCTTAGCTCCACCGCCCCAAACCTCCCCCGTTGTAGTCGCTATCCTGAAATATCCCTGATATTCGTCCATGGAAAATTGGTTTAAAACGTGCCCCGGAACCTCCCCCCAAGATTTATACTCGATTGCTCCATCAGCTATTGATATTTTGTGAATAGTTGTTTTTTCCAAAATCTCCCAATCGCTTATTGTATTTGACCAATCCATCAGTGGATATTCTTGGTAGCCTGTGTAGGTTATGTAAATGTTGTTTGAGGAAACGAAAATGTTCTGGGTTGTACCGATGAGGAACGTTTCACTTGTTATCTCTTCCTCATCGTTTAGCGCATTTATCGCCATTATGATCGTGAACTCGTACGAATAATCGTCAATATTTTCAAAATAGTAAATATCGGTCGCTGGAACTGTTTTGGTGTTACCATTGGAAGAAATATATGGTAGACTTATTTTTTCCGCCTCACGATAAATTGCTGGTGAATTAATTATCACGTAAACATAATTACCTATCATTCTCGAATCGAAATAGTAGCCATCGAAAGAAACATCTCTTGTTAGGAGGGGGTTCTCTCTATCTGAGACATCGTAAACTTTGATGTTTTCCCACCCCAACACAGCAAGTTTGTTTCCATTTATGAACAGCTCGGTCGGTTGTTCGCTCGCCTCTATTTCAGAAAGGATTCTGGCATTTTCAGCGGGATATGCATCGATGATAATTACCTTGTTCCCGGAAACAACATAAATGTATTTTCCGTCGCTCTTTGCGATGTCCGCTTCATCAACACCCTCCACTTGGATATTTGTCGTGGAATAGTCTACTTGGCTGGCATCACTTTCACCAAGACCGGCCATAAGAGTGAACCGGGGAGGAAAAGGCGTGGTATAATCGTAATATCCTCCGGGAACGCTAGCGTTGGCCTTCAGAAAATTTTCCAGTTCCCAATACGATGAAAATTTCTTTAGTTGGTTCTGCCCAGAAATTTGGTCCAGCCCCGCCATAGCGATTAGAAATGGGGTAGCAAAAGCTGCGGCAGCGGCCACGATCAGGATGACCATCGCGAACGATAAATTAGCCCTCTGTTCCTCGAGCAGATGCCATCCCGATGCGGGCAGTAGCCAGCGCTTCATTTTGTTTCACCAATTAAAGATGGCCAAACCTGGGATTTAAATTAAGTTTCATATAAGAAACATAATTTATTAAGTTTCAAAAACGATACTTTATCGGTGCTGGACATGCGCTATAGGCTTTTAGGTGGAATGATAGTTTTGGCGGTGCTAGGGGCGGCCTTTGTCACATCATACATTGTCCTCGACCATTTTTACGGGGAAAGATACATCATTACCTCAACCAAAACTGTAATCATCGAGAATTCAGGACAGCAAGTAACCATAGACAATGTCCGATATGAGGTAGAGAATGTAGAATTTGACTTAGACGCGGGCACCGTAAATTTGAATGTATCGGATAATAAATTAGCTAGATCGGACTCGGGTGGTTATACCCCTTCACCACCAGGTGAAGAGTATAGGTACGCATCCTCTCTGGTAACCGTGCCGATGGAGGCCTATGATCAAGCACAGGCAACCGGGGAACCGGTCACCGTTTCCGACACTACGACTACGGAGACAAAGCCAATCAATGTCCTACCGATTGCCGCAGGCATCGGCATCGCGATGGGGGTTGTGGCAATCGCCGTTTGGGCCGGATATCGGCGGATGTGGGGCGGCGCAGCATCAACGCTACTTGAGCACGGGCTCCGCGATATGACAGTGAGGGATGTGGAGATAGTAGGACACATAATGGAGCAGAGGGAGTTTACCATCCCAGAACTAATGAAGCTGACAAAAACTTCTAAAATTACAGTCTGGCGCACAGTCCGGAAACTCGTCGAGCGGGGACTCGTGCGACTAACCGAACGAACGAAACTCGCGGCGAACGGGCTCGGTGGTAGAGGCAAGCCAAGCCGTGTTTACAAATACATGGGAGAAAAAAGCGAATCTAAAACTTGAGTACCCTTTTCCGTCTGGTGGAAAAGTTTCAAAACCGAAATAAATATTTTGAGATAAGGGTTCTACCGTTCTGAACCACGATACCCTCCTCAGCGAGCAATTTTGCTTTTTGCTCGGTGCCTAACTTGTAACCTCCAATTTTACCGTCGGACCTCACCACGCGATGGCATGGTATTTTTAGCGGGTGAGGATTTCTAGCTAGAGCATTGGCGACAGCCCTCCAAGCGCGAGGCCTGCCCAAAGCTCGGGCAAGCTCCTTGTAAGTCGTCACCTTGCCTTTAGGAACCTTTGATATTAATTCCAAGACGTTTGCCTGAAATTTTGCCATTGAACTCGTGAAAATTATTCACTTTCAACTCTTATATCTGGAAGACCTAACTTCTGCTGATGATCAAGGTAGATGGTTCAATTGGAGAGGGCGGCGGTGCCGTCCTCCGGACCGCCCTGGCGCTGAGCGCGGTCAGCTGGAAACCCGTCCACATTTACAACATCCGCGCGAAGCGGACGAAGCCCGGGCTCCAGCCCCAACACCTGCGGGGGGTTGAAGCGCTCGCCAAGCTCACGAACGCCCGAGTCGAAGGGCTGGGGCTTCACTCGAAGGAGCTGAAGTTCGAGCCAAGTGCCATAGAAGGTGGTAGATATCGCGTCAATATAGGAACTGCGGGCAGCACCACGCTAATCCTACAGATCCTGATGCCGGCCGCGGCTTTCGCGCGCAAGCCCGTTGAGGTTGAGATCACAGGCGGGACTGATAACCCGTTCGCGCCCCCCATCGATTTTCTAAAAAATGTTACCCTGCCCACGTTGCGCAAGATGGGATATCGGGGTGAGGTCGAGTGCGTTCAGCGGGGCCACTACCCGCGGGGAGGAGGGATCGTTCGTGCCCATATCGAACCCCTCAAAAAACTGCAAGCGCTCAGGTTAACGGAACCTGGTAGGGTGATACGCATCGCGGGGGTAGCGCACTGCGTTCGTCTACCGGGTCACATCGCGACCAGGATGGCGCACGCGGCGAGCCTAGCGTTAATCAAAGCCGGCCACGCCAAGGTCGAAATCAAAGCCGAATCCTACTCCCCAACTCAAGACCCCCACCTCGGTCCGGGGACCGGGATAACCCTCTGGGCCGAAACCGAGAACGGCGCGATCTTAGGGGCGAGTTCGCTGGGCGAGCGGGGGAAGCCGGCTGAACAAGTTGGACGAGAGGCTGCCGAGAGCTTGATAGAGCAACTTCAAACGGGCCGAGCGGTTGACCGCCACCTGACCGATCAGCTCGTGCCATACCTCGCGCTCGCCGAAGGAGGATCTGAAATAACAAGCGCTGAGCTCACCTCGCACGCGCTTACGAACATTGCGCTAGTCGAGCAAATTTTGGGCGTGAAGTTTGAGGTGGAAGGAAAGTTAAAACAGCCGGGACGGATTCATGTCGAAGGGCTCGGCCACACTAAGCCTTGATCCTCATAGGAAAATGGTCGCCGCAATGATAGAAAATGCCACAAACATCAACAGCGAGAGATGAGTGGGTCGCCACCTAAGTTTAAATGCGTCCCCAATGTCCCCACGCATCAACCAAAAATCCCTCCTCAAAGTCTGAAGTCCACCGAACAAAAGAAAGAACACGGAGATGTAAAGTAGAGCTATCGCCACCAGAAAAGCCACGGCGAGCGGGGGGTATGTGTAAAAAACCGCCATCATCGAAGGGGAGACGTACACCTCGACGGGCCCCGCCAAAAATATTAGAAATGCCCCGAACCCAACGAGGATCATGAAGTCCGCCAAGAACCCTTCGACCTTGCCCCCGTACTTCCGAAGTTCCTTTCGCTCCCGCCTCGAAAGCCCCCACGACCACATTTTTTCGTTTTTCCCCCCAATGAAAGCCATATGCCCTGCGCCCTTCCAAAAGTTCCAAGCGGCGCGTAGTGTAGCCCCCGCGATGATAAAAGCTCCGGTTAACTCGAGTACCCCATGTACAAAAATACCAGCTAAAAAAGCCAACGCCGCATTTGCGTCTGCTCCCCATACATGATACCAGTAGGAGGTAGCGACACCGACCGAATAACCGTTGAACACAGAAGAGTGGAAGCTGAGGTAGGATGGGGTCATGACAACGTATAGACCAGCGAGTCTCAAGTTGTGCGACCAATAGTGCGTCGTCCGGTCCAGCTCATCCATCGCCACGACCTCCCCGACCGAGTTCTCATATTCCTGTGCCTCTGGCTCCTGCAGAAACTCGGGCGAATTATATGCTAGGATAAAGTAGCCCACGCTGAATATCATGACGAGGAAACTGACTAAGATGACGAAGCTAATCGCGGACGAGTTCCGCCGGAAAGCACCAAAGGTTCTTCTCGTTATTCCCACAGGCCCACCCGAAAGAAGGTAGCCCGTAACCTAATTATTTGTAAATCTCCTCCGGCTTGAACTTCCGCTTCAGCACCCGTACGAGCTTGCCTCGCTTGAGCTTGCGGTAAAAGCAGGAGTGGTAGCCCTCGTGGCACGCCGCGCCCACCTGCTCGACATCGAAGACTAAGGCATCGCCGTCGCAATCGACCCACACATCACGAACTCGTTGATAGTGCTTCGATTGCTCGCCTTTCAACCATAATTTGCGCCGTGATCGGCTCCAGTAGTGCATCGTGCCCGTCGTCAGGGTCTTCAACACGGCTTGCTTGCTCTGGTGGGCTACCATGAGCACTTGTTTTGTCCGAAAATCTCGCGCCACAGCTGTGACAAATCCGTCCCTAAACCTGAGGACTCTTACAATCGCTCGAGCCCTAGCTGGAGTTAACTTCAAACTTATCACCGCCGCCTTCGCCTGAGCTCTTCCATGACCTCATCCAACCGCACGCCTTTCGCCGCCAAAAGCATCATCAAATGAAATACCACATCGGCTGCCTCGTGTATTATCTTTGCTTTCTCATCGCCCTTTGCCGCAGCCCCAAGTTCACCGGCCTCCTCCCAGAACTTCCTGATCACCTCGGACTCGCCCTTCGCCAGCAGGCCTGACACGTAGGAGGTTTGCCTCGGGCTGTCTCGACGGTCCTCGATCACGGCGAAAACCTCATCCAAGATCTCGGTTTCCATTTTTCACCCTTCCTTCAACCTCTCCTTGATGCTTCGGGCGTGCCCAGGAAGCCCCTCGGCCTTTGCTAGCCGCTCCGCAGTAGCCGCCACGCGCTTCAAACCCCCTTCGGTTAATGTCTGCAAAGTCGGCAGCCTGACAAAATCGAGCACCGAGAGCCCAGAGCGTCTTCTAGCTACGCCACCGGTTGGCAGGATGTGATTTGGCCCCACGGCAAAATCGCCCGCTGCAACTGGCGAGTAAGGTCCGATGAAAATTGCGGCTGCATTCCTCACCCGCTTCAAGACCTCCCTTGGGCGCTTTACCATTAGCTCGAGGTGCTCAGGGGCGTAGTCGTTCGCGAACTCTATCGCCTGCCCAAGGTTGGCCGTCACTATCACTCGCCCATACTTGCTGAGGGCCCGCCGCGCGATCTTTCCCCGCGGATTTTCTCCAAGCATTTTTTCGATGGTCTCGCAAACCTTGGATGCTAGCTCCGAAGATGTCGTCACGAGGACAGCTGCAGCTGCTGGGTCATGTTCAGCCTGTGCCAGCATGTCCGCCGCGATGTATTCTTGAATAGCCGAAGCATCCGCGATGATTAAAACTTCGCTCGGTCCCGCGGCAAAATCTACGTCTACGTTTTGCGCGACCACTTGTTTAGCGGCAACAACATAGATGTTTCCTGGCCCGACTATTTTATCGACCTTCGGGATCGTTGGGGTGCCGTATGCCATCGCCGCTATCGCTTGGGCGCCGCCGACCTTGAAGACAGCATCGATGCCCGCCACGTCAGCAGCCACCAGCATGACTCCGTTGACCCCACCGTCTTTCTTGGGCGGGGTACATGCGATTATCTGCCTGACCCCAGCAATTCGCGCTGGGATTGCAGCCATGAGCGCGCTCGAGGGGTAGCTCGCCAATCCACCTGGGATATAAATGCCCACTCTCGCCAAAGGACGCACGAGTTGCCCGACCCTAATGCCCGGCCGGAGCTCCATCGACCACTCACGCGGAAGTTGCCTGCGTTGAAATTTTTCGATCGCTGCCGCCGCACGCTTAATCGCTTTTACCGTTTCTAAATCGACCTGCTTGTAAGCGTCATCAATTTCTTGGTCGCTAACGCGAAGCTGTTTTCGATCAAGCCTGACGCCGTCGAGGCTCTTGGTGTATTTAAGCAGGGCCTCGTCCCCCAGCTCCCGCACATCGGCCACGATTTTGGTCACTTTAGGCACGGCCGATGAGACATCAAGGTCAGATCGTTTGAGTAGGTCTCCTCGCTCCGCCTGCGAGCACCCCCAAAGACGAACAATCTTCAACATTACAAATCCCCCAGTTATAGCCCCACCGCCACGCCACGATCCCGCAGGTAACGCTTGACATCTTCGACCGTGTAGGTGCCGAAGTGAAATATGCTTGCAGCTAGCGCGGCATCCGCCTTGCCATCGGTTAAAACTTTATATATGTGTTCGAGTCTGCCAGCACCCCCTGAGGCGATAATCGGTATGTCCACCGCTTCAGCAATAGCCCGCGTCCCTTCAATATCGTAACCCTCTTGCGTGCCATCGGTGTGCACGCCAGTGTAGAGGATCTCACCGGCTCCCAGCGATTCGACTCGCCTTGCCCACTCTATCATGTCAATTCCGGTAGGCTTCATCCCGCCGGAAACGCACACTTCCCACTTTCCCTTTGCAACGACCTTTCCATCGATAGCGCTGACTACTCCCTCTCTACCAAACTCAAGAGAGAGTTCACGCAGGAGCTCTGGCCTTCTAACTGCAGCAGTGTTCACCGAGACCTTGCTAGCCCCGGCATTTAGGATAGCTCTAGCATCCTCGACGCTCCGTACGCCCCCACCGACGGCCAGCGGAATTGAAATCACACTTGCTACCTCTCGAACAACCTCGAGCAACGTCGGTTTGTTCTCAGGAGTTGCCGCGATATCGAGAAGCACCAGCTCATCCGCCCCATCCTTCTCGTAGCGCTCGGCGAACTCTGCTGGAGGACCGACATCTTTCACGTTTCTGAAGCACACACCCTTGACAAGTTTTCCGTGTTTCGTGTCTAGGCAGGGAATTATCCGTTTATTCAACTACAGTACCCCCTTGGTGCTCGGCACTCCGCGCCTCCGGGGCGCCCTGCTCACCGCTCGGGCTAACGCTACCCCTAACGCCTTGAAGACCGCCTCTGCCTTGTGGTGGTCGTTCTTGCCGCGAAGCACTTGCACGTGCAGGTTGAACCTCCCATTCGTCGCGAGGGTCTCGAGCAGGTGCACGACCATATCGCTGCTCAAATCATCCAGCTTTCGCTTAGTGAACTTTGCCTCGATGTCCGGGTAAGCCCGCCCGCTGAGGTCTACCGCGGCGAGCACTAGTGCGTCGTCCATTGGCACCACCGCATCGCCCATGCGCTGGATACCCGCTTTTGTGCCGAGAGCTCGCTCTATGGCCTCACCCAAAGCGATCATGGCATCCTCGGCGATGTGGTGCTCGAAGTCGCCACGCGCGCGGAGCTCGAGGTCGAAACAGCCGTGCTTGGCGAAGCTCGCGAGCAAGTGGTCGAGGAATTTTATGCTGGTATCAACTCTTGCCATGCCCGAACCATCCAAGTTTATCCTAACCTCAATCGCCGTTTCCTTCGTCTTCCGCCAGACTTTGCTAACCCTCACTGGCTCACCTCCATCGCCTGCCTTAAGGTGAACTTTCTCTCGTATAACGCCATTCCGACCACCAAGCCTGCTGCTCCAGTTTCCCGCACGATGCGAACGTCGTCGAGCGAACCAACGCCGCCCGAAGCGAAGACCGGGATTTTGACTGCTCCTACGAGTTCCTTTATATTTCGTGCCGCCACACCCCGCATGCTTCCCTCGACATCGATGCTCGTAAAGAGCAGCGACCCCACGCCCATGCGCTCGAATTCCCGTGCCAACTCCAGTACTGATTTTTCCGTCTGCTTTCGCCAGCCCTCGATCGACACCTTGCCCGAACGCGCATCGAGGGCCACCATGATGCGATCTCCGCCCGCGAGCTCGACCAGGCGCCTCACCAGGTCCGGTTCTCTTACCGCCGCTGTACCCAAGATCACGCGGCTCGCCCCCGTACCGAGGAACTCGCATGCACGTTCGAGCGTTCGAATTCCGCCCCCCACCTGAATCTCAACTCGGACGTTTGCGAGCACCTCCGCCACGCGCACGAAGTTGTCCCCCGTGCCCATCGCGGCATCGAGGTCGACCACATGCAGGTAGGTCGCTCCTTTGGCCACCCAGCGCTGTGCTAGCTCGACGGGATCGCCGTAAATACGCTCGGTTTCGGGTTTTCCCCCTACTAATTGAACGCATCGTCCGCGCCTGATGTCAACGCTAGGGATTACCAGCAACTTCACACCCCTGTGAAATTTTTGAGTTCACAAGTGTGTAACCTTTAATCATCGATTTCACACCCCTGTGAAATTTATGGCAGCACCCGCTCGATGGGCACCACGAGGATATCGCGTGCTCCCGCTTGCTTAGCCCGCCGCACGACTTCATCGACAAGCTTAGCCTCGACGACTGCCTGCACCGCAAGCATGGGCTCGGCAGCTTCAACCCTAGAAACGGTAGGTCCAGCCATCCCAGGCATTATCCGCCTTATCTTGGGCAAACTGGCTTCAGGCACGTTCATAAGAACGAGCTTTCGACCTCTCGCTTGGATCACGCTTTTCATCGCCGTAACGATACCCTCGATCTTCGACTTTTTCCCCCGCAGGCTTTTGGGGTTCGCGATCAGCCTAGCAGAGCTTTCGAGGATGGTGTCCACAATCTCCAACCCGTGCGTGCGCAAAGTTGTGCCCGTGCTCGTTACGTCCACGATGAGGTCAGCAACCCCCATCAAGGGAGTTATCTCGGCTGCCCCTGTGACGCGCACAATCTCGACTTTGACGCCTTTTTCTAGGAAGTAACGTTTTGCGAGCCTCGGGAATTCGGTTGCGACCCTCATGCCCGGCTTCGCGTCCTCGCTCTTTTTTATGCCTGATTTCTCGTGAGTCGCAACTATTATCCGGGCGAGGCCATAGCCAAGGTCCAGGAGCTCGACCACATCGCTCCCGCTCTCCTCTACCAAATCGTGACCCGTGACTCCGAGGTCCACCGCTCCCTTTGCTACAAGGTCCGGTATATCCTGAGCTCGAACGAACACTAGCTCCACCTCAGGATCGCGGGTGCGCGCGAAGAGCTGGCGAGCCTCTCTGTTGACGATCCCTATGCCCGAGTCCTCAAGCAAGCTGACCGTAGGCTCCTCCAAGTGTCCTTTTGGAACAGCAATTTTAACCATCATCTAACCACCTCCTTCAACTGCTTTATAGCCTTCACGAGCCGCTCGTTCTGTCGCGGTGTGCCTACGGTTATCCGAACATAATTCGGACCCGCACCGCGAAAATTCGAGAGATCCCTAACGAAAATTTTGCGCCTGATGAGGAAGTCGCATATTTTGGACGCATCCAGCCCCAGCGACTTGACATCGACCATCAAAAAATTAGCATCAGATGGCAAGACTAGAAAACCGAGCTTCATGAGTTCACGGCGTATGTACGTCCTTCCCTGCCTCACCCTCGCCACAACCCTGCGCATATATCGCTTGTCCCGCAAGGCCGCGAACGCTGCGGCTTGGGCTAAGCGGTTGACGTTAAACGGGGCTCG